>Ga0209341_10002111_pt1 | contig 19055 bp, 18 predicted proteins | sample RifCSP13_2_FD_184020 | JGI IMG/M metagenome (GOLD analysis project Ga0209341, IMG submission 184020) | Soil microbial communities from Rifle, Colorado - Rifle CSP2_sed 13_2 (SPAdes) (version 2) | ecosystem: Environmental > Terrestrial > Deep subsurface > Rock core/Sediment | place: Rifle... | reverse complement strand
CTAATTGTGTGAGCAACTATCACAATATAGAGCCTAAACTGCATGTAGTTAATAAAAACCCCATAAAATTACGATGTCATTATTGTGAACGTGTTATGAATTCGAAAGATATTGTATTGATTTGAATTTTACAGTAGAAATTAAAATAGCCTGATATATCAATAACCAACATGATATACCAGGCTATCGTGCAAACTCTCTCATATCGTCACATCACCTCCTCCTCCACTAAATTTTTATAGAGGTTTATAAAATTAACAGTAGCGATTTATTACTCACTGCGCTTCGCTATTTAACTACTCCAGAGGCTTTATCGCTACTGATATTTTCAAAGAACTTGGAATTGGGGGTAAGTAACTAAAATACAATATAAACTTCCGGTGTTTTTAACTCATATTTATTGTTAACACCTTAGGGAACGTTGAACCCTAATTATACGCCCCCAATTCCGACACTATTATATCACAAGAAACAGTTTTTACAAATCTGCATGGGAAATAAATAAAATATATTATAAGTATTTAAAAACTAGTATTTTATAATTTTATTAGAGAAAATAATCTCCTATGAAGTTTTTTCTTTGCGTTCTTTGTGTCTCTGCGGTGGATTGAACTGTTACTATGGAAGCAAGTGTAAAAATCACTTGTCCTATGTATAGAAATTATTGTACTATCTTTAGTATATTTAGTTCAAAAGCACTGGAGAATTTAATTTGTTACAGACAATTACATCGATAGAGGATATTAAACAACGAATCAAAACTTTTAAAGAAAACCAATTCTCAATTGGCTTTGTTCCCACAATGGGTGCTTTACATGAAGGGCACTTAAGTTTGGTAAGGCAGGCTAGGAAGGAAAATGATAAAGTTGTTGTGAGTATTTTTGTAAATCCATTGCAATTTGGGATAAATGAAGATTTTACACAATATCCAAGTACGTTTGATAATGATTGTGAACTCCTTTCAAAAGAGGATGTGGACATAGTATTCAATCCAAAAGCGCCAGAAATATATCCTGATGGATTTTGTACATCGGTTGTGCTTGAACACTTAGAAGATAAACTGTGCGGCAAATCACGTCCAGGGCATTTTAGGGGCGTTGCTGCGGTTGTGTTAAAATTATTTAACCTTGTAAAACCTGATGTTGCCTATTTTGGGCAAAAAGACTTCCAGCAAACAATCGTTATCAAGAGGATGGTTGCCGATTTAAATTTAGATGTCAATATAAAGGTGCTTCCAACGATAAGGGGTAAAGAAGGGTTGGCCTTGAGTTCCAGAAATGCCTATCTCAGCGAGACTGAAAAGAAGGACGCCCTTTGTCTGTATAAGTCACTGATAAAGGCACAGACAATGGTAAATGCAGGCGTTAAAAATGCAGAAGAAATTAAGGGGGAAATGGGAAAAATTATTAATAATTGTAAATCAGCTAAAATAGATTATATTTCAATTGTTAATCCCAAAACGCTTGAAGCAGTGTCGGAAGTGAGGAGTGGCAACGTTGCCGCTCTGGCAGTCCGGATCGGCAAGACGCGCCTGATTGACAATATAATCCTGATGGTTTTAATCGTTTTATTTGTTTATTCAACCTGACTCTATTGACTAATTGGCTTTATAATGGTTGGTGATTTGTGAGTAAGTTGTTTTATCAGATACCCTTTTTTCGGAGGGAAAATACAATGGATATATTAAAGCAGGTAGCCGAACTGAAGGAATTTTTAGGGAAGGTGTATTGCTTCATTGAAGACAATGAGGACGCATTCAAAGACGGCGTTGAGGCTGAAGGGATGAAGAACGAAGTGTGGAAATGGATGCAGGAATTGGCTAAATTCTTACCTGAGGGATAAATTTAAAAACAAGTTGGACACGGATGAACACAGATTTTTTAAATGTAGGGGTTTAAATTTTTAAATCCCCTATAGTATGTATCTGCGAAAATCTGCGTCCTGATAAATGGTTTAGGAATTTCAAACATTTTTGTTGTTCTGTTAACATCCTCCCCACGTCCCCTCTTTTTAGAGGGGAGGTTGTTGTGTTTCCCCTCTATCAAGAGGGGATTAAGGGGGGTGTAATAATAAAAAATCGTTGGGTTTTGTGAAAAACACAACCGAATTTAAAGGAACACATTCTATGACGCGACCAATGTTTTATGAATTCAGACCGCAGTTACCTATTAAGTCTCCAAGGGGTACAACCCTTACGTGCAAAAACTGGGACAGCGAGGCGGCATTGCGGATGCTCATGAACAATCTGGATCCTGATGTTGCCATTCAGCCGGAAGAACTCATCGTTTATGGAGGAACGGGTCGTGCTGCCAGAAACTGGAAGGAATATCAGAGAATTGTGAATGCATTAAAGACGCTCAAAAAGGACGAGACCCTGTGTATTCAATCAGGCAAACCGGTATATATTGCCAAAACCCATGAATGGGCCCCGCGCATTGTCATTGCTAACGCAAATCTTGTCCCTGCCTGGGCCAAGCAGGAGGTGTTTGACAGATATGACGAAATGGGTCTCACCATGTACGGACAGATGACGGCAGGTAGCTGGATTTATATCGGTACGCAGGGCATCCTTCAGGGCACATACGAAACCTTTGCCGCCATTGCCAAGAAGGTGTTTAATGCAGATACTCTAAAAGGCAAGTTCGTGCTCACAGCAGGCATGGGAGGCATGAGCAGTGCACAGCCATTAGCCGTAACTATGAATGAAGGCGTAATCCTGTGTGTGGAGGTGCGGAGAGAACGCATTGAAAAAAAGGTTAAAGTGGGTTATTGCGATAGGATGACGGACAATCTCGATGTGGCGCTTCAATGGGTTACGGACGCCAAATCTAAACAAATACCGCTATCGGTAGGTTTGGTGGGAAATGCCGCCGTCATACATCCTGAACTGGTAAAGCGAAATATCACACCGGATATCGTAACGGATCAGACCCCTGCGCATGATCTGATGTCTTATGTGCCAGTAGGTGATGTAAAGGAACTCGACAATTTAAGGGAGAAGAACAAACGAGTATATAAGGAAAAGGTGCTAGACGCCATTGTCGATCACGCGAAGGCCATTCTGGATATGCAGAGGAATGGGGCTGTGTGTTTTGATTACGGCAATAATCTGAGGGCACAGGCAGAGGCGGCGGGTGTATCTATGAGGGATTCTGACGGACGCTATTGGTATCCGGGTTTTGTCCCTGCATTTATACGGCCTTTATTCTGCCAGGGGAAAGGACCATTCCGGTGGGCTGCATTGTCGGGTGATGTGGCAGATATTGAGAAGATAGACGAAGCGGTCATCAATAACTTTCCAGAAGATCCATCGCTTGTAAGGTGGATAAAACTTGCCAGAGAAAAAGTACCGCAACTTGGGCTGCCAGCCAGAATCTGCTGGTTGGGATATGGCGACCGTGCAAAGATGGGTTTGCTCATAAATGACATGGTGAGGAAGGGTGTCGTCAAAGCGCCTGTAGTTATCGGGAGAGACCATCTTGATTGCGGGTCTGTTGCATCTCCATATCGGGAAACCGAGGATATGAAAGACGGCAGCGATGCCATTGCCGATTGGCCACTGATAAATTTTGCCCTGAATGCTATAAATGGCGCCAGTTGGGTAAGCTTTCATCATGGAGGCGGTGTAGGAATTGGCAATTCCCTCCACGCCGGTATGGTTATCGTGGCTGATGGTACAAAGGAAAAAGACGAAAGGCTCGAAAGGGTTTTAACGGCAGATCCGGGGATTGGGATTGCCAGGCACGCGGATGCTGGCTATGAAGAGGCTATACAGGTAGCAAAACAGAAGGGTGTGTTGATACCAGAATAAAGATCAAGTTAGTCCCTTTAAGTCCCCCTTACTAAAGGGGGATTCAGGGGGTTGTGTTTTTTTCCTGTGTTATTTCACAACCCCCTCGCCCCCTTTTTTAAGGGGGATTTTTATGCTTCATATCGCCCTAAAACCGCTTAATTAAAATGAAAATTCCTATATAATAAATTTACAATAGATAATGAGACAATAGAAACCGCGGATTTCGCAGATTGCACAAATTTATAACACAGGATATCGCAGATTATTGGTATCTATTTATTTTATAGAATTTTCATTTTGTTTATGCAGGTTTGCGGCAGGGTGGGTTAAGCGAAGCGAATCCACCATTTACAAAATAAATGAAGGTGGATTCGGCGTAAAAACCAACGCCTTAATCCACCCTACTCATAATTTAAAAAATTCATTCCTTCAAAGACCGATTCTTAATTTTAAACTGTATATATCTTATTGAATGTCTATGGAACTATGGCAATTTCTGGTTATTTTTACCGTTGGTGTCGTGGCTGGGGTTATTAACACCCTTGCCGGTGGTGGTTCGCTGATTACCCTGCCTGTGCTTATTTTCCTGGGTTTGCCAGCAACCGTGGCGAATGGAACTAACCGATTGGCGATTACGGTTCAGAGTGTATTAGCAGTCGCTGGCTTCAAAAGGAAGGGTGTTTCAGATTTTAAGCTGAGCCTTTTTATGTCATTACCTGCGCTTATAGGCGCTATTATCGGCGCTCAACTTGCCGTTGACGTATCCGATATTCTGTTCAAAAGAATTCTGGCGGTGGTTATGCTACTTGTGCTTGGCCTTATTCTGTGGAACCCAACACGAATGAGGCAAGGCAATGTTCGGTATAATGGCGGTATGTTCAGTTTAAGCAGGAGTCGCCGTATAGCCAGTATGTTTATTTTCTTCTTCATTGGAGTCTATGGCGGATTTATTCAGGCAGGCATTGGCTTCCTGATTATTGCAATTCTAACCACAATGAATGGGTTAAATCTTGTGGAGACTAATAGTCACAAGGTATATAAAGAACACTAAACTATTTTTCCGGAGAAGGGTTGATCTTCTCCTTTGCAATTTCAATATTAAATTTTGCTTCAAGATTCGCAGGGTCTATAACGAGTACGGCCTCCCACGTCCCAATAGCGTCCTTATAATTTTCGTCTCTGTATAATGCCAGGGCTTCATCCAGCAATCTTTGTACAGCTTCTTTTCCCTGCTCGGTCGCTGTTTCCTCTGTCTTCTTCTCTTCTTCTGACTTTATTTCTCCCTTAGCTTCTTTAAGCATCTCGCGTAATTCTTTGATCATTTCTTTAGCCTCTTCTTTCATCGCCTCGCTTTGCTGCTCAATTTCAGAATTCTTGATGAGAAATCTCTGGGATTGAAGCGCCAAGCTCTGGTTTTGTAAATCTGTTTTTACCTGTTCAATTTCACTTAATTTCTGTGTAAGGTCGTTTATGTTTTTTTTGGCTTCAGAGATGGTGCTTACCATGGAACTGTCTTTCGTTTCTACTTGAGAACTAAGCTCATCCAGGGTGGTATTGAGTTTCGAATAATTTGTGTCTATGTCAGTAGTCTTTTGTGCAAGTTCTTCAACGAGTTTTACAAGATTTAGAGCGGAGAAATTCAGGTCTGAGAGTGCTTGCTCAAGTTCCAGTATCTTTTGGTCAACCAATGCCGTATGTTCTTCTTGCGTCCCGGAGGATTTCTTACCAAATTGAGAGAAAAATTTTCTCTGTCCTGCGCATCCTACTGATAAGGAAGATATGCTTAATGCAATAAAGGTGAGAAAAATATATTTTTTCATAAATTGTCCCTTTCAGTGAGCAATGGTAAAAATGCTCAGATGGATTTCCTGTGAATTCTATTTCATCTTTGGTAAATCTTTGCGCTATGGCGCATCGTGAAATCGTATTGGTCACCGTAGACAGTTACTGAAAAGGTAAGGGTGTTGCCAATATCTAATGCTTCCGTGATGTTCTGATTGGTAAATTCCCTGCGCTCCACTGCAGCTTTTCTGGCCTTGTATGCAAGGTTATGATAAGGGGTAAATAATGAGGCGGATCCCTGCCCTTTCCCTAGCGAAACGGTCCATGGCCTTGAAAAGGTAGCCAGGTCCAGATTTTTATTTTTCTGGCCGTATTCAATGGCTTCTTGTATTTGTTCTGGAGTCAGTTTCGAAAGAACGGCGTGTGCTGGTTTTAAAACAAACAAACATAAAATCAAACTGAAAACACTCGATTGCAAAAATAACTTTTTGGCCACAGATTCACTTCCTTCAATAATAGTAAAATTGTTTTTGCAGGCTTTTTTTGAGCAGCAGTATTGTAATTATTCTGCACTGGATTCAGCAGGGGCTTTTTCCGTGTGTACAGCCTCTTCTGTTGCGGCAGCTTCAGTGGATTCTGCCGGTTTGACCTCTTCTGTGGCAGCGGACTCAGTTTCTGCCGGCGCTTCTGCCTCTGTTTTCGCCTCTTTGGCAGGTTTTACCACATAGTTTTTACCCGTCTTCATCAGGCTTGCGCCACCCACGATAAACATGATTCCAAACACAACTGCGCCTATAAAACAGAGCATTCCACCCACATTGTTTACAAATCCCTCAACTTTTTCATTGGTCATAATCTTTTCTGACTTTTCTGTGATCGTTTTTTCTATTTTGTCCAGCATTATATGCAATTCCCAAATTAAAATGTGCTTCGGCGCTATTGGGATTCAAATCGAGTACTTTCCTGTATTGTAGGATTTCATTATCCAACAAACCCTTTTTGCCGTACGAAACACCCAAATTGAAGGAAAATTTGGGACAGATACTATTTATTCCTGCTTTTATTTTTTCTGCCTGCCTATTGGCAAGACGCTTAACATTCTTTCGTCAGAACAAGTGTGGCAACCTTACCCTTAGTGTCAGAGGGTCGGCAACTCCAGTTTTAAGTTTACCTTTAAATCCTCTTGTACCAAAAACCAAATGTGATTGTCAAGATTTTTTATACAATAAATTTTATGGGAAATTCAAGGGGGCAGGCAATTGTGCCTCGACAGGTTTAATGGTCTTCTTTATTATTTCCTTTGAGTGTATTACGTTTAATTTCTTGAAAAGGAAATCAAACTTGCTTTCGAGTTCTTCACCAATCTTATTCCTTACATCGGAAGGAAGATTCCAGAATCGTTCTTTGAATGGGCCAAAGCCATTCTTCCTCGTTTTATATAAGAACTGTTCATCCGTTTCGCCTTCTTTGCGGTCTGCAGTATAAACCTTTTTTAAAAATTCATAGATTTCATTTTTAAAATCCTTTGGGAAAACACGGCTTTCATAAATCATGTTTTGAAATTCAGTGGCGAGATGCACCTCCGCAGTGGCTGTTTCCGGGAACTTGTCAAAGGCATCGGCCGGGAGCGTTGAAGCGCCGTGTTGTACCGCACCGCTAAGGCTATATTCATCAATGGCAACCCTTGACAAATTTTTCAGGGTATCGAAGTCCAGTTTTACCTTTGCAACCGTTCCATCGGGTAATGGCACTCCCCCATGGCTGGTCCCTGTCTGTACGCTGATCTTACTAATCCCCTTCAGTTCCTTGCCCTTTGTAGCCAGGGTGCTAATATAACCATCCAGGAATGCCTTCAGTTCTTCAACGGTGCTGTTCTTCTTACCCACTTCACCTATTTCACCGCCGACAGATACGGTGATTCCTTTCGGCTCCAATGTCCGAATGTAAGAGGTGAATTCGGCTGCGAATTCGAAATTGAGACGCTGTTGTTCAGTAATGTTGGGCTTGCTTAAATCCACGAGGGTTGATGTATCGATATCGATATTATAAAAGCCCGCCTCAATGGCCTCTTTGATGAGTCCCCTTACTTTATTGATTTCGGCGTCTTTGTCTTTTTCGTAATATTTTGCGTTGATCTGGAAATGGTCTCCCTGAATAAATACAGGACATTCATACCCTTCCTTGATAGCGGCCGCAAGAATTACCGATGCGTACTCTGCTGGTCTCTGGTCTGTATAACCGATCTCTGACCTTGCGATCTCGAAGATAAACGCACCCACATGATTCTTTTTTGCTGCCCTGAAAATGGAGCGCGATACATCATACGTCAAGCCGCGGATGTTGATAGCAGGTACGGTAAATCCCTGGAACTGTTTTTTCCCAACGGCTTCGTAGAGCGATTGGATGGACGACGAAATAATACCGAGATTATTGCTCGTACTGCGGATTAGCCATCGGGATATATTCTTTATTGCAACCTCTTTATTAAAGACGGCATTGTAAATAAGGGTATCGATTTTTTTATTTCTGAACGTATCTTTATCGATTATTTTTATTGTCCCATTTTTTTGGATATCAATAATACCCTTAAGATCGTTTATCAAATCTGCTTTTGTAGAATATAACATGAGTTGTTAACTCCTTTTTACTTTTGGTTAAAAAACTTTTCATACGTTAATACATCTTACTATTGAATAGAACTACTCTTAATGAGTTCTGTTTTTGTCTCCTCAATGTTTTCATATAAGTATTCAGGCGCCAAATCGGCTCCATTGCTCCAAACAATAGTATCCATATCAACCTTAAACTCTTTAAACAATTTTAAATTTTTTAATTGTTTGAATATATTTCTTTTGTCATTAAATACTAAATCTCGTAAGTTTATAATGCCTTCTTTGCCATCATTAAATTTTATCCATATTTGATAATCTTTATAGTATTTAGCTTCTTTTACCAATATCATAAATTATTACTCCTAGACCAAAGGTTCTATTTTTTTGAATGTACCCGTATCATGGATACTATTCCAATTTTTCAATAACTTAGTTCTATTTTCAATAGCCCATTCTATTACAAGCATGTGAACTCTCTTCGGCAAATAGCCTTCACTAATTTTTAATTCTTTTATGGTGATAGGTGCTCTATAATCATTATATTTTACATGAAAGTGAGGTGGGTTATGATCGTTAAAATACATACGGATAGAAATTCCTAAAAATCTACTGATTTCAGGCATAAATATTCTTTGTCCTGTGCAAAAACAGGTTTTATCAGTTAACAATTTCTCCTTCGGTTAGTTACAAAAATAGAATTTATTGCTTTTGACAGCAAAAGCTTTCATATGCCATCACGTCCTCCTTGCTCCCAATAATAAGCGGTACTTTCTGGTGCAATTCTGTTGCTTGTATGTCCATGATGCGTTCCTGCCCTGTAGATGCCATACCACCAGCCTGTTCAACTATGAAGGCGAGCGGGGCTGCCTCATAAAGCAGTCGTAATTTGGCCTTTGGCTTTTTTGGGTCTTTATAATCGACAGGATATAAGAAGATACCGCCGTACAGCAGGTTTCTGTGGAAATCAGCGACCAATGACCCAATATATCTCAGTGAATACGGTCGTCCCGTCGCGGAGTCGCTTTCTTTAATATACGCAATATATTTTTTTGTCCCTTCGTCCCACATATTTGCATTTCCTTCGTTAACACTGTATATCTTACCTTTGGAAGGAATTTTGATGTTTTCATGTGAAAGCAAAAACTCTCCAATCCCTGGATCGAGGGTAAAGCCATGGACGCCTGAACCGGTGGTATATACCATCATGGTACTCGATCCGTAGATTATGTACCCAGATGCAACCTGCTCTGTGCCTTTTCTCAGGCAATCTTCAATGGTAGCTTCTTTCCAGGTTGTTTTTCTTTTATGAATAGAAAATATGGTGCCAACGCTGACATTTGCGTCGATATTAGACGAACCGTCTAAAGGATCAAAAAGGAGTACATACTTACCCTTGGGAAATTCATCAGGTATTGGGATAACGTCTTCATTTTCCTCGGACGCCATAATACAGAGGTGTCCACCGTGATCCATAGCGTTGCAAATTCTTTCATTGGCATAAACGTCTAATTTCTTTACAACGTCGCCGTGTATATTTGTTTCGCCAGTTAGACCTAAAATATCCGCAAGACCAGCCTTGTTTACTTCGCGTGAAATCGTCTTTGCCGCAATGGTCAAATCCCATAAGAGACCTGTAAAATCTCCTGTCGCTTTTGGGTACAATCTCTCCTGTTCAACAATATGTCTTTGTATAGTGACGACCTTGCTTTTTGGCATATCACGAGTACCCTTTGAATAATGAGTAAAAGTAAAAATATACTGATTATTTTACAATCTGAATTGCCAAAGTCAACGATTATCCCGTTAAAAAAATCTAAGGGAGAAGATGAGTGGAGAAGGGTTTGTGGAATTCTTCCCTTAAACCTGCACGTACGATGGCGGGAGAATATTTATTGTCAGATTATTAGATTCCTAAAATTAAGTATGGTGTTCCCAGAATTTTTAATTTTGCTGAAAAAATTAAAAAAAGCTTGCAATTTCCTATTATCTATTATAGGATGTCCATGAGGATGTCCATTTTGTTACACATTTGTCAAAAGGAGAGGTAGTATGGAAAATGGTAAGGTTGTGAGGTTTTTGTTTGTGTTGTCTGCATTGTTTACGTTCATGATTCCTGGAATAGTAATGGCCGGCAACTCACTGTTAACTATACAAACGGATGGCAATGCAAGCAATGCGTCTGCGGGTGAATCCGGGGCCACAATAAGCTCGTCTGCCTTGATAAGCGTGGTAGTGACCAACTCGCTGGGGGCTGCTGTTTCCAACCTTGGCTCATCCACAGGCGATGGCACCAGCGAGATAGCACTGCCGAACGGATGGACATTGTCAACAGGTTTTAATGTTCCACCAGGCGCCTGTCTGATGACCCCGACCGAGTTTAATAATGACGGTGGCGGTATATACACCATTCGCGTTGTGCCGTTTGTCAGCAACGAAAGTTGCACCTGGTTGGAGGGAAAGTACCACTACGTGGTATCCATAGAAAGAAAAGGCTCAGGAGAATCAGGAGAAAGAGAAGACTCAGGCAAAAAACCGTTCAAAGGCAGCGGGCTTGGGGTGTTGGCGATTAAGTAATTATCCATTTATTCTACTTTTTTGCACCATCAGATAGACCAGCCTGAGGTTCATGCCGGTCTATCCGCACAAGCCGGAGGTGTAGAATAAGAAAATCTCCGGCACAAACTAAGTGGCAAACTAAGTGGTGTCACCCATGATTAGTGATTTCAAAAGCTGGCATAATCACAAATCAACTGGTTGTCCGAGAATGTGCCAAACAAATAAAAAAAGAAAATGCGGATTATGTATAAATTAAATACGATCTATAAATAAGTCAGGAACAAATTAAAATTTTTTCCATCCAAACCATAATTTTTTTATCCCGGTATTAAAAAATACATGAAACTGCCAGATTATTAAATTTCAGATGCCCAAAGATCGGTTCAATGATATATTGACGCATAAAATATTTTTGCTTCCCATTATCAGATAATAGCTTTTCTCTCATCTTTTGTAAAAGAGGTTCACGAATATCTATCAATAACTCTCTCACCGTTGCCTTTGTACATAATGACCGCTTCTCAAGCTGCCCCACATTCCGTCCCCTTGTAAACCTTATGATTCCATTGCCGGCTATCGGTCTTATTTGTTCTGGTCTTCCAGTACGTTAACCGCTTCCCTTCCGGACATACATAACTATCACTTGCCGAATCATATTTAAAGTTTTGGCATCTCTATCGGTGAGATTGATCTTTTCTTTCTCTTCCTCCTTCATTATCTCCAATGCCTCTTCTATCTTACTTTTCAGGTATTTACGGTCTGATAGTCTCTCCTTTAATGCCTCTTGTTCTGGATCGATTTTGCAGCTCTCGTCTTCTTGATTGTCGATTGCTTCTCCTTCCTTTAATATCTTCGCTATTTCATCTTCTATCTCAGATAACCATTTCTCAAATCCAGCCCGATCCTTTGTCCGCTTCGCTGAGGCATTGCCTTTGAGCTTTGTCCCATCTATGTATAAGTGGTCTTTGGGAATTACCGTTTCTACATAGTCTAAAAAGGTTTCCGGTGTAAATCCTATCAGGGGTTTATGAAATTCATGAAACGGCTTGAATTTGGCCATGTGATTTATTCTCCTCGGTTTTGTATCTTCTGGTAAGGTAAATAGTGGTACGCTCGATTTGCCCGGTAATGCAGACAGCTCAAAGAATAGATTGCGTTGCTTGATGTGGTTTTGGTTTGCGCTTCTCATTTTTACTCATAATTATATCATCCATTTTCACCTTTGCAACCGTGTTACCCTTATTATGCGTAAATTTGAGAAAACTTGCATTCTCGGACAACCTGTCAAGATCTGTCCCCCTTGTTTTCCTGCTATGTCGGCAGAAGCCTGGCCAGAAGGGACCGCAAAAGAAAAGTGAAGATTCCTAAAATTAAGTATGGCGTCCCCAGAATTTTAAAAGAGATTGAAGTGTTAAAGGAGCAATCAGTTATTGAATAATGAAGGTGACTCCAAACAGACCCTTTGCCGTTAATAAAAGGATCGGCATGTCCTTACCGTTCTTTCGGGCTTCCTGCAATATTTCGAGACCGCTTTTTATGGGGAGCATAATATCAAAGATAACAAGGTCGTATTCATTGGTATTGAGCATAAAGAGACCTTCTTCCCCATCGTAACTCACATCAACGGCAAAGTGGTTTTCTTCAAGCCCCTTTTTAATATAGGCGGCTAGTTTTTTCTCATCTTCTATGACTAATACTCTCATACTATGGATGAATTATAACCTTCGAATGAAGTCAATGGCAGAATTTTTTTGTTTTAAAAAATACTTTTTTACACAACAAGAGAATGATAAATCAGGGGGCTATTTTGATGTCTGTTTATAAACACCTTCCCAATCGGAGTGGGGAGGATTACTTTCGTAAAATTCGCAAAGTGAGATATATGTTTTTGAAGGCCCATCTTCAAGGTGTTTTTCGACAACCTTTTGAAACAATTTCTTCGCATCTGATAATTCTGCCTTAAAAAAAAGATCAAGCCCCTTACAGTAGATTTCTATTAATTCCAGGTTGCCTTCCCCTATAGTATCTTTCCACCCCATCAGTTCGTATACATTCAGCGGTATAATCCTTCCTTTCAATGCCACCCTCGCCAGAAGGCGGAAAACAAATTTTCCGGGATAATACTTTTCTGCCCCGCAACGGGTACTTTCAGAGACAATGATACGAGTACCAAAATCCTTATTAAGAGGCTCCAGTCTTGCAGAGGTATTAACCTCAGTGCCAATCACAGTGTAATCAAATATCTCGCTTGACCCCATATTGCCTACAACCATCTCTCCAGAGTTTATCCCTATCCTGGCATTCAAGAGAGGTTTTTGTTCCTTTTTCCACTTTTCCCTGAGAGTGCTCAGCTCTTCCATCATGAACAGCGCTGTTTCGCATGCACGGGCAGCATGATCCTCCTGAACTATGGGTGCGTTCCATTCTGCCATTACCGCATCACCTATGAATTTGTCAAGTGTTCCGCCGGTTTTTTTTATGCACTTCATCATCTGTCCTAGATATTCATTGAGGATGGCGCTTATCTCCTCAGGCGCCATCTGTTCTGATAACGATGTGAAGCCTTCGATGTCAGAGAAAAGAACGGTCATATACCGCCTTTCACCGCCCAATTTGAGCTTGTCAGGCGACATGAGGACCTCTTCAAGAATCTGAGGGGCAAGGTAATGCCCGAACGCAGACCTGATACGCCTTTTCTCCCTTTCTTCAGAAATGTACTTCAACAGAAGAACACCGAGATACGTGCTTACCATTACAACGGATGCATTCACTATCGGCAACACCCATCCGTGGTCAAAAAGTTTCCAGTGGAGTCCTATTATAGAAGCCGTTATTACGATAGTAATTGCAAATCCGATATATGGACGGCTTGATGATGCAATTATTCCAATGACGAGTGCAAGCAGAAAGACATATAGTTTCTCTTTCCATTCCTCAACCGAGTGGAGGAATCTCCCCGAAAGGATATTGTCTATAATATTCGCATGTATCTCAACTCCAGGAGTCACGGGACTGAATGGCGTTGCTCGTAAATCTGAAAGTCCTGCGGCAAATGCAGTTACGAGAACAATCTTGTCTTTGAAGGTTCCTTTGGGCAGAAACGGTTGTTCTCCTGCCTGTATAAGATCCTTGGATGCAATTACAAAATCATACGGAATATATTGGTAAAATGATTCGTACTTGCCTTTCCCGTCCTTTTCATTTGTCACTTTCCCTCCCTGGTAGTTAATCATCACACTACCGTCAGGAAGCAGAGGGATTGCTGTATCTCCAATAATCATACTGTTATTATGCATCCTTATTGTATGGAGTGGAATTCCTTTTATATATGCTGCAATAGCCAGTGACAATGAAGGGTACGCTGTATCATCTTTTCTGAACCAGAGAAATGGGTTAAATCTTCTGTACGTTCCGTCACTATCGGGGATAACGTTTATGTGACCAATACCACGGGAAGCCCTTGCCAATTTGGGAAATGGAATCGTGGCATTGAAAAAAATATTTTGGCGATATTCCAGTGAAACTGGTGCTACTGACTTTGACAAAGCTGATTTAACCTTTTTGGTAGTAGCCCTGTCGGCCCGCAGATTTGGGTTTTCAGCAACGTCGAGTTTGCTTGCGTAAAAAACTGATGCCTGAAACACCTTCCCTGAATTTTTCACTGCTGAAACAAACTGCATATCGCTGATTTCAGGACGCAGTGTATCGAGCCTGCGGAGAAGCTCATTCCTTATCTCCTGGATATCGGTGTTCTTTGCGAGTACCTTTAACTCATGGATGGTCGTTGCATCTACTTCCTGACGCAGGGATTGTTCGGAAAAGATAATATCAAAGCCGACGGCAGATGCGCCGTCAGTCGTCAGATACTCAACTACTTCACCATGGACAGAACGAGGCCAGGGCCATCTTCCATAGAATGGCTCCAATCTCTTTATTGCTTCTTCTGAGATATTGAGGATGATGATATCATTTGTGTGGTGGGTGGGTTGAGCGTAGAAACAATATCGTGCATCTACTGTCTTTTTCTCAAATGAGACGAGATGTCCACCCGGATCGAGAAACACGACAAAAGATACAAAAACAGATATGCCAACAGAATATATTACTTCCAGTCTTGTTTTAATTTGCCCTTCCCACCTTCAATATGGCAGTTGAAACAAAATTCAAAGCCAGTGTCCCTCTTTTCCTCTGGTAGTTCATTAGGAACAGTATCTTTTTTCCGTCGCTTGAAGCATCGGTTAAAATCGGAGTTAGATACTGCATCCTTCCCTCCCAGCATGGGAGTTGACGACTGTGCCTTTTCAGGAACCGGTTCGTCTGATAAAACAGGGGTGTATTTCCCCTTTGACACCTGGATTGTTTGCCCGTTTTTCATGACAACTTCCACATTGCCGGAACACGTGCATACGCATCCACCCTCTCCATCAAAAATCACAGAAAATGCCGTCCCGCGTATGCCTGCTGTGGCGAGAGAGGTTGTAACCGACGCCTGCCTGCCTTTGGGTAAATCGGATTTAAGCCACAGGGCGCCTCTGTCCATTTTTGCCTGAAAGTCTTTAGGGTCTTTGCCCATCTCAATGTCAGAAGATGGGCCTATAACGAACTGTCCTACGTCTGGAAGCTGTACAATCGCCACTGCAGTTTTGTCCGTCCTTAGCCTGTCTCCCAGAGAAACCTCCTGTCCTACAATCAACTGTTTCCAGTCGTTATTCTCTATCCTCTCCAGTTTACCATCCCGTATTGAAGTAACAATGCCCTTTCCATTGTCCGTGCCTTGCGCCTCAATTATAAATATTAAACATACACTCATTAATGTCATTACTACAGCCAAATTTGCCATTAAGGATATATTCATTTTTTTCATTATAATACCGCCTTTTTTATCGTATCTAAATTATGAGTTACGCGAATTAGAACATATATGCCAAATCAATTGCCGTTGTGAGTTCACCATCGTGACCATTGAATATCCCCTGGTTGGCTTTATCATAACGAACTTCTGGTCTGACAAGGAGGGATTCACGGATTTTTATATTAGTCGTAAAGGTGATTTCCCAAATATCAAGATTGTCAACACCACGCCTTGCGCCATCCCTGTCATCGAAGTACTCACCCCTGAATGCAAGACCGACAATGTCTGTTATATCGCGGCTGATGATACCTGCAAATCCCCACCATTTACCAGTTTTGTAATTTAATTTTTGATCAGCCGTGTCTTTCCCGAATACATCATTGGCACCACTTTCTTCGGTTCCAATATCAAAGTTGAGGTTAAAAGTTGTCTTTTCAAACGGTTTGGTTGCTAAAACAAGATCCCAGAAATGACGGTAATTGCTGCTATTATCCGTTTGTTCTGGTCCATGGCTGCCGTTTACGATAAAACTGGTATTTTCTGCTACCGCCCAGTTAAATTGGTATCCTGCGGTCTTGCTGCTATTATTATCCACAAAAGTATCCCAGCCGTTTACTAAGTAAAATGAGGTTGTTAATCTATCTAACAGAGGATAGCTAATGGCCAGACCCGTGTTGGTCCATGTAATTGCATTCTCATAAAGGAGTGAACGGGAAAAGTTGGGGTTGTCAACACTCTGGCAGAGTTCAGCCCCAATCCAGCTAGCAAATTTACCAAACTTAAAATCCAGTCCCTCGCCCACAGGCGCCCTATAAGTTACAAACCCCTGGCTTATGGTAAAGGATTGACTGCCAGATGCGCCATCTACCCTGCCATCGCTGGATACAAAGGTTAACCTTTGTGCTATTTCGCCATAGTTTGTTATAAAACCAAAACCGATGGGGTCTTTTTCTGTAGATGGGTAGCACACCTGGTTTTCCACATTGTCTAGTGTAAATGAATTGTTTTCTCTGTCAAATGCCCTCACATCCAACCAATCCCCCTGACCTGAGTCACGTGTAAAACCAGGTGTGCTACCCCTTTGATCATCTGGTTTTGAAAAGTTGTAACTATAATATGTGTCAATAAAACCACTTATTTCTACACCCTTGAAAAAGTTGGCTATCTTGCCTTCTTCTGCGAAAACGGGTGCGGTAAGAGACGCCAATGCGCCACATAATATACCCGCCAAACCTGAATTGTATAAATTCTTCATCAAAATCGCCCCTCTTTCTTAATTAATATTAATATCAACCAGAACGACCCAACCCGAACGAGCGGGAATAACGTTTATATGTCCAATATCTTTTTCTCAAATGAGACGAGATGTCCACCCGGATCGAGAAACACGACAAAAGATACAAAAACAGCTATGCCAACAGAATATATTACTTCCAGTCTTGTTTTAATTTGCCCTTCCCGCCTTCAATATGGCAGTTGAAACAAAAGCCAAATTTGTCATTTCAAGGATATGTTTTTTGTCCTCCCCATTATAATATTATCTCTTTTAACATAAATACGTATAAAATACAGAAATAATTCTGTAATTTTACAATATTTCTTAACTTTAAATAAATTAGTTTTTGGAATGAAAAAAATGCTTTTTATACCTATAAAACTTGCCGTATTTTATGTAAATGGAACTATAATAATCAAGATAAATTCGTATCTCTTTGGTATTTGCCTTTTTATTTAAGGACACGGGCAAACAATTCATAACCCGAACCAGCCGGAAAAGCGCATAAAGTTGGGCAGTGTTTAAATTGCCATATATTTTGTGTATTAGCGGGATGACAAGGATGCACGCGATTAAGCAATCAGAGATGAAAAGGGATCCTTTTGGGGTGCCAGTAAGGATGGTAGGGTGAGATTATTGCGGTGAGCATGGATGGTAAGACGGAAGAATTCGAGGGGATTTCTGTGTTGGATACGACAGGTTTGCCAGACAGTGAGTAACCGTGCACGAAGGAACTGTCCGTTGGCGCTGCGGGTGCAATAGCTTATTTTCCTGGACTGAACTGCGGGACGAAGCGCTCGTTCAGCGAGATTGTTGGTCGATTCAACCCCTTCGTGGTAAATGAACGTAAAGAGGCTGTCCCACTCCCCATTCCCCGTTTTTACGAGGACGAGTTTCATGAGGACAAGTTTTTCAGGAGTTGGCCGCAGAATCGGGAGACTGCCAGAGAAGGTGCGTTGAGATTTTGCTCCAGAAAGGTACGCATCTCCAGAAGAAGTGGTTGTGCCATAGCAACGAGACGCTCACGAGATAACGATGAGTGTTTGTGAGCATGCCAGAGACTGAAGACAGTGCCGATGCGTTGACGCATAAGTCGTGAGAAGGGTTCCTGTGAGGTATGAGCGGGCTCAGAGGAGAGTGCCTTCACGTCACGGATGATGTGTGCCCGGCAGAGTTGCAGGAGTCCACAGGTCCGGTCTTTGTGATACTTGATGTAAGCAGAAAACCGGTCAGAGATGATAATGCCGTCAAAGAGTTCTCCCGGCACGGAGCGTATGACCCGAGAACCACGAGAGGCACGGATGGTAAAAAAGGCGAAGGTGTTCGTGGCAAATACCAAGAGCCATGCAAGGGTCTTATTGTGAGGATGGCCAGTTTCATCAATATTGAGCGCCTGTTGATTGGTCAGTTCATTTTCGAGTTCATTGCCGGAAGAACCGCGTGTGGGTGCGCATCGTCTTTTCAGAATGCCATCCAAGGTGGCAGTTTATGAGACTGTAGAGACAGGTTTGAAACCTGTCTCTACTCTTTCAAACGAGGCAAGCCTTTTTCTGAGGTACTGGATTTCCCTGAGCAAGACGATGATAATGACGTGGAGGAGCCAGAGTATGACACAAGAGATCTCCAGAGAGGCTCCTCCAGTGGTGTGGCTGTCATGCACTCTGCGTTGCTGAGGTAACGCCATGCAGAGCCTCCCGGAAGTTTGGAAGAAGGGGATAGAGGTAAATATCTTTGATAGGTACACGGAGAGTGCTGTATCGGTCGTTTCGAGTACGTCCTTTAGTTTGTCCAAACATGTCCGATTAGAAGATGAATCAGCGATTCAAGAAAGACTCCACAGAAGACAATCGTGATGAAAGCATTCTTGGAGCTTTTTTGGTCAGGCTCATATAGTATTATCCATCCCGGTTCGCCGTTGGGTTTTGGTCTCCTGCTTGAATTAAGGTCTTTATCCATCGCAACATAGGCTTCTTGGGCAATATGGTAGAAGACCCTGATATTAGTATGAACGAAGCTGTGGAGGTTATTTCCCATCAATACTCTTTATGATCCTTTGGGACCGGGTAGATTGGAAGGCTTACGCCTTCCTCGCCCCCTAAGAACCGTACAAGATAGTTTCCCATCATACGGCTCAAGCCTCTGTAAGGTCTTATTTTACTAAGCCCCGGCAGTTAATTGTTAGTT
>Ga0209341_10002110_pt1 | contig 19086 bp, 15 predicted proteins | sample RifCSP13_2_FD_184020 | JGI IMG/M metagenome (GOLD analysis project Ga0209341, IMG submission 184020) | Soil microbial communities from Rifle, Colorado - Rifle CSP2_sed 13_2 (SPAdes) (version 2) | ecosystem: Environmental > Terrestrial > Deep subsurface > Rock core/Sediment | place: Rifle... | reverse complement strand
CCGGCACCCGAGCTACGTCGTGCACAAGGAGTCGACGGCGCGCGTGGCGCAGGTCGCCCAGGTGCTGGCCGCGCGGCCCGACGTGGCGGTGATGTGCTGCGACTCCCCGAACCTCGGCCTGATCGTCCCGACGCTGGCGCTCGGCGGGCACGGCACCGCCAACATGACCGGCAACGTCGCGCCGGCGGAGATGGCGGCGCTGTCGACACCGTGGCGCCGGGGGGAGGACGCGGCGGCGTTCCGGGAGACCTACCTGCGGCTCCTGCCGCTGCTGCACTTCACCTACTCGGCGACGAACCCGGTCCCGGTGAAGTCGCTGATGAAGGCGCTCGGGCTGCCCGCGGGTGACCTGCGCCGGCCGCTGCGCGCCCTCGAGGGCCCGGCCCTGGCGGCGGGCCTCGCCGCGGTGCAGGCGCTCGGCCTCGACCGGGCGTACGGCTACAAGGTGCCGGCGCTCGACACCCCGGGGCCGCGCGCGGCGCCGGGCGGCGCAGGCGAGGAGCGCGCGGGGAGCGGCGGGGCGCCCGGCTGCGTGCTCGGCTGAGCGCTCAGAGCCTCTGAACGAATCGCGCTGTCGAGGGGCACCACGGCGCAGCATGGGCGCCCCGAGCGCCGGGGGGTTTGGGGGGCGCCCGGAGCCCCCCATGGACTCAGGACTCCTCGCCGAGGTCCAGGTAGAGGGCGTCGAGCAGCAGCTCGTTCTCGCGGGCCTCGTGGTCGTTGAGCTGCCGCGCGAGCTCGCCCGCCAGGCGCAGGAGCTCGGCCACGGGCCCGGCGAGCACCGCGCGGGCGCGCTCGGCCAGACCGTCGATCTCGCCGAGGAACGCCTGGTGCTCGCGCTCGAGGTGCTGGAGCTTGTCCAGGTGCCGCCCCGCCCGGCTGCGGACGACCTCGAAGAATCCCTCGGGGGCCTCCTCGTCCCCGAAGTGGAGCACGGCGGCCGAGCGGAACTCCTGCAGCCGCTGCAGGAGCTGCACGAGGTCGGCCGCGTCGCCGAGGCGCTCGGCGAGCTGGCGGATGTGCCGGTGCTGCTCGAGCGTCTGCTCCCGCGTGTCGCCGAGCGGGTTGTCGCGCGCCGGGTCGGTCGTCATCGTGGGTCTCCCTTCGTCGGGCTCAGGCCTCGCTGGCGAGCGTGCTCGCGATCCGCGCGCCGGCGGCCCGGACGCGCAGGAGCGCGCCGGCCCGCGCGGGCGCCATGCCGAAGACGGCGGTCGCCGCGGCGTCGGCGGTGAGACAGGTGTCGGCCACCACGGTCACGCTGTGGACGGGCGTGGCGCGCGGCGCGCCGGTCGCGGGGTCGAGCAGGTGATGATAGCGCCGGCCGCCGTGACGGAAGTACTGGAGGTAGTCGCCGGAGGTCGCGACGGCCGCGTCGCGCACCTCGACCTCGCCCGCCAGGTGCCTCGGGTCCGCGGGCGACCGGATGCCGATGCGCCACGGCGCGCCGTCCTCCGCCGCGCCGAGCGCGTAGAGGTCGCCGCCGACGTTGACGAGGGCCTGCGTGACGCCGCGCGCGCGCAGGGCCTCGACGGCCCGGTCCACGCCCCAGCCCTTCGCGATGCCCCCCAGGTCGAGCTCGACGTCCGCATCCGTGAACCGGACGACCGGGCGCCCGCGCCACGCGCCGAGGTCCACGGCGGCGTAGAGGCGGCGCCCGGCGAGGGGACGGACCGCCCCCGCGGGCGGCGGCACGCGCCGGTGCGCCACGTCCCAGAGGCGGATGGCCCGCCCGAGGCACGGGTCGAAGGCGCCGTCGCTCGCCTCGGCCCACGCGAGGGCCTCGCGCAGCACCGCCGCCGTCGCCTCGCTCACGGGCACGGGGCGCGTCGCCGCGAGGCGGTTCGCGGCGCCGACCTCCGACGCCGCGCTGAAGCGGGTCATCACGCGGTCGACCAGGCGCAGCTCCTCGAGCGCGGCGTCGATGGCCGCGTGCGCGGCGGGCGGGTCGGCGCCGACGACCGCGAGCTCGGCGATCGTCCCCATCACCGGCATCGCCCGCCGCACGAGCTCGCGGCCGCGCCGGGCGGCCAGGGGCAGCGACGCCACCACGAACGCGCCGATGCCCAGCGTGAGCGCCTCGCGCCGCGTGAGGCGCGGCGATCTCGTGCCGTCAGCGTTGGCCATGCTCGGCCTCCACTCCGTCGGGGTTCGCGGGACAGCCGATGCAGCTCCGGCCGGGGGTCGCGCACGCCTCGCCGTCCCGGCTGCACGTGAAGCGCCGGCCGCGGGTCAGGAGCCCGAACAGGACGAACAGGACCGCGGCGCCCAGGATGCCCAGGATCGCCGCCCACGCGTCCATCACGACGAGCTCAGCAGGCCGGCGAAGCCCATGAAGGCCAGCGACAGGCCGCCGGCGACGAACAGGACGAGGGCGGTGCCCCTGGCGACGTCCGGGATGTCGGCGAGGTCGAGGCTCTCGCGGATCGAGGCCATCAGCAGCAGCGCCAGCGTGAGGCCCGCGCCCGAGCCGATCGCGAAGACCAGGCCCTCGAGCAGCCCGTAGCCGCGGTTCGTCTGGAAGATCGCCAGGGCGAGCACGGCGCAGTTCGTCGTGATCAGCGGCAGGTAGATGCCGAGCTCGCGGAAGAGGACCGGGCTCAGCTTCTTGATCACCATCTCGACGATCTGCACCAGCGAGGCGATCACGATGATGAACGCGATCAGGCGCAGGTACGGCACGTGGGCCAGGACGTAGGCGTTGAGGAACCACACGGCGACCGCCGTCATGGTGAGCACGAACATGTCGGCGGCGCCCATCCGGAGCGCCGTGTCGAGCCGGCCCGACACGCCCAGGAACGGGCAGAGGCCCAGGAACAGCATCAGCGTGAAGTTGTTCACCACCATCGACGAGAAGAAGATCCAGGCCAGGTCGCCCATCACGCCGCCCTCCTCGCCACCGCGGCGTCGCGCCCGGCGGCCGCCGCGCGCGCGGCCCTGCGCTGCCGGGCCCACGCGACGGTCAGGAGCACGAAGGCGAGCGTGAAGAACCCGCCCGGCGGCAGCACCATGATCACCCAGGGCTCGAAGCCCGGGCCGAACAGGCTCACGCCGAGGAACGTCCCGCTCCCGAGGATCTCCCGGACGGAGCCCATGAGGAGCAGCGCGATCGTGAAGCCGATCCCCATGCCCACGGCGTCGAGGACCGAGCGGCCCACCGGGTTCCGTCCGGCGAAGGCCTCCTGCCGGCCGAGGATGATGCAGTTGACGACGATGAGCGCGACGAAGGCGCCGAGCGCCTTGTGGATCTCGGGCACCAGCGCCTGGAGCCCCATCTCGGCGACGCTGACGAACGTGGCGATGATCAGGATGTAGCTCGTGATCCGGACCTCGTTGGGCACGAAGCGCTTGAGGAGGGAGACGAGCAGGCTCGAGCCGACGAGGACGAAGAACGTCGCGCCGGCCATGACGACGGAGTTGGCGACCGAGTTCGTCACCGCCAGTGTCGGACACAGGCCGAGCAGCTGGATCAGCACGGGGTTCTCGCGCCAGAGGCCCTTGAGCAGGTCCATCTGGGCCGTCACCGTCCGGCCCGGGAGGACCGGGCCGCCGCCGGCGCCACAGTGGAGGTGGGACAGCTCGTCGCTCATGGATTCCCCTTGCCCTCCTCGCGGTACGCCTCGAGACGCGGTCCCAGGCGCGCGAGCGCCTTGTTGATGATCCGGATGACGGCGCGCGAGGAGATCGTCGCGCCCGTGATCATGCTGACCTCGCCGGGCTTCGAGCGCTTGCCCTTGACGCCGACCAGCGGCGCCACCGCGCCGGCGAACTGCGCGACGAAGGCCTCGCTCTTCTCGATCCTGTCGCCGAGGCCCGGCGTCTCCTTGGACTCCAGGACTTTCATCCCGAGGAGCTTCCGGTCCCGGGCGTCGTAGCCGAAGATCAGCGTGATCACGTCCTGGAAGCCGGCCTCCGCGGCGACGACCGCGAAGCCGACGGGCCGGCCGTCGGTCCCGTAGCCGAGATAGACCTGCTCGAGCTTCTTGGGGTCGGCGCCCGGCGGCGCCGTCTTCGTGAGGGCGCCGTTGACGACGAAGAGCGTGTCGTAGCGCGCCGGGGCCCTGAGGACCTCCTTGACCGCGGCGTCGAGCGCCCGCGCGCGGTTGGCCTCGATGCGCGGCAGGGTGAGGCCGAACGCGAGCACGAGGAGCGTGCCGGCCACCGCGCCCCCCACGCCCAGGACGGTCAGCAGGCGCGCCGGGGCGACGTCGGGGGGCGGCGCCGGCGGGCCGGGCTCGGGCGCGTGGGTCTCGACGCTCATCGGCCCGGCGCGATCCGCGTGGTCCCGAAGAGCCGCGGCTGCGTCCAGCGGTTCAGGAACGGGACGAGCGCGTTCATGATCAGGATGGCGTACATGACGCCCTCGGCGAGCCCCCCCCACAGGCGGATGACGAGGACCAGGACCCCGATGCCCGCGCCGAAGATCCAGCAGCCGAGGTTGGTCACGGGCGAGGTCACGAGGTCGGTGGCCATGTACATCGCGCCGAGCATCAGGCCGCCGGAGAAGAGCATGAAGAGCGCGTCGGGGAAGCGCGCGGGCGCGAGCGCGTGGAGCAGCGTCTCCACCACGGCGACGGCGGCGAAGAGGCTCGCGGGGATCCGCCAGTTGAGGTAGTTGCGGAGCGCCAGGTAGCCGCCGCAGAGCAGGATGAGGAGCGCGGAGGTCTCGCCGAGCGAGCCCGTGGTCGTCCCGAGCACGAGGTCCCAGAGCGCGGTCGGCTGGTGCTCGAACTTCATGCGGCCGAGCGGCGTCGCGCCGGTGAGCGTGTCGGCCACGCGCGCGCTCGCGAACGGGAGCGCGAAGTTGTCGCCCCGGAGGGCCCACCAGGTCTCGGCGGTGCCCGGCAGGGGCCAGGTCGTCAGCGCGACCGGGAAGCTCGCCTGCAGGAACGCGCGTCCGAGCAGGGCCGGGTTGAAGACGTTCTGCCCGAGGCCGCCGAAGATGAGCTTGCCGATCGCGATGCTGAACGCGCCGCCGACGAAGGCCATCCAGAGCGGCAGCCCGGCGGGGAGCGTGAGCCCGAGCAGGAGGCCCGTGATCACGGCCGAGCCGTCGGCGAGCGTCCCCCGCCGGCCGAACGCCCGCTCCGCGCCGACGGCGCCGACGAGCGCGGCGCCGACGACGAGCGGCACGCTCGGCCCGAAGAACCACGTCGCCGCGAGCACGACGGGCACGAGGCTCGCGACGACGTTCCACATGATCTTCGGCGTGCTGTCCCCCGCGCCGACGTGCGGGGAGGCCGTGACGAGGAGCGGCGGGGCGCTCATGCCGCCGGGCGCTTCCGCAGCGCGGCCTTCGCGAGCTGGAAGAGCTGCGGCAGCGGGATGTTCGAGGGGCACGTGTAGCCGCAGCAGCCGCACAGCATGCAGTCCGCGAGGTGGTTCGTCGCCATCTCGTCCCAGCGCTCCTTGAGCGCGAGCTGGCCGAGGAGCTGCGGGTTCAGGAACACGGGGCACGCGTCCAGGCAGTGCCCGCAGCGGATGCACGGGTACGACACGGTCGGCTTCGTGTCCGCCGCCGTGAGGACCACGACGCCCGTCGTCCCCTTGAGGACCGGGATGTCGAGGCTCGCCTGCGCGGCGCCCATCATCGGGCCGCCGAACACGATCTCGCGCGCGTCCTCCGTGAGGCCGCCGGCCGCCTGGACGAGGTCGCGGATCTTGGTGCCGACCGGGACGATGAAGTTGCCCGGGCGCCGGACGCCCCGCCCCGTGACCGTCACGATCCGCTCGATCAGCGGCAGGCCCGTCTCGAAGACCTCGGCGATCGTCGCCGCCGAGGCGACGTTCTGGACGACCACGCCGACGTGCATCGGCAGCTTCCCGGAGGGAACCTCCCGGTCGAGGAGCGACTCGATCAGCATCTTCTCGGCGCCCTGCGGGTACTTCACCTCGAGCGCGTGCACGGTGACGTCCAGGTCCTTCGGCAGCGTCGCGCGGATGGCCTCGAGCGCGTCGGGCTTGTTGCGCTCGATCCCGATCATCGCGCGCCCGACGCCGAGGCAGCGCATCATGATGCGCAGGCCGAGGTGCACCCGCTCGGGGTACTCCACCATCGTGCGGTGGTCCGTCGTCAGGTACGGCTCGCACTCGCACCCGTTGATCAGGATGGTGTCGATCTTGACGTCCTTGGGCGGCGAGAGCTTGACGTGCGTCGGGAAGGCGGCGCCGCCGAGGCCGACGACGCCCGCCTGGCGGATCGCCTCGACCAGCCCGGCGGGCTCGAGCGCCGTCCACTCGGGGACCAGCCGCGGGCGGAGCGCCTGCGGCGACGCCGGATCCACCGCGAGCCGGATCGCGGGCGCGTAGGAGCCGTCGGGGTGGGGCCAGAGGCCGAGGTCGCTCACCGTGCCCGCGGCGGACGCGTGCAGCGGCGTCGAGACGAAGCCGTCCGCCTCGCCGAGCGTGTCGCCGCGCTCGACGCGGTCGCCGACGCGCACCACGGCGCGCGCGGGCTTGCCGCCGTGCTGGCGGAGCGGCAGCACCAGCTCGGCCGGGAAGGGCAGCCGCCGGATCGGGACCCGGGCGGTGAGCTCCTTCAGCTCGGGCGGGTGGACGCCGTGGCGGAACCTCAGGCGCCCGAGCACGGACGCCTCAGTTGAAGGCCGTGGCGCGCTGGACCCACTTGTCCAGGTCCTTCTCGTTCGGGTTGAGCGGCGCGCCCGGGTGGATGATCTTGACCGGGCACTTCTCGGCCGCCTGCACGAGGTCCTTGAAGGTGCCGGCGCGCGGATCCTTGATGTACGCCTGCTTCTTGGCGTTGTAGGCGAACATGCGCTTGTTCAGGTTCGTGCACTCGTTGCAGGCGGTGCAGAGCGCCGTGTCGATGTACGCCTCCAGCGCGAGCGGCGCGTCCGTCGCGGGCCCGGCCACGGCCGGCGCGGTCGCGACCGCCACGGGCGCCGCCGCCGGGGCCGGTGCCGCGGCCGGCGGGCGGGGCGGGGCGGGCGCCGTGGCCGCGCCGGCGAGGAGGTCGGCGACCGCGGGCGCGCCGTTGCCGCGGAGCAGGCTCTCGGCGAGCCGCCGCGCGATCGCCTGCGGGTAGCGGGCCCTGAGGTCCGCGAGCTTCGCCTCGTACTCCGCGCGCAGCGCCGCGAGCTGCCGCTCGAACAGGACCGCCTCGGGCGTCTTGAGTCCCGCCAGGTCGCGGAGCTCTGCCCAGACCTCGCGGCGGTCCTCCGCGAGCCGGACGATCGCGTCGGCCACGGCGAGGCGCCCCAGGCGCCGGCCGGCCTCGAGCGTCCAGACGAACGGCGTCTTGCCGGCGCGCTCGTCCGCCGGCAGGCCGAGGTACTCGTGGAAGACGACCAGGTCCTGCTCGGGGACGTCGGCCGCGAGGCGGGTGAAGTGCCTGCGGAAGCGCGGCTCGGTCGCGGCCCAGTCCGCGACCGTGACCGGCAGGGCCAGCGTCCGCTCGGCGCCGGCCGCGTCCGCGTAGCGGAGCTCGTACACGGGCCACGGCTCGTCCACCGCCGGGTTGCCGTCGAGGCTCAGCCGCTGGGCGAGCTTCGGCCCCGCGGCGGGATCGTGGACGAGCAGCGGGAAGGCGCGGCTCTCGAGCGCGAGCCGGGCGGCGCGCGCCACGCTCGGCTCGCCGCCGCCGGGCTCGGGCGGGGACGGGCAGTGGAGCGCGAGCACCGCGGGACACCGCGACTGGAGCCCGCGGAGCACGCCGGCGAGCAGGTGCGAGGCCGCCGCCGGCGAGGACTGCAGGACGAAGACGTCGCGGTGCGCCAGCGCGAGCAGCGCCAGCTCCTTGCGCGGCTCCTCCGCGCCCGCGGCGGCCTGCGTGTCGAGCATCACGACGCGGAGCGGCTTGCCGGAGGCGAGCAGCCGGGAGAGGCTCTCGAGGCCGCTGCCGAGCAGCGCGGCGTCGCCGCCCACCGCGAGGATCGGCGGGCACAGGGCCAGCTCGTCGTCGGTGAAGCCGCGCCAGTCCAGGTGCGCGAGCTCCGGCTCGTGGGTCGCGGGGTCGTACGCGTCGGCCAGCTCGAGCTCGGCGCGCCGCACGACCGCGAAGCCGCCGGCCATCTTGCGCATGTGCCCCTCGAAGAGGCCGAGGGCGAGCGCGGGCGCGTCGTGGACGAGGTGACTCACCCACGGGAACGGATAGGGGTTCAAGGGGTACGTGCTCGCCCAGACGGCCGCGCCGTCGGTGGCGTTCGCGATGCCGCACACGGCGCGGCCGTGGCCGCCGGGGCCCTCCGTGTAGCGCCAGCGGAGGTCGCGCAGGCCGCCGAGGATCCCCGCGATCCGCTCGACGTGGGCGCGCTTGGCGTCCTCGAGCGGCACGGCCACCGTGCCCCCGCCGCCCGTCAGGTGGCCGACGTCGACGTCCGAGGCGAGCAGCGCGCGCGCCTTCTGGTCGAGCTGCGCGATGAGCTGGTCGAGCCGCGCGCCGTGGGCGCGGACCCGCGGCTGCATGAGCGCGTTGAGCGCCGCGAGCACGAGGTGGAGCGCGGTCTTCTCGCTCCGCCCGGTGGGGGCCGAGTCGCCGCCCTGCAGCGAGAGATAGTTGGCCTTCTTCAGCAGCAGCGCGGGCAGGGCGCCGATGCCCTCCTCGCGGCTCGCCAGGTCCACGTAGCGGTCGTCCGTGTCGGGCAGCCGCTGCCAGAGCCGCCAGCTCCGCCGCAGCCGCTCGACGATCGCGTCGGTCTGCGTGACCGTGACGAGCGCGCCCTCGGGACAGACCTCGACGCAGATGTTGCAGCCCTTGCACGCGGCCGGGTCGAGCGTGACGGACAGGAGCCCGCCCGAGCCCGCGGCTCGCGCCTCGGGCGCGTCGAAGAAGAGCGCGGTCCGGGCGAGCGGGAGCTCCGCGAGCGCGGCCTGCACCGGCGCCCACTCGGCGTCGAGCTTCGCGCGGCGGTCCTCGGCGTAGCCGAGCCTGGCGACGACGTTCGTGTAGGCGCGGGCGGCCACGTCGCCGAACGCCGTGGACGGCGTCTCCCCGAGGAGCCGGCGCGCCTCGGCCGCGAGGTGCTTGACGATCGGCGTGAGCCGGTCCGCCGCGCGTCCGTCCCCGGCCGTCGCGATCGCCGCGGTGAGGACTTCGTCGATCGGGTTGACGATCCCGGGGATCGCCGAGTCCGGACACTGGGTCCAGCACTCGCCGCAGCCCGTGCACCGGGCCGGGAGGAACTCGGGCACCTCGACGCGGACGTCGCTCAGGTCGCGGATCGTGCTCGTCGCCGCGGGCAGCGCGCCGAGGGCGGCGAACGGGTCGGCGATCCCGTCCTGGCCCGTGCTGTAGAGATAGCCCACCTGCTCCCAGAACCGTCCGGGGTGGCCGAGCCCCGGCCGCGCGCCCTCGGCGTCGAGCGTGGCGGGCCGCTGCGGCACGGCCGCCACCTCGACGGGCTTCGGCTCGCGCGTCGAGAGGTCCAGCTCGCGCACCTCCGTGTAGCCGCGCCGGACGACGCGCAGGCTCGCCTCGACGGCCTGCGCGCCGTGCTGGCCGAAGCGCGTCCCGAGCGGGCCGCGCAGTGCCTGGACGAGCCCGGGCTCGTCGAGGCCCGTCCCGAGGGGGGCCACGCGGAAGAACGCGCCCAGGAACGCCGCGCCCAGGGCCGGGGCGCGGAGCCCGGGCTCCGGCGCCTCCTCGGTCACGACGCGGACGGCGTCGAGGGCGAAGACCCGGATCCGCCGCGCCTTGAGCGCGCGCTGCGCGGCGGCGGGGATGCCCTGCCAGAGCTCGGCGTCCTCCAGGTCGCTCTGGAGCACGAGCCCGCCGCCCTCGGCGAGCTCGGCCAGCGGGTCGGCGTGGCGGAGCAGGCCGGGGTCGGGCGAGAGCACGACGTCCACGGGCCGGAGCTCGGCGTTCGTGCGGATCGGCTCCGCGGCGAGCGTGGCGCAGAAGGTGGTCGGCGTCTCGGGGTACGCCTTGACGCGCAGGCCGAGCAGCTCGGCGGCGGTCAGCGCCAGCGTCGTGCCCAGCGTGACCGCGTCCCGGTCCCCGGCGGCGTGGACGCGGAGCGAGAGCGCGCCCGCGGGCCGCAGGCTGACGGCGGCGCCCGGGACGAGCGCGAGGTGCGCGAGCTCCGGGTAGCTCTCGAGGAGCGTCTCCTGCCAGATCTGGAGCTTCGGCAGCCGCGTGCGCGCGCGCACGAAGTCGATGCCGAGGTAGAAGTGGCGGCGCCGGGCGCCGCCCTCGCGCATGTTGTCCACGGCCGCGATCAGGTCCGCGGGCCTGAGGTCGCGGCTGCCGAGCCCGAAGCAGCCCGTGTAGACGTCGGGCACCTCCGGCGGGGCGCAGGCCGCGAGGCCCGGGTGCGGCGCGGGCGCGCTCCGCGCCCGTCCGTTCTCGACCGCCTTGCCGAGCGCCGCGCGGAGCTCGCGCGCGAGCGGCGGGTCCACCGCGAGCGGCTGGTCCACGCGCTCGAGCACGAGGACGCCGCGCGTGCCGCGGAGCCGCTCCGTGAGGAGGTCGGCCGGGAAGGGGCGGAACATGCTCACGTTCACGACGCCGACGCGGAGGTTGCGGCTCGCGCGCAGGTGGTCGCACACCGCCTCGGCGTCCGAGACCACCGAGCCCTGGCCGACGATCACCCACTCGGCGTCGTCGAGGCGGTAGCCCGCGCAGCGCGCGTAGTGGCGGCCGGTGAGGGCGGCGTACTCCGCGAACGCGCGCTCGGTCAGCTCCCGGAGGTGGTCGAAGTAGAACGGGCGCTGCGCCGCGACGCCCTGCGCGTAGCTGTCCGGGCGCTGGACGCCGCCGAGCATCGTCGGGTAGTCGAGGTCGAACATCTCGGGGATGCGCCGGCGGCGCTCGCCGAACACGAGCCGCTGCGCCGGCGTCGGCGACTCGATCAGGTCCGCGGGGTCGCCGAGGTACTCGCGCACCAGCGCGCGCTCGGGCAGCCGGATCGACTCGATCGCGTGGCTCGTGAGGAAGCCGTCCTGCGCGCAGATCCCCGGGGTCAGCGAGAGCTCCGCGATCCGGTGCGCGATCAGGGTGAGGTCGGCCACCTCCTGGACGTTCTTCGCGAAGAGCTGGAAGAAGCCGGTGTCGTCCACCGCGTGGTAGTCGTCGTGGCCGGCGTGCACGCTGAGGCCCTGCTTGGTCATCGCGCGGCACGCGACGTTGAGCACGTACGGCAGGCGCTTGCCGGCCGCGGCGTAGAGCGACTCGTGCATGGACGCGACACCCTGGCCGCTCGCGAAGCTCGCCGCGCGCAGGCCCACCAGGCTGAAGCCGGCGGTGACGGCGGCGGCCGTCCAGCCCTCGTCCCCCCACGCGGCCGTGGCCTCGCTCGCCGCGGTCTCCATCTGCACGACCGCGGTGCGGCCGTCCACGGCCGTCGGCACCCCCGGGTACTTCGGCGCGGCCGCCTCCTGCTCCCGCTTCCGGAACCTCATACGACGACGCCCTCCACGAGCGGCGCCGGCGCGGCGAACTGCGCCCCCTCGACCCACACGATCGCCCCGGTGGGACAGCGTCGCGTCGCCTCCGGGCCGGCCAGGTCGTTCTTCGCGTAGTCCACCACCGCGAGCCCGTTCGTCATCGCGATGACCCCCGGCGCGGCGTCGAGCGCGCACTTGCCGCACGCGGTGCAGGCGACGCGGCAGAGCCGCTCGGCGGCGTCGCCCTCGAGCAGGCTCTTGCACTGCACGAGGAGCTTGTGCTCGATCGGCATCAGGACGAAGAGATCCTTCGGGCAGGCCTCGACGCAGTCGCCGCAGGCGGTGCAGCGCCCGGGGGCGACTATGGGCAGCCCGACGGCGTTCATGCGGATCGCGTCGAAGGTGCACGCGACCGCGCAGTCCGCGAGCCCGAGGCACCCCCACACGCAGCCCTTGCCGCCGCCGGCGACGGCGGCGGCCGCCTTGCACGTCGGCAGCCCCAGGTAGTCCGCGCGCTCCGGCGCCACGTCGCGGCCGCCCGCGCACAGGAGCCGCGCCACCCGCTGGGTCGCCTGGCCGACGTCCACGCCGAGGTAGGCGGCGATGTCGGCGCGGGCCTCCGGGCTCGACACCGTGCACTGGGCCGGCGCGATCGCGCCCGCCACGGCCTTCTCGGCGAAGGCGCGGCAGCCGGGCAGGCCGCACGCGCCGCAGTTGTTGCCCGGCAGGAGCGCGGCGACCATGTCGATGCGCGGGTCCTCCCACACCTTGAACTTGCGGTGGGTGACCGCGATGAGGGCGGCGAAGACGAGCCCCACGCCCCCCAGGATCCCCGCCGAGCCGAGAATCGCGGGCGCGCTCAGCGTGTCCATGGGTCAGCCGAGATCCGACAGGTCCACGCGGCTCAGGATCCACGCGGCGAGCTTGTCGGCGGGCTCGCCCGCGCCGGGCGCCGCGCCCGGGCCCCCCGCGGGCTCGCCGGCGCGCGGGCCGGCGCCCGCCGGCCGCGTCGCGAGGCTCTGGAGCAGCTCGAGCTCCTCCGCCTGCTGGGTCGCGCTCAGCCCGCCGATGGCCTTGCGGGGCACCCTGTCGGGCACGGATTCGAGCGTCACGCGCTCCCACGCGTGGGCCCCCGCGGCCGGGTCGTGCACGAACCGCGCGGCGCCGTCGGGGACGAGCGCCGCGATCCCGGGCCCGTCCCAGCGGAGCAGGCGGTCGAGGCCGGCGGCGTCGGCCGTCTGCAGCACGAACGTTCCCGGCGTCACGAGGCGCACCAGCGGCACCGGCGCGCACTCGCCCTCCACGACGAGGACGATCCGCTGGCGCCCATCCAGGAACTCCGCGAGCGCGGCCGCGCGCAGCGCGCTGCCGGGCACGCGCACGACGAGCGGCGGTCCGAGCCGGCGCTCGGCCCGCGTCCAGCGCGCGAACGGCAGGGCCTCGGCCGGCCGGTCGTCGCTCCCCGGCTTGTAGCGTCCCGCGCGCACCTCGTGCACGATCCGCGCCGCGCCGAAGGCGCGGCCGATCTCGGCGAGCGCGCGGCCCACGGCCTCGTGCAGGCTCGCGTCCGGCGCGACCTCGACGCGGCAGAGCCGGTCGCTCCGCGCGGCCAGCGCGGTCAGCGCGTCGAGCGCCCGCGTCATCGTCTCGATGGCGATCGGGTCCACCTCCTGGTGGCCGTCGAACAGCTCGGCGAAGCGCTCGGCGTCCACGCGCCCCGCGGCGAGGGGGCCGAGCTCGGCCCGGACGCGCGCGACGCGCGCCGCCCACGTGGACTGGCGGGTCGCGAGGTAGCCGCGGACCTCCTCGGCCGTCGCGACGAGCGTGGAGTGGAACGCGCGGATCGGCGCCTCGAGGGCGGCCAGGACGGGCTGGACGCGGTCGTCAGACGGCATAGCGGTCGAGCTCCGCGTTGAGGAGGGTGAGCTTCTCGGCGGCGGAGCGGCTCGGCGTCCGGCGCGTCTCGTCGTACACGGGCAGCGACTCGTTCCGGTAGAAGACGCCGAGGCGGATCTTGCCCTCCGGCTCCGCGAGCCGGCGCGCGGCGTCGAGGTCCGCGGGGTCGTGCGGCCGCTGGTTCTTGTAGATGCGGTCGAGCTCCGGGACCGTCACCCCGTCGGGGTGCACGAGCAGCTCGACGAGCCCGGGATCGCGCACGGCGCCCTCGAACAGCTCCGTCGTGTACTGGGGGCAGCGCTGCAGGATGCGCACGAACGCGAAGCCGCGGTGCCGGGACGCCGCCAGGATCGTCGCGTACAGGTGCGCCGGGAGCCAGTCGCCCGTCTGGGCCACGAACGAGGCGTTGGTGACGCCGAGCGCGACGCTGAGCGGGTTCAGGGGGGGCAGCAGCGCCCCGCGCGGCTGGGTGTTGCTCGCCTTGCCCTTCGGGCTCGTCGGCGACGTCTGGTTCTTCGTGAGCCCGTAGACGCCGTTGTCGAGCAGGAGCGCGACGAGGTCGGGGTTGTAGCGCGTGGCGTGGATCCAGTGGCCGGCGCCGATCGAGCAGCAGTCGCCGTCGCCCATGACCACGAACACGTGCAGGTCCGGCCGCCGGAGCCTGACGCCCATCGCGACGGGCAGCGCGCGGCCGTGGATGCCGTGGAACCCGTAGGTCCGCAGGTAGTGCGGGAAGCGGCTCGAGCAGCCGATCCCCGACACGAACACGGTCTGCTCGGGCGGCAGCTGCTCCGTCTCGAGCACACGCTCGACCGCCGTGAGCACGGCGTGGTCGCCGCAGCCGGGGCACCAGCGCGCCAGGGCGCTGGCGTAGTCGTCCATCGTCCACTCGCGGTCCTCGTCGACGGGACCGCAGCTCAGCAGCGAGCACCCGGGCTCGGTCATGACTGAACCCCCTGCGGCATGGAGGCGCGGAGCGCCTCGAGAATCTTCCCCGGCCGGAGCGGCTCGCCCGGCACACGCGTCCAGCAGTCCACGTCCACGAGCGTCGAGGCGCGGAGCAGCCAGGCGAGCTGGCCGCGCCGGCGGTTCTCCTCGGTGATGAACGGCGCGTCCGGGTCGTCGCTGTAGTTGATCTCGACCGTCATCACCTTCCTGAAGCGCCCGAAGATCTCCTTGAGCCCCGGCTCGAGCGGCGAGAGGAACCGGAGGTGGAGCGAGGAGACGGCGAGGCCTTCCTCGCGGGCGCGGTCCACGGCCTCCTCGATCGCGCCGAGCGTGCTGCCCCAGCCGACGACGAGCAGGTCGCCCGCGTCGTCGCCGTGGACCGGCGGGGGCTTCAGCATCTGCTGGAACACGGCGAGCTTCCGGCTCCGCATCACGCAGCCCCGCTCGTGGACGTCGGGCGTGTAGCCGACGTGGCTCAGCTCGTCGTGCGAGAGCCCGGTCGCGGTGAACATCCCGGCGGGCTGCCCGGGGATCACGCGCCGGGAGGTGCCCATCTCGGGGTCCCAGTCGTACGGGCGCAGGCCCTCGCGCACCGGGGCGAGGTCGGGCGGCTGGGCGAGCCAGTGCTCGTCCACCGCGGGGCGCGGGAAGGGCTGGACGCCGGTCGCGAGGTTCGCGTCCGACAGGACCATGACGACGCAGCGGAACGCCTCGGCGATGCGCCGGGCCGTCGTGATGCAGAGGAAGCACTCCTCCATGGTCGCGGGGGCGAGCACGACGTGCGGCGCGTCGCCCGGCTGGCCGAAGATGGCGGCCAGGAGGTCCCCCTGCTCCACCTTGGTCGGCAGCCCGGTGCTCGGCCCGCCGCGCTGGACGTCCACGATGACCAGCGGCAGCTCGACCATCACCGCGAGGCCGATGAACTCGGTCTTGAGCGCGATGCCGGGGCCGGAGCTGATCGTGAAGGCGACCTTGCCCGCGAACGACGCGCCGAGGGCGACGCCGATGGCCGCGATCTCGTCCTCGGCCTGGTGGACGACGCCGCCGAACTTCTCGAAGATGTCGCTGAGGAAGTGCGAGGCCGACGTCGCCGGCGTGATCGGGTACATCGAGCAGAGCTCCATGCCCGACGCGATCGCGCCGAACGCGAGCGCCTGGTTGCCGTTCATGACCACCATCGGCCGGTCGGACGCGATCGCGGGCACCTCGATCCGGAAGTCGAGGTGCTCCTCCGCCCAGCGGTGGCCGAGCTCGAGCAGCGCCACGTTGGTGTCGTAGAGCGCCGGCGACTTCTTGCGGAACTCGTGGGCGATCTGCTCCTTGATCTTCTCGAGGTCGCGCGAGTAGATCCACGCCAGCAGGCCGAGCGCGAACATGTTCTTGCCGCGCCGCGGGTTGTCGATGAGGGTCAGGCACTGCTGCTCCATCGGCACGGGGATGAACCGGTAGGCGCGCTGCCCGAGCTCGTCCATGGCGTCGTTCCACGCGCGGCGGATGTCCGGGTCGTCGTGCGTCGCCCACATGTCCTCGATGAGGATGACGGCGTCCTTGGCCAGCGCCTCGAGCCGGTGGCGGTGCAGGAGCACCTGCTCGTTGAAGGCGACGACGAGGTTGGCGTGGTCGCCCCAGTTCGTCACCGGCCGGGTCCCGATGCGGATGCGGTTGCCCGAGGCGCTCTCGGGCGTGCGCGGCGGCGGCTGGATCTCGGCCGGGATGATCTCGACGGTCCAGACGCCGTTGCCCATCCGCGCCGAGACGCGGCCGAAGATCTGCGCGCACTTCTGGGCGCCCTCGCCGGAGTCGGAGACGACCTCGACGGTGTGCTCGGGGACGCGGAGGATGGTCCGCTCCGGGGGGCGGGAGGGGGCCGGGGACGCCGTGCTCATGTCGCACTCCTGGCTCGGGCCGTTTGCATTGGGGCTCTTCGCCTCACGGCTCCACGCGACCTCCACCGCGGCAGGGGGCGACGAAGCCGGCGAGCAAAAGCTTACCGCACCTCCCGGGGGCCTGCCCGGGCCAGTTCGTGCCGTGAGGCGTCAAGGCCAGGAGACATGGGCCGAACGCGCCAGGGGCGTCGGCCCGCCGGTCCGACCACGGGCGTCGGGCTACACTGTCGCGGTGCCGCGGGGCAGGATCTTCTACGGCTGGTGGATCGTCGGCGCCGGGTTCGGGCTCGAGACCCTCATCGGCGGGCTCCTGTTCCACGCCTACGGCGCGTACGTCGTGCTCCTGCGCGAGGAGTTCGGCTGGAGCAAGACGATGCTCTCCGCGGCGTTCTCGATGTCCCGGGCGGAGAGCGGCTTCCTCGGGCCGCTGCAGGGCTGGCTGACCGACCGCTTCGGCCCGCGCGCGCTGATCCGTGTCGGGATGCTGCTCTTCGGCGTCGGGTTCATGCTGCTGAGCCGGATCGGCTCGCCGCTCACGTTCTTCCTCGCCTTCTTCATGATCGCGCTCGGCTCGAGCCTCGGCGGCTACCTGCCGATCGGCGTCGCGCTCGTGAGCTGGTTCCGCCGCCGGCGCGCGCTCGCGCTCGGCGTGAGCGCCACGGGCATGGCGGTCGGCGGCCTGCTGACGCCGCTCGTGGTGCTGGCGCTCACGCGCTTCGGCTGGCGCGCGACCGCGCTCATGTCCGGCGTCCTGATCCTGCTCCTCGGGCTGCCGCTCGCCCAGCTCGTCCGGCACCGGCCCGAGCCCTACGGCTGGCTGCCGGACGGCGAGCCGCGGACGCCCGCGGCGGCCGGCGCGCCCCTCGCGGACGGCCCCGACTTCACCGCGCGCGAGGCGGTGCGCACGCGCGCGTTCTGGTACATCTCCCTGGGCCACGGCGCGGCGCTGCTCGTGGTCTCGGCGGTGATGGTGCACCTGATCGTCCACGTGACGGAGCAGCTCGGCTACTCGCTCCGCCAGGCCGCCGCGGTGGTGGCGCTGATGACGGTGATGCAGGTCACGGGCCAGCTCGCGGCCGGGGTCGTGGGCGACCGGCTGAGCAAGCGGGCGATCGCCGGAAGCTGCATGCTGGCGCACGCGCTCGCGCTCGTGCTGCTCGCGTTCGCGGCGGCGTTCTGGATGGTCGGCGCCTTCGCGGTGCTGCACGGCCTCGCCTGGGGGCTCCGGGGGCCGCTCATGTCGGCCCTCCGCGCGGACTACTTCGGCAGCGCCGCCTTCGGCACGATCACCGGGATCTCCTCCATGATCGTGATGCTCGGGATGATGGGCGGGCCGCTCGTCGCCGGGGTGCTCGCCGACCGCACGGGCAGCTACGTGCCCGGCTTCCTGGTCCTCGCCACGCTCGCCGCGCTCGGCTCGGTCTTCTTCGCGCTGGCCGCGCGGCCGGGCCCTCCGGAGAACCCGCAGAACCGCGCTCGATCGGGCGGGCGATCCGCTACACTGTGGGCACCGTGACCCCGTCCCGCCCGCGAGCCTCGAGCCGTGCCGCCCGAGCGAAGAAGGCCGGCCCCGCCCCCGCGTCCGAGCCGCCGGCCGCCCCGCCGGAGGCGCTGCCGTTCGAGGACGTGCCGCTCCCCGAGGCGATGCCGGAGCCCGCGTTCGCGGCGCGCGTGCCGCCGCCCGAGCCCGAGCGGCCGCTGCCCTCCAGGCGGCGGGCGATCCTCTTCGACGTGGAGAACGCGAGCCGCGCGCAGCACATCGAGCGCGTCATCGACTACCTCGCGGTGGACCGGCTGGGCCGCCGGACGGACTTCGTCGCCGTCGGCAACTGGAAGGTGATCGGCCAGGACACGGCGCGGCTGTTCGCGCGGCACGGCGCGCAGCTCGTCCACAGCGCGCCGTCCACCGGCGTCAAGGACTGGAGCGACCTCCGGATCGCGGTGACGGCGGGCGTCTGGCTCGCGGGCGCCCGCCCGGGCGACGTCCTCGAGATCGTCTCCGACGACCGCGCCTTCGACGCGGTCGGCGACGTGGCCGCGGGCCTCGGCATCGCCTTCCGCCGGCTGTCGTCCCGCCAGCTCGCCGGCGGCCCGGTCGCGCCGGCGCCGGCGGCGGAGCTCGAGGCCGCGCCGCGCCCGGAGCGCCGGGGCGGACGCCGCGGCGGGCGCCGTGGTGGGCGCCGCGGCGGCGCGCGCGGGGGCGCGGCCGGACACGCGGGCGGCGGCGCGCCGGCGCCCGCGGCGGCGCCGCACACCGCGCCCCACGACGAGCTGCTCACGGTCGCCCGCGAGCTGCTGGAGGCCTCGCCGAGCCGGAGCATCACGCTCGACGGCCTCGCCAACGCGCTGAAGGGACGCGGCTTCAGCCGGACCCCGGGCTCGCCGCGCCTCATCACGCGGCTGCGCCGCGTCAGGGAGCTCCAGGTGAGCCGCGCGGGTCTGATCACGCTCATGGGCGGCGACGGCGCGGGCCCGCCGCCCGCGCCGCCGGAGCCGCCGGAGCCGCCGGAGCCGCCGGAGGGGACTGCGGAGCCCGGCAACGAGGCCGCGCCGGCCGCGGCGCCGCGGCGCAGTCGCCGGTCGCGTCGCGGCGGCCGGCGGCGGCGTCGACCCGGCCAGGGGGCGCCGGCGAGCGCGGGGTGAGCTCGATCCTCGCCGTGCGGAGCTACCCGGAGGCGCTCCGCGCGTTCAGCTGGGACGCCCTCTGGGACCTCTTCGACGGCGACCGCGCGCGGCTCAACCTGGCCCACGAGTGCGTGGACCGCCACGTCGGGCGCGGCACCGCGCTCCGGATCCAGCACGCCGACGGCCGTCGCGAGGAGTGGAGCTTCCGCGAGCTGGCCGAGGCCTCCGCGCGCGTCGCCGGCTTCCTCGAGCGCCACGGGATCGCCCGGGGCGATCGCGTGGCGCTCATGCTCGATCCCTCGCTCGCCTTCTACGCCTCGCTCTTCGGCACGCTCAAGCGCGGCGCGATCGCGGTGCCGCTCTTCACGCTGTTCGGCCCGGAGGGCCTGGC
>Ga0209341_10002105_pt1 | contig 19134 bp, 21 predicted proteins | sample RifCSP13_2_FD_184020 | JGI IMG/M metagenome (GOLD analysis project Ga0209341, IMG submission 184020) | Soil microbial communities from Rifle, Colorado - Rifle CSP2_sed 13_2 (SPAdes) (version 2) | ecosystem: Environmental > Terrestrial > Deep subsurface > Rock core/Sediment | place: Rifle... | reverse complement strand
AGCTTCGGATACGAGACGCTCGTGAGCCGAAGCTGCAGGCCTATGCGATCTTGACGATGTGCAGGGCGCTACACACGCACGTGACCGGCGAGCAGGCGTCAAAGAAGCAGGCCGCGCTGTGGGCGCAAGCGAAGCTGCCTCAGTGGTCGGCGCTGATTCAGAGCGCGCTCGCCCGTCGCGATGCCTGGCGAGAGACGCAGGTGTTTGACGCCGCGGCGCATGCCGACTCCGTCCGCTTCGTCACCCTGGTCAACCGTCAAATTCGGGTCTGAGTTCTCTGTACGAGCTTGAAGCCCGCCGGTACGGCGCGACCCTCTTCATTAAATGCCGCTGCGTGTTAACCTGTGGCTCCAGTGATTGACGACCGCGCTCGCATCGTCCTCGACCGCCTCGAAGCCCGCGACACGCGTGAGCGCGCGGCCGGGACCGCGCGCAGGCAGCGGTTGCGCCAGGTGACGCCCGACGTCGGCCTCTTCCTCCACACCCTCGTTCTCGCCACGCGGCCGCAGACCATCATCGAGATCGGTGCCTCCGGCGGCTACTCCACCATTTGGCTCGCCTCCGCCGCCCGCCAGACGGGAGCCAGCGTCACCACCCTGGAGATCGATCCTGCGAAGGTGGAGACGGCCCGTGAGAGCCTCTCAGATGCCGGCCTCGCGGACGTGGCGGCGGTGGTCGAGGGCGACGCCTTCGCCTACCTTCGCAAACGCGAAGATCCGACCGGCTTCATCTTCCTCGACGCCGAGAAGGAGGACTACCTGGCGTTCCTGGCGCTCCTCGTCCCCCTCCTTGCCGTCGCGGGCCTGCTCGTCGCCGACAACCTCACGTCCCACGCCGAAGAGCTGGCGGAGTTCCGCGAGGCTGCCCTCTCAGACCCCCGGCTATCCGGCCTGGTCGTCCCTATCGGGCGCGGCGAACTCGTCGCCGTCCGCGTGGCTTAAGCGGCCTTCGCCTCCGGTGTTACCTTCCGGTGAAGGGCCGCCACGAACTCGTGCGGGTCTTCCACGCTCACGAACAGCCGCTTGCAGGGAACTCGCACGAGCATCCGCACGCGCTGCGGCTCTCGGAACGTGATCTCAACCACGTTCACGTACGTGCCCACCAGCCCTACCACGCCGCGAAAGTTCGTCCGTGCGCCGATGCCGGCCCAGATCGGCCAGTCCGACAGCTTCACGTCCTCCACCGCGTCCAGCGGGAAATGATAGTCGAAGACGCCGAATCTGACGTGCAACTCGTCGGCATCGACCTCGAGGACGGACCTCTCCTCCGTGGCACGGATAGGGAATAGCAGCGGTCGCCACATGGGGCTCAGGGCAAACTCGAACCGTTTCCTGGCAGTCATCTCGACCACCTCCTTCAACCACAAGTATTCGCGCGCGGGCGCGCCCGCGCGTAGGGCCAAACGGCCTGCCAATTTTGGGACTTCGGGACCTAAACGATCGTTTGTGTGCGGTGCTAGAGTCGGGATAAACGGGCTACCCGCCGCGAACTGGACAGGAGGCAGGCCATGTTCACCGATGTTAACGCCCGGCGCAGGCTCAGCCCGCAAGACGCTGCCTTCCTCTACCTCGAGTCCGACCAGGCCCCCATGACCATCGGCTCCATCGCCCTCTTCGAGGGCACGGTGCCGTTCAAGCGCTTCGTCGAGACTATCGAAGCCCGGCTGCATAACATCCCACGCTATCGCCAGCGCGTAGTCGAGACGCCCTTCGGCATCGCCCGCCCCACCTGGGAGTTCGACCGCCACTTCGACGTGCGAAACCACATCCGCACCGTTAAGCTCCCCGACCCTGTCACCGAGGAAGACATCAGGCGCCTGGCCGGCAGGATCTTTCGCGGCCGCATGGACCGCCGCCGCCCGCTCTGGGAGATGAACATGGTCCACGGCCTCGAGGGCGACCGCACTGCCCTCATCTCCCGGGTCCACCACTGCATGGTGGACGGCGTCGGCGGCGTCGAGCTGCTGATGATCACCCTCGACGTCCAGGAAGACCCGCCGGCCGACGGAATAGCTCCCACCTACGACCCGCCACCCCCGCCGCCCCGCTGGCAACGCGTCAGTGATGCCGCCTTCGCCCGGATGTCAGAAGCTATCGACCACTCAGCCTCCGTAGCGGACTGGGTGACCGACCTCGCATCGGGTGAGCTGAGCGGCACCCGGCGCACCGTGGACGCGATCGGCACTACCCTTGGGTACCTGTTTGACCCGGTGCAAAAGTTCTCCTTCAACCGCCCCTTCGGAGGGGGCCGGGAACTCGCCTTCCTGGAGCTGCCGTTCGAAGACGTGAAAGCCGTCCGGCGAGCTGCCGGCGGCACGATCAACGACGTCATCCTTGCCGTGCTGGGCGGCGCCCTCTGTGCCTACGCCGTCCGCCACGGCGAGAGTATCGACAACCGCATCGCCCGCATTGCCATCCCGGTCAACGTCAGGCGCGAGAGCGAGCGCGGCGTGTTGGGCAACCGCATCTCCATGCTGGACGTCGAGGTCCCCCTCGATACCGCCGGCCCGGTCCAGCGCCTCCAGGCCGTGGTCGCCGGAACCCAGGCGCTCAAGGAATCGCGCATGGCGGAGGGCGTTACGACGCTGATGGAGGTCATCGGCGTCCTCGGCCCGAACGCGCTGAAGGCCCTCAGCGCTGCCCTCGTCATCCCGAACGGCGTCGCCAACGTTGTCTGCACGAACGTCCCCGGGCCCATGATTCCCCTCTACAGCGTCGGCCACAAGCTGCTCACGCATTACGCGATGATGCCCATCGCCTGGGATATGGGGATAGGCTGTGCGGTCATGAGCTACAACCACCACCTGTACCTTACCCTCGTCGCCGATACCGCCTCTGCCCCGGACGTCAGCCTGCTCTGCGACCTGATGCGCGACGCGTTTGAGGACCTCTGTTCCGCAGCCTGCGGACCCCCCGCGACCCTGGCGCTATCCGGGCAAATCCACCCGGACATCACCGCCGTGGCGCCGCGCGCAGCGGCCTGAGCAAAGACGCGCGTTCTCTCAGCACCCGGTACAATCTCTACTGTGCCGGGGTGGTGGAACGGTATACACGGCGGACTTAAAATCCGCTACCCGCGAGGGTTTGTGGGTTCGAATCCCACCCCCGGCACCACTCAATTTCGTATCTGAAAGGGCCTCTTCGGCGCAAGAGAGAAGGCCCCCCAAAACGCGCCGGGGGGCCTTTAGGCAGTCACCGGGACAGTCACGCGTTTCAAGACGTGGCGAACAGCAACTCCGCCCCGCGCTCTTGGCGTCACGTGTTAGCTCCGTGGAGACGTGGCCGTAGGTATTCGCCGTGAGAACGATTCCTCCTGGCTACGCGGGGGTCCGGGGCTTTCTTCTTCCCCCGGCCCTCCGCAGGCTTCCGCCACAACCGGACCTGCTGAGTGGCTGACGACTGCCGGGGGACTCACTTCACGCGGGTTGCTGGGATCAGCCCCAGGTGGGGGAAAGCCGGATTGACGGCAGGAAGGTGGAAGGCATAAGAAATCCGTGTCAGTCTGTTCATGGAAGAGTCGATGGGCAAGGACGTTTCGGCGGAAACACAACGGGCGGAGATTCTGGAAGCAGCGATGGCCTGTTTCACGGAGCTTGGCTACGACGGAACCTCTATTGACGCCATTGCCGCAAGATCTGGACTGCCCGCGAGTGCTGTCTCCTGGCACTACGCCGGGAAAGCTGAAATTCGAAGGGCGCTCTTTGCTCTCTGGTCAGAGCGCCTTTCCGCGTGGATCTCATCGGCCTGAGGCCGGATTGCCCCCGCGGCGTGTGGTTCTGGGCACGCGCCCAGATTCGGCTCTCAGCGACGCAGAATCGACGCTAGAGAATGAGCGCGGATCCAGTCCTGATAGCAGGAAGAGAGACGGAGGGTTGGATGGGCAAGCTGAACGATCTGACGGCGGCGGACATCGAAGCGGCGAAGCGGGCGTATCGGTTGGACGGGAGAGAGCCGAGGGGCCGGACTGTGCCGTGTCCGAGGCCCCACTGCTGGGGCTCGCGTATCTCGTTCGGTGACGCTCAGCCCTGTCTATTGTGCTGACGGTGACGCGAGCAGGGCCGAGACGGTGACCACGGCAGGCCCGCGCTGCTCAACCAGCGGCAGCCTGACGGGCGCTGTCCAAGATTGCCCGCTTCGCACTGTCCCACGGCACGGCTTCGCGGACATCCTGGCTATAGTATGGGAAGAATCCTTGGACCATCCCCAGAACGCTCGCCTTCGAGTCCGTCTCAAAGATGCCGTAGCCTTCTTGAGGCGTGAACCAGCAGAGCTCTTTTGCTGCCCCCGCGTTTAGCAGTTGGTCGCCACCCTCAAAAGCCCCTTCCATCACAGTCAGTGCCTGCCTCGGATCGGTCGGCCAAGCGGACGGATTCGCCTTCCAGGAAACCATGTAGCGCGGCATTCACAACCTCCTTAGAGATCCAGAGTATTCTCTGGCGAACAGTACTCGTACCGTGTCCATGAGTCAAACTTTGCCTGCCGGAGGCACGGTTCCTCAAGATAATCGCAGAACGGGAATCATGAGCCCCTGGTGTCGTCTCGCACCATTCATCGCGGCGTAGGCGGTCCTGCCACTGCTGAGCATCATCGTCTGGACGCTGGCTGTGGACTAATCCATTTCAGCGCGCTTACCGAGACGGTGCTTCCCAGATCAACAGACCGACCGGGTTGCGACCTGGCGAGTAGCCAGCCTTCAGCAGCGTCGCGACGGCCTCGGCCCCGTGGAGCCCGTCTCGGAGTTCGGTCAGTGATGCGCTCTCCAGAAGATCGACGACGTGCGCGGCCTGGAGCTAGGTCTCGACGTGCGCCCCGTACTCTGACGCCTTCGCCTTGTTCCACGTCAGGTCGCCGCGAGCGGTGGCGCGCGCCACGTCACGTCGGACTGAGCCCTGCCTCAGGGAGAAATTTCGCCCGAAACTCTCGCTCGGGGCCAGTCATTGGTGCTCTGGCGATGCCTTCGAGTCGCGTCAGGACGGCCGTGAAGCCCTCTTCGCTCACCACGATACGGTTGGAGTAACGCCGCCAACCGAGTGCGGCAAGGGGGTCACACCATGTCCCAAGCTGCGCATACAGGGCGCGTCAGCACCCCGGTCAGAGCGTCTCCCATACCCCGAGTCCGCCATCGGGCGGGTCGCCTGGGCGAACGCGCAGCGGAATGATGGGTCAATCTTCGCCATTGGTGGTTTCGGTTCATCGCGGACGAGCGGGCGCTGTTCCTGGGGGGCGGGATTCGGTCGAACGAGGGAACTGCTAGTATGAAATTCGTTGTATGGAACCATTCTTCATCGGACTGTTGTTCGTCACGGCGCTGGGAACTAATACGCTCCTGGGCATATGGCGGAGTGGCCTGCGTCGCTTCTCTCCCGCCTGGTTCGTGGCCATTCACGCCAGCATACCCCTGCTGATCGCGATGCGCCTCGTCCTGGTCCGGCCGATCTGGGTCATCCCGCCGGAAATCGGCCTGGCATTCGCAGGCCAGTTCGTCGGTGCGCGTCTCCCCAAACTGCGGCGCCCGGGCGTTGGCGCCCGCCCCGTCGACATCGACAATGCCTAAAAACCACCAGGCCGCAAGCGCGTCTATGCTAACGCCGCCGAGCGGTAAAGGGCTTATGCCCTCGCGCCTCGCTGGGATAAGCGCGTTCACCCACTGTTCACCAAACAACCGGCGCCGCGCCCGCAAATAAGCGACGCCGCGCGGATCATACATGGGTGAAACAGAGGACACTTACCCTCGCTGGCGCCCCGGAACAACCATGAGTATTTCGCGATCAGCGTACCCTACGAACCCGGTAACCCTGCCGCTGGTCAGGGCCCTTCTGACGTCGGGCGTGATCGTCGCCGGGTGCGCGCTCGTGGCGCTCGGCCTGATAATGTCCGCCGGCCACCTGAACCCGGCGTTAATCGCCATGGTCGCCCTTCTCGCTGCCGCCGCCCGAAAGTTCGACCTCGACGTACAAACAGATAGCCGGATTTCGCTTGCTTTCGTACCCGTTCTGGCGAGCGCCATCCTCTTCGGCCTCCCCGGCGTTACGGCAGCGTGCCTTGGCGCTGCGGCGATACCAAATGCCAGGTCCCTGTCACCCCTCCAGGAAGCTGCCTATAACCTCGGCGCCCTGATGATCGCCGGCGCCTCCTCTGTGGTCGTTTTAGCAGCGTTTGGGGGGACCGGTGGCTCGGCGCCTGGGCCCGAGCTCATCGCGCCGGCCGCTGCAGCCGCCCTCGTCAACTTCATGATAAACACAGCTCTAACGGCCGCCCGCAGCTGGACCGGTGACCATGATAGCCTGCGATTCGCCTGGACGGACCGTTTCTTGTGGATGCTGCCGCACTACCTCGCGCTCGGCCTGCTCAGCCTGGTCCTCGTCGCGGCCTACACGTCGATCGGGCTCTGGGGCCTCGCCATATTTCTTGTCCCGCCGGCCATGCTGCAGCTCTCGCTGAAGCAGTACGTTGACAAAACCGCCAGCTCCCTCTCTGGGCTTCCCAGGGCTCACAAGAATCTCAAGGACGCTCACGCTGAACTAGCCGACCTCGAAACGGCGCACGCTGAGCTGTCGCTGACCATCGGATGCTTGCGAGACGCCTACGGGGCCACCGTTCGCTCGCTCATCGCCGCCCTGGACGCCCGTGATCGCGACACGTGCGGGCACTCTGAGCGCGTCGCCGAACTGGCCATCGAGATCGCCGCCGAGATGGGCGTCCCGCGCGAGAGCGATGAGGCGCGCTATATCGAGTGGGGATCGCTGTTGCACGACGTCGGCAAAATCGCCGTACCGGACGCCATCCTGCGCAAGCCATCCTCGCTATCAGAGGAGGAGTGGGCGATCATGCGGGCCCACCCGCTGGCCGGGTATGAGATCCTCCGGTCTGTCGACTTTCTGGCACCCGCGGCCGAGATCGTTCTCTCCCACCATGAGCGCTTCGATGGCACGGGCTACCCGGCGGGACTGGTCGGTGACGACATACCGCTGGGATCCCGAATCTTCGCGATAGCGGACGCCTTCGACGCAATGACCGCCGATCGCGTGTACCGACAGGGTGTGAGCGCGGAGGAGACGCTGGCTGAGCTCGTCCGCAACAGCGGCACGCAATTTGACCCGGCGGCCGTCCGCGCCTTCCTGCGCGTCTACGAAAATCTCGCCGCCGAAACTGGCTTTGGGAGAGTACCGCGCCGGGCCTTGAGCGAGTCCCTGCAGCGGGAGATCGCGGAAGCCATTGGCTTCGACGCGCACCGTTAGCAGCGGTTCTGGGACGACAACGTCCAGCGCCCTCAGCAGGGCGCCCCAGCGATTCCCCACATTCACGCCCGCTCTCGTCTGAACATTAACCAGAACTGAACGCAGGGACGCCTGCGAGGATGGTAATTCGCGGTGGAGCGGACGATGAACCGTAGTGACACGTGATGGCAATGGTTCCAACCGCAGGAGCCAAAACGGGGAAGGAGAACATCAGCAATGACCACCGACTTCATCGTCCTGGTCTCCAAAGAGAACGACGGGAACTACGGAGAGGTCATCCTCGCCGCCGGCATCCATGAAGCAGAGCGCCTCATCGAGGAGCGCCTGGAGCGCGGGCTCCACCGCGACAGCCTCCGGCTCCTGGCGGGAACCGAAGTCTCCTTCACGGTGACCCAGAAGCCGGTTGTCTCCGCCGTGGAGCAGCACCCCGCCGCTGAGGAGACCGCCGGCGAAGCTGTGACGCAGTCCGTTAGTGAGCCGCTCTACGAGCGAGAGCCCGTGGCTGCCTGCGCGGCCCAAGACGGCGGCGCCGGCGAAGGCTCCGGAGAGCGTCCGTACTGGCGTGAAGGGATGCAATTCTCCACAGCGTTCGGCCGGCCCTAGCGCAAGCGAGCTTTCGACACCCGCCGGTTAGTGAGACATGACGGCACTACAGGTAGCGACGACCCCCGGCCGGCAGTCCCCGGCCGTCAGCGCGCAGCCCGGTCCCTGGCAGCGATACGGATACGGGGAACGTGGCGCTTCGGGCCCGGCCTGTAACGCTTCGCAATCAGCCCATGTCTTACCCAATGCCATGCCAAAACTAGGGCAGCTACTCGGGACGAGGAACGTAACCGAGGAGCTGGAGTCAGACAAGGAAGCGGCGATCGTCTTTGCCGCCAAGGCCGCTGACGCGGGTGCCTGGGACGAGATCTACCGCCTCTACTACCGGCCCATCTTTCGCTACTTCCTCGGCCACGTGGGCGACAAATCCATCTGCGAGGACCTCACCGCCACTGTGTTCCTTGAGGCCGTGAAGGGGATCGACTCCTTCGTTTACCGGGGAACTCCCCTTCTCGCCTGGCTCTACCGCATCGCTCGAAACGTCGCCGCGGACCACAACCGGCGCACTCTCGGCCGGCGCCCGTCGGGCGCCTCCGGGGTGCCCTCCCGCGGCTCATGGCTTTTCCGTCGCTCAAGCGACAGACCTATCGAACAGGAGCCCGCGCCGGCGTCGGAATCCAGCGCCGGAATAAGCGTCGAGCGCATGGACCTCATGCAGGCGATGAAGGGCCTCAGCGAGCAACAGAGGGAGATCGTCGCGCTGCACTACTACGCCGGCTTCAGCCTGCGCGAAGTGGCACGCATCATCGGTGTCAATGAACGGACTGTGTATTCGCTGCAAGCGAAAGCGCTCGTGGAACTGCGCTCTCGGTTGGTGGCGTAACTAATTTCGAAAATTGCCTAAAATAACTGGTAAAACGCACCCGGACCGCCGATATATAAGTCAGGGAAGGGCAAACTGGGGAGGATAGTGAGGAATCAAATGGACAGCAAGCCTCTAGAAGCACTGGGAGAATGGATAGCGCAGAGCGAGTCGTCTGCATGGCTTCGTGCCAATCCGGGGCAGGCTGAAACTTTGGCGCCTTACCAGGTACTGGATGGCGCCATGCGAGTGACCGCCAGTACCCAGTGCGCAGCCGCTGAGCCCTCCGCTTCCGCACTCGCCGCGGGCCGGGCCCGCGTCCTCGCCGCCGTAAGCGCCAGGGCAAATCCCGCCGGCTTCCGCTCCTGGAGCCAGCCGGTCCGCGCCGGCGCTATGGTCGCCATGGCCGTTGCGGCGTTCGGGATTGCCGGCGGCGCATCGGCCGCCTTTGGTGGCGGCGGTCTGGGCCAGGCTGTACTCGACGCCATCTCCGGCCCCACCGAGAACCAGGAAGGCATCAACAACGCCGCTGACCAGGCTGACAACGGCCGCGAACACGCCAACGAAAACGCCTTTGAGGGCAGCGGCAACTCTGACGATCACGCCGCCAACGGCAACGGCTGCCAGCCCACCGGCACTCTACGGTCGGACAACGCGAACCCCAACTCTGCAGAGCGCTGCGAGAACGCACCGGACGGCATCGGCAACGCCGGAGACCACCCCAACGGGGGAGCCGGCAACGCGAACGAAGCCGCCTCCCAGGGCTCTGGCAACGCCGACGCAGATCACGGACCCTCGGAGACGCCTGCTGGTCCGCCTGCCGACCCATAACCAGCGATCCAACAACGCCACCCGGCGCCATATCGTTCAGCCGTCCGGCCCGTGACTCCTTCGCGGGCCGGTTGGCGTTTGCGCGCTGCGAATCGCGCCCCTGGCGCGCCGGTGGTGTACGATTTGCACCGTCGATAGTCTTAACTTGCCGATATCGAAGGAGAGGCCCGCGCAATGTTCGTCGCCATGAACCGCTTCCAGATCACTTCCGGCCGCGAGGCCGACTTCGAGACCGTCTGGCGGAGCCGCGAAACGTACCTTCAGGGGGTGCCGGGCTTCATCCAGTTCGCGTTGCTGAAGTCGGACAGCCCGGGCGAATACGTCAGCCACAGCACCTGGCAGACCCGCGACGCCTTCATGGCCTGGATGCAGAGCCCGGCGTTCGCGGCAGGCCATCGCCAGGGATCCCTCGCCGGTATCCTCGAAGGCCCTCCCCAGGTCAGCACCTACGAAGCCGTCATCGTCGAGACGAGTTCATAGTTGACAGTGCCCAGAGTCTGTCAACTGTCATCTAACATCTAACCAGGAGGTTCGCCGCGCATGAAGACCGAGACCATCTCCTTCGCCACCAACGGCGATCCCGCCGGCGGTTTCCTCGCCCGCCCCGATGGCGAAGGCCCCCACCCCGCCGTCATCGTCATCCAGGAGTGGTGGGGGTTGAACGATAACATCAAGGATATCGCCCAACGCTTCGCCGCCGAGGGGTTCGCCGCCCTCGCGCCGGACCTCTACCACGGGAAGGTAGTCAACGAGCCGGACGCCGCGGGCAAAGCGATGATGGCCATGGACATGAATCGCGCCTCTAAGGAACTGACGAAGGCGGCCGACTACCTCGCGGCGCAGCCCTACACCGCAGGCCGCGGCATCGGCGCCACAGGCTTCTGCATGGGCGGCGGCCTCGCTCTCACCCTCGCCTGCGACAGCCCACAGATCAAGGCCGTAGCCCCCTTCTACGGCGTCAACCCCAGCCCCATCGACAAGGTCGCGAACATCCAGGGTCCCGTCTTCGCCGTCTACGCCGAGCACGACGCCTGGGCCGGTCCCGCCGTCCGCGAGGAGCTCGCGCGAGCGCTGACGCAGCACGGCAAGAAGCACGAGATCAAGGTCTACCCCGGCACCGAGCACGCCTTCTTCAACGACACCCGCCGCGAGGTCTACCGCGAAGCGGCGGCGAAGGACGCCTGGGGCAAGGTGCTGGCGCTGTTCCGGGAGAATTTGTAAGACGACTCCTACCTCAAGTGCAAGTGGGAAATTCTCGTGAGCGAGACGCAATTCAAGTATCTGTTAGCGATTGATATCGCGGCGGACCCAGACTGGGCGCGCGAGATTTGGGACCTCATCAAGGAACGTGGAACCGCGGGCTTAGCCAATTCTCCGTTCGAAATACCAAGGCGCTGGGGGCAAGATCTCGCAAGCGCCTTGAATCAATTACCAGGAATCAAGGCGGTGTTGGATAACCCGGTTGGGCCGGTTTACGAGGTCTGGCCAGACGAGAAGCCCGTCAGATTTCATCCGCCTGGGCCCGTCGACGTCGTGATCTATATCGGCACGGAGATCACGCCTGAACGGATCATGATGGGTACAACCACACTCTTGACGGGCCGTGCGCTTTGCGTACGATTTCCTGCACAAGAAACGGAAGGAAAAATCGCCCATCAGTAGGCGGATCCAAACTAAAGTACGGAGCCGTAGGGGCAGGCTCAAGATCGACCTTGCTCGTGAAGTGATCGAGGAGAACGAGTTCACGCTGCAAATCGAGAGCGAAGTACAAGATTACACCGAGTATCGAACTGGCGGTGACCCGAAAACCGAGGAATGAATGCCCCGGTAGCCGCTACGGCTCCACGCGCCGCAGCCCCGGCACGCGGTCCAGGCCTCGATCGAAGCTGGCGATGCCGTCGAGCTTTAGCCAACTCACCAGGACAGCATGGTAGCAGTCGGCAAATGAAAGCTTATTCATGCTGGTGTACAGGTCGAAAACCGTGTCCAGGATCTCTTTTCCCGGAAGGATCACGTCCGGCAGTCTCATCAGGGGAAGCACTGCGTCTCTGATTAGCGCCCTGGGAACCCGGTATGTGCGCTCGAGCGTGAACACTGTCTCGAAGACAATCGTCTCTGAGAGACGAGCGACCTGCTCGCCCCTCTCCACCGCGGCGAAGAACGCAGAGGCCGAAGGCGACTGGGCCGCGTTGTCCTGCATCAGGTGCCGCAGAACGACGTTTGTGTCGACCAGCAGGTCGCCCATCTAGCGGTTCATTCGCTCCACCACGTCGTCGGCGACCGCCTGCTCAAAGGCCTCGCGCTCTGCCTCGGCCGGCAGGCCCAGCGCGTACTTCTTAAGTATCCCCGCCGTCCGTTCCACCACGCTTCCCCGCTTCTCGATGCGCACGGCGCCATGTTCTGACACGAATGTAAGCCGGTCCCCCCTGGACAGCCCCAGCTCTCGCCTTATCTCAGCCGGCACGGTCACCTGCCCCTTGCGGGTGATCACGGCAGTATGCTCTGTCATGCGCGATTCGCCCTCCATCTCGGTGCACTACCACGTGCAGTATAGCACTACATCTCCCACAATGCACTACGTATGTTGCCATAGCACTACCTCCGGCGCAGCGAAGCCTGATTTTGCCAAACGAACTTCGCAGAGACCACACCTCCCCCCTCTCGCCTGTTATAATCCCCCTGACCCCATGACGACCGCCGCCGCCGCACCCTTTGAAACCGTCATCGGGCTCGAGGTCCACGCCCAGCTCCAGACCCGGAGCAAGATGTTCTGCCCTTGCTCCATCCCCTCCCTCGAGTCGCCGCCGAACACTCACGTCTGTCCCATCTGCCTCGGCATGCCCGGCGTCCTTCCCGTCATCAACCGTGAAGCGGTCGAACTGACGATCATGACCGGTCTCGCCCTGCACTGCGAGATCCCGGCCGAGGCCAAGTTCGACCGCAAGAACTACCACTACCCTGACCTGATGAAGGGATACCAGATCTCCGAATACGACATGCCCCTCTGCATCAACGGCCGGCTCGAGATCGAAGTCGATGGGCACAAGAAGCGCATCGGCATCACCCGCGTCCACCTCGAGGAAGATACCGCCAAGTCGGCCCACGTCGACAACCAGGCCGGCGAGACCTACAGCCTGGTGGACGTCAACCGCTCCGGCCTCCCCCTCATGGAGATCGTCTCCGAGCCCGACGTGCGCTCCGCTGAGGAAGCCCGGGCTTACCTGACGAAGCTGCGCCAGGTCCTCCGTTACATCGGCGCCTCCCGCGCCAACATGGAGGAAGGCAACATGCGCTGCGAGCCCAACGTCAGTATCCGGCCTGCGGGCACCGCACCCTTCGGCCAGAAGGTCGAACTGAAGAACATCAACAGCTTCAAGCACGCCTACGACGCGATCAAGTTCGAAGAGAGCCGCCAGCGGCAGGTCATCGAGTCCGGTGGCAAGGTCGCCCAGGAGACACGCGGCTGGCGAGAGGACACCAACCAGAGCGTGTCCCAGCGTTCCAAGGAGTTCGCCGACGACTACCGCTACTTCCCCGAACCCGACCTGCCGACACTCGTCCTCGACCGGGACTTCGTGGAGGCCATACGCGCCCGCATGCCGGAACTGCCCGACGCCAGGCACCAGCGCTTCGCCGAGCAGTACGCCCTGTCCGACTACGACACCCGCATCCTCGTCGAAAGCCGCGCGAAGGCCGACTTCTTCGAGACGGCTGTGTCCCTGGTCAAGGGCGCCAAGGCGGTCCGCGCCAAGACCGTCGCCAACTGGATGAACAACGAACTCGCCCGCCTCCTCGACGTCTCGAAGACGGATATCGAAGACTCAAACGTCACGCCCGAACGCTTGTCCGAGCTAATCGGCCTCATCGACGACGGAACAATCCTTGGCAAGACCGCCAAGGATGTCTTCGAGAAGATGTTCGAAAGCGGCCGCCCTCCCGCCGAGATCGTCAAGGAGGCCGGCCTCACGCCGATCAGCGACACGGGAGAGATCGAAGCCGCGATCCAGGGAGTGATCGCCGCCAACCCGAAGGCCGTGACCGACTACCGCGGCGGCAAGGAGGAAGCGATCAAGTACCTCGTCGGCCAGGTGATGCGCGAAACGAAGGGCCGCGCCCGTCCTGACGCCGTCACCGAAATCCTGCGCAAAAAACTCGAAACGGGGCCATAATCAAATGCGTCTCTTAGACGTTACTAATGTAGGACGATGAACCGCCTCTTCACGTTCGACTTCTTGAAGTGGTTCTACCCGGGCATGCACATCAAGCGCTGGCTCGGGCTAATGGTCGTTGGCGTAGCCATCATGACCTTCGGCCTCAGCTACCTCGTGCGGGAAGCCTACCTGGAGGGTCTCCGCCTGCCCGACTACATGTACTATGTCACCCTCCAATTCATCCCCCGCGCCGTCCGGGGCGCGTTCTTCATGAGCGGCGCCGTGGGCCTCATCCTCTTCTCCGTCTGGAAGCTCAACCAGTCACTCATCTCTGTTCTCGCACCCAACCGCGATAGTTCCGAGAGCCTGGTCAACACGATCTACAAGGGTCGCTTCCTGGGCCGCGGACCCAAGATTGTCGCCATCGGCGGTGGCACCGGACTCGCCACTCTCCTGCGCGGGCTCAAAGAGTTCACCACCAATCTCACTGCCATCGTTACCGTCGCCGACGACGGCGGCAGTTCCGGCGTCCTTCGCCGCGAGCTCGGTGTCCTCCCGCCCGGCGATGTGCGCAACTGTATCGCCGCCCTCGCCGACGCCGAGCCCCTGGTGACCAGGCTTTTCCAGTACCGCTTCGATGACGATAGCGGCGGCCTTGCCGGCCACTCCTTCGGTAACATCTTCATCGTTGCCATGTCCGGCGTCGTCGGCAACTTCGAGGACGCCATCCGGCAGACCAGCCGCGTTCTGGCCGTCCGCGGCCAGATCATCCCCTCCACCCTTGATGACGTCACCCTCGGCGCCACCACCACCGACCATCGCACCATACAGGGCGAGTCGAACATCACCGCGGACCTCAAGCGCAACGGCTCGGACGCCCGAATAAACGAGGTCTACCTGACGCCCCACAACCCCCCTGCCCACCCTGACGCCGTGCGGGCCATCCTGGACGCGGACCTGATCATCCTGGGCCCGGGCAGCCTCTACACCAGCGTTATGCCCAACCTCCTGGTCCAGGGCATTCGCCGTAGCCTCACCGCCTCCGAGGCCCCCAAGCTCTACATTTGTAACGTCGCCACCCAACATGGCGAGACCGATGGGTTTAGCGTTCGGGACCATGTCGCTGCCATAGAGGCCCACATCGGCAAAGGCATCCTCAACTACGTGCTGGCGAACGATAACCTGACGCGGGATGCGCTGCGGGCCGAGTACTCACTCCCCGTCCAGGTGGACGCCGACATCAACCATGGTCTACGATTGGTCAGGTCAGACGTGGTCAGCGAGGAAAATCGCTACCACCACGATTCCGCCAAACTCGCCCGCGCTGTCCTGGATGTCTACTACGAGCACGACGGAAGCCGCTTGCCGGTTGACGAGGAAACCCTCGTGAGCGCCCTCGACTAGGCCCCGCAACAGGAACATATTCATGAGCATCGAAGACGGACTGGCATTCGCCTCAATACTGATCTCCATTGCACTCGTCGCAGTTATCCTTCTTCAGGTGAAGGGAGAAGGTGTCGGCGGCCTCCAGAGCGGCTCCTTCGTCCGCACCCGTAGGGGCCTCGAGAAGACGCTCTTCCAGTTCACCATCCTCCTGGTTGTGATCTGGCTCCTCATAGCAATGGTAGCCGTCATCGTCCGATAGCATCGCACGCCTTACATGCGTCCTACCGAGAGGCGCCATCCCCCGTCGAAGCAGGCGCCGGGCTGGCCTCTCGTCCTCATAATCGGACTCGGCATTGTGGCCGTTGCCGCTGCCTGGTTCACATTCGGCGGCTCGCTGACAGGTTCCGGCAGTAACCACCCAGACCGTTATGTCGAGGCTGTCGTCGGCACACCCTCCCGGGCCAACCCCTTGTTCGCCTACCTCAATGACACCGACCGCGACCTCACCTCCCTCGTATTCTCCGGCCTCACCCGCCTCAGCCCGGACGGGCAGGTTCTTCCCGACCTGGCCGAGTCGTGGGAGATCAGTGACGATGGACGCGCGATCACATTCCATCTCCGCGCCGGTATCACGTTTCACACCGGCTCGCCGTTCACCGCAGCCGATGTGATCTTCACGTACAACCTGCTGGCTGACCCCAACCTCCAGGGCGACCCCGACCAGGCCCCTCTCTGGCGGCAAGTGCACTGCGCTGCCCCTGACGAACTCACCGTCGCCTGCGAACTTCCCGCCCCTTTCGCTCCCTTCCCGGCTTATGCCACAATCGGCATCCTCCCACGGCAGATACTGGAGGGTGTGGACGCCGCTACAATTGGTGACCACGACTTCAATCGCAGCCCGGTCGGCACGGGGCCCTACCGCCTCGCCCAGCTCAGCGATACCAGGGCCACTCTCAGGGCGCACGCCTCCTACCACCTGGGGGCGCCCCTGGTTAACGAGATCGAGTTACGGTTTTTTGCGGACGCTCCCGGCGCGGTTGCAGCCATCCTCCGCGGCGATGCCGATGGCATCCTGGTGGACTCCAAAGTCGGACAGGCGGAACTCGACGAACTGAGCGCTGCGGGCGGACTCAAAACGTACAGCGCCAACCGCACCGCCTACACCGCCCTCTACCTGAACACTGGTAAGCCGCCGCTCAACGACCCGGAGGTCCGCACCGCCATCGCCCAGGCCGTCGACATCGATTCCATCGTTGGCGAACTCCTGGGCGGTCTGGCCGCCCGCGCAACCTCCCCAATCGTGCCCGGGACCTGGGCGTTCAACCCCGACGTCGCCCCTTATGAACACGACGAAGATGACGCCCGCGACCTGCTGGAGAGCGCCGGCTGGCTACTCCCGGAGGACGGCGACGTCCGTCTCCGCAACGACGTGGAGCTGCGCATCTCCCTGATGACAGACCAGGACCCGGTTCGGGCCGCGCTCGCGGAGCGGATCGGGGAAGCGCTCGGGGACGTCGGCATCGCCGTAACCGTCGTTCCCGAAGAATCCGCCAACCTCGTGCGCGATTTCTTGATCCCGCGAGAATACCAGGCCGCCGTCTTCGGCTGGGACCAGGGGCTGGACCCCGACCCTTACCCGGCGTGGCACAGCTCCCAGGCCGCGGGCAACGGCCGCAACCTGGCCGACTATCGTAATGAGGAAGCCGATTCCCTGATGGAGGAGGCGCGCCGTTCGTCAGATATCGACAGACGCCAGAGCCTCTACTACACCTTCCAGGAGATCTTCCACGCGGACGTACCCAGCCTCATCCTCTATTACCCGGTTTACAACTACCTCGTGCGCGACAACGTCAAGGGCGTTGAGCTGGGCACCCTCTTCACCACTGGATCACGCTTCAGCAACGTCTACGAGTGGGACCTGGGAGAGGCCGCGCGCGTCGGCGGCGAGTAGCTTGCCCGTGAACTCCGCGGTTCTCGGTTCTCACTAAGGCACAACGACGACGGGCACCTGCACGACGCCCTTGGGCGCCCCTTCCGCCGTAGCCTCCAGGTAAATCCACAGGCAGAACGGCGTCGGCTCCTTGAGTCCAGCAATCACCACATCAGCCCCGAACGGCTGCGTGAATTCCGTGACCTGAAGGCCGTTGGGTGCGATCCGAAAATCGCGTGGCTGCGGCGGCAGGTCCAGCACCTGTGTGACCTCCTGTTTCCCATTCACCACGCCCAACGCCACGCCCCGATTCTCGAAGCCAATGTTGGACCCCCAGCCCCGGACGTGAAACGGCACCTTCACCCGCGCCTCCGGGGCCGGATCCAGCACCTGTAGCAGCGCCGGCGCCGCCGGATCGGGGTTGGGAGCGCAGATCCTCAGCGGAGTGACCGTCGGGCTTGGCGATGATATGGCCGTCCTCACGGGCCTCGGCGTCACCGAGCCGGATGGCGAGGGGATGTCCACCACGATATCCGGCTTCTCTCCGCCATCGCTCTCGGACTCGCCGCCGCAGGCTACAGCCGCCAATACCAGAGCGCAGGTGCCGGCGAACATCGTTATGCTTCGCAGATAAACGCGCATCACCCGTTACAACGCGCGAGGCGGCGTTCTCGTTCCCCGCGCGCCGTGCTAGAATCGCCCGAGACCAGAGCGCATGTCCATCGTCTTCATCGGCACACCCGCCTTCGCCGTCCCGTCCCTGCGGCGCCTCGCCGCCGGGCACGCTATCGCCGCGGTCATCACCCAACCTGATCGAGCCGCCGGGCGCGGGCGCCGCTCACATCCCTCCGCCGTCAAGATCGCAGCCACGGACCTCGGCCTGCCTATCCTCCAGCCACCAGACATGCGCGATCCGCAAGTGCTCGAACAGGTCGCCTCCCTGCGGCCCGAAGTGATGGTAGCCGTCGCCTACGGTCAGATACTCAGCCAGAAGTTCCTGGATATCGCCCCGCGGGGTGTGCTCAACGTGCACCCATCCCTTCTCCCGAAGTACCGCGGCGCGTCCCCCATACCGGCAGCTATCCTCGCCGGCGACGACACCACCGGTGTCACGATAATGCTCATGGACGCGGGGATGGATTCCGGCCCAATCCTCGCGCAGGTAACTGCCCCGATATCGCCGGACGACACCGCAGGCTCCCTCTCGCAAGCACTGAGCGAGCTTGGCGCGGCACTACTGGCCGATACCCTCCCCCGCTGGCTCGCAGGTGAAGTCGCACCCCGGCCCCAGGACGCTGCCGCCGCAACGGTCACGCGACTGTTGAAGAAAGAAGACGGCCTGATCGACTGGTCGCGGACCTCGGTCGATATCTGGCGCCGCGTCCGCGCCTACAACCCAAGGCCCGGCGCCGTCACACGGCTAAACGGCGCACTCGTACACATCTGGCGCGCCACGCCGCTCGCCGGCGGCTCGTCATCGCCACCCGGCACGGTCCTGCCCTTGCCCCCGGGCGGCGTGGGGCTCGTGGGCGCTGGACCGAACGCCGCCTTCGCCGTCCAGACCGGTGCAGGAGTCCTCCTTCCGCTGGAACTGCAGCGAGAGGGTCGCAAAAGCCTCAACGCCCCCGATTTCCTCCGCGGCCTGCCGGATCTCATCGGCCGCCGCCTGGGCTGAAAAAAACAGGGGAAGCATGTCGCCTCCCCTGCATCCGCGCTCCGCCTGAGAACTACTCTGTGGCCTGCTCTCCCGCCGGTGCTTCCGGCTGCCCCTCCACCTCCTCCACGCCTTCCTCCGCTGCAACTTCCACCTTCTCAACCACCGCCGGCGGAGAGACCTTGGCCACCACCTGCTCCGGGTCTGTAAGGAGGGTTACACCTGCCGGTATCGGCAGGTCAGACACGTGCAAGGCTTGGTCTATCTCCTCCAGGGACGATACGTCAACCTCGATTACCGAAGGCACGTCGGCAGGCAGCGCCTCAACCGTCACATGGTCCAGTCCGTGTACAAGAATGCCGCCGAAGCGGTCCACCGCAGGCGCCAGCCCGGCAAGGTGGATCGGAACGTCCAGCCGCACCCTCTCCTTGAGCGAAATCTGCAGGAAGTCCACGTGCAGAATGTGGTCCGCCACGGGATGCTGCTGAACATCTTTCACGAACGCGGGCCGCGCCTCGGCTCCGTCCAGGAGGAGGTACA
>Ga0209341_10002104_pt1 | contig 19145 bp, 17 predicted proteins | sample RifCSP13_2_FD_184020 | JGI IMG/M metagenome (GOLD analysis project Ga0209341, IMG submission 184020) | Soil microbial communities from Rifle, Colorado - Rifle CSP2_sed 13_2 (SPAdes) (version 2) | ecosystem: Environmental > Terrestrial > Deep subsurface > Rock core/Sediment | place: Rifle... | reverse complement strand
CCCGCGCGCGGTATCGCCGGCCACGCCCGCCACTCCGGCGAGGAGCAGCGCCTGCGAGCCGGTCTCCGCGCCGAGCCCGTGGATGACCCCGACCAGGTACGCGGTCCGCGGACCGTACTGCGTCGCATGCGACGAGGGCCGGTGCTCGTGCCCGTGGACGCGAGCCTGGAGCGCCCCCCAGCCGTACCGCGCGAGATCGAAGACGAGCATCCACCGGCTGCGCAGCCGCAGGTCGCCGGCGCCGCGGACCATCTGCACGACCGAGAAGAGGACCCACGCGCCGAGCAGGAGGAGCGTGACGCCGACGACCTTCTCGAGGATGGGGTCGATCCACTCCGGGAGGATCGCGGCGAACACGAGCGCGAGGATCCCCAGGACGACGACCATCGTCGCGTGGCCGACCGCGTACAGCGTCGCGAGACCGAGGGCGTGACGCTGCTCGTGCGCGAAACGCGACTCGCTCAGGATGTGCACGCGCCGCGCGCCCTCGTGGGAGTGCTCGTGCGCGGTGACGTGCTCGCCATGAACGCCAGCGGTGAGCGGAGCGCCGGCCGGCACGTCGACGTCGGCATGGCTCGTCGTCGTCGTGCTCGTGATGTCGGTGATCGCCGCGATGTGGTCCCAGTCGAAGCCGTGGCGGAACCCGAGCGCGACCGTGGCGAGCAGCAGCGCGACCGTCGGGTCCACGCGCGGACGATCGCACATCTTCCGCCGCCGCGCGCCCGTATCCTTCGTGACAGATGCGCCGCACGTCCTTCGCGCGCCGAGCCGCGGCCGTGGCACTCGGTGTCCTGATCGCGTTTTCGCTCAGCCTCCCCGGGACCGCGCTCGCCCACGAGCGCCGGACGGTCGGGCCGTACCAGCTGGTCGTCGGATGGCTGGCGGAGCCGGCCTTCCAGGGCCAGTCGAACGCCGCCTCGGTCCGCGTGAGCGACACCCGTGTCACTCCGGCCAAGCCGGTGGAGGGGCTCGAGGGCACGCTCACGATCGAGATCCGCTCGGGCGGGCTCGCGCCGCGCTCCGGAGCGCCGCGGGCGGTCTTCGGCCAGCCCGGCCTGTACGCGCTCGACGTGATCCCGACGGCGGCCGGGGCCTACAGCTTCCGGATCGTCGGCAGGATCGAGACCCTCGACGTGGCCGAGACGTTCGAGTCGGGGCCGGGCCGGTTCGACGAGGTGAAGGAGCAGACGGCGCTGCAGTACCCCGTGGAGGTGCCGGCCGGCGAGGACCTGGCCGGGCGCCTCGAGGGGCTCGAGCGCGGCCTCGGCAGCGCGCGCGCCCTGGCGATCGTCGCCCTCGCGCTCGCCATCGTGATGCCGATCGCGCTGTGGCGGGTGCGAGCCCGCCGCTGACCCGCGCGCTCCGCGCCCTGCTCGCGACCACGGCCATCGTCGCGTCGGCGTGGGGCTGGTCGGCCGTCGCCGAGGCGCATGCGGGGTACGTCCGGTCGAACCCCGCCGCCGACGCGCGGCTGGTGCGCCCGCCGAGCGAGGTCCGCGTAGCGTTCAGCGAGCCGCCCGAACCCCGCGGGAGCCTGCTCGAGGTCTTCGACGCGCAGGGCCGGAAGGTGGACCGCGGAGACACGGCGCCCTCGGACGAGACGAACGGCCTGATCGTGTCCCTCGGCGAGATCGGCGACGGCGGGTACACGGTCGCGTGGACCGCGCTGTCGGCGGTGGACGGGCACACGACGAGAGGCAGCTTCGCCTTCGCCGTCGGGGACGCCCCTCTGCCGGAGATCGCCGACGTCGGCGAGAGCTCGCCGCCACCGCGCGCGCTGGAGATCGCCGGCCGCGCGCTCTCGTTCGTCGGGATCGCGCTCCTCCTGGGCGGCGCGCTGTTCACCCTGGTCATACGACGCCACCCGAGCGCCGCCGAGGCTCGCCGCGAGCAGCTCCTCCTCGCCGCGGGGGGCGGGCTGCTCGTGGCCGGCGCCGTCGCGCTCCTCCTCGAGCAGGGCGGCCAGGCGCCACCGCGCCTCACGGCGCTGCTCAGCCTTCGCGGGCTCGCCGGCGTCGCCGTCCTGGGAGCTGCGTCGTTCGTCCTGGCGCACCCGCTACGCGTGGTCGCGCTCGGAGCGGGCCTCGTCGGCGCGGCCACGGCGACGCTCGTGTCGCACGCGGCCGCCACCGGCGCGCCCGCAGAGGTCGCGCTCGACCTCGCGCACCTTCTCTCCGCGACGGCCTGGGCGGGCGGCGTCGTCGCGATGGCGACCGTGCTCCTGCCGGCGGCCGGCCGTCTCGATCAGTCCGAGCTCGGGCGCATCGTGGGCCGCTTCTCGACGCTGGCCCTCGTCCTGGTCGCGGTCCTCGTGTCCACGGGCGCGGTCCAGTCGTTCGCGCGGCTGGTGCTGCTCGAGGACCTGTGGGAGACGCCGTACGGCCTGGCGCTCCTGGCCAAGCTCGCGCTGCTTGCGCTCACGCTGGCGCTGGGAGCGCTCAACCTCTTCGTCTGGGGCCCGCGGCTGCGCGCGACGAGGGGCGTCGCGCACTCACGGCGCGGCCTCGCCCTGGCCACGGCGGGCGAGACCTCGCTCTTCGCCGTGATCCTCCTCGCGACGGCGCTCCTCACGGCCCTGGCCGCGCCGGCACAGCCGAGCGGTGCGGCGTACGACGAGACGCGGCACGTCGCCGGGCTGCGCATGCAGCTGTTGGTCGCCTCGACGACGCCGGGGCAGAACCGCTACGTCCTCCGTGTCCACGAGGGGATCGCTCCGGTGACCGGAGCGCAGCGGGTCGCGTTCCGCTTCACGATGATCGAGCACGACATGGGTGAGAACGAGCTCGTCGCGGAGCAGCGCGCGCCCGGCGAGTACGTCGCGACGGGCAACGCGACCGCGATGTTCGGCACCTGGCGCATCGAGGCCATCGTGCGCCTGGCGGGACGCCCCGATGCGCGCACGACCTTCGAGGTCGCGGTGGGCGCGCCCGCGGGCCCCGGAGCCGTCGCGAAGGTGGTCCCCGCGCCGCCCTACTCGCTCGTCGTCTTCGTGGATCCGGCGCAGCCGGTCGCGGGCGCGCCGCTCGTGCTGCACACCGTCGTCGTCGACGGCCGCGGCGATCCGGTGCGCGGGAAGACGCTGACCGTGACGTTCGCGGGACCGGGCTCCGAGACGATCGCCGCCCCCGAGACGGGGGCCGGGCGCTACGAGGCCGCGGTGCCGGCGCTCGCGGCCGGGAGATGGACCGCGACCATCAGCATTGCCGACGAGGCGAGCGGGGCCTACGAGTTCGAGGTCGTGCCGTGACGGTGGGTCACATCATGAGCGGCCCGCTCGATGCGCTGATCGAGCTGGGTCTGCCGCTCCTCGTCTTCGCCGGCCTCTGGTGGTGGTCGAGCCGCGCCGGCAGAAGAGCGAGGAAGGACCGCGAGCGCAAGGAGTGACGTTCCCGATCGATCGGCAGGGCCTCGAGCAGATGGCCGTCGTGCTGCTGGCGGGCGCGGCGGTCTTCGCGCTGCTCGGGCTGTGGCGGTGGCGGCACGGCAGCGCCTGGCGTCGAGCCGCGATCTCCGCGGGCACGCTCGGCGGGCTGGCCGCCCTCGCGCTCGTCCTCGGCTACACCGTCGCGCCGAACCTGCCCACGCCGCCCGTGCCGCTGACGGCCAGGTTCGCGACCAACCCGGTGCCCGACACCACCGAAGCCATCGCCGCTGGCGCTGCCTCCTATCAGGCCAGATGCGCGATCTGCCACGGGCCGCGCGGCCGCGGCGACGGTCCGGCGGCGTTCACCCTGCGGCCGCGGCCGGTGGACCTAACGGTCCACGTGCCGCGTCATGCGCCGGGCGAGATCCACTACTGGATCACCGAGGGCGTCGCCGGGACCGCGATGCCCGCCTGGCGCGACGAGCTGACCGAGAGGCAGCGCTGGGAGCTCGTACGGTTCCTGTACGCGCTCGCGGAAGGGCGGGCTATCTCTCCTTGACCCAGATGGGGTCGCCGAAGAAGAAGTCCTCGCCCTGCGCGCACACCTCCGTCGAGCCGTCCGCCAGCGTGAGGATCGCGAAGGTGCCGACGCCCACGTAGGCGATGCGCTTGCCGTCGGGCGACCACGTCGGGATCGCGTCGTCGCCGGTCTGCGTCGCGACCTCCATCCGGGACCCGTCGGCCGGCGATATGAACAGGTCGGACGGCATCCCGAGATGCGCGAGCTTGCCGACGGTCCGGGGGGTGTCGGCGGGGGGCCGCAGCCCCCCGCGTAAGACTTCGCTGTACACCGCCGTCGTCGCCATGCCGCGTGAGCCGAGCTCCCGCGCATGGACTCCTGGGCGTTGTAGAGGGGGGGCGGCTTCGCCGCCCAGGGCCCGGCCCGCCGCGGAGAACAGGACCCGGTCGCCCGACGGCGAGAAGCGCGGGGTCATGACCCAGAAGAACGTCTCGTTCGCGCGGAAGAAGGGGCGCGCGTCCGCGCCTTCCGGGAGCGACGCGGTCCAGAGCGTCTCCGGCTGCGAGTCGCGCAGCTTCACGTACACCAGGCGCGCGCCGTTGGGCGAGATGGCCGGGTCGGCGGCGTCCCGCACGACGGTCCGGCGCTGCCCGGTCGCCAGGTCGACCCGCTCGATGGTGTCCTCGTTGCCTACGTAGGCGCCGTCCCGGATGACCGCGGCGCGGCGGTGGACGTAGATGGCCGTGCCGCCGGGGTCGTAGCGCGGGCTCGCGTAGAAGACGTTCTCGGCGTCGTGCTCGAGCAGCGTCCGCAGGCCCGTACCGTCCAGCTTCACCTCGACGATGTCCGTGCCGAACCCCGCGGTCGCCGAGTCGCGCGTCACGGCGAAGGCGAGGCGCGAGCCGTCGGGGTGGAGCGCCGGAGTGGACGGCGCTTCGACCGGCTGCAGCTCGACGATGCGGCCGAGCGCGCGGCAGGAGCTGTCCAGCGCCACGAGCCCCGCAGCGTTCGCCAGGATGAACGTCGCGCGAAGGCCCGGCGCCGAGGCGCCGTCGGCCGGCGCCGGCGCGGTGGACGGCGCGGTGCAGGCGGCCACCAGGATCGCCGCTATTACGGGAAGGCTTCGCATCCCCTGGCATCGTGCCACGGATCGGATCGCGCTAGCGTCCGCCGATCGGCCCATTCATGCGCGTGCTTGCCCGCCTCGCATCGCTCTCGGACGAGGACCTCGGCGGCCGCGCGTCGTGGCGCGGGAAAGAGAGCGATGCGCGCTACGCCCTCCTGCACAGCACGCTCGAGGAGGAGCAGGGCGCGGCGGTGCGCGCGCGCCTGGCGCACCGCGGGAGCGAGGCGCAGCGGATCCTCGGCCTCGCGCAGATCGCGTACGGCGACCTGCGCGGGCTTCTCGCGGGCGTCCCGGCCGAGCTCCTCGACCGCGCCCCGCGCGAGGGCGAGTGGTCAGCGCGCCAGACGCTGGTCCACACCACCCTGGTCGAGCGCTCCTACCGGGCCAACACCGCGTTCGCGCTCGAGCGCTCCGCCGACGACCCGCTTACCCTCCCGGCCGAGCGGCGGCCGCAGCCCGATCCCCTGGACACCGCGGGCGACGGGAGCGACGTCGCCGTCCGGCTCGGAGCGCGGCGCGCCGAGACAGACGCCGACCTGGCGCGGATCCGCGACGACCAGCTCACCCTCCCGAGCGCCTGGGGCAGCCACGGCGCGGACGTGCGGATCGACGTCCGCTTCCGCCTCCACCGCTTCGCGTCGCACCTGGTCGAACACACTGTGCAGTGCGAGCGCGCGCTCGAGGCGGCGGGCCTCGTGTTCGGCGACGCCCGGCGCGTGGTGCGCCGGATCTCGACCGCGCGGGCGATGCACGAGCGGATCACTCCGGTGGAGGAGCTTGCGCGGCTCGACGCGCGGCACGAGATGGCCATCGCCGGTCTCTAGTCCGACCGCCGGAGGTCTCGACGGCCGATCTGGCGACGAGATCGTCCAGGGCGCCGCGTCCATACGTGCCACGAACCCCGTCGCGCACCGCGAGCGCTATCGCGCGCAACCGTGTCCGCCGATCCGCCGCGAACAGGGCGAACAGCGAATAGCGGAGGACGGACTCGGCGATGAAGAAGGCCACGAAGCTCGGCCAGTGCCACGGCCTTCCGTGCCGGAGCATGAAGCGGATGTTGTTCCGGAACAGGAAGTACAGATAGAGGGGGGACTTCTCGCCTCCGAAGCTGACCGAGATCTTGTGCCAGGCCTTGGGCGCCGGGTGATAAAGCTGTCGCCACCCCCGGCGGGCCGCCCGGACCGACCAGTCCGCGTCCTCGAAGACCAGGAAGTACGTCTCGTCCCAGCCGCCGACCTCCTGGAGCGCTCGCGCGCGGTACAGGACGGCGGCACCGCAGAGATACGCGGCGGTCATCGGCCTTGCGAACCGCGACCCGTCCAACATCTCGCGTCCGCGATGAAGCGTCTTGCCGAGCGGCCAGATGATCTGCCCACCGGCGAACCAGATCCGCTCGGGGTCGTCATGGCGATAGATGGGCCCACCCACGGCGCCAGCCCGCGGGTCGCCTTCCGCCACCCTGACGGCCTCCTGGATGTAGGTCCCTGCGACCGTGACGTCATCGTTCAGCTGCAGGACGTACTTAGCTCCCGACCCGAGCGCGTGAGTGAGCCCCGTGTTGAATGCATGCGCGAGCCCATGGTTCGCGGCGCTGATCGTGTGCGCCCGCGGGAATGCGCCGCGCACGGCGTCGGCGGCGCCATCGACGCCGTTGTCCACCACGACGACGCTGAGGTCCGGGTAGTCGCAGCGGTACAGGGAGGCCAGGCACGCGAGGACGTTCTCGCGACCGCGGTGCGTGACCACGACCGCGGCGACTGGCGGAACGGGTTCTCCCAGATCGGCACTGAGCTCCTTCGTCCCCTCGACCATCCGCCAGAGGCGCGGATCCTGATGTGCGATGGCGTGATCCCACCAGCCGAGGACCGAGCACCACAGTTCCAAGAGCGCCGCGCCCAGGATCCAGTGCGCGCGCTGCGGCCGCGACGCGAGCTCGCGGACAGCCAGCCTAAGCAGACGCAAGTGATCGCGCGTCGCCGGTCGGTAACCGTGGCGTTCCGCGAGCAGCCGATGACCGGTGTGGTTGCGCCGGCGCTGGTAGACGAACGCACGGAGCGTCGCCGCCCCTCTGTTGCGGACGATGGCCTCCGGCGCATAGGACAGCCGCAGCCCAGCTTTGGTTATCGCCGCTTCCAGGTACGCCTCGTCCATCGCGACGTCCTCGGGGACCTCGTGGATGACGTTCCTCCAGGCGACGAGCTCCCCCTGCTTGGGGGACGCGCTGGCCACCGAGTGATGCAGTCGCCACAGCAGATGATTCGTGAAGCCGAGGAAGCTCGTCTCGTCGTCCTCGGGGACCGGATGCGCGCCGACCATGCCCACGGCCGGGTCGGTGAATCGCTCAAGCATCGCGGCGATCGCACCGACATCGGGCAGCGTATCCGCAGACTCCATGACGACGATCTCCGCGTCGCGCGCCTCACGAAGGAGCTGGTTTATGGCTACCGCCTTGCCTCGCCGCTCGGGATCCACCACGAGGCGGAGCCGCTCGTCTTCCTGGGCCGCGCGTCGCGCGATGTCGACGGTGTCATCGGTGCATCCCGACGTGACGACCACCGTACGTAGCAGCTCCGCGTTCGGTAGGTCGATCCGGCGAAGGCGCTCGATGAGCCGGCCCAGGTTCCGGCCCTCGTTGTGCGCGGTGATGCCGATCACGACCTTCGGCCGGGTTCTCAAGATCAAGGAAAGATACGGTCTCCGGATGGCTCGTCGGTCTCGGCGGGGGATCGTCGCGCGTTCCAGTACCGCCTCGCTACGATCGGCGGATGTTCGGTCGGCTCGGCGACCTGCGGGCGCGCCTGGTGCGTGCGGCATATCAGGTCCTCGGGCCGGCACGGATGCACCGGATCACCCACGTCGCGGTCCGTCCCGGCGGCGATGTGCTCGTTGACAGCGCGTCCGGCGTCGTCTCGCGATTCCATGTCTTGTCGTATCAGACCGGGGCGCTCGATCGGACCTACTGGCTCGGCCGGCCGATCTCGAAGTCGCCGCTCGACTGCTGGACCTACCAGGAGATCATCCATGAGCTTCGCCCCGACCTCATCGTCGAGACCGGCACGTACCTGGGCGGCTCCGCCTCGTTCTTCGCGGCGATGTGCGACCTGGTCGGGCACGGCGAGATCGTGACGATCGACGACCGCGAGCGCGTCACCTTTACCCACCCGCGCGTTACTGCCCTGATCGGGGACTCGACGAGCGACAGCATCCTCGCACGCGTCGCCGCGCGGGCCGCGCGCTCGAAGCGTGTGCTCGTCACGCTCGACGCTGATCACCGAGCAGAGCACGTCGGGCGGGAGCTTCGGGCATACGCCCCCTTCGTGACGCTGGGAAGCTATCTGGTGGTCGAGGACACGAACGTGAACGGACATCCGGTCTTCCCAGACCACGGGCCCGGACCGATGGAAGCGCTTCGAGAGTTCCTGGCGGAGACGGATGAGTTCGCCCCGGACCCCTCACGCGAGAAGTTCTTGCTCACCTACTTCCCGGGCGGCTGGCTGAAGCGGGTGCGGCCAGCTCGTTGAGCTGGCCGCGTGGCTTCCTCCGCCTAACGGTCGGCGCCGTGGCCGCGAGCAGTGTCGTCCTCAGCTCCGTCCCGCGTATCTGGCTCGCCGAGGGCGGGCTGCCAAACGTGTTTCGGCCCTTCGTCTGGAGCGACCTTTACCTGAGCTACGAACAGCTGTTGGGGCCGGGCCGCATCCCGTACTGGGACACGGTCTTCTACTACCCGCCCATGGTCGGATATGTCGCCGGGCTCTTCTCCTTCGTCGCGCCGAATGCCATGACCTACCTGGCGCTGTGGACGCTGCTGCTGGCCGCGGCCGCCGGCCTAGGTGGCTGGCTGCTCGCCGGCATCACCAATGCGCGCACAGCACTGGTCTATTGGTCGCTCTCGCCGCAGCTCCTCCTCTACGGCGGCGCGAACTTCGACGTCCTGCCTACGCTGGTCGTGGTCTCTGCCATCCTCCTCGCCCGAAGAGGCCGTCAGCTCGCCGCGCTGGGCCTGCTCGCCGTTGGCACTCTGCTGAAGGCATTCCCCGCGGCAATCGCTCCGCTTGAGCTCGACCGCATGCGCCGGGACAAGATGCGGCTTGCCATCGGCGCGGCCTGGTTCGGCGGGGTCGGCCTTCTCCTGGCGCTCCCGAGCCTGCTGGCCGAACACCCCAGCACGATCAGCGTGCCCCAGTACGCGCAGCGTTCGAACTTTGAGTCCGTTTGGGGCCTGGCCGCCGAGGTTGCGGCCGCGACCGGGGGCCAGCCCGCCGTGCTAGCGGTGGGTGCCATGTCCGTCATCGGCCTGTTCGCCACGTATCTGTTCGGCGTGCTCCCGCAGGGGCGGAGGGTTCGCGATCCAGCGGTCGGCGCGGGGCTCGCCGTGGTCGCGGTGCTGCTGTGGTCACGCCTCTTTTCGCCGCAGTACACGCTTTGGATGCTTCCCTTCTTCGTCCTTCTCGGCCTGCCGCGGCGGCTGTTCGTGGCGCTGTCGCTGGTGGACGTCCTCGTGTTCCTCACCATCTACCCGCTCACGCTCATTCGCTGGGCCCCGGAAGATCCGGGTGCGGTGGTCCTGCTCGGGGTCCTTGGGGGTGCGGTCGCGCTCCGCCACTTGGTCCTCATCGCCGTGTGGCTCAGGATCTCTCGCGCGGCGAGCGCCGCGCGGGAAGAGGCGACCGCCTGACCGAAGCGGCGCGCCAGCAGTGGCTCGGCGGTCGCGGCGGTCGACGGCGTGCCTTCGGTGCGCGATCGGGACGGAGCGCTGGACGTCGAGTACGACGAGACGATCATCGGGGAGAACAAGCTCGTCGAGATCTCGCGGACGCATCAGGGCGAGGTCGCCACGCCTGCGACGCTCGCTCATCCGACCTCGAACACCGGCATGGGTCCGACCCGCTAGCCAGGCGACCACCCCGTGATGGTCGCCCGCTCCACGGCGATCGGAGGGCAGAGACATACGACGGACCCCATCCCATTCGAGGTCCACCAATCCCGCGCGAGCCGCTGCGGACCCAGCGCCTTGATGCCCGCGAAGAGGTCGAGCGCGCTCATCGTGAAGCGGACGTTCGCGAGCGCCCCGACGATCCGGCCGTCCTCGATGAGGAACGTCCCGTCGCGCGACGTTCCCGTCATGGTCGCCCGCCGCGGATCGGGAATGTTCGTGTAGTGGAAACGCGTGATCAGGACACCTCGCTCGACCCGGCCGATGAGCTCGTGACGCGTCGCCGTACCACCCTTCATGGTCAGGTTGCCGGCGTGCCCGCCACGCTGGTACCGCGTCGGGTCAGCTGCGTGGCCCGTCGACCGCGCACCCAGCAGCTTCGCGCCCGTACGGTCGTATACGGGCGAGCGCGCCACGCCGCGCTCGACGAGCGTGACACGCCGCTTCGGCGTGCCCTCGACGTCGAACGGGATCCCGAGCGTGCGCGGGTCGAGCGCGTCCTCGTGGAGCGTGAATTCCGCGCCCGTCACCTGCTCCCCGATGCGGCCGCTCATGAACGAGCGGCCCTCCTTCACGGCCTGCGCGCCGAGACCCGTGAGCGACAGCACTCGGAGGATCTCCGCGACCGCGAGCTCCTCGAAGACGGCCTCGTAGTCACCGGGCGGCAGGACCGACCGGTCGCGGTCCAGGCGGCACTTGAGGGTCGCCCGGAGGGCCACGTCGGCGGGATCGAGCGCGCCGAGGCGACTCGCGAGATCCTCCGCGAAGCCGCTGCCGGCGTCGCTCTGCACCAGCGCGCGGACGTACGCCAGCGTCGCCGGCGCGTAGACAGCGACGCCTCGCGAGCTCACGACGGCGTCCTCGGTCACGTCGATCTGGTGCGTCCCCGCGGCGCGCAGGCCGGCGCGCTCGACGGCATCGCAGATGACGGCGATCGCGGCCGCCTGATCGGCCGCGGTCGCCTCCGCGGTCGCCGCGTCGAACGCGCGCTGCTCGGGCGTGGGCTCCGGATCCGCCAGCCCGGGCCAGTCCTCGTTCGGCGGCAGGTGGCGCGCAAGCTCCGCGGCGTCCGCGAGCGCGCGCCGCAGGCCATCCACCGCGAGACCGTTGGTCGTCACGGTCCCGACCGCGCTGCCGATGACCGCCCGCGCCTGCACGTGGATCTCGTCCGAGAGCGCGTTCTGGTGGATGGACGACCGCGAGTACCGCGTGATCGCGGCCCGGCGCCGGTGGACCCAGAGCTCGGCCTCGTCGGTGGGCGCGTCGCGGAGCGCCGAGCGCAGAACGTCCAGCAGACGATCCGCACCCAGGAGCGACGCCCGGTCCACGACCGTCAGCGCGGTGCCTTCGTCGCGGTCATCGCGCTGCTACGTTAGCCGGGCGTGACCCCTGAGCTCTCGATCGTCCTCTTCGCGCTCGACGAGGAGCGCAACCTGGAGGTGCTCCTGCCGCGTATCTCTCGGGTGGTCCGCGAGATGGGCGTCGGCAGCGAGACGATCGTCGTGGACGGCGGCTCGCGCGACGGCACAGCCCGGGTCGCCAGGCGGCTGGGTGCCCGCGTGGTCGTGCAGGCGAGCTCCGGGTACGGCGAGGCGCTGCGGACCGGCTTCGAGGCGGCGGCCGGCGAGCACGTGATCACCATGGACGCCGACCTCTCGCACGGCGCCGACGTGATCCCCCGCCTATGGGCGGCCCGCGACCCGGCGGGCCTCGCCGTTGCATCCCGGTACGTGGCCGGAGGGACCGCACGCATGGGTCGCGTGCGCCTGATCCTCAGCCGGCTGCTCAGCGCGGTCTTCTCCCGCGGTCTCTCGGTCCGGGTCCGCGACGTCTCCAGCGGCCTGCGGATCTATCCGGCGCGAGCGCTCGAGACGCTCGCCGCGACAGCCGATGACTTCGACATCCTCCCTGAGCTGCTCGTGCGCGCGCACGCCGAAGGATGGCGCATCGTCGAGATCCCCTTCACTTATGAACCGCGGGGCGCCGGCAGCTCTAAGGCCCGCCTGCTTCGTTTGGGTGCGGCGTACGTCCGCACGTTCGTCCGTCTATGGCGCCTACGCAATTCCATCGCGGCCGCCGACTACGACGAGCGCGCGTATGACAGCCCCATCCCGCTTCAGCGCGCGTGGCAGCGCCGACGGCACGAGATCGTGACGCGGCGGGCCGGGGTCCGGGGCCAGATCGTCGATATCGGATGCGGGTCGAGCAGGATCCTGCGCGACCTCCCCGGGGCCATCGGCGTCGACGTGTGCTTGCGGAAGCTCCGGTACATGCGGCGTTACGGCATCCCGCTGGTCCAGGGGTCGATCTTCGCGCTGCCCTTCCGCGAGCGCTCGGTGGATGTGGTCGTCTGTTCCGAGGTCATCGAGCACATACCCGGTGGACCCGGGCCGTTCGCGGAGATAGCCCGCATCCAGAGGCCAGGAGGGATCCTCGTGCTCGGCACGCCCGACTACGGAAGGTGGAGCTGGCGCATGCTCGAGGCGCTGTACCGCGTGTTCGCTCCCGGTGGCTATGCCGACGAGCACATCACGCACTACACGCACCACGGACTGGTGGCGACGCTGAGCACGATCGGATATCGCCACGTGCGGACGGACTACGTGCTGGGCTCCGAGATGATCCTTACGTTCGAGAGGCGATGAGCCAGGGCGACGAGCAGCGCGGTCGCGATCGGCACCAGCGCACTCCAATGCTCCTGTCCGCGCGAGATCCCCAGTGCGAAGAGCGACCATGGCATCAGGCAAGCCACGGCCACCGTGACCGCCAGCATCACCGGCCGACGCGCTCCCGCCATGCGGTCTGAAAGAGAGAGCGCCACGGCCCACGGGAACGCGAGCGCCAGGAAGTCGTAGCTCCAGATATGCGGCATCGCGAAGATCGACAGGGGAAGCGCGAGCGCGGCGAACGCGACGCGACCGAGCGGCCGACGGCCCACGACGACCGCGACCGCGAGGATGGAGGCGGCGATCAGCGCGGGCGCCCACGCGACCGTTCCCAGGACGTCGTTCGCCAGCCCCCACGCGGTCGGAAGCAGGCCCGCGTAGCCGAGACGTCGGGCAGCGACCTCGTCGAGCCATCCGGCCATCCAGGTCGGCCTCACCGCGAGCGAAGCCGCCGTGAGCAGGCCCAGGGCCACCACCGCGCCGCCAAGCGCCCTCCGGCGCCCGGCCAGCGCTTCGCGGAGCACGACCGCGGGAACGAAGGCGCCGGCTATCTGCGGCTTGAGGACGAGCGCTCCCAGCAGGGCTCCGGCGAGACCGTCGCGACCCACGGAGAGCAGGCGGACCCCGGCGCCGAGGAGCCCCAGCAGCAGGCCGCTCATCTGGCCGCCGACCACGAGCAGCCAGAACGGCTGGGACGAGATGACCAGGGCCGCGAATACGGGCGCGGCGCGCGCTGATCCGCTGGCGGCGCCCCAGATCCAGCGCATCCCGAGGAGGACGGCTCCGATCGATACCGCCATCCAAAGCGAGGCCGAGAGCTCGAGTGGCAGGAGCCCGAACGGCAGCATGACCACCGCCGCCCAGAGCGGCGAGGCGTAACGGGCGACGCACGAGGACGTGCTGGTGCCCCGGAAAGGATCGGGGTAGCGGCCCTCGATCACCGGGCGCCACACAGCCGGGTCGTACGGATCGGCCCCGGTCGCGGCGAGGCGCGCGCCCTCGCGCAGGCAATAGAAGTCCGCGGTGCGGTACCAGAGCGCCCCGTTAGCCGCGACCCAGCCGTCGACGACTATCCCGATGATCACGAGCGCGGCGAGCGCTCGCGACCTGCTCATGCGGATGGCGTCACGACACGACCTCGAGCGGCAGGTCGCGGAACCGGGCGTGGGCCGCACCGTGGGCCACGCGCATCAGCTGCAGCGGCTCCCCCTTCGCGCACGAGAGGAAGCCGTGCAGCTCCCAGTCGTCCGCGACGCCGTCGCAGCGTCCCCAGAAGTCCGGGGTCAGTGACTGGAAGGCGACACCGCGCACATGGCCCTGCACCTCGCCGTGCCTGACCACGCGCGCGACCTGCGCGCTGAAGTGGAAGTTCTGCCGCTTGTCGTCGAGCGAGTACGAGGCCGGGGACTGGAGCAGGAGGCCGTCGTCGATCTCCTTCACGAGGTCGTCGAAGCGCCGGTCGCCCGGCTCGAGGCTCACGTTGACCATGCGAACGATCGGCTGGTGCTGCCACCCCTCCGCGCGCGCCGATCCGCCGCTCGCCGGGATCCCGAGCGCACCCGCGGTCTCGCGCGACGTCAGATAGCCGACGAACGTGCCGCGCTCGATGAGAGGGGTCCGCGTGGCCGGAACGCCATCGTCGTCCCAGCCGAACGTGCCCATCCCTCCGGGAACAGTGGCGTCGGCCGTGATGGAGACGTGGTCGGACCCGTATCGCAGCCTGCCGCGGTCGTCCGGCCACATGAACGTGGTCCCCGCGAAGGCGACCTCGTGTTCGAGGACGCGGTCCGATTCCGTGGGATGCCCGCAGGACTCGTGGACGAGCAGGGCGAGGAAGGGCTGGTCGAGGATCACCGTCGTCGGCCGGGCATCCGCGAGTGGCGCGTCCAGGATGGCCTCGGCGTCCTCGCGATATCGCGCGGCTGTCTCGACCATGCGCTCTTCCTCGACGAACTCCCACCCGGCCTGTCGGGCGTTCCGCATGTCGTAGCGCTGCGCGGGCTTGACGCCGGCCCTCAATGCGAGCACGGACAGCGTCGTCGACGTCTCCACGATCTCTTGCTCGACGTCGGTCCCCTCGCTCGTGACGAGCCGCTTCCTCGTGCGGTACGCGGTGACGCCGGCGCGTGTCGTCCGGGCGTTCGGCCCGCGCAGCGCAGCATCGGCCTCGCGGACGAGCGCGATGCGCTCGGCCATCGGCACGGCGAAGGGATCGGTGCGGAGCGGCGTGCGGTAGATCCCGCGCTGTGGCGTGCAGGGCGCGAGGGTCACGGTGCGCCGCCGCACGCTCGCCGACGCCTCGGCGCGGCGCATCGCCTCGTCGACCAGGGTCCGCGCCGCGGCTTCTCCCGCGCGGTCGCTCGCAGCGAACCCCCAGGCGCCGCGATGCAGGATGCGAAGCCCGATACCGCGGTCGGATGCGCGATCGATGCCCTCGACCTCACCGTCCTTGACGTTCACGGCCTCCTGTTCGCGCTCGACGTGGCGCGCGTCCGCGTACGACGCGCCCCGGCGCGTCGCCTCCGACACCACGTCTTCCAGGAGCAGCCCGCGCTGACTCACCAACCCGACAGCATGGCCGCTCGAGGGCGATCCGTCAGCGCCCGGGTCCGGAGAACGGCCCCTAGAGCCGCGGCTGTGACCGGCGCGACGGCGCCGAGGCCGAGCGTGGGATCGACCCGGAACGCCGCCCATGGCACGAGGACGGCCACGACGAGCGCGAGTCCGATGTGACCACGCCGGATGAGAGCGCACCATGCGACCGTTAGCACCAGGAGATCGGCCGCGGAGCCATAAGGCACGACGAGCATCCAGGCCACGGTCGCGACCGCCATCCGATCGATCCCATCTCGCAGCTCGACCCCGCGGAGCACGGTAAGGAAGGCTCCGGCGGCCGCCCAGCTCGCGATGAACGCGACATCGGCGCGTCCGGTGACGGCACTCACGAGCGCCCAGAAGGTCGGACTCACCTCCGCGATCCGCGGTCGGTCCGATGCGAGCGCGGTCATCCATTGGAGCGGCCACGCCGGGAAGAAGATCGTCGGAACGATCACGACAGCACCAAGAGCGAGGATCGCGGCCGTCCGCGCGCGAGGCGGCGCGGCCGCGAGGCGCTCGACCAATGCGATCGGCGCCACGTGTGGCTTCAGCGCAAGCGACAGGGTGGCAGCGACCGAGAGCGCACGTGAACCCGACGTCGAGGAAAGCGCGAGCACGCCCAACCCGGCGACGAGGATGCCACCGTACTGGAGGAAGATCGCGTTCCACCATGCCGGCTGCGAGGCGAGCGTCACGAACGCGAGCGCGAGCGCGCCGTCCCGGCCGATCCGAGCCGAACGCCCGAGGAAGGTGATCCCGGCCGCCAGCCCGGCGATCCCCGCGATCGCCCAGGCTGCCGCGGCAAGCTCGAGCGGTGCGAGCGCCAGGGGGAACGTCAGGACCGCTGTCGTGAGCGGGTAGCCGTACGCACCTGGACAGGGTGACGGCCCCGGTCGGCCGAGAACGTTCTCGAACGTGCCCGCGACCGCTGATCCCCAGACCGCCGCGTCGTAGGGGTCGAGTCCGCTCGCCACGAGACGGGCCCCTGTCCAGAAGCACTTGAGATCGGTCCGATGCGCGGTGCTGACGGCCGCGATCGTGAGCACCAGGACCGGCACGGTGGCGAGCGCGGCCGCAATGAACCAGGCGATCCGTGGCCGTGTCGCGCGTGTCATGCCGCTAGACTGATCTCAGCACAGCGTGCGCGGCGGCCGGAGCATCCGTCCAGCAGCGCGAGGACCGCTCGTCGGAGCATGGCTCCGCCGGGATGGATCAGGAGAGCGAAAGCGCGCTCGGACCCCAAGAGGGTCCACTGATGGGTCGGACGGCACGCTCGCTGTGACCTAGGGCGTGCCGTCGTACGCGTGACGCTCGCGCCCTCGAAAGAAAGGACCCATCGTGCCCGACGTCGCTCTCCTAATTGACTGGGAGAACGTCTACTACACCATGCGGCAGCACACCGAAGGACCGCTGCCGTCCACGCTCTCGATCCTTCAGGCGATCCTCACCAAGGCAGCCAGCTTCGGCCCGGTCCGCGTGAAGCTCGCGATCTTCGGCCAGGAGGTCTCGTCGCAGGACGACACGCTCCTCATGGCCCTCGAGTTCACGGGCATCGAGCCCATCGCGGTCGCGCAGCGCATGAGCGGACGGCTCCTCAAGGGCCGCTCCGACGCCGTGCTCATCACGCGCGCGATGAAGCTCCTGTACAAGGACCGCCCCGACATCGACACGTGGTTCATCGTCTCGGGGGACCGCGACCTGAACGCGCTGTGCAAGGCGCTGAAGGACGAGGACAAGCACGTGTACCTCGTCGCGGGAGACCAGTCGCTCGCCAACGAGCTGCGCGAGTCGCCCTACCTGCGCGACGATGTCTTCCTGCTCGAGGACCTCATCCCGGAGGCGCGCTGGACGCGGACGGGCCTGCGGGCCGACGACACGCAGGCGGACCGGCTCGCCCGGACCGACCGCGGGGCCGAGCGAGCTACGCGTGCCGTGGCCGACCGGGTGCGCCCGCGCGGCGGGCGCGGTCGCACCGTAGCCGCGCGGCCCCAGCCGAGCGTGCCGGCGGTCGTCCCCACCGGAGAGCCCGAGTCGGAGAAGGAGCAGCGGCGGCTCGCGGTCCTGCTCCTCGATCAGCTCGTGGCGCTACGCGCTCCCGAGGTGAAGCGCAGCGACTTCGTGAGCGGGATCGTCCCGCTGTCCGAGAAGGAGGCCTCGACCGTCCTCGAGCAGCGCGTCGACGCGGGCGTCGCGCAGGGACATGTGGTGGCACGCTCGGTCGGCCGGAGCCGCGCGAAGGCGAACATGCTCATCCGCCCGGCCATGACGTCGCCGCTCGTCGCCGAGACGGTCTTCCACCTCGTCCGGGTGCTCCGGCGGATCCACAACGTGACGGCCGACGCGCGCCGCGTGCCCGCGGTCGAGGCGGTCCTCGATCCCCTGTCGCGCGCGGACCAGCCCGGCGGGCTGGCCCGGCAAAGGTCGGAGCGACGCGTGCTCCTCGAGACGCTCTTCAACATCGCGGAGGAGCGCGGCGCCATCATGACCGAGCAGGTCCAGCGCGACGGGAAGCCGATCACGATGTGCTGGCTGGCCGACGGCCACCCGCTCGTCGATTACGCGCGCCGGCCGGCCGCGGCGATCGCGCACCTCTTCAACTTCGTCCACTCGACGCGCGCCAAGGACGACACCACCGGGTGGGTCAACGCGGCCCTGTTCGCCGAGCTCCTCGCCCGCGTGGACGGGGACCGCCTGGACGCCGAGATCGCCGGCGCCGTCGAGCGGGGGGTCATGCGGCCCGAGGCGCACGGGAAGAGGGCGGGCTACGTGGTGCAGCCGACGCACGTCGAGGCCCGCGCCGTCCTCGGTGAGTTCTCCCTGCTCGACACCGAGGGATCGGCGCTGCCGGCCCCGGCTCCGGCTGCTGCGGCCATGGAGGCCGCGGCACCGGCCGAAGGGGTCGAGGCGGTCGAGCCCGCGACGCCGGCCGAAGTCACGCCGGAGGGCGCGCCGCGGAAGCGCACCCGGCGCGGATCGCGCGGCGGCCGGGGTCGTCGCGGCGGCCGCGCGCACCGGCGCACGCCGACCGCCGGAGCCGACTAGGGCCGCGCGCGGTCAGTCCCGGCGGCCGACGTAGACGGCATCGGTGTACGCGCGACCGGGAAGCGGAAAGGCCTCGACCGAAAGGCCGCATCGCTCGAGCCGCGTGCGCATCTCCATCCGCGACGCGTAGTGCAGGCGGCCGGCGTGGCCCCGCGTGAGACCGCTGCCCGTCGCGATGAGCTCCTGGAGGTGTCCGGCCCAGTAGCGCGGGTCCGGACGGCGCTCCTGCGCGTACACGACGACCCGTCCGCCGGGCCGTACAGCGCCTGACGCCCGCGCGAGCACGAGCTCCTGGTCCGCCTCGGTGAGGAGATAGAGCACGTCGACGATGGCGACCGCGTCGCACGCCGGAAGCTGGGCCTCCCGCGCATCCCCCACCTCGAATCGCAGCCTGGCCCTTTCCGTGAGCCGAGCGACGGCGATCCGACGCCGATCCGGATCCATGCCGACCACGGAGCGCCGCGAAGAGGCCTCGACGAGGAGATTGGAGAACAGCCCGCGGCCGCAGCCGAGGTCGACGATCGTGCCGGCCGCTGGAAGCTGCGGCTCGACGGCGAGGAGATCGGCGAGGAGGGCCCGACCTCGGACGTGGAGGCGGTCGCCGAGCGGCGCTGCCGCGTACCGGCGGACCGCTCGGGCGAGCGCGGCGGGGTCGCCACGAGGGATCGCAACGCGCGCGCCACTACGCGCCGGGAACACGGCGCCCTAGAGTCCGGCCCGATGTGGCGTCCGTCGGTGTCGGTGGTCATTCCGATGTTCAACGAGGAAGGGAACATCGCGCACGCGATCGCGCTCGCGGGACGGGCGCTCGAAACGCACGCAGCCGACCACGAGATCATTGTCGTGGACGACTCATCCACCGACCGCTCGCCCGAGATAGTGCGGGCGCTGGCCGA
>Ga0209341_10002102_pt1 | contig 19155 bp, 37 predicted proteins | sample RifCSP13_2_FD_184020 | JGI IMG/M metagenome (GOLD analysis project Ga0209341, IMG submission 184020) | Soil microbial communities from Rifle, Colorado - Rifle CSP2_sed 13_2 (SPAdes) (version 2) | ecosystem: Environmental > Terrestrial > Deep subsurface > Rock core/Sediment | place: Rifle... | reverse complement strand
TGTGAGAGCACGCTACGGCCAGACGCAATTTCATGGACCGGAGAGTCCTTCGGCCTGTTCCAGGTCCACAGCCTGCACGCCTACCGTTGGCCGGACTTCTGGGAAAGTTGGAGTGACCCCGTGAGGAACACCGAGTACGCCTTCGAGTTGTGGAGCGAACATGGCTGGGCTCCCTGGGATTGCTGGTGAAGCCATGAACGACGAACAGATGGCGGCGTTGACGGAAACTGAGATGCAAGACCCGCTCATGCAACTCGTTGGTGCCTGTCCTGATGATGGACATCCCCTCACGCCACAGAGCGCGGATGCGGAAGACGAATCAGTGATCTTCGACGCCTGCCCGACGTGTGGCATCGAATGGGAGCGGCGATTTCGGGATGGTGTGATGGTGGTGTTCGGCCCGTGACATACTTCACCGAATGGCCGACCGGACGCTATGCCACCATCTACGCTGACCCGCCGTGGCTGGAGACGGGCGCGGGCGTCAAAGGTGGGCGCAGGGGAGCCGACCGTCACTATGCCCTTATGAAGACGGCGGAAATCATGGCGCTTCCAGTAACCAATCTGGCCGAGCCGAACGCTCACCTATACCTGTGGACTACAAACCGCTTTCTCCCCGATGCCCTGAAGGTTATGGAGGCGTGGGGTTTCTCATACCGGACGATGATAACTTGGATGAAGGACCGCTTCGGCCTCGGCCAATACTTCAGGGGAATGACGGAGCATTGCCTGTTCGGGGTACGCGGCGTGATTCCCTACCGCACTCGCCCTGACGGGCTCCGGGCTCAAGGCGTGACCGGCTTTCGTGCGCCCCGAACCCAGCACAGTGCCAAGCCAGAGGAGATGCGCCAAATGATAGAACTCGTCAGTCCCGGTCCCTACATCGAACTGTTTGCCCGCCTCAGCATGCCCCGCTGGGATGCTTGGGGTACTGGTGGGGAGCGAGTGGTTCAGGGCGTGCTGGCGACGGCGGTGGAGGTGAAGCCATGACCGACGAACAACTGGCGGCGCTGACGGATGGCGAGCGGCTAATCTTGATAAGCCTAGACCCGCATGATGGCCCCTGTGCAGGGCATTGTTCAGCCTGCGGCGCTCCCCCCAAAGAATCCACGAGGGAACTCCTCACCGCCCTCGCCGACGCACGGCTGGAGGCCGTTAACGGCTTAGAGGATAGTGTGGGCTGGCGTTGGCGTGTACGAGACACAGAGAAGCGGGGACTTGTGTTGGAGCGGTTGCAGCTTGGGCGTCGCCCGTTCTGGGAAGAGGTCGCGGAATTGGCGGCGTATCAGCCTTCCGCTCAGGATGCTCGTTCGGTGCGCTTCCGTGCTCTGCTTATCAGGGCTGAGAAAGCAGAGGCTGAGGTCGCACGGCTCACAGAGGAGCTGGAGGATTATGCAAGACGCCTAGCGGCGACCGCTACCTCTTGGGCACATGTTGCAAAGGAGCGGGACCGGCAGCGCGAGGACATCCGGCGGCTGGTGGCGGCAGGAGTCACGGACTACAGCAAGCTGGGTTCTGGCTCCAAGCGCGTAGACTGCCATTTCTGCAAGGGTATCTGGAACAGCGGAGACGAGCCTAAACATTGTAGGGAGTGCCCCCTCGCTGAGATGAAGGAGCGATACGATGCCTGAATCCGAGGAGAAATTGTGGACGGAAGAGGAATGCGAGAAGCTCTGCGGCCACTGTTGGGACAGGTCGAACACGGTCGGGTATGAGCATCGTCGCCGTGTCTGTCGGCATTGTGGCCGTGTGGAAGACCACGTGTGGGTGAAATACGATGCCTGACTGGACAAGCCATCTAACGCCTGAGGAGAGGGATATGCTGGCTAGTCTGCGATTTGATGATTTGCGTCGGTCTGTTAAATTGCCTGCCAGCAGAATACAACACTACCTCCACATCATCGCCGTCTTGCGGGAGCTGGTGGCGGAGAAGGACAAGGCGCTAGCACTGGAACATGGGTCAGAGAGTTCAGTAACGGAATACAGCTTCAAGATGCATAACCGCTGTTATTGTGAGGATGGGCCGCAGCCACATGGCTGTCATAACTGTGATGCCCTCAGACTCACTGAAGACGACATGCGGAAGCGGCTGGAGGAGAAGTAGTATGCGTGTCTGCTTTGCTCCTCATACCACTGACATCCCTGAGACCATCCAGCCTTACATCGAGAGCCTACTCGAAAGGTACGACGCGGTTATCGTCAGTCCTTACATGGGCGTTGAGCAATTCAGCCTGTTCGGAGCGCGGGTCATCGTGGACTGTAGGCCGAAGCCAGACTTGCGATCCACTGATAGCTGTTTGGCTGCGGACTACGAGCATGATGCAATTGAAGCTGGGTTGAGCGTCCTAGTCTGCGAGGGTCATGTCCATGAGCTGGAGGAGAAGTGACCTCTCGCCCTAGATTCAAGGAGCGTCTACGTCAGGAGATACTCCGTAAGAGAGGACTCCAGCGAGAAGGCCACGGACATCTTGGCGATGTGCCTAAGCCTGAGTTCACTGACAGTGGAAACAAAACCCTAGCAATGAGGCTATTGGAGGAGATACATGGTAGGCCGATTGAGGAGCTACTGATGGAAGGCAACATCAACGAGGTTGGCGCAGCCCTGTTTCTTGACCCATCTACGGTATCCAAATGGCGTTTGAGATTAGGATTAAGGTGATGCGCGTCTTTCCTACTGAGATTATTGGTATTCTCCTACACTCAGGTAAATACACTCCGAACCAAGTCAGGCTTGCTTACAACTTAAAGGCTATATAGGTATGGAACCCAGGCAACTCGGCGAGTTCCTTAGATGGAAACCTGTGTATCCTACACCATTCATCAGTAATGGAATCCTCTACCCTCGTAACCGACTCATGTTGTACGGTCGATACAAGGCACTCAAGTCCATGATGTTCCTTGCACTAGGCCGAGCCCTTGCCTGTGGTCAGCCCTGGATGGGGTTTGATACGCCTAAGGATGGTATCCGAGTCCTTTACCTCCAGCTTGAGATACCTGAACTATTGCTTCACAAGCGCATGGCTAGGATGGAGTTAGGCTGGAGTGCGACAGGGTCGGAGCGGATGGGTAAGATGCTACGGGAGAACTTCTACGTATGGACTGAGCCGTACATGAAGCTAGACCATGAGCCAGGCATAGCAGCACTCAGGCAACGGATAGAGGCAATCAAACCAGCGGCCATCCTTATCGACCCCGTATATAAGATTATCAGTGGCAACATCCTCGACCCGAATCACATTAGGCAATTCTGCGACAACATTGATGTCCTACTAGGAGACTACGAACTGTCGATTCTCCTAGCACACCATGCTAGGAAGTCCGCTATCAGTGAGGACAGTAGCTATGACCTTGGCTCGGATGACATGCTCGGTGCGGCGGTGTTCTCATATTGGGCGGATACGGTAATCAAGATAGCAAAGACAGGCGAGAAGAATAACCAGATAGGACTGCAACTTAACTTTGATGTGATTCGTCATGCGGAGGAGGAGATTGAGCCGAAGACCATTGTGTTTGATAGGGAGGACTTGATGTTCAGGGAAGGAGGACAGCTTGTTAGCATAGCTAGGTAGAATCCATCTCACTGGGAAAGGAGGTGATACAGATGTTTGACCCGAACGAGAAGCCTAACGGTCAGGGCCAGGACGACCAGGAGCCTCAGCCTGTCGAGACTGAACCCGAGGAGTCGGAGGGCGAGGAAGACGACGAGGAGGAAGAAGAGGACAAGGAGTCCGAGTAGGGCTCTGTGGGTAGAGGTCTGATGGGACTAGGGAAGACCCGCGACGGCTATGGGGCTGAGGCCGTCAGAGGATAAGGTAGTAGCAAGGAGGAATTGCAATTGGTGCAAGAGAAGCCTAGTGTAGACAGGCCATCAGGAGGGGATACTCCACTAAGGCACTTCAAGGGAGTGCTGGACAGTTACGGTATGGAACAGCGGGAGTTCCAAGGCCGCAAGTACAGTGTTGTGGAGTTCAACTTCAAGGACCTGGATGTTATTGACTCGGAGGAGCCGTACCCGTTCCCGATAGCGGTCATTCGGGTAGGCTATGCCCCTCCGTCGCAGTCCAAGGGCGGGAACAAGTGGGAAGCACTGGCCTCAAGTGTCCGTAAGCTGAGCCCTGCGAACCCGGACATCGACATACTAGTAGGCAAGCCTCAGGAGTGGAAACGCAATCCATTCAAGCTGAGGCAGGCACTGGTTGACGAGGATGGTCAACCTGTCATGGAGGATGATGGGAAGGGAGGACAGCGGCAGCAGTGGGGTGATGTGGATGTTCCCTGCTGGCAGGTTGTCAGTGTGGATGGGCTCGGCTCCACGCAGCAGGCCGACCAGGACTTCGATGCCTTCCTTGTGGAGTTGGCCGATGGCAAGGCTGATAAGGACTTCTATGAGGCAGCACTTACCAACTCACAGGTCACGGCCAGACCGAATGTGGTCACAGCTATCACGGACAGGAAGCTGCTGGATACACTCATTCAGGCCGGCAAGCTGAGTCGGGATGAGGAAGGAGTGTTGCACAAGGTTTAGGCTGATGGGAGGGTGGGCAGGTCTTACCTCCCTTTGGCCTGTCCACCCTCCTCAGCATTGGAGGTGCAAATGAAATACATTAATAGGTACAACATCGACGAGGCCATAGCTCAAGCCGTTGCCAATGACTCATATGAGAAGGTAGGTGACACCTCAGTTACGCGCCTGATTCGGCCCCCGCAGGTCACAGCACTGGAGGCCGCTCACGAGGACGAGTTGGAGATGGACGTGAGCGACGGTCTGTGGATGCTACTAGGGCAGGCCATAGGTGACATCATCGAGCGAGGGAGTTCGGTCGGAGTTCAGCGGCAACGGTTGCTGGTGGAGGTGGGTGGATGGGAGGTTTCAGGTGAGTTCGACATCTGGTACAAGGAGGGAATCCTCAAGGACTACAAGGTAACCTCCGTCTGGGCGTTTCTACTAGGAGGCAAACTGGAGTGGGAGGCACAACTCAATCTCTATAGGCTGCTCGCACTGAGGCACAACTATCGAGTAGACAGGCTAGCCATCGCTGCCATCCTGCGCGACTGGAATGTAAGACAGATTGGAATTGAGGACTACCCTAATATTCCGTTCCTTGAACGGGAGATTCCAGTCTGGCCTGTCGCCGAAGCCGAGGCGTTCATGCACCTCAAGGTAGAGGAGCACATGAATGCCAAGACGGTCTTCATGGCAAGGCCTTGCTCAGCTGAGGAGCGTTGGGCTAGACCTGACCAGTGGGCGACTAAGAAACCGGGAGCGAAGCGGGCTACCAAGCTGTTCACTGATAAGCCAATGGCTGAGTTTGCTGCTCGGTCGCAGGGATTGGAGTTGGAGTTCAGGCCTGGAGAGAACGTTAGGTGTGAAGGCTACTGCCCTGTGGTTCGGTGGTGTGAGCAGGCTAAGCAGCTAGGTGTGAAGGCTACTGGTCACCCGTCACTCAGTCCGCCTGGAGGTTACAGTGGAACCTAGGACATTCCACTTCGTTATCTATGCACTTGCCTGGAAGCTATTCAAGGCCAAGCTAGCTCGGAGTAGGAGGAGGCATTGGACATATCAGGAGTTGATGGCACTACAGCTTGCCTGTCTGGAGGAAGCACTCGATGGCCAGCAAGAGGCGACTCCGGCGTAAGCAGTGTGCCAACAAGGTAAGGTACTCCTCAAGGAAGGAGGCAAAGGGTATGAGCTTGAGGCCAAGTCTACAAATCTACAAGTGCCCGTTCTGCACAGGCTATCATGCAGGACACAAGCCAATGAGGAGGGAGAGCCGTGGATGAGCAGGAGCCGTATGCGGCACTGGACAACCTCATAGACCACATAGGCAACGACATAACACCAGGTATTATAGAAAGACGGCCGGCCTTGAAGGCAGCGGTAATTCGAGGTCTGAAGGTAATTGACCGCGCAGTGAAGGAAGGAAGGTACAGGCCTGATGTTGCTCAGCTTGGAAGGTAACGAGTCCAGCGGCAAGACCACACTAGCCTATTCAGCCCCACTTCCTATCGTCGGCTTTGCCTTCGATATGGGCTTCGAGCGGGCGGTACAAGGAGGCAGGTATAACGAGCTATTCAAAGGGCTCCGTATCAACACGGTCCCCTACGATGGGAACCCGGAGGGTAAGGTCTGGGACGATGTGGACATTACGGTATTCGAGCTACCTCAGCCGATACAGTTGGACTCGATTCGGGTGGTAGGCTGTCAGAAGTTGTGGCAGTATTTCATACAACTGTGTGCGAGGACACTGAGCGACCCCAGAGTCAGGACTGTGGTGATTGACACCATGACGGTTGCCAGGCGTGTCAAGGCCAGTGCGTACTTGGAAGGGCTGCAAGGTGTTGCGTTTGACAATAACGGCAACAGGAAGTCTGGGGAGAGGTTGAGGGAGAAGCTGATACAGATTGAGTACGGGTCGGTCAATGATGCCATTCGGGACATCTACACAAGTGCGGCAGGAGTTAAGGTGAATCTAGTGGCAACTCACCACCTAACCGACGAACGTAAGGATCACATTGGTAAGGACGGCCAGATTGAGCAGGTGCTCACGGGGAACAAGCTACTTGAAGGGCTTGCAGGAACACACAGATTTGTGGACATTGCCATACGGATGGAGAAGGCTGAAGGCAAGTTGAGTGGTAAGTTCCTCAAATGTGGCTACAACTTGAGTCAGGAAGGCACAACCCTGACCGACCCGACCTGGGACGGTATTGCTAACCTTGTAGCAATGGGGACTGGAGACCGAGTACAGTTGGATAGGAGGGTGGCCGTTGAAGTGTCCTAATCCTAACTGTGACGGTAACGTCCTCGTCAACAGAATGCGGACGGATACAGTCTCCAATGAGGGCACAATCCCAGAGCTTAAGGAGTGGGATGAGGAGTGGGTTATCTGCGACGAATGTGCGGAGACTCCATCGTTTACCTGGGAGACCGTTGATGGAAAAGCTAGGCTAGTATTGCTGGGAGGTGACCCATTTCCTGCACATGGTTGACTCCGGAGGAAGCGGCCGATTACACCAAAGTCCACTACACTACACTTCTAAGGTGGGTCAAGTCGGGCAAGTTGAAGGTGAGCCGGCCAGGAGAACCTGGCAGTAGGGTAGTGAGGATATGCCTTAGTGACCTTAATGACTACATGGAGGGTAAGGAAGATGCTGTGTCCTGAGTGTGGTAGTACGGACAGCTTTGAGTTGACGGTCAAGTTCCATATCCCTATAAAGGATGGAGGCAACTTGGCTACCAGTATCGAAGGGAAGGCTACGGCTGAGGAGCCTGACGATGAGGAAGTAGTCTGCTCTGGGTGCTCTTACCAACCTCAATTCAAGCGGCAAGACGACCTCATTCAGTTCAACTTCCAGCAGAGGCCTGGAGATATAGCTGAAAGGTGGAGGGCATGACTGGCACTACCCTCAAGGTAGACCAAAATGAGCCTGGACAGGCATTCGGCCTCATGCAACAGAGTGTGCCATGCCTAGTCGATACTCTCAATGTTCAGGGCTATGCCGACTACCTTTGGCCTGGAGTGTCAGGCCTCCAGCAGGTAGAGCGTAAGACCTGGAATGAGCTACTCGCGGACACGGGCTCGGTTGAGGTCCAGCTGCGCCGTCAGATGCAGGCACACCCTGAGGTACGGCTGATGCTTGTGGTAGAGGGCGTAGCTACCAGTGCCCCCCAAGGTTCAATGACATTTGCCAGGTCAATCAAGAGTCAGCGGCCTGTCTTCTACGCAAGCAAGACGTATGCTAGGCCTATCCAGACTGTGTACGCGTGGCTGTACCAGGTGGAGAAGTTTGTCGAGGTGCACCACACATCATGCTTTGAGGAGACAATGGGGCTGATTGTAGCTTTGTATAAGGCTGACCAACGGACTGACCATAGTACCTTCGAGCGGTACATTAGGCAGGTAGAGTTCCATCCGAACCCGCAGGTGCAGAGGTTGTTGGGAATGGGGGAGGGACTTGGTATAGGGCCGACGCGGGCTGAGGCACTGATAAGGAGATTCGGTACGGTATACAACGTGCTCAAGGCTAGTACGCAGGAATTAGCGGAGGTGGAGGGTATAGGAGCTAAGTTGGCAAGTCAGTTGCTTAGAGGAGTTGGGAGGCTTGATGTCTAAGACCTTCGCACCTCAGTACGAGCGGGATGAGCACGGCTGGATTCTCTTCCCAGGCCGGGATACAACCTGGCGTAGACAGCTATTCCCTGAAGGCGTGTTCGACCACCCTGCCAAGGCGAATATGTACCTTGTCCAAGCGCTTATCGAGTACCTGACCGAACCAGGAGACACTATCGTAGACCCGTTTGCTGGTACTGGTACATTGCTAGTAGGTGCCCTGATGGGACGCAACATTGCTCTCATTGAGCTAGAACACCAGTACCTTGACCTACTAAACCAAATCCAGGAGAAGTGGGAAAAGGATAAGCCGATAGCTAACCCTAGCCTGGGACGGATATTCGTCTTCGAGGGGGACTGTAGACAGCGGCTTCAGGATATGGACTTCCTTTGTGATGCCTCCATATTCAGTCCACCTTACTCGAATGTCCTCAGTTCTGGTGGTGAAACAGGAACAAGGGCTCTCAGTGAAAGGATAACTCCTGACAGGATACAAGCATACGGCGGCAAGTCCGCATCGTCACTTAACCTTGGTCGCCTCAATCCCTTCTACTTCGAGCAAGCCATGAACCGTGTCCTACAGCGACTACTCGGTAGACTGGTACCTAATGCTCCGATAGCACTCATTGCCAAGGATGCAATGCAAGCAGGCAAGCGCCTAATGCTCTCCGAGAAGGTTATTAGGCAGGCGCAGAGGAATGGGTTTAAGCTTGCTGAGTGGTTCAAGTGGAAGCAGCCTATGTCATCGTATCGGGCACCGGCCGAGGCTAAAGGCATTAAGACTGTTGAGGATGAGGACATCTTGGTTTTTAGGAAGGAGAGCTAGTAGTGACCCTCCCGACTGACAAGCAGGAGTCATATGCTGATGTATTGGTCAACAAGCTACGGGCTGCTGACCACTTCATGGCCGAACGGTTTGCTAAGCAGGTCCTCGACTGTACCGACAAGTGGGAGATGTCGAAGTTGATAGACCGCATGAAAGGGGAACTGGAGGAGATAGAGGAGATGGACTCGATGGTAGACCGTAGCCACAGGCAAGTACCGTGAGGGATATTAGGGACATCATAACTGCTGCCGAGGAGGCTATGCAGGGTTATCCGTCAAACTCCAGCGTAGCCTTGTGCCTCACGTATAACGTAGGTGACCTGAACAAGGCTGTGTATCGCATAGCGTTCTGCCAATACGGCAACCGAGACGCCAAGCCGTACTATAAGTTAGCCTCATACGCCCTTGCGGATACTATCACACAAGCGAGAATACTCGCACATAGGCTTGGGTTGGATTGGGATAAGTTGGTAGGCCTAGGGGAACGCAGACACGTACAGGCCATGAAAGCAGTCAAGAGAGGAGGAAGGGACTAATGGCTACTCGTGAGGTTCAGGTCCCGGCGGCTTGGCTCAAGCAGTTACTCTGGACTGAGGGCAAGATGGCATCCACGGATAGGATAGTAGGAGCCTCGTTCCAGGCCAGCCAGCAGTCAGGGCATGTGGTGTTCCTAGTAGAGGAGAAAAGTGACAAGGAAAAGACTCCCTACGGATAGGCCGTCCATAACGCACCGCGTCCAAATAACCGACGAGCGGGGAGGCCAGTTTGACATCTACATTGTTGTAGGTATGTACCCTAGTAAGCGAGCGAACCTGTTTGCAGACGCACTTCGTTTAGGCTACATCCCCAAACCAGGGACTCCTCGACCTAAACCTGGAGAGGTTTTTGTTAAGGTAGGTAAGATAGGGTCTACTATGCGGGGGATGTTGGATGTGGTTGGTATCCAGGCCAGCTTGCTCCTACAGAACGGGGTCAAGCTGACCGACATCTGTACCAAGTTGGAGGGAACAAGGTTTGAGCCGCATGGCCCTACGGATAACCCTGACATACCTATCTGTACCTCGATAGTAGACTATGTGTTCCGATGGTTACGACACACATTTACTTAGGACCAAGGCCTGTCAGTGGTACAGTATCAGGTGTCTACTTCATCAGCAAGTGTGTTAGGTGTGGTAGGACATCCTATGCCAAGCGAGGCCCGTCAATGCTATGCCTTCTCTGTGTGATGGAACTGGCCCATGCCTGACATAGCATACCTCGGTCCTGAGGACTACGACGAGGAGTCTCTGGTTGCCCGCTTAAAAGCTGAGCAGCCTACTATTCTAAGCATTGACACCGAGACTGTCTCACTTAAGGACCGGAGAATAATAGGCCTTGGCATCGGTCTGAACCAACGTGAGGCGGTCTATTTCCCTGTCTGGCCGTATAGGTCCAAGTACCTGGGCCTGGCGTGGCGGCTGCTGGCCACATACTCCACTAAGGTCCTCCACAACGCCATGTATGACCTTACGGCCTTGAGTGATTACCTAGAACTCCAGGTTGAGGACTGGAGTGGTGGTGGGTTGATGGGAACCCTACCAAACTGGCTTGGAGGAGGGCAGTTGGCAGATACCTCGGCAATGGGTCAGGTACAGGGGCTGCCTTCAACTCAGCTTGCCGAGATGTCACACAGTTACCTAGGTGAGGACATAGACGCCATCAGTGACATCCTCCCTGAGCGCAAGACAATGCTAGACCTACCACTGGAGGTTGTTGCTGACAAGTGTATGCGGGACTGCCTCGCCACTATAAGGCTCTACCACAAACAAGGTGGGCCTGAGTGGTGGGAGCCTGACGGGCATACGTGGTCGTATGAACCTAACTACTTCGGGGGCTGGGACCCGCTGGAGCCTGACAGCTACTATGTCAGTCCTCAGATGAAGGACTGCTATCAGGTAGATATGAGGCTTATACCTCTACTCATGCGTATGTCAAGGCGCGGTATTGCCCTCCGTCCTGACCGAGTGGAGTCCTGGTACAGGCGGGTTAGGAAGCAAGTTCAGGTCTACGAGGAAATCTGCGAGAAGGAAGGCTTTGAGCCTAGTAAGAACCAGCAGGTTGGGTACGTCCTAGCATCACGAGGTAACTTCCTCCCATTTACTAAGTCAGGTAAGCAACTCAAGACGGACAACGAGGTACTAGAGAACCTTAATGACCCACTAGCTGTAGTCGTCCTTCAATACCGCAAGTACAGTAAGTTGAAAGGAACGTACCTAGAGCCTTGGCTTGATGAGGAGCGAGCATACACAAACTTCCGCCTGGACCTTAGTACCGCTCGCCTCAGTTCCTTTGACCGCAATATGCAGAATATACCCGTACCTATTCGAGATGTCTTCGAGCCTGACTCAGGTGTCTGGTCAATGATGGATGACAATCAAATAGAGATGCGAGTATTTGCCTATGTTACTCAAGACCCTGTAATGTTGAAGGCATATGCAGACGGGTCGGACATCCACGCCACTACACAGATGGCCCTCTGGCCTGGAAGTGACCTCAATAATGAGGTAATCAGGACGAAGGCCAAGACATTCAACTTCGCTGAAATCTTCTACGCGATAGTCAAGACCTTATCCAGACACACTGGCTTGCCGGAGGCCGTCTGTGCTAGGTATGACCAGGTATGGAAGGGCACCTACCCAGACGCCCACATATGGATGCTTAGTAAGGAAGAGGAGGACACTCCCTGGACGGAGAATATCTACGGCCGTAGGTGTAGGTTACCTGATATTACTAGGTTCAGTCCTAAGCATATAGTAAACTGCCGTGTGAACTATCCTATCCAATCCTCTGCGGCTGAGATAGTCAAACGGCAAATGCTGTGGTGTGATAGGTTGAATATCGACCAGGCACTACAGGTGCACGATGAGATACTGGCAGATGGGGACTACGACTTCCCTGAGGAGTTAGCCCACATTCACCCTGAACTGCATACACCGTTCAAGGTGAAGAAGGGTCCTAATTGGGTCAAGTGAGGTTACTGAGGCTGATTCGCCACGTCAATATTTGCTAGGCCATTCAGCAGCTTCAACTCCAGCATCCTCTGCCCAAGAACAGGGTCCTTATCCGCAATCTGTTGAAGAATAGGTACCACCAGTGCCCAACGTCGCTCATGGGTGCGTAGTTGAAGACGGAGATTCGCTGCGTCAACCCTCGCAGCTTGCGCCTCCACTAGCGCCTCCTGCGCCACGTCCTGATACGTCTGAGCAATCTCAACCTTTGTCTTGCCCCGTAGCGCCATCCATTGTAGCATAGCAGGAATACCAGCCACAACTAGGCCCGCAAATGCACCCGTAACCGCACCATCAGGGAGCGCCATCTTAGTATATCCTCCTAAGCAACCAGAAGGCGGTAAGGAGTGCTACAGCGGCGGCGCTGTTGATGGCCTGAGCATCCTCAAGAACAAGCAAGTGGATGAATGGAGGACGCAGGTAACGTAGGACTACAATTAGACCCAAGATAGTTAGCAAGGTTTCCACAACCGCCAGGATTGGGGGTGGAGCTGGTGTTCGATGAGGTAGCCATACCAGTAACATACTTAGCCATAGGACTGTCATCGCCAGTGTCCCTACAATGACTAGTACCATTCCACCCTATTCCTCCACCTCAACCTTCTTGTAGCGGGATTGGAGCCAAGGAGCGGCAAGCATCCAGATTAGAGTTACGAACGGGTTGAGGAACAGCATGAGTGCAGCTACCTCCTCACCCGTTGCCCACTCCCAACGAAGGACGGTAAACATTATCAAGCCATTGACAGCACCTATTATAGCAGGTAACCCTAACGGGCTCTCAGTCAGTCCAACCGCTCTAAGCATTGTTTCCCTCCTACGCGAACGCCCGACCGGTAACATTAGTTGCCGGAACTCTCAACGGTCCCTTTACGACATTGCCGATGACTTTATCCTCAAGCAGGAGATGGACTAGCTTTTCCAGTTTGTCTACCTTCCGCTGTGATGTTCCTCTCTGCGGGGAAAGCAGTTCTAGCCTTGTCATCAGGACTCCTCCCTCTTCTGTAGTATAGCCTCGACTAGCAGGTCAGGTTCTCGGTCACCCTCCTGTAGGACCTCAACCAGTTGCAGTCCTCTTACCCAAACCTTCTGCCCCTCACCCCAAGGGCCACTACCGCCGACCGAATTGGCCTGCTTCACCAATACCTCTAGGTCATTGAACTGTTCGATAGGACTGCGTTGCTCTATGCCTGCATCGTGGTACTGTCCACGCGACAAGAGCAGTTGGACGGTGTAGACAGGCACCTTACGACTCTGTGGGGCGGCAAAGCCCTCCACAAGATTCAACTCTCCGGCTTGACTAGCCACATTGCCTACATAGTCGTACCGGTACTGCACCTCTCGGCCCACAGCGGTATCAGGCAAAAAGAATACCTTTCGTCCGTCACTGTTGATTCTCATCCCAACAGCAGCCGCATCGAGGTTGGAGAATGCACCTCCATCTACACTAAAGTAGATGTCCCAATACCTAGTAGCGGTTAGGTTCTTCCCTACCACCACAATCTTTGGGAAGTCCTTAGGTCCCCAGTCTCCGAAGTGGTACTTGGTAGAGAAGCGATTCCCTACCAGTGTAAACTCATAGGCTGAGTCCTCCACATCAGGAGCGCCTCCACCACTAGATAGTTTAACGTAGGCAACATCATTGCCATGTCCAAACCACAATCTCGGCACCTGGCTAGCATAGGCACTCAAATGGATTGCCTGACACGCCTTGGATGCAAGGTACACCCATGTGTCCCAAGTCCAGGGACCTAGTCCTGGGTCACTATCCCTATCGCGGGCTACATTGATATACGTGTCTGCTCCCGCTCCCAACACACCGAATACCCACTTACTATCCCGCTGGAAACCACGCCACTCTCCTCTAATAGGAGATTCATTGAGTGTCTCCTGCTCTAAGCCGACCGATTCTACTAGGCCTGGGGCAAATTGGGCAAGGCCCCTACTATAAGGGTACCAGATGTAGGGCTCGATTACGGACGTACCTAGCCCATCCGTATCGCGAGCAGTCACGTTCCGGAATACAGGTACCCCGAAGCCGTCAATATCCACACCGAACAGGCCCTCAGGCTTGGCAGCCAGGGCAGAACGCTCATAAGCTACTAGGCCTGTAGGAGGCTTATCCTTATCCCCCATCTGAACAGAGTCGGACCAATTCGCCTCAGTCATCGGGTCTTGCCCAGACAGGAGATTCTTGAGTTCTCCTGTCTTACTAATCTTGAATAGGCGGTTAATACCAGCAGCTAGTCTGTAGGCATAGGCAGTAGTGGACTGTTGCCAACCTATGCCGCCGGACGCGAACGCTGGTGAGAACGAACTACTGAACGCGCCTACAGTTACTCGCCATAGAGACTGGATATCCTGGTCGGTAGTGATAAAGCCTGCATCGGTCTCCCACTTGATACCCATGATACCGTTAACGCTCGGCCCAAAGTCCTGAGCAAGGACAACAGAGTCATCAGTAGGGTCAATACGGTACACGCGCCTACCTGCCACTACCCAGACATAGCCTAGAGCAGTAAAGATACTGGTAGGAGTGGACGCACTACTAGGTAGTGTAATGACACTGACCTTAGGTCCTGGCAGTAGCCTGAAAGGAAACCGAGCATCGGTATTCTGTCCGTATTCGGACGTACCGGGAATACCTTCCTTGGACTTGAAGCCTCCTAGGTGCCATGTCTGCTGCTCCTCGGACAGGAGATTTGGGGAACCCTCAGACCAAGGGGGCTCTGGAATGAACTCCTGACGCCACTCCCTCCTATCATCAGTCCGAGCTAGATGATAGCTCTCGGAACCAAGCTTGATGGAGCCTACAACTGTCAGCTTGGCAGCCATTAGACCGGAGGAGTCCTTGTAAGCTTGGCCATCTCCTTGCGGAAGGAGAGACTTGCACTGGCGACAGACCACTGAGCCGTGACAACGAGAGCGAGAGCACCAGCAGTGTTCTCTGCGGAGGTGTTGTAGCCCTCACCACCAACACCCCCAGCGGCATCGGTATTATCAATGGACAGATTGTTAGCGCCTTCTCTAGCTGAGAACCGACAAACCCACTTCTGGGATGCGGCACTTACATTGAGGCAGAAGATTTCCAACAACCACTTGAAACGGTTCGGATTGTTGATAGGGTCAAAGGCATTACTAACAAATACCGTTGTAGCTCCCAGCTTAATCCTAAGCGTTAGAGTGCCTGCAACATTTACAAGCATATCGCCACCAAGGATAGCCTCGAAGCCCCCATCCACCCCTAATACACCCGCAGGAATAGTGAAGGTGTATACAGTTGTCTCGCTGGTAGTATTTGCCACGTCTGAGGTAGAGGCATTGCGGTCTAGAACCTCACTACCTTCGTGGTCATCGTTCCAATTGGAAGGGTTGATTAGAGTCGCATCTGGGTCGTCTGCCTTAGCGGAGGTAAATATGTGCTTGATACCCATGACGGGAATCCTCCTACCTAGCCTTGAAGGGCTGGGGAACTACAGGGGGCCAAGGGAGCTGGGCGGGCCCTACCCTGGGCTTCGGCCGATACTTTACTAGAAGTCTGTGGAGTTCTGGGAGGTGTTCCTTACGAGCCTTTGCCCAGATAGCTCTTGAGTCGGATGAACCAACTCCAGGGGACGCCAAATGGGCAAGGACCTCATCGTAGGCTAGAGCAGCAACTAACTCCTCAGCAGCTACGAGTGGAGCCGCGGAGGCGTCACTGTAGAGGGCTAGCATGGGACGAGTAGTCTCAAGGTAGAGAGTAGTTGTGGTTCCTATGGAAGGATACAGTATCAGGGTTAGTTGGTCAGTATCCTGCCTGACGTTCCACCACCGACCATCCCCAACATAGGATTCATCCACATCCTTGCCAGACGTAGGGTACCACCGTACATCGTGTATCTGTTCTCGGTCGCGGAGGAATGGTAACGACGCTAGGCTGTACTCCTCCTGATTGGCCACGCCCACTAGTGGTACCCGCTCGGTATACCAATAACGAGCCATGCCTCTATTAAGGGCAGCGTCCCAGACTGAAGGGTCTGCAAGCCAGTGCCACTCCACCTCGTCGCCATTGGCGACTGCGGCCCCATAGTCGGGCTCTACCTCCATTGTTCCTGCTACAGGACTAGAACTCTTAACTACTCTAACCTGGCCCTGAGCGGTACCTGTAGTTGGCATGAGCCAGGTACCCTTGCCTCGGTCGGCTCTCCATAAGCTGGACTTGACTCGGTAATCATTAGTCTGAACGGTATTCACGTCGGAGCCCGTGACTGCAACTAGGATTATTCCCGCTCCGTATTTCTCCAGAGCGGCCTGCCTAGCTCTGAGACGAGTAACGCCCTCGACTCGGAACGGAGCCGAGAGGTCAGATTCAGGCGAACCTGAAGAGTGCCTGAACGAATACTTGTACCATTTATTGAGGTCACCACCAGCATCGCTGTAGCTGTAGTAGAAGGTGCCCGCAACAAGACCGACCGATACTATAGCGGTATATGTACCTGTTAATGTTGGGGCTCGGTACACCCGTATCTCATTGTAGGTAAGTAGCTGCGCTGCTACATCCTCAACTACAAATCTTAGGTTAACAGCCATTGTCTACCTCCTACCCACTGGGCAGCCTAACCTGAGCACTGCCTCCTGATGGCGGGGAGATGAGTGTGGCTTGAAGCCTATTTCTGCCTTCATCCACCTTGTCCTTTGAGGCGTCAATCTGGAACGTGTTGTTCTGGAAACTATCAGGTTGAAAAGCAATCTGCTGCATTTAGCTGTCCATACTTCTCTAACCTGGCCCTTCTGGGAAAGGCCTAAGCCAGTCTAGGAACTTGTCATGGACAACAATGACTTCGGAGTTCTCGATAGAGTGAACCTTGGCGAAGCTGCCCACGATGACGCCGCCGGCGCTAGAGATGCGCCGTTTGTATAGGCCATCCGTGATGTAGATAGATGGAGCCGAGCCCTTGATGGCATAAAGTTTCATCTCGTCGTCCTCCTCTGCTTGAACCTTGCCCAGATAGAGTAGCGGGTCATGGGCCCACCAACCGTTCTTGTAGAACGCGGAGACATCACGCTTTGTCTTGTTCCAGAGGTCAAAATGTAGGTGCGGACCCGTGGACAAGCCCGTGCTGCCAACCTTCCCAATCACATGCCCTTGTGCTACCACACTTCCCTCCGTCAGGGTGGGGACTTCTTGTAGATGCCGGTAATGAGAGCGCCAGCCTCCATCATGGTCAATAGAAATGACGTTCCCGCTCAGGTTGTCATAAGCAACAGCGATGACGAGGCCGGCCGCGATTGCTTTAATAGGACTGCCCAGAGTGCCGGACGGCCGCACAATATCAAGGGCCGCATGTTGACCGCCAATGTAGATGTCCGCCTTGTAGGCAAAGCCGCGCGTCACGATTGGATTATCAAGGGGCCAGGTAAACATCAGTTCCTCTCTGAAATGTAGGCCATAGTCCCGCCGTTGGGCGCGAGGTGCTCGAAATCATAGATGTCTGGCGGCCCGCCAGTCATCAGTGTGTCACGAGAGCGCCCCTGTGCATCGTCAAGGGCCAGCAGCAGGCGGTTCGCCACCACCAGCCCCACCATGCAGCCAAAAGCCAGTGACAGGGCGCACAGGGCCAGGTAGGCGCGGCAGGGAGTCACGCCTCCTCCTTGCCGTTCTTCCCCGCAAAGATGTTCTTGAGGGCCAGCACGGTGTCGGCCTCACCAAAAGGCCATTCCGTGCGCCCGTCGAATAGCTCCTTGAGAAGGGATACCTCGTTCGGGCTGAACTCGATTGCAGTTCCGCTCAACATCAGGCTGCCAGTCGGATTCCCTTTGTCGTCCAGGATTTGCGCGTAGAGCGCGATCATGGCGCTTCGAGGGAGGCGAGCAGCTCGTCGTGGGCGGTCTTGATGGTGGCCTCGAGCGCGGCCTGGGCGTCGCGCTGGTGCTGCTCGATGAGGGCGGTGACGGTGTTGCGGTGCTGGCGGCTGATGCAGGCCTCCTTCACGTACCAGTCGAGCCAGGCGGCGACGGTCAGGGCGGCGCCGGTGTTGTCGTTGTACTCAACCACGACGCCCTGGAGGGCGGCGACGGCCTTGTCGGTCAGGTCGATGGTGAACTTGGGCACTAGAGCACCTCGATTCTGGAGACGGTGACGGCGACGTTCTTGGCGTACAGCCCGGTGGGCAAGAGGCGGAGGGCGAGCCAGGTGAGGGCGCGGCGGAGGGGGCTGGGTGGGTGGATGCGGAGGGTCATGGGTGTTGCTCCTTTCGGGCGCTAGCCCTGGGTTCCGAGGAGGATCCATCGGGAGTCGGTCGCGGAGTAGATCAGGTGCATGGCCCCGGCGCCGTTGGTGGCGGCGTCGGCGCCGGTGAGCGTGGTGATCCGGTTGGCGGCGGTGCTGCTGGCGCTCTCGTTGCGGAGGGTCATGTTGTTGCCGGTCGGGTTGTAGATGACCAGCCGCTTGCCGTCGAAGCCGCCGGCGATGCCGGTGATCGCGAAGGCGGCGGTGGGCCCGGCGACGCGGACGAAGGACTTGGTGCCGGCGGCGACGTTGTTGTTGTCCCCGTTGGCCAGGGTGAGGGCGGCGATGGTGGTCGCCAGCTCGCCGACGGTGTGGATGCTGCCGTAGCGGTCGACGCTGAACATGCCACGGCTCGCGACCAGGGGGTCGCCGTAGTAGAACGGGTACTGGTTGGTGACGGCACCGCTGAATTCGTCGACCTGCCAACCGTAGGCGTAGCTGCCGGCGTTGGCGCTGGGGTCGCGGGAGCGGCCTCCGCCCCAACGATTGGTGCCGCGTGTGATCTCGGGGAGGTCGATGCCGTAGATGGAGGTGAGGGCGACGGCGGCGTCCCAGATGAAGGGGTCGCCGCGGTAGTAGGCGGCGAGGGTGACGGGGGAGGAGGTGGACTGGATGGCGCGCAGGCCGGTGAGGCAGCCGATCAGCTCGGCGACGGTCTGGACGCTCGGGTTGACGCCGACCTCGTAGCGGAGGCCACGCACGGTGGCGCCGGGGGTTAGGGGGCCGACGAACATCTGGCCGAACACGGCGTCGCCGGGGCCGGTGGCGTTGTTGTTGTAGGGCTGGACGGTGAGTATCTGGCTGGGCGTCGTGTTCTGGGGGGTGTTGACGACGGCGCGCGTGCGGGATGTGAAGCCGGCGGGGAAGGTGAGCTGGCCGTAGCTGCCCTGGGGCTGGCCGGGGCCGA
>Ga0209341_10002101_pt1 | contig 19156 bp, 23 predicted proteins | sample RifCSP13_2_FD_184020 | JGI IMG/M metagenome (GOLD analysis project Ga0209341, IMG submission 184020) | Soil microbial communities from Rifle, Colorado - Rifle CSP2_sed 13_2 (SPAdes) (version 2) | ecosystem: Environmental > Terrestrial > Deep subsurface > Rock core/Sediment | place: Rifle... | reverse complement strand
ACTCTTAAATTGGGAAAGGAAAATTTTCAGCGGGAGAACCCGCGCGCCCCCGGCCAAAACGTTGGGGCCAAACTGCGCCAACCGCTTCCCTGCTTCTGCCGAGGTTAAACCGGAAATCATCACAATCAGTTTAGCAATTGCCTTTCCCCCTGCCCGTTTGCTAATGTTTAAAACACAATGGATCCCAAGAAGGAAACGAAGGAAACCGAAGGCGGATTGATCTGCCACAACTGCGGCAAGGAGATCAAGCCCGGAGAGCCCAAGAAGAAAGAGGACGGCACCTACGTCCACCAGTACGAGAAGGGCACCGGCCCCCGCTCCGAAATCTGCGAATTCTGCTAGATTATTCCGTTTCTCTCAAGTGAGGATGGAGGAAGCTCGCCAGAGCCGAGATCACCGCGTCCCGATAGGCCACCGGCCGCGTGATGGCGTTGTTCGTCATCAACCCAAAATGGCCCTGGTGCTGCTTCGTGTTCTCCCCATTGAAAAAGACATCGCAGACTTCTCCCAACTCCCTGCCCTCCCGGATCAGCCTCATCATTTTCTCAGGAACAATCATCCTGATCGAGGAGCCAATCCCCTCGTGGCCCTCTCGGTCAACCACCACCGCCCAACCGCAGGTGAAGTGGTGTTCGCCCACCTTTTGGATCCCACCCTCCAGACCCACACCGAAATCCGCATCGAGCGCCTCTCGGGACCGCCGGGCCCGGTTGCCCGCCCCCCGAATGCTCTCCGCGTCGCTCATCGGTTGGGCGGGAACGCTCGAAGAAACAGCGACGCCGCGAACCTCCCATTTTTTACTGGGCCAGATCGCCGCAAACGCCGAGCGGGTACCCTCAACCTTTACCGGATTCTTGGAGCCTACCGCGACAATCATTAACCAATAATAGCAACTGCTAATTGCAACCGAGCATAGGTAATGGCGGCACTATAGCATCTAGTTTTCCGGTGTTATATAATCTCCTCTAACGGGAAAGGAGGCCGGTGGTGCCGGAACCAAACGTAATTAATCTCGTTTGCCACCACACTCCCCACACGAGTCTGGTGATGATAAAGTGCAAGCCGCCGGATGTGGTGATCCTCTCCTCGTGTGAGGAATGCGCCGAGAAATTCATTGTGTTCTGCGTCAGTCGGGGAGGTGAGGTTGTCAAGCCGAAGTTGATGCTCTAAAACCGCTTTGTTTACCAGAGCGGTTTCTTTTGTCCCGCTCTGCGTAAATAAAGACTTATAGTTGACAAAGATTGACTCCAGTGTTATCCTTTAGTATGGCAATTTAGAATTGGGCAAGTCGGCCCTATTCTCTCTGTCCGAGCACTTTCGCTTCAGCGAAATTGCACCTCGCCTTGGGCGAGACAGCACGTTAAAAACCCATACGAAAGGAGCAAGATGAGAAAGTCTGTGATCGTCCTCCCGCTTCTTCTTATTTTGGCAGCGTCGCTCGCCTGTGCGCGGGCGGACGTGCCTACCTCGGCTTCGGTTCCGGATTCGCCCACGGCGACCCCTTTCCTCCCGGAAACGGCGGTGCCAACGGAGGCACCACCTGTGGTGCTCACCAGCGAACCGACATCGGAGCCGACCCCGACCGCTACCCCCGTTCCGACGTTCTTCCTCCGCGAGGAGGTGATGTCGGGAAGAGTGGTGCTGGAGATCCCCAGGATTGAGGTGGAATCCGGACTACGAATGGCGGAAGTGGTGAAGAAACCGGACGGCACTACGTACCTAACGAAACCCTCCGAGTATCCTCTCTGGGTACCGGGGTGGGGCGCGGAGATCGGAAACGTGGGGGTGGCGCTGATCTACGGCCACCGCCAGTGGGGACCGGTCGGGAAGGTCTTCACCGCCTTGAACAAACTGGAGCCGGGTGATATCATTCGGTTTCGGTACAGAGGTGAGGTGATCGAGTTCGCGGTCACCGAGACCGTCGTGGTGGAACCGGACCAACTCTGGCCGCTGTTCATTCTACGGGATGACGCCGCGCTGGCAGAGGGAAAGATCCAAGTCGCTCTCTGGACCTGCACTCCTTGGGGAACAGACTGGCAGCGACTGGTCGTCTTTGCCGAACTCGTCACGCCGAACTCGCCAGAGGAGGTGGAGTAGCAGCCTGACTGAACTCGAAACGTAACACCAACCCGCCGGGGGTCCGCCCGGAGACAAGAAAAGGAGAAGAACCCGTGAAAACACGGAGGACCTTCAGGCTCCTTCTGGGAGCCGTGCTCGTGATGGTGCTGACGATCCCGTTCGTGGCCCTCGCTGCCCCGGCCGTTGTGCCCCTGCAAGGGGAAGCAACCTGTCCCGATGGGGACGGCTGGACCAAAATCGACAGCGATGATTTGTCCCTCTACCCGGTCGACGGCGCCACCGACTACTGCTTCAAGGCAGGCTCGAGCAACAGCCAGGGGTGTACGGGTGGGATCTTCGACTCCTGGCCGCAGCCGGAAGGCACGTGCGGCCTGAGCCACTGGTCCTACTTCATCCCGGAGGAAGAGCCGACGGAAACACCGCCGACGCCCGAAGTTACGCCGACGGTCACGGAAACACCGCCGACGCCCGGCGTGACGCCGACCCCGACCCGGGAGCGCGAGGATCCGCCGGAAACCCCGAAGACGGGTGGCGGTTGGGAGCTCTTCCTGCTCGGCGGGGGCGCCCTGCTCACCGGCATCTCGACCCTTGTGATTCGCCGCCGCCGGAGCTAGTTCGCCAGCTCCCGCATCGGTAAGTAAGTGTTCATGAACCAAAAGCCACCTAGGCCTCAAAACCTTAGGTGGCTTCTTTTTTGCGAAGAAGCAAAAAAACTAGGTCGCCGGAGGCGGCCGTCCTTTTTTTTGCTACGATTACCCCGTGGAACCGACCGAGAACGAAAACCGTAACTTGTCCCTCAAAGACCGGTTCTTCGCCAACGCCCTCAATCCCCTCACCATCGTTTTTGTCGCCATCATCGTCTACTTCATCCCCCAAGCCGCGAACATCCTCCTCAACTCTTTCGGGGTGGAATCTGATTTTATCCGCTCGCTACTGGACCCCATAATGGCAAACGCCACCCAAATCTCCGGCGTTCTCTTGGGAGCGGCGTTCTTGCTCTTCTTTTTCAAAAGGAGATAGTTGAATCCGACAGGGGCTTTTTAGATAACCTTCGCCCGCTTGAGGAGGTACCAGATCAGGGCGAGAATCGGAACCACCACCACCGCATAGACCCCCACCCAGATCAGGCCCCCGGCGACGGAATAGACTCCCGCCAGGAGAGTGCGGACCGCCTGTTTGAAGACCACTTCGGGGCGGAAGCCCTCCGGCGGCTGGTAAGGAAGGGCAAACTCATCGGTCGCAAGGTAAGCGGTGATCTTGGGGAAAGCGGCGGATTCTTCAATGAATTTCTTGGTCCCCTTCAGCGCATCGATCTGCTCTCGCAGGCTGATGATCTGGCTAGTAATCGAAACCAGGTCGGCGATCTTAGTGGCTCTCGCTTTGATCGCCTCAAACTGGTCAATGGTCTTCTCCAGCGTGGCAATCCGGGCGTTGAGGTCTTCGAACTCCTCGGTAACGTCGGTGCCGATGATGCTCTCCGAAGAGACCTTGACCGCCAGCGTTCGGTAGTACTCGATCGCCGTTCGCAGTTTCGCACTGGGAACCCGGACCGTCACCGTCGCCACCGGCGATTCCTCCGGTGAGGTGATATCGGAAGAAACCAGGAAACCGCCCTCTCTCTCGGCGTATTTCACGACCTCATCGGCCGTTTCGGAAACATCGCTCACCACCATTGAGAGGGCCGATTCCTCGATCACCACCCGGTCTTCGCTCGCACCGGTTCCGGTGGTGTCCTTCTCCCCGCCGATCCCGCCGACAAATTCAGGGGTGGCACCACCGACACCTTCCTCCAATAAGGAATTGGGCCACCAGTTGAGAACGAGAAGAAGGGAGAGAACAGCGATAACCAGAGAGGCGAGCTTATTGGATTTAACCCAGTTGGTCACCGGCTTGAGGGTCATCGATTCAAATATAGCAAAAAGGACGGGAGTTCTCATGTACCCCATAGTTGACATAGGCAAGGAGTGACGATAAAATTAGATATCCGATAAATGAAGGGAGAAACGAGATGATGAGAGTATCGATCATCTGCATTAGCCTTTGGGGAGCGGCGATCTTCCTGATCCAACTCAACTTCTCCAATGGTGCGGTTGAGATCGGGCGCGGCCTACTGGGAGCCTACCTTCTCCCGTTTGCCCCGTTCCTTTTGGCGATTGTCTTGGCGCTAGCGGCGACCGTGATTTCCCTTACGGCACTACTTGCACCCTCGGGACATCGCTAGTTCGTCCGGGGTGGAATCTTTCCAGATTCCACCCTTTTTTCTTTAGATATTTGCTATCCTCAAGCAATGAGGTTGTTTGGCATCGTCATCCGGCCGATCGTCTTCGCGGTTGTCGCCGTTTCGATGGTGGTTATTGGTGCCATTGTGTTTTGGCAGCTGCAGCCAAGAGAGGCCGCCCCCACGGACGTCGAGCAGCCTGATCTAACACCGGCCCGCGATCTGATCGGCACCTGGCAGGGAACGGCGAGCTACACGGTAAACGGCGAGTGCGCCGTCCAACATCTTGTGAAATTGATCGTCAAAACCCAAACCGAAACCAAAATTACCGGAACGCTGTCGTACAATTTCAAAAAGGACATCCCCAGCGGTTGCTTCGACCCAGATTTAGGCTGGTCTAAGCCGGTCACCGCCAGCGCCGTCATTAGCGGCTCCAAACTTACCGAAGTAAACTTTGGCCAGTTCCTTTCCGGTCTTGGCGTGTTTTCTGGTTCTTTCACCACCGATACAATCACGATTAACAAGGCCGGAACGCACCAATTTCAAGGGGCTTCCTACCAACTCACCGCCTCGATCAATCTGCTCCGACAATAGTAATCAGAAACACCCTCATTGAACGTAGATGGTGAACTTCGCACCGACGTCTTTTAACCAGATTAATCCCGCCGCCGCTAGGTTGACACGCTCATCGTAACGTCCTTCTCCCGAGGGAGAGGTGATTGTAAAAGTAAATGTCCCGATCCCTCCGGGGGCGACAGCGGTCTGGTCTAGGAGCGTCAACCGGGTAGGACTGAGCCAGCTAACATCGTAGAAGGAACTCCGGCGCCCCGACTTCCACGTCCTCAGCTGTATCGGGTGGGGACCATCGCGAACCCAGGTGGCCGTTCCCACGTTCTTAGCCGAGAGGGTAATCGTCTTTTTTTCTCCCGGTCCCATGGAATTGCTGCCCTCGCCGTAGGAAACCCCGAGGAATTTCCAACTATAAGAGGGTGGCAGAACAACAACGCTAAAAACCGGAGAGAGGACCGCGCCCCCCTCCACCGCAAGACTGAAGCTCTCGAAGTAGTAACCAACGGAATTGAGAGGGCTCTGAAGGTTGAAGGTAAAACTCCCGGTTTCCCCAGGAGCAACACTGCTCTCGTTGAGAACGGCGGGGGTCTGGGCATCCAGCCAGCCGGACCCTTGGAAGATGCTGGTGCGGGTGCTGGGGTTGGCAAGTTTCAAGAGCATTCGGCCTGTCGTGCCGCTCCAGGCGGTCGTTCCCGTGTTTTTGAACCGGATGGTGATGGGTTTATCCAAAACGTAGTCGCCAAAACTGACGGCCCCAAAGTCCAACTGTTTGGCAGAGTACTGCCAGGTGTTTTTCTTGTCGCGGGTCTGCCGCCTGATCGCCCCAAGCTGGTTGTAGACCAGATTCCCGGGACAGGCGGTGGGATTGGCGTCCCTGTGTCCGGACACGGTCCAGAGCTTCAGGCAGGACTTTGAACCGCAGAATGTTTGGGTGGTGTTGGGGTTGATCTCGTAGCTGGTGGATTTCCAGGCCAGCAGCGTGGTCAGGCTGCCGATCATCGCCGCCGTAGGCGGTGGGGCCCCCGCGCAGGCGCTGCTCGTGCTCTGAAAGCACCCCAGAAATGCTACCCCTAGGGAACGGCGGTTGTAGGTGTAGGTGTGACCGGCCACAACGTTGTCCCCGCCGGCCCGCCCCTCGTAGATAACGCCCCTTCGGTCGATCAGATAGTTGTAGCCGATATCCCCCCACCCCCTGGTATAAGTGTGGTACTCCCAAACGGCGCGGACCGCGGCCGCCGAGTCACTGCTGTTAAAGACAGTGTGGTGAACGAAGAGCTGTTTTACGGGCGCATACGTGGGTGCCCACCACCGGCTGGTGCCTCGGAAGCGCTGGCCGTAGGGATCGGGATTCCCCCATTTGGCGCGGCTAATAACGACCGGTTCCTGGCGGGCACTGGTCGTCACCTCCGGCCGTAGCTTGTTCAGAAGCGCCGTTAGGAGAGGGGTGTGGGAGTCGATGTAGGTAACCTTGAGTTCGGATATTTTTGGAGCGGGGTCGGAGAGTTTGTCTCGCTTTAGAACCACTCGATACTGGAAAAACTTGCCATCCACAAGCAGGGGGAACTCGGGAAGCATCGTCCGGGGTTGGGGGTCGTCATCGCGGAGCGGCCCCACCTCCCCCACATCCAACCACTCGCTCCAGGTTTTTCCGTCCGGAGAAGTGCGGAGATAGACCTGGCGGTTTTTGGTTTGTCCGCTCCCGAGATCCTCTTCCTCCCACTGAGGAGCAATGGCATTGAAGCGGTATTTCGCCCTGAAAGTCGAGGATTCCCATACCCTTTCGGTGTCCCCCTCCCCAAGGGTCAGGGTGGCGATTTTATCCGATTGGTCAGAAAGGGTTTGTTCCTCTCGCCTGATCGGTGTGGAAGTCAAGTTCTTAGAAACGGCTACGGCGGCAAAGATCGAAAGTGCCGCCCCCGCTAGGAACAGGATCGATAGGGTTCGAAAGTTTACTTTCATCTCTTCTAATCTTACGCTAAAAAGTGGAAATTGGCCCTGGGCAAAATATAGACCCTTAGCGAGTCGCGGAACGCCCTGGCAAGCTCACTGCTTTCTTCACGAGCGCGCCGATCCTTGCCTCTTCGGCAGCGGTCAACTCCTTCAACGCGAAGGTGACCGGCCACATGGCACCCTCGTCGAGGTTCGCCGTGTCGTTGAAGCCGAACGATGAGTACCTCGTTTTGAACCTCTGCCCGCTTTGGAAGAAGCAGACAACCTTGCCGTCCCTGGCGTACGCGGGCATTCCGTACCAGGTTTTCGGCGAGAGGGCCGGCGCGCTGGTTTTGACGAGCGCATGGAGCCGCTTGGCCATAGCACGATCCGGTTCCGGCATCGCGGCGATCTTCGCGAGCACGGTGCTTTCCCCGTACGCCTTGTCCTTGTTCGCGCGCGCTTCCGCCTTCAGCTCTTGGGCGCGCTCCCTCATCGCAGCTAGTTCCTCGTCCGAAAATCCCCCGGACTTCTTGTTAGTTGCTTGCTTATTTTTCATTTATGTTACCTATATCGTATCAAGTTGAGTGGCTCTACCTACTGGAAGACATTATAACCTTCTGGAAGAGTGGGCAATCAGCTAATAGGCTGGGCCCTGCTTATTCCTAGAGTCAAACCATAGGTTAGAATTGAGCTATGGAAGCTTCGGAACAATCTCTGGTAAAAGAGAAATACAAAGAGCTGTTTAACCTGAATGAACAGGCAGTAAACCTTATACATAATCTTTGGGATAAAAATCCGATCAAAATCAGCAATTTGCTCGAAGGCCTAGCAGCCGCTTACTTAGGCAAGTGCTACAAGACGCACAGAGCTACCCTCCTGCTATGTAAAGACGGTTTTGGAGAAGATGCCCTAATACTATGTCGCGGGATGTTCCACCTAATCGTAAACTTCCTTTACATACAAAAAGATGACACTGGGCAGAGGGTCACAAGGTATATGGACTATGAATGGGTCGTCAGGAGAGATACTCTTGAGGCAGTTAAACAGGGAAACCCCGTCAACGACTACATCAGGAAAAGATTGGCAGAAGAAGCTGAAGTGGTTAAGGAGATTTACGAAAACGCGGTCAAAGTCGAACAAAAGTGGGGCTACGAAAGAAGGCTTGCCTGGTCAGACAAATCTATCGAGGGCATGGCCAACGAGGTCGGTTTGGGCTATCAATACAAGACGATTTATGCCCACTTTTGCCAAATAGATCACGCGGGCCCACTTAATACCAACGACTTTGTGAAAGACGATGGAGAAGAAGGGTTCATTATAGCTTCGGGACCAAGTGAACAATTTGTTGACCAGGCATTACTCTTTGCTTTTCAGGTTATATTTCAAATGACAGAGGCTTGGGCAAAGGTTTTCAAAGTTGATATAAGAAGAGAATTAGAAATGTTGACAGACGAGCTTGAGAAAGTGGTAGCCAAGGAGTAAATGAAACAACCACCCAGGGGAGCACAATTCGGAACAATGCGGACGACGAGGGTTGAGTTCTTTAGAGATGCCCTTACCCGATTGGAGAACGAAGCAGGGACAATTATCTCCCTGATAGAGGAGCACAACAGGAGATCCCCAAGAAAGATAGGGTTCTGGGCAGGAATCCGCTTGCTCATGCCAATAGTAGAGGCTGTTGCACATGTAGCTGGGGAAAGCCCCCAAGAATTTCTGGGCGCTCACCTGCATGTCGAGGTTCCAAACTTGATGTGGGACCTTTTCCGCCACTCCCTCATTCACGGAGACTACCCCCACACCGCGAAGTATGGAAACAAAGAAGTAAAGTGGGGCATCTCTTTTTCTGGTATGGAACATGATGTTATGCGGGGCACAAACATGCCATCGGTAGTTGGAGTTGACATACCCACTCTTTACGGAGACTTAAAAGCCTATTTGGAAACCGAGGTGGCTAAGAACGACCAGACACAGGTCGACATTGAAGTGGGAGTGATCTACCATACCCCGAAACCGAATATTGAAGAAGAATTCAATAATCTTTAACAGCTTGGCTTCTTGCCAACAAAAAACTGGCCATTCAGCCAGCCAGAACCTCTTTGGAAGGGTTCGGAGGTATATCATCCGAAGTGTTCCAAAAAGATCCAGTTAAGATTAGCACAGATTATTGACTCTTTAAAGTTCAGCTTAAATTGGATCGTCTCCTACAGTTAGGTTTACTGGATATTTACCAGGATGTTGCAGGCTGTATCGACATTTCCAGTCGCCAGTAGATCGCAAAGGTCTGATTGGTTAAAGTTTTGCCAGTTAATCTTCCCGTAGGTCACTTTGTCAATGTGGTAAACGAGAATGATCTCATCTTTTTTGTTTCCATACTGGTCGGTTACCTCACCGTAATACCAAACGAAAACATCGTAGGCCTTCATGCTAGAGACACCGTAGACAGCCTGAAAAATTGACGATGACAGCTCGCCTGTGGTCCTTACAAGCTGATTTTTGTTAAAGAAACTCTCAACCTTCACACTGACAGTAATCATCTGGGTGCCTTTGGGTCGATCGGGATCGGATTTGTCCATTTCTATGCTAAGGTATTTCATACCACTAGCTTTGCTAGCAGCCCCTGTAAGACTTTCCTCGAGAACCTGCTGATCGGTTTTTGCGGGTGGGTTCTCAGTCTGGTCGTTACTTGAAGGCTTGGGAGTTGGTAATACTGCGACCATCGCGAACAGGACAAAGATGGTTGCAACAAATTTAACCCCCTTGTTCCATGAGGTCTTAGTCCAGATATACCAAATGCCAAAGAGGGGTAGGAATAGGACCGCGATGATAATACCCCACCATTTTTTATACCAAGGTTTGGTAATACCTACTTCTGTTCCATCAACCATCATCCCGATTATACACAATTACACACTATGACTACTGCGTTGTCGTATATCGAGCACAAGAACGAGAATTGGATCGATGCTGAACAAAACCCAATTCACCAAAAAGGCGGCCAAAGCAGTAAGAGGGGCGCGGGAAAAGAGGGGCATTAGTCAGGAGGAGTTAGCGCATCGAGCGGGGCTCTACAGAACCTACATAGGGCACATTGAGAATGGGAGGTATTCCCCAAGCGCTTATGTCCTTTACAAGATAGCCAAAGCCCTAAACACATCGGTGGGCGAACTTTTGAACCCTCTTTAACAAAGAGCAGCTTTCCCGATTTTTCCGACACAATAAAAGCCTGATTTTTCTGACACTTATAAAAAGGAATTTTACAAGAAGGGGCACCTGGGTTATCCTGAGATCACACGGTGGAAAAAGAATTATCCAGACCTTTAAAACGCGTTCTCGATAGGAACAGGCGACTTGCAGCACGATTGGTCGCAAACCCCAGATTCCAAAGCAAGGTAAGTGATCTGAGAAAGAAGTGGGACATACCTCCGCAGGGTTTCGAATCAGAAAAAGCGTGTTCAGATTTTTATGTCAGGCTAATGGAAAGGGCAGACATTTATGATTCTAATCCCAGAAACCCCCATATTAGCTCGCCAATCATCGAGTTCGGAGGTGATCTGACTAGCATTTGTTTAGAGCTAGAATTGCGAGCCGAAAGATGGAAGGATTTTGTGCAAAATTACCTGCTTTATAACCGTCCTGGATTCTTCACATCCAGCGCCGTAAAAGTGGAAGGGGGCATGCGTAGAAATGATGTGAGATTCAATATTATCTCAGACGAAACACAGGACGAATTACTCGCCACTTATCCGATGCTCAAATCACTAAGACAACTCTACGAGCCGAGATCCAAGGTTTCGGGTTGGCCGAAGTTGGAAAGAGACAAGAAGATACATGAACTTTACGAGAAATACAGTAAGGACCCTAAACCAAGGGGGGCTGGGAGCGATTGGCCTTACTCTAAGATTGCGGATGAGCTTTCTAAAGACGATCCCGATTTCAATCTTGGTGCGGAGAATATCAAAAAGATAGTTTCGGATTTCAAGAAACGCATGCGTATCTAGTTTAGATTCTCCCGTTTGAACTCGAATACCCTCTAAGCGGAGGGTTTTTTAATCTCCGTCACGGTGGACGACAAGACCTGCTGGCTTACCACCGTGAGCCAGCAGATTTTGTTTAAGCGAGTAAATCGAATGTCTAAGGAAGCGACGACTGAATACCAAAAAATCTGCGAGGAGATTTTCGGGACCGAGCTTAGTCTTGACCAGGCTGAGGCTGAAGCAGCGCGGATGTTGCGCCTGTTCCAAATTATCTGCATGCCGACAGAGAAAATCATGAGAATTCTTCGGTGCGAGGAAAAAGATGAATACAGAAAGTGAACAAAACATAAAAAGGATGTTTTTGTGCCCCAGATTTAAGGCCTGTTCTTGCCCCCAATGTCCACTGGATGAGCTATTTTCACTACGGGCTAGGTTAAACGACGAGCCAGTTTGTCCTTACCTAACAAATAAGAAGGGGCGGCGGATTAGACCAATTCCGCAGGCGTTAAAGCAGTTCCTCAAACCCGCAGGCGATGGTCGTTTTGAGAGCATTTTTGAAAAAGCTCCTCCAGAGGTGCGAAAGGGTGGGGTGTGAGATGGACATCAACATCAACCTGATCCAAATAGAAATAAAAATTGCCATCGCGGATGCTGGAGATACCATTGCTTTCGCCGAGGTGCATTTTAAGAGTGGGGGTGGGGAAAGCTTTATTGTGAGAGGCTACAGGATTCAGAGACGACCTTGGGGCCTGGATGTTAAGGCTCCAGCATATTCCAGCAGAAAAGGCTACAGCACTGCCTTCGTGATAGAGCCTACTGAGATGTGGTATCAGCTCAAGGAGGCCATCCTGACAGCGTATAAAGCTTCTGCTGGGCCAGAAAATTTGGAAAACATCGATCCAGATGAGATACCTAAAAGTCTAGGAAATTAGACAAAGTAACTATTAACAGTAACAGTATGGTAACTAGTAACCATCAATAGTAACTAGGTTTCCATATAAGTAGAAAAAGTAACAATGTTTCAAAGAATCTTGCCAAGACTGCGGCCTGATAAAGTGTGAAAAAACAGGCGGAATTTTGTCGAAAAACAAGGAAAATGAATCGATTAAAATCGGTGGAAAATGGTATAAAAATGAAAACTTACATTAGCAAACAGTAGGGGGTAGAATTAATGCACACGCAGTATTCATAGTTATGGATCAGGAAACAGGAAAAAAATACATTCTCTACGCGCGAAAATCCTCCGAACAAGAGGAGCGGCAAGCCTTGTCGATCGAATCCCAAATAAAAGAACTACGAGAAAAATTTGAAAACCTACAAATCGTAGAAGTCTTGCAAGAATCCGCAAGCGCCTTTAAACCCCACAACCGCCCGTTTTTTGAGGAAATGTTAAATCGTATCGGAGCAGGAAAGGCTGACGGAGTAATAGCCTGGCACCCAGACAGACTTTCACGAAACGAAGTGGATGCTGCAAACCTAACCTACATGATTAGAACTGGCGAGCTAAAAGACCTTAAGTTTGGCTCTTATCTTTTTGATAACTCCCCTGAGGGGATATGGATGCTACAAATGGCTCTTTCACAATCACAATACTTCTCGGCCAAGCTAGGAAAGGATGTGAAGCGTGGGTTGAGAGCAAAGGCAGAAAAAGGTTGGTTCCCTGGGGTTGCCCCAGTAGGCTACATAAACAACTTTGAGAAAGATAAAGGCGAAAGGGACATTAGCCCAGACCCAGAGAGGTTTCCACTTTTAAGGAAATCTTTTGATCTGGTGTTGGCAGGAAACTGCACACCAGCCCAGGCGCTAAGAATATTGAACGAAGATTGGGGATTTCGGACCATTAAAAGAAAGCGTAGTGGTGGGAAGGCGCTTAGCAGGAGCGCTTGGTATCAAGTGCTCGCAAACCCATTCTATTACGGAGATTTCGTTTTTGACGGAGAACATTACATCGGAAAACACGAGCCGCTTACCACCGAAGGAGAGTTTTGGAGGATTCAAGACATCCTGGGAAAGAAAGGTAAGCCAAGACCTCGCACCCATAAATTTGCCTTTAGTGGGATGATCAGATGCGCGAGGTGTGGAAGTTTAATGGTTTTCGAAGAAAAAACTAAACACTACAAACTAACCAATAGAACCGCGAAATATACCTACGCTTATTGCTTGGGACGAAAGAAAGGCGTTTGCGACCAGTCTGGTGTAACATTGTTCGATCTGGAAAAACAAATCATCGGCACGCTAATCAGCATCCAAATACCAGAAGCATTTAAAATATGGGCTCTAAAATATCTAAAAGAAGCCCACCTTAAAGACTCGCAAGACAGGAAGCAAGTTTCCTTGTCTCTCCAGCACCTATACAACGATACGAAAAGTAAGCTAGATAAACTTGTGGATCTGCGAATCAGCGATCGGATAAGCGACGAAGAATATCTAGGCAAAAGAGAAACATTCAAAAGGGAGCTATCACAATTAAAAGAAAAAATCGACTCGGAAGATAGTAGAGGTGAGAACTGGATAAAACTAACTGAGAGGACATTTGATTTCGCGACTAAAGTAAGAGAACGATTTGAGATGGGAAGCTTGCAGGACAAGAAGGAGATAGTGTCTATCGTAAGCAACGACATAAAGTTGGACGATGGAACTCTAGAGATCTCCCTTACAGAGCCATTTCTGACCATGAGTAAGGGCTTCAACAAACAAGAACTGTTAGAACCTGTGAAATTGCCTACAACTATCGAGGAAAGGCCAGATTTACGACCCCAGAATCTAAATTGGCTCCCCGGGATGGATTCGAACCATCGACCTAGCGCTTAACAGGCGCGCGCTCTACCACTGAGCTACCGGGGAACGAAGGGCTCGTCCCGAAGTTACCCGGAAGGTCAGCGGCTAGGTCGCCTAAGGCGACCGTCCCACTGAGCTACCGGGGACCGTGCACTAATTATATCCGAAGATCTTCAAAACAAAAAACCGAGACTTTTTAGGGTCTCGGTTAAGCAGAGCAAATCGCCCGAACCGGTAGAAGATCGGGGTTCGGATCATCCAGGTTGATGAGCACTCTCTCCCCATCGCGCACCTTCACACCCAGCAGAATCCTTAGAAGCTCTCGGGCGACAAACTCCGCTGGAGTAGAATGACGCGCCGGCGGATATTCCGCCAGGGAAAGCAGAAGATCGGACAACCGCCATTCGGGGTTGGAACCGGCCAGAAGAAACGGGATGGCGATATCGCTGAGAACCCGCAGAATATCTCCGGTCGAAACGTGCTCGGGGAGAGTCGCCGTGTAGTTGCCCACCAGCACCTGCAGATCTTCCATCAAACCCCCCTCTTCATTGAAACGACCCTTCGCGTACAGAATGATCTGACTCGCCGGATGGGTTTCCACCTTCGCACCCTCCTTTCCCTTCTAGGCGCAATTTTAAGATAGGAACATCTAAGAGTCAAATCTGATTCAGGACTCGAGGCTGTTTCGCTTGGCGATCCGGGCGTAGACCCGCGCCGAGGGGCGAACGATCCGCTCCATGGTTTCGTAGTTAATTTCCACCAGCCCGAAGCGCGGCTCAAATCCCTTCGCCCACTCAAAGTTGTCCAACAGGGACCAGTGGAAGTAGCCTCTCACATCCGCTCCCTCCCGAAGCGCACGCCAAACGGCGAAGAGGTGATCGGCAATGTAATCGGCCCGTTGATCGTCATCGGCATCGGCAATCCCGTTCTCTGTCACATAGAGCGGGAGACCGATGCTCCGGAGTTGGTTCAAGATGTGGTAGAGCCCTTGGGGGTAGATTGCCCATCCCAGGTCACTCTTGGGTAAATTTATTACTCCTCCAAACGGGCGGTAGTAGTTGACTCCGATGAAGTCCTGTTTTCCCGCCCAATCAATGCTCCGCCGGTCCAGGTGAAGAAGGACCCGGTCGATCCCCGGCACTTTGAGCGGGGTAAGGGCGTGCGCCAAGCCCACCTGTGCCTCCGGCTGAATGTTGTGAATGATTGAATAAGCTAATTGGTGTGCCTGAAGCAAGTGCTTCAGCACCACCGCGGCGGAGAGCGGGTCGTGCTTTCCCGGCAACCATCGACCCCAGAGATACCCTTCGGCAGCGGCAACTGTGGGTTCGTTGACCGTTATCCAGAAATCGCAGAGGTCTGCCAGCCGGGTCACCAAGTAGCGCACGTAGGAGGCGAAGTAGCTCGGGGTGGCGGGGTTTTCCCAACCGCCGCGCCGGAAGACCCAGAGCGGGTTGGTGAAGTGATGCAGGGTCACCAGAGGCCTAATTCTCCGCTTTTTTAGGGCCATCAAAACCTGTCGGTAGTGTGCCACCTCCCGCTCGTCAAAACGGCCTTTCTCAGGTTCAATTCTCGCCCACTCGATCGAGAACCGGTGCGCATTCTGATTCAGGGATTTGACCAGGTCGAAATCCTCTTCAAAGCGCCGGTAGTGATCACAAGCGGCCCCGGCTTTGGGAGAAGAGAGCGCCTCCCAATCGGAGTTGCGATTGCCGCCCTCGACTTGGTAGGCGGAAGTTGCCGAGCCCCAAAGAAACCCTTTCGGAAAATTCTTTTCTGTCATTTTTTTCTCCAAAATGCTAGGCCGTTTCTCCGACCGTCCATCTTCCTCTATTCTAATAAAATCTGGCGATGAGAGGCCTAATTACTTGCGGTGATTGATGCCACTTCCCCCGTTACCTCATCCGTGAAGTTGAGCTGATACTCTTTTTCGCTCGAAGACAGGGAGAAAGTTGTTTGGTCAAAACTTAAGTCCGTGGGAAGGTATTTCCCTTCCGTCAAAACCTTAACGGCAGCATCGATGTTACTCGCCTTGGGGTATTTATCTTTGTGATCAAGGGAATAAAGCTGGATCGCCCAGACCAATGCCGAAGCCGCTAACCTCCGCTCTCCAAGCGAAACTTTCCCCAGTCTGTTTTCTTGATAGAGATTAACCGCCGCAAGACCCTGCAAATGCGCGTCCAGTTCAGATTGGAAAAAAGGACGGTTAAGAGGATCCCAATCAATTACCAAATCAAAATTGCGCTTACTGATCGTGGTAATTTCGTCGGAAAGCTTCATTGTTTTAGCGTAATCCTTATTTGCATAAGCGATGAACATTTCATAAGTCTTGCTGTAGAGAGCCTTGTAGTTTTTCAAAACTTGATAAAGATCGGGGTAAAGCGTTTTTATTTGGTCCTCTTCCGGGAATTTGTAACCGGTGGTGTACTTCTTGAGAGGCGCTAAAGCCTTCGTCGTGGCGGAAACCGAGGCAATTATCTTATCGAGATCTCCTATAAAACCAAGGTAAGCAATTGAGTCGGATTGAGTCACAAACGAAACCGTCGAGAGGAGCTTTGATCGCTCAATGATAACCGCATCGGCATCCTTTGCTTTCGTAGCGTTCTCCGATACCGAAGTGATGAGGCTGAGAAATTCCTTCTCCTTGCCCCAAAGCCAGAGATAGCGGCGGGCCAAAAACTGGTCGACCTCGTCAATTTCCCGTTCGAAAAGAGGCAGATACTCATCCATTTGCTTGCTGTAGAATTCATCGGTGGTTTTCTCTCCATTGGCCAGATGCTTTTTATTTTCCGCAAGACTAGCTCCTTCCTTAAAGGAGATCGCATCGAACTCGGCCTTTAGGTCCTTTTCGAGTTTGTCCATCGCCAAAATAAGGGTCAACTCTTGTTGGCTAAATCCTTCGATCCTCCCGACGAACTTCTCGAACTCCTGATGACTCCACCATCTAAAACCGCCCGCTCCTAGCGCCAAAATTAGGAAAAAAATAAGCCCCCCAAAAAGAAGAGCTTTCCTGTGAGCAGAAACGCCTTTAGCTATTGCCGACAAACCCATTCGCATCCACGGTAGCAGATCGATTGGCTTTACCGCAACCAGAGCGATTTTGCTTCATCAACAAAATCAGGAACTCCCAACTTTTCCCGGGCGTAGAACCACCACTCCGCCCCCCAGAGGTAGAAACGGTCGAAACCGGTGGAACGGGCAAAGGCGATGTTGGAACGAAACTGATCGGGAGAAAAACTGACGTATTGTTCCTCCTTCGACATTTCGATCAGCGGTTTTGTCCCCCAGGGTTCCGCCTGCAGCTCACTCACGAAAACGGTCTTGAGGCGACCGATCTTTTGATAGAAGTTGGCTTTGATCCGGTAGTACCATTGGGGGAAAAACAGGCGGTAGCTGATGTAGAGCTTGGTCAGGCTCTCGTCGTAGATCATTCGGTACATGGAGATCCCCAGGTTCTCCGATACTCCCGAGACCCCCAACCAACTCGAGATCTCCCCGCTATCGGTCAGAAGAACCGGGTGAGCCGGGTCCAGCGCGACCACGCCCGCAATCTCTCTTTCGAGGAAGGAGCGGTTCAGTCTGGGACACTCCCCAAAAAAGCCGACGAAGGGCTCGTTCTCCACCTGCCAAAATTCCAGAGAAGGGCTATCCCGGTAACGCTTCACCACCGCCGTAATCAGCGCTGTCACCTCTTCCTGCTGTTCTTTTTCCGAAAAAGACGCCGCCCAATCCGGGATGTGGCACTCCGGCCAGCGCGGCAGCCGGCGGCCAATCGCCAGGATAACCGAAATGCCCCGTTTCCGGGCTTCGCTCATCTGAAAATCGAGTGCTGAAAAGTCAAACCGGTCTCTCTGCGGTTCAACCGTGTTCCAAAAAGCCACCAACCGAAGACGATCCACACCGACTTCATCAAGCAGTGACAGGTAGGTCTTCTTCCAATCCAAACCTAGGCTCTCGGCGTAGGCGGCGTCAAAGGAAGTGCCCCAAATAATCTTGGGAGCTTCGCCGCCCCGGCCGAAAATGAGATAGGCTATCAGCACCAGAATGGCAAAAACACCCAAAAGACCGAGAATAATTCTTGAAAGTATCTTCAGATAAAATCGTTTCTTATCCATAGACTATCTTATGGTCATAAAGTAGAGACCGAATCCGATGGCGACGATTGCCAAAGCCTTTCCTACCTTCTGCCGCAGAGTAGTTACTTCCTTCAGTTGGGGAAAATAGCGAACCAGGGTGAGGGATAAAACAAAGAGGAAGGCGTACTGCACTCCTTGGATCGCCCCAACTAGTGCCGCGCTTCCCAAAGAAATTGCGTAATTCTGCAGCAATCCCCCCAGCCCTCCTAACCCCTGGTTGAAAAGAAACGGGGCGGGCGCGGTTTTGGGCGCTTTTTTGGTTGCCCAGTAGATGCGGCGGAAGTTTTCGGGAATGACAATGATTGTGAGCGCTCCCAAGACACTGCCGATCCTCGTCCAAAAGAGTCCATTAAGAAAGGGTTCTGCCAGAAAAACGAAACGCATTAGAGAAAAAGAAACGGCGAAGAGCGCTGCTGCTACCGCCGCGTGGTTAAAAAGCTCAAAAGTGAAAGTTTTTCGGACGTTTTCTCTCAAGGAAACGGCGGCCCCGCCCAGGAGAAGGATGAAGAACCCCAATAGTTGGAAGAATCCGAGAAACTCATTCAGGAAGATGACGCTCAAGACCAGGGTGAACACCGGGATCAACGCCCCGGTGGAGGTGATCACTCGGGAAGCTTCATATTCTTTGAGCGCGTTATAGAAGGACCAGAGGGCGTAGACGCCGGCCACTCCCGAAACCAAAGCCGCAAAGAGGATCCGGCGATCGGGAATGTTCACCACCCCGAAAGGGAGAAGGACCACCGCCGCCACGCTCAGAATTCCCACGTAAAAAGCGTAAGCCCGGGGAGAAACAATCGAGGTCTGGAGAAGAACCTTGTCAATCAAGCCCGCCAGGGCCAAAAAGAGGTAGGCGACTAGAGCCGGTGTCAGAAAGGCGGGCAAATCCATCAAGAAATAAGATTACAAGATATAGGACATCGGAGGCAAGAAAAACTAGAGATAATCCTTAATGAGCTTGGAGCGGGAGGGGTGGCGCAGTTTGCGGATTGCCTTGGCCTCAATCTGGCGAATCCGTTCGCGGGTCACGCCAAACTCCCTCCCGACCGCTTCCAGCGTCCGGGGCTTGCCGTCGCGCAGACCAAAACGGAGTTCGATTACTTTTTGCTCCCGGGGAGAGAGCGTCCCCAGAACCTCCAGCAACTGTTGTTTGAGAAGCTCCTTGGAGGTGTCGTCGGTGGGGGCGGAAACTTCTTCATCGGCAACGAAGTCTTTGAGCCGAGAATCTTTTTCTTCGCCGATTGGCGTCTCCAGAGAAGTCGGCCGTTGGGAAACTTTGATGATCTCCCGCACTTTTTCGACGGGGAGTTCCAATTCCTTGGAGATCTCGTGGGGAGTGGGTTCGCGATCGAGTTTTTGCTCCAGCTGACGCTGCACCCGGTGGAATTTGTTGATGGTCTCGATCATGTGCACCGGAATCCGGATCGTCCGCGCCTGGTCGGCGATCGCTCGGGTGATTCCCTGCCGAATCCACC
>Ga0209341_10002100_pt1 | contig 19158 bp, 12 predicted proteins | sample RifCSP13_2_FD_184020 | JGI IMG/M metagenome (GOLD analysis project Ga0209341, IMG submission 184020) | Soil microbial communities from Rifle, Colorado - Rifle CSP2_sed 13_2 (SPAdes) (version 2) | ecosystem: Environmental > Terrestrial > Deep subsurface > Rock core/Sediment | place: Rifle... | reverse complement strand
CCGACGTCGTTGAAGACATGGAAGCGACCCGCAAAGCATTCGGGTATGGCCAGATCAACCTGTTCAGCGAAAGCTACGGCACCCGCGTGGCACAGATCTACGCCTACATCCATCCAGATAGCCTGAAGCGGCTCGTCTTGATCGGCGTCAACACCCCCGGGCACTTCGTCTACGACCCGGCGGTTCTGGACGAGATGGTCGGACATCTCGGCAAGTTGTGCGCGCAGGATGTGAGTTGTAGCAGCCGGACAAGTGATTTTGCCCGGACCATGTACACGGTCAGCCACAATATGCCAAAGCGCTGGTTGGTTTTCAACATCGATCCAGATACGGTCCGCATGGGCACTCATTTCATGTTCTTTTCCAACCCGAATATGCCAATGATCTTCGACGCCTACCTGGCGGCTGGCGAAGGCGACCCTTCCGGTTTGGCGATGATGAACCTGATGGGGGTGATGATGATGCCCGCAGACCAGCTCATATACGGCGAATACTTCAACAAAGGCGGGACGATTGATTTGGAGAAGTATGGCGGTATCGAGAGCATCAGCCTGGGGAACTCGATCATAGGCGCGCCGCTTTCAGAATTGATCTGGCCAATGGCGGCGGAATGGCCGCTTGAGTTGATCCCCAAAGACCTGCGCGAGTTCCAGGAGAGTGATGTGGAGATGTTGCTAGTCAATGGAACCGTGGATTTCTCCACGCCGCCCACTGCATTGGACGAGGCCAGGCCTTATTATCACAAGGCTCAAATGGTTCTCCTGCCGGAATTCAGCCATGTTGAAGATGTGTATACGCTGCAATCGGAGGCTTTCGAGCGATTGATCACCAGTTACTACGATTCCGGTATGGCGGACGAGTCTCTCTTCGTATACCAGCCGCTGTCCTTCGAGCCGGGGAGGAGCCTGACCGTGATAGCCAAGCTGCTGGTCTCGGCAATGATCGTTCTGCCGGCGCTGATCGTTCTGGGTGTCATGTTGGTGGTGCGCCGCATCCGTCAGCGCAGAACTGTCAATAGTTAATAATGGGTTGATGGACCCTAAAGGTTTTCTTTGCAAACCAAAACCTTTAGGGTCTGACTAGAAACCCTCTCCAGAAAAACCTAACTGAAAAATAAAAAGGAGAAGTCTCATGTCAACTCAAAAAGTAATACCCAGTATCAAGAAATCCCTAGCGATATCTATGACGATACTGTTGACGCTAGTGATACTGCTATCAATTGTCGGGTCAGCCACGGCCCAAGAAAACGGGGTCGCCTCGGGCAGGAACGGAGCCATTGCGTCCTCACAGCCACAAGGCCCGACCGATCCCGCCGAACTGGAGGCCTTCCTGGATAAGCTGTTGGCAACGCAGATGGAAGAAAACCACATCCCCGGAGCCGCTGTCGCCGTCGTAAGAGACGGGGAGGTGTTGCTTGCCAAAGGCTACGGCTACGCCGACCTGGAGAAAGGCGTCTCCGTCGACCCCGAGCAGACGATCTTTCGAGTTGGCTCAGTCGGTAAGCTATTTACCTGGACCGCGGTGATGCAGCTCGTCGAGCAGGGCAAGCTGGACCTGGAGGCGGATGTCAACACCTACCTCGACTTTCGCATCCCGGATACCTACCCACAGCCGATCACCCTCAGGCACCTCCTGACCCATACTGCAGGGTTCGAAGAGTCGTGGTTAGAGACGTTCGCGTTGGATCCCGATGACGTCCTTCCTGCGGGCGAATGGCTGGCCACCCATATTCCGGCACGCGTCCGTCCCCCGGGCGATTCTGCGTCCTATTCGAACTACGGCGCAGAATTGGCGGGGTACATCGTGGAGAGAGTGTCGGGCCTGCCTTACGACCAGTACATCCAGAAACAAATCCTGGACCCGTTGGGCATGACGCACTCATCGGCCTCAGGGCGGATGCCGGCGAATTCAGACGCACAGGCATCCGTAGGCTATTTCTACGCTGACGGTGTCATTGAGGCGGTCCCTGAGGGAGCTGATTCCGCGGGCCAGTTGGCGATGGTGCCGGCCGGTGGGCATGTCAGCAGCATCACGGACATGGCCCGCTTCCTGATCGCGCACCTGCAGGATGGCCGTTACAGCGATGCAAACATCGGCGAAGTCCGCATCCTGGAGGAAGGTACGGCTCCGCAGATGCACAGCACCTTGTACGCACCCGACCCGCGCCTCCTCGGTACCGCTTACGGCTTGTTCGACTTCAGTGACAACGGCCAGCGAACGCTCGGGCATAACGGTAGCACATCGGGATTCAATACTCTGCTGCTGCTCATGCCCGAGCAGAACCTGGGTGTTTTTGTAGCGTATAACAGCGATAGTGCGTGGAACCTGGTCAATCAGCATCTGGGTTTCCAGAGAGCATTTTTCGACCACTACTATCCCGCCTCTACAGTAGAGGCAATCCAACCTCCGGCGGATTTCGCGAATAGGGCCGGCCGGTTCGAGGGCACCTATCAGCTCAACCGGATGGCTTATACCACTCTCGAAAAGTTCTTGGAATTCACTGGCGGAAGCACCGTGGAGGTCAGCGTTTCCGGAGACGGCACGCTGCTCTGGACGACGCCATGGGGCGAGTGGAGGTTCGTTGAAGTTGAGCCGCTCTACTTCCGCCAGGTAGACGCCAACACCAGTATCGCCTTTCGTGAGGATGACCGGGGGCGCATCACCCACTTGTTGTCTGATCTCACGCCAATGTATACCTTTGAAAGGCTGGCCTGGTACCAAACAGCGGGTTTCAACATGGCGTTGCTTGTAGGCTGCATGTTGATCTTCCTAACCATGATCCCAGTGGCATTGGTCGGCGCGATTCGCAACCGTCGCCCTGGCGGCGACCCGAAGGCCGAGACGCGCGGCGCTCGCGCGGCGCAGTGGATCATCCTCGGGATATGCGTTCTGAACCTGCTGTTCGTGGTTGGCTCTTTACAGTGGAACAACCCGAAGCCTATGTTCGGCGTATCCGTTGCCTTTCAATTTGTGCTGGGCCTGGGTGTCTTGTCTGCCGCGCTGACAGCCGGCGCGCTGGTCTACACAGTGTTGGCCTGGAAGAACCGCTACTGGGGCATCGCCGCCCGCCTCTATTACACGCTGGTGACGGTCGCGGCAGTCGCTTTTGTCTGGTTCCTGAACTATTGGAACCTTTTAGGTTGGCGGTTCTAGCTGGCAAACGTTTCAAGGCTGGCGGGGATATCACCAGTCCCCGCCAGCCAAAGATAAGAAAAGGAGTGAAAGAAAATGTCTGCAGTTGTAAAGAAATATCCCGCACTATCTCTGCTCGTCCTGGCCATGATCTTTGGCGCAGTTCCTTTGTTTTCCATAGCGACTGGCCTGCTGCCCCCGGCGGCTGCGCAGCTTGGAGCGCTCAGCTCCAGTTTGGCGGCGATCGTGCTCGTCGCGGTTGAAGGTCGAAAGGGCGGTCTGCGGGAGTTGCTCGGCCGCTTCTTAATCTGGCGGGTGGGCATCCAATGGTGGGCCATCGCGCTGCTCTTCGTCATCATCCCGTCCGTGGCTGCCTTGTATCTGTTCCACCTGCTCGGCGGGCCGCCCGTGGATTGGAGCGGGCTTCCACCCCTGTATACAGTCGTTCCAACATTTATCATGCTCACCATTGCAGCCGGAATCGGTGAGGAGTTTGGCTGGAGAGGATTTCTACTGCCCAGGCTTCAAACCCGCCATAACGCCCTGGTTTCAAGCCTGATCGTTGGAGTGATCTGGGCCATCTGGCATATACCCCTTTTCTACATCCAGGGAACAAGCCAGTCCGGGCAATCGCAGGGCGGCATGCTCCCCGCTATTCTCGGTTACTCGGTATTCGTGATCGTCTCCTCGATCTGGTTCACCTGGGTCTTCAACAACACCAGGGGTAGTGTGCTGCTGGCTGCGGTGATGCACGGCGCAAGCAATACCTGGGCCGGTTACATTGATGTCTACAGAGGCCACTTCGGCGGGATTCTCACATTCATGGCCGTGTCAGTGCTGGTGTCGATCATCATCGTCCTGATGGCCGGACCGACGGACCTTTCACGCACAAACAGGAGAAACGTGCTTGAGCTTGAGGGTGAACAGCCTGACAGAGCTCAGTCACCAGAAGGTGGAGTTGTGCAACCGGCAGGCCCTCGATAGGATCTTATTGTTAAGAAACCGGAGAACTAGGTTAGACGCCAGATGGTACCTATTTATCGCCGTAGCCATCCGGTGTTTCAATCGCCAGGAGTTTAAACATCTGGCTGAAATATTCGTAAAGGAGAAGGAAAATGAACAAGCTGCTCATGATCAAGAAATCCATAGCGATTCTATTGACTCTCGTGATACTGCTGTCGCTTGTCGCACCAGTCATGGCCCAGGAAAACAAGGTCGCGCCGGGCAGGAATGTACCCATCGCGTCATCACAAGGGCCTGCCGATCCTGCAGAACTGGAAGCCTTCCTGGATGAGCTCATGGCAAAGGATATGGAAGAGCACCACATCGCCGGGGCAGCCGTCGTCGTCGTCAAAGACGGCATGTTGTTCTTTGCCAAGGGCTACGGCTACGCCAACGTTGAAAAAGGCATCCCTGTCGACCCCGAGCAGACGATTTTTCGCATTGGTTCCGTCGGCAAGGTGTTCACCTGGACGGCGGTGATGCAGCTCGTCGAGCAGGGCAAGCTGGATCTCGACGCCGATATCAACGATTATCTCGACTTTCGAATCCCGGATACCTATCCACAACCGATCACCCTCAAGCACCTGATGACCCATACCTCAGGGTTCGAAGACCGGTGGTTCGGGAGTGCGGTGTCGGATGCCAATGACCTGATACCCGTCCGCGAATTTCTGGTCTCCCCTATATGGGCGCGGGTGCGCCCGCCCGGTTATGCGGGTTACTCGAACTTCAATGCCATGCTGGCAGGGTATATCGTGGCGCGGGTGTCGGGCCAGCCCTACGAGCAGTACATCCAGGAACATATCCTGGACCCACTCGGCATGGCCCACTCAACTGTCCGGTCGCCGATACCGCCAGACCTGCGCCCACTTGTATCCGTGGGATACTCTTATGCAGAGGGCGACTTCCAGGTATTCTCAGAATACCTCCCTCAGCCGGCAGGACTGCCGTCCGGCTTTCACATGGCCAGTGTCAAGGACATGGCCCGTTTCATGATCGCGCACCTTCAGGGCGGCTTCTACGGCGACGCATCCACCGAGATGCGCATCCTGGAAGAAACCACGGCGCGGCAAATGCAAAGCACGGCGTACACTCCCGACCCGCGGCTCCAGGGCACCACTTACGGCTTTTGTTCGATTGGAGCGACAACGGCCAGCGCACACTCGGGCATACCGGTTATGCGCCACCGATGCATAGTGTGCTGCTGCTTTTGCCCGACCAGAACCTGGGTGTATTTGTGACCTACAACAGCGAGGGTGGCGGGAACCTGACCACTCAGCACTTCGGGTTCCAGAGGGCGTTTTTCGACCACTACTATCCCGCGCCTGCAATCGCTCCAATCCAACCTCCTGAGGATTTCGCAGAGCGGGCCGGCCGGTTCGTGGGCAGTTACAACACTATTAACTCATTTACCACCATGGTAAAGATCGGGGGGCTCTTCGGCCTCGGATACCCAGTAGAAATCAGCGATTCCGGCGATGGCGCGCTGCTCTTTTCCATGTCGGGGCTCGAGTGGCGGATTGTCGAAGTGGAGCCTCTCTACTTCCGCCAGGTAGGTGGTCCGTTCGCCATCGTCTTTCGTGAGGACGAACAGGGGCGCATCACCCACCTGTTTACCGACTTTATACCCCAGTATGCTGAGGTAAAGCTGGATTGGTACGAAACGACCGGTTTCAACATGGCATTGCTCCAGGGGTGCATCTTGATCTTCCTGTCCATGATCCCCGTAACAGCTGTCAGCTTTATTCGGAACCGCCGCCTGAGCAGGGATCGGAAACCCGCCCCGCGCGGCGCCCGTGTGGCTCACTGGATCATTTTGGGGATAAGCGTGCTGAATTTGCTGTTCCTAATTGGCATTTACTGGGGTATCCAGCAGAGCACGTCAAACATATTGCTCAGCCTATCCTTGTTCAAAAAAATCGTGCTGGGACTGGGTGTTCTGTCTGCCGTGCTGACGGTCGGCGCGCTGGTCTGCACGGTGCTGGCCTGGAAAAACGGCTACTGGAGCATCGCCGGCCGTGCCTATTACACGCTGGCGACGGTGGCGGCGGTCGCTTATGTCTGGTTCATGAACTATTGGAACCTGTTGGGTTGGCGGTTCTAGTCGACAGTGGAGAATAAAAATGACAACAAATACACTTTCACAACACGCAATGCCAGACAGCATGAAACAGACAATAAAGGCAGATCAATCGAATCCTGAAGGAGGTAATGAAATGAACAAGCAAAAAGTATGGTTATGGATCGTGGTTAGGTTCGCATTCGTGCTCCTCGGCGCGCTAATGATTGCCGGCTGTTCTCCCCGGCTCAGGGTAGGCGCATTGCAGAGCGAGTCCCAATCGGTAGAGCTGGGAGACGCCAGTTCGGTCCGCGTGGAGATCAACTTTGGCGCTGGCAACCTGGAGGTGACCGGCGGTGCGGAAGAGCTGCTGGAGGCCGACTTCACTTATAACGTCGCCAAATTGAAGCCGGAGGTGGAGTACACGGATGGAACGCTGGTCGTCCGGCAGCCTGAAAGTGAAGGCATGCCAGCCCTGCAAGGTATCACGGACTTCCGGAATGAGTGGAACCTGCGCCTGAATAGCGAGGTGCCCATGGATCTGAATGTGGATGTAGGCGCGGGGACCAGCAATCTGCAACTGGGGGATCTGTCGCTGACCGGGCTCGGCGTTAATCTGGGGGCGAGTAAAAGCACGGTCGACCTGAGTGGCGATTGGGTGCGCGATCTGAAAGCCACCATCGATGCCGGTGCGACTGATATCACCGTACGTCTGCCCAAAGAGGTTGGCGTCCGGGTGACGGTCGCGTCCGGTCCGCACACGGTTGAGGCCACAGGGCTGACACAGGACGGAGATGTCTACACCAACGCCGCCTATGGTGTGTCGGAGGTGACGTTGGAGATAGAAATGGAGGTCGGTGTCGGCCTGGTAAAACTGGAAGTAGAGTAGGCAGCCTGGCGATCACCTGGGCAGGTGTTTTCGCAGCACCAGGATGGCGATCATCGTGCACGGCGTGGAAGGGCTGCCGGGACTGGTGATGGTCCCGGCAGTCATCCTGGGGTTGGTTACCGGTTAGGATGGATCGGTTAATGTGACTGGCGACCAGGGATTTACGCAGCTCAGTCGAGGATAGGGCATCGACCAGCATATGTAGGATCGCGATAGCGCTGTTTCGAGCACATATGCTGGTCAAGTTGACCCGGAAGATAATTCTTCGCAGTCTCATTTCTTGAGAGCAAGGAGCGAACATCCTGAGCTGTAAAACCGAGGTAAACCATGAAAAATGTTCAACCCTTATTCGACTCAGCGACACACTACCGGATTGAGGTGCAGGGTCGAGTGGATGTGGATTGGCTGCAAAGCTTCGACAGTTCGGCGGAGGTCATCGTGGATGAATCCAAAATAACGGAAAATACAACTGTGCTCAACGTGCACACCGATCAATCAGGGATCGTCGGGCTGGTACGCAGGCTGCACGGACTGGGAATGACGATCCTGCAATTACAGATCCTTTCAGATGGAGGGGAAGCCGCTGAAGTCGAAGAACAACGCTAATGGAGTTCTAAAGGTGAACTTTGAGATGAATCACAAAAGCAGCGAAAGCCCGAATTCAGACACCAACGGGAGGGGTAATAGCCCTTCCCGTTGTGTCTTTTCCAATATTACATAATATATCGACGCGTTATATCTTCAGCTTTTATCGACTCAGCATTTCTTACCCACCGTGGAGTGGGGACCCACCCTCTCCGCCTTGGTAGATGGGGGTTAGGAGTAGAGAGTAGAGAATAGGGGATAGGGGATTGGGAGCGGGGTGGATCCAAAATCCTATAACTCTTGGGATTGTTTCCAGAAGGGATTAAGAGCGAAAATTAGCGTCCATTCGCGGAACGTACCCAAAGATCATTGAAAGAATATGCCATTTCTGGCATATTAAAGGTATAATCCACCCATTCCAATCCGAACCGACAGGCGCGGAGACCAGTAGCCAGACAGCCTCGCAGAGAGCCGCCGGGTGGTGCAAGGCGGCAGGCCGGAAGGCGAAATCCCCTCCGCCGGCCCTGATCAGGGCCAGTCGCTTCCGCAGGGCCGGGCAATGCATGAGCATTGCTGGGCAATGCAAAAGCATTGCACAGCGTAAGGGAGCCGGGTACGCCCGTTATAGCAGAGTAGAGGCCGCACTTTTTGCGGCAAAAGCAGGTGGCACCACGAGCGCCCCTTCGTCCTGCTGGCGAGGGGGCGCAATTGATTCACGCCAAGGAGGTGCAACCATGATCGATATCAACCTGATCCGTGAAAAGCCCGAACTGGTGCGGGAGGCGCTGCGCAAACGCCAGATGGACGACGCTCCGGTCGACCGGGCGCTCGAGCTGGATTTGGGACGGCGCGACCTGATCAAGCAGGTAGAAAGCCTGAAGGCCGAGCGCAACGCCGTCTCGAAAGAGATCGGAAAGCTGAAGGACCCCGCCGAGCGCCAGGCGAAGATCGAAGCCATGCGCGAGGTCGGCGAGCGCATCGCCGCCCTGGACGGGCAGCTGCATGAGGTGGAAGCGAAGCTCGAAGCGTTGATGGCAGAAATCCCCAACCTCCCCGAGGCGCGCGTCCCGGTTGGGGTAGACGAAAGCCACAATGTGGTGATCAAGACAGTGGGGGCTCTGCCGGAATTCGATTTCCAGCCGAAAGCGCACTGGGACCTGGGACCAGCCCTGGGGATCATCAATTTCGAGCAAGGGGTCAAGATCACCGGCTCGCGCTTTTACGTGCTCAGCGGAGCGGGGGCGCGCCTGCAACGCGCCTTAATTGCCTGGATGCTCGACCTGCACATCCGCCAGGGCTACCTCGAAAAATATACGCCCTTTATGGTGAAGGAGGCAGTCATGTTCGGGGCCGGGCAATTGCCCAAGTTCGCCGACAACCTGTACCGCGATCACGAAGAGGACTTATGGATGGTGCCGACCGCGGAGGTGCCCCTGACCGGCCTTCTTATGGGAGAAATCCTTGATGAGGCTGATCTACCTTTGCATTACGCTGCCTACACGCCCTGTTTCCGCCGCGAAAAAATGAGCGCCGGGCGAGACGTGCGCGGCATCAAGCGCGGCCACCAGTTCGACAAGGTGGAGATGTATAAGTTCTGCAAGCCAGAGGATTCGCCGGCTGAGTTCGAGAAGATGGTAGCGGATGCTGAGCAGGTGTGCGCAGAGCTGGGCCTGACATACCGCATCAACCAGCTGTGCACCGGCGACCTGGGGTTTACCGCCCAGATCACCTATGATATCGAGGTTTGGGCCCCGGGTTGCGGGGAGTGGTTGGAGGTTTCGTCGGTGTCGAATGTAGGCGACTTCCAGGCCCGGCGGGCGAATGTCAAGTACCGCCCGGCGGATGGCAGCCGGGCGCGCTTCGTGCACACCCTGAACGGTTCAGGGTTGGGAATGCCGCGCACCCTGATCGCCGTCCTGGAAAATTACCAGCAAGCGGATGGCTCGGTGGTCGTGCCGGAAGTCTTGCGCCCCTGGATGGGCAGCATCGACGTGATCCGAAGCGAGACTTAGCATGGCCACCTTGCTGAGCTTCTTGTCCATCTGGATCCCCCTGGTTTTCATGCTGGTGGGGCTGGTCGGATTGATCATCCCGGTCTTCCCGGGGATAGTGGTGATCTGGCTGGCGGCGCTGGTTTATGGGCTCGTGACCGGCTTCGAGACCCTGGGGACCGTGCTCTTTGTCCTGATCACCCTGTTGATGCTGGTCGGGGCGGTGATCGACAACATCCTGATGACGGCCCTGGCGCGGCAGGGGGGCGCCTCCTGGGTTTCGATCATCCTGGGGATGTTGGCGGGTCTTGCTGGCACCATTTTTTTCCCCCCGATCGGTGGGTTGATCGCCGCTCCTACTGTGATCCTGCTCCTCGAGTATTGGCGCCGTCGGGATTGGGACAAGTCATGGCAGGCGACGCGCGGCCTGGTGTTGGGCTGGGGTTTGTCTTTTCTGGTTCGTTTTGGGATCGGGTTATTGATGATCGCGTTGTGGTTGGTGTGGGCGTTTTCCGCTATCCGGGCATGAAGAATGTCATCCCAACGCCCATCCGCTCCAGGCCTTCTCCTGCCCAGTATTCCATCAGAGCCGAATCTTCGTCCAGGGCGTTGAACAGCGCCGGGATAGCGCGTGGATCGCCGATCCCGGCCAGGGCGCGCACGGCTTCCAGACGCGCCACTTGAGGGCCATTGCTCAAGATTTCCAACAGGGCGGGCACCGCCGCTTCGCCGGTGGTGATCAAGGCGTCAGCGGCCAGATGCGCCAGAAAACGGTCGGCATCGCCGAGGGCGTGGGCCAGGCCTGGGATAGCCTGAAGAGAAGGCTGCTGGCGCAGGGCTAGCGCCGCACATTGGCGAACCAGAGCATCTGGATCTTGCAAGGACCCCAGCAGAAGGGACACTACTTGCGGGTCATCGATCTCCGCCAGGGCGCGTGTGGCCCACCAGCGAAGATCAGGGTCAGGGCGATGGAGTAACTCTTGCAAGGCTGGCAGGATTTCAGGGCCAAAGCGGGCCAGGACTCGCACCGCAGCCTCGGCTCTTTCATCCACCCCGCTGGTCAACTCCTCCAGCAGGGAGGCGGCGCTTGTTTGGCTCATTGGTATCGTTAGGAACTAATCTGGCGGTGGAATCGACAGGTTTTCTTTCGAGGTGGACTGCCACTTGTCGCCCTCCTCGATCAGCATCACCGGGATATCGTCTTTAATGGGGTACTTGCGTCCGCAGTCCTGGCAGATCAGCCAGGTTTCCTTATAGAACTCGAGCAGGCCGTCTTTCTCGCGAACACAGTTTGGGCAGCGCAGTATGTCTAATAATTCTTGACTGACCATGGAGGTCTCCTGATTTTTGATTGATGGTTATCTGGTTCATATTCTACCCCAAACACGGCCTTATGGTCTTCGTCCTAATTGTCCTTCTTCTTATCTTTCGGCGGCATGTCCTTGGTTCCCGGGCCGTACTGGTACACCGCTCGCCAGGGCAGGTAATGAGTGGCGAAGGTATCCTCATAAAGCAGCTCGCCGTCCCGCCGAACGGTGCGCGTCACGGTCACATCCGCCCCTTCCACTTCCCAATCCACCTGCTTGATTTCGCCCTTATCCAGGTCCGGGTTTTCTTCATAGAGAGGCTTGGGAGGATCTTCCTTGTTCTTCAACCCGCTGGTTTCCCAATCCACCTTGCGCCCATCTGAGGTGGAGTAGAACTTCCAGGTCAGGCTGCGTCCGGCCGCGTTGACATAGGTTTCCATCAAGAGCCAATTTGAGGTATCGTTGGTGAATTTGAAGTCCACCAGCGGTGCATAGACTGTCGCATCCAACCCGGCCAGGTCAGAGTCGTTCCCGCCGCTGGGGGTCTGTTCGTAATAATAGACCCGGTAGGCATGGGGGTAACGTTCCACGATCGGGAAGCCGCCGAAGAAAGCGGTGCGAAAGAGGGTGGTGCTCACCTGGCACACGCCACCGCCCACGCCCTGGATGGTGCGGTTGCCGAAGATGATCAGCGCTTCAGCGTAGCCATTGTCCAGGCTCACGTCGCCTAATGCATCGGCCATGGAAAATGTCGCCCCGGGTGGCACCAGCAAGCCGTGAAAGCGTTCGGAGGCCGTGGCGATATTTTGGATGCGTTCGGTGCTCGATCCGTAAAAATAGGAAGTATGGGAGCTGACCAGCTCGGTGATGCCTAATTGCTCTGCAGTGGCGTCGTCCCCTACGTCTGGCTGGGTGTATTCCATGTCCAGGGAGATGGCGTGCTCCCCGGCAAACAGTCGATCGTTGATCGCCTGGATGGTGGCGTCAACGTCCAAGCCGCGCCCGACGACTGCCGGCTCGATCACCTCCAGCTGGCGCGAATCATCGTTGAGGATGAAGCGGGCGTCCTCTCGGTAGCGTACCAGTTTTGGGGCAATACCTTCAAGAAAGGAGCGCAACCCATCTGCCTGCAGGCCGACCTGGTAGTGGTCGCCATCGGGAGCCGAGACACGCTGGATGGTCAGCATCTTTGCCAGCGCTTCAGGGTCGAAGGTCCAGGGGCCCGGGTCGCCTTCCTCGGAACCCGGTAAGGTTATGGTCAGGGGTTGGCTCAAGATGCGGCGGGCGATCTCGGCCTGTTCGTCGACGTTCAAGATCGCTGGCGGACTTTCGGTGATAATCAGTTTAACTTCACCATCGCGCAGGTTTTGCAGTTGCGTTTTCAAGCCTTCGATCGTGGCCAGGAAATCCACCGTTCGCCCAACCTGGCCGGGGCGTACGACGACGTTTGTGCCTTCCACGGTTAACGAGGCGTCGACGGTAGGGATATCGTTTTGGGCGGCGATGCCAGTCAGGAAATTCTGGGCTGCGCGCTCGTCAAATACATACAAGGGCGGAAGGGAGGCGCCGAGGTACCAGGACTCGAATTGCGCCAACAGCCGGGCGAGCGGGTTCCCGCCGCGACCCAGGCGATAAGCCGACAGGGCGGTCGCCTGGGGATCGAGGTAAAATCCGACCTGGTTGGGCGTGGCAAGCCACATATTCTCCCCGTCCCGCAATAGAATCCGGCCGCGGGCGGGGTAATCCAGGCGCGCTTCAATCACCGTGGCTGCCTCCTCCGGTCGGAGACCTGAGAGGTCGACGCCAGCTACCGTGACGCCTGGGTAAACCCTGCCAGCATAATACATATTAAAACCGATCGCTGTACCAGCCAGGAGCATGGTAAAGATGGCCAAACCACCCATGACTGCTGCCAGGATGTGGGGGATCAGGTCGATCGGTCGGGTGAGTGTCGAGGAAGGATAAGCGTAGTTTCTCATAGAGGTGTTGACGATCCAGAAAGTCGCTTGGTTCCCTTGTGGGAGAGCTAATTGTACCAAAAAGCATCGTGTATAATCACTTCACAGTGGAACTCAACCCCTCGCTTTTCCGTCTCTTCCCTCAGGAGAGAGTCTGATGTCCTTGCATAACCAGCCGCCATCCTCACACATCATGGGAAGATCCCGCAATAACCCGCAACTCCCAACTCGCAACTCGCAAAGATCTTCCCACGACAAGCGGACCGTAATCTCGCTGATTTGCGTATTGCTTATTATTGTCTCCCTGGCCTGTGCGCTGCCCGGATTGCGCGAGACGGCAGCCACCCCGACACCTACCCAGCGCGCGGCTGTGGTGAGCACGCGACCCCCGCCCGCAACGCCTACGCCCACACCGCAGCCCTTGCCACCCGATCTGGTAGAAAGCGACCCGTTTCCTGGGGCAGAGCTCCCCCTGCAGGGCGCGATCACGCTGTACTTCAACCAGCCCATGGAGCATGCTTCGGTGGAAGCCGCATTTACTGGCCTCTCTGGCAGCTTCAATTGGATCGACGCGGCCACGCTGGCTTTCACTCCCACCAAACCGTTCTCGCCCGATTCCGAAGTCAGCCTGACCCTCGACGAATCCATCAAGGCAGCCAATGGCTTATCGCTTGGCGAGCCGATCCGCTTGGCTTACCAAACCGTGGGCTATCTGAGCATCGCTCAGCAGCTGCCTGAACCAGGAGCCAATGCCGTCGATCCGTCCTCAGCGATCGTGGCAGCTTTTAACCGGCCGGTGGTACCTTTGGGAGCCGATCCGGCCTCCCTGCAGCCAGCATTTTCCCTGGAACCGGCCGCCGACGGTCATGGCGAGTGGTTAAACACCAGTACATACATTTATTATCCTGAGTCTGCTTTGGCAGGCGGGGTGGAGTACACTGTCCGGGTCGAAGACAATCTGTCTGGCCTGGATGGCAGCTCGCTGGGAGGCAAAGTCTCCTGGTCGTTCACCACAGAACTCCCGCGCCTGCTAACGATCGAGCCAGAGGATGGCGCGCTAGACCTAGACCTGGATACTGACCTTCTCCTGACCTTCAACCAGCCGATGGACGCCCGGAGTGTAGCCGCGAATATCGAACTGGTTGACTCCGAGGGCATTCCTGTCCCGGCTGAGCTCGCCTGGAATGAGGACCATACCCAGCTCACTTTTAACCCCACCAACCCGTTAAGACGCCAGCAGACTTATGTGCTTATTTTGCAGGCGCAAGCCCGTTCAAGCGGGGGGACTCCCCTGGGTGCCGAGGTGCGCTCGATGCTGAGCACCTTGTCTTCCCTGGCAGTCGTCGGCGGCGAGCCGGCAGAAGAGGGGCTTAAGAGCGTCTATTCTGGCGTTGAGATCTATTTCAGCGCTCCGGTTAAGGCTAAAAACGTTCTACAGTTCATTACCTTTAGCCCGGCAGTCTCTAACCTGCGCGATTATTTGGACAACGACGGACGCACTCTGCGTCTGATCGGCGATTTTGACCCTGAGACCGATTACACCTTGATCATTTCTCCCAATTTGCAGGATGAGTGGAATGGCCGCCTGGGACAGGAGTTCGTTCTCAATTTTCATACGCTGCCGCTCGACCCAAGCCTGTATGTCACTGTAGGATCAGATGCCTTGTTCTTGACCCCGCAGGAATCGAGCATCAAAGTCCAGGTCACAAACCTGACCGAGCTTTCCATGACTCTGGGCAGCGTGCCACTGGTAGATTTCAAGGCTATGATTGCTCCGGGTGGTTATGATCTCCGCCAATCCTATGAACCGGTCGATAGCCAAACCTTCACACAGACTCTGGATGTCCCCTCGAACCAAAATACTGTCGTAGAAATCCCGCTTTCACTCGCTGGGGGTCCCCTGGCACCTGGGTTTTATTTCCTGCGCTTCAATTTGGCGACCGGTCAGATTTATGCCGGGCCTTATCTCCTGGTAGTTAGCAATGTGAACATGGTGCTCAAGCAGAGCGCCACCGACGCCCTGGTGTGGGCAGTCGACTTACGCACTGGATCGCCCGTCAATGACGCTCCCGTGGTGGTTTATTCAGAAAATGGTCAGGCTCTCGCCAGTGGCCAAACCGACGCCGAGGGAGTGTTGCGGGATACCCTGCTCGCTCGCCAGAATATTTATGGCACCACCTTTGCAGTGCTCGGAGAACCCGGCCAGGAGACTTTTTCCGCCACGCTCTCTAACTGGAACCAGGGTATGGACGGGGGCAGCTTTGGTTATCCTACCGATTATGGGCCACCGCGCCTGGAAGCTTACCTGTATACCGACCGTCCTATCTACCGGCCAGGCCAGACGGTCTTCTTCCGCGCCATCGCCCGCCAGGCTTACAACGGTCGCTACACCATGCCTGACCAATCCAGCCTTTCCTTGTTATTGACCAACGACATCGGCGAGCAGATCACCACATTCGACCTGCCCCTGTCTGTTTTTGGCACAGTGAACGGGTCATACGCGCTGCCGGAAAATGCCGCACCGGGCATCTATCGCTTGAGCAGTGAGCAAGCAAATTACAGCAGCGTCGCCTTCCAGGTGGCCGAGTATCGCAAACCGGAGATCGATCTGACGGTGGCCTTTGCCGCTGAGCAAATCCAGGCTGGCGACACCCTGGAGGCGGCTGTTAACGCGCGTTACTTCTTCGACGCGCCAGTAGGGAACGTGTCCGTGACCTGGACCTTGTTCAAGGAGCCCAGCGAGTTCTACCTTCCTGGCTACCAGGTGGGCAAACAGGACGATCGCTGGCTGTCTCCCTTCCCGGGCTTGTTCCTACCCTCTTTCGGTGAACAGGTCTCTCAGGGTGAGGGGGAAACTGACCCGGAGGGGATGCTCAAACTGGAGTTCGCCACCGACCCTGGCGATACCCGTAATCGCTATACCCTGGAGGTCACCTCTACGGATGAGAGCGGCCTACCGGTCAGCACTCGCTCCAGCATCCTGGTCAACCCGGACGAGTTTTTCATTGGGGTGCGCCCCGATGCCTGGGTTGGCCGGGCGGAGAGCGAGAGCGGATTCGACGTGCTGGTGGTGGATTGGGAAAAGCAGCCGGCTGGGGAGCGTTCTTTGCACGCCGAGTTCCAAAAGGTCGTCTGGGAGCGGATAGAACCAGAACGTCCCGATCCGTACACCTTCCCCACGTTTGTGCCCAAATATACCCTGATCGGCAGCGCCGATTTCTCCACCGGCGCCGACGGTGTGGCTCGCCTGGCCTTTATCCCTCCCGAACCTGGCAGCTACCAGCTGGATGTATCCGGCCTGGAACCGGATGGAGAGAATGCCCTGACCCAGGTACTCTTGTGGGTGGGTGGCCCGGGACAGCCTGTATGGCCTGATCTGGCGAACCAACACCTGCGCTTGACAGCGGACAAGGACAGCTACCAGCCTGGCGAGACAGCCCAGGTATTCCTCCCCAACCCGCTGGGGGAGGGCGTGCTGGCTCTGGTGACGGTCGAACGCGGCGTCGTGCTGCGTCACCAGGTGTTAACCTTAGAAGCAAGCGGTGCAACCCTGCCCCTGCCGCTGGGGGATGAAGACGCTCCCAATGTATACGTTTCGGCCACCCTGCTCAAGCCGGTGGGCGGCGGCGGTTACGACTTCCGCCAGGGCTACCTCATTTTGCCGGTGACGCCGGTCGCGCAAGCCCTCAACGTCGCCCTGACCAGCGAACCGGAAAGGACCGGCCCGGGCGGGGAAGTGAAATTCGGCCTGCTGGTCACCGACGCCGAGGGGAGCCCCGTCGAGGGAGAATTTTCGCTGGCGGTGGTCGACAAGGCTGTGCTGGCCCTGGCTGACCCGAACTCAGAGGATATCCTCCCCGCCTTTTACGGCGAGCAGCCGCTCGGCGTTCAAACCAGTCTGGATCTGGCAGCCTCCACCCAGCGGCTCGCCATCGCCCCAGCAGGTCTGGGGGGTGGGGGTGGTGAATTGCTCCCACCGGTCGTGGTCCGCGAAAGATTCCCCGACACGGCTTACTGGGAAGCCGAGCTGGTCACTGGCGCAGATGGCCAGGCCGAGGTGACGGTGCCCCTGCCCGATAACCTGACCACCTGGCAGGTGGACGTGCGCGGCCTGACCGCTGATACGCGCGTCGGCCAGGACGAAGGACAGGTGGTTGTCACCAAGGACCTGCTGATCCGTCCGGTCACCCCGCGCTTCCTGGTGTTAGGCGATCACAGCCAGCTGGCGGCAGTCGTTCAAAACAACACCCAAGAAGAGTTGCTGGTGGGTGTCACCTTGCAGGCCACCGGCTTTGCCCTGGACGATCCCAACCTGGCGCTGCAGCAGGCGCGTCTGCCGGCCGGCGGGCGGGCGCGGGTGGCATGGTGGGGGACTGCCCAGGACGTAGAGAGCGTCGGCCTGGTGTTCTCGGCCAGCGCCGGGACATTGCAGGACGCGGCCCGCCCGGCTCTGGGCGGCTTGCCTGTGCTACACTACACCGCCCCACAGACTTTCAGCACCTCAGGGACGCTGGATACCGGTGGTGAAATCCTGGAGTTGGTCAGCCTGCCGCGTTCCTTCGACCCAGGCGGCGGTCAGTTGCGCGTCGAGCTGGCCCCCTCCCTGGGCGCGGCGATGCTAACCGCCCTGGACGTCCTGGAGCACTTCCCGTACGAATGCACCGAGCAAACCGTTTCGCGTTTCTTGCCCAACCTGGAGACTTATCGGGTCATGCAGGAATTCGGCCTGGAAGACCCGGCCTTACAAGCGCGCCTGGATCGCACCCTGGAGGCGGGCCTGGCCCAATTGCTTGCCCGCCAGAACGAGGACGGCGGCTGGGGCTGGTTGCAGGGCAACCCGAGCAATCCCAAGATCACCAGCTATGTCTTGCTTGGGCTGGTACGGGCGCGGGAGGCTGGCGCCGGTGTGGCGGCGGACGCCATCCAGCGCGCCATAGACTACCTAATCGCCACGCTGCCCACCGCCGAGATGCTCGATGAAACCTGGCAGTTAGACCGCCTGGCCTTCGAGCTCTTTGTCCTGGATCAGGCTGGCGCGGGCGATCTGGGCGGCGCGGCAGCGCTCTACGAGCAGCGGGCGCGCCTTAACCCCTGGGCGCAGGCTTTATTGGCGCTGACCCTGGAGGATCTTTCCCCAGGCGACGAACGCGCCCAGACCCTGATGTCCGACCTGGAGTCCGGCGCCCAGCGTTCGGCCACTGGCACTCATTGGGAAAATGGCGCACCCGACTGGCAGAACATGAGCACGGCCCTCCAGTCGACTGCGGTGGTGGTGTATGCCCTGGCGCAGCACACCCCAGCCTCTCCGCTGGTCGCCGATGCGACGCGTTACCTGATGTCCCAGCGCGGCGCCTCCGGAGCCTGGGCTTCTACTTACGAGACCGCCTGGACGTTGATGGCTCTGGCGGAGGTGTTGCGCGCCACCGGCGAATTGGGTGGTGATTACAGCTATGGCGCCGCGCTGAACAGTGCGCCGGTGTTGACCGGGCAGGCGGGCGGCGCGGCACAGCTGACTCCGGTAAGCGCAGCGGTGCCCGTCGCCGATCTGTATCCGGATGATCCCAACGCCCTGATCATCCGGCGGGGAGGAGGTCCAGGCCGCCTGTACTATACCGCTCACCTGAGCGTTGACCGTCCGGTGGAGGACGTCGCGCCGCTCAGCCAGGGGCTGAGCGTCACGCGCGCCTATTACCTGAGCGATGCGACCTGCCCAACAGAGGGCTGCGTGCCCATCCAAAGCGCTAAAGCCGGCGAGCTGGTCACCGTCCGCCTGACGCTGACCCTGCCTGAGACGGCCTATTACCTGCTGGTGGAAGATTACCTCCCGGCTGGGGCGGAGGTGCTCGACACCAGCCTGAAGACCAGCCAGCAAGGCGCCACGCCGGTATACGACGCGAGCCATCCTTACGCTGAAGGCTGGGGTTGGTGGTATTTCGGCAGCCCCCAGGTGTACGACGATCACATCGCCTGGGCCGCCGATAGCCTGCCGCCAGGCACCTACGAGCTCACCTACCAGCTGGTGATCCTGCAAGCGGGCGAGTACCGCGTGCTCCCCGCCCGGGCCTGGGAGTTCTACTTCCCCGAAGTGCAGGGCAACAGCGCGGGGGAGGTGTTTGAGATTAGAGACTAGAGAATAGAGAGTAGAGGTTGGTAAGACAACTTCCCGAAAGTTCTAAACTTTCGGGAAGTTACTAAGATCGGAACTTTCGCGAAGTCGTGCCCTAATATTCCTGCA
>Ga0209341_10002098_pt1 | contig 19178 bp, 22 predicted proteins | sample RifCSP13_2_FD_184020 | JGI IMG/M metagenome (GOLD analysis project Ga0209341, IMG submission 184020) | Soil microbial communities from Rifle, Colorado - Rifle CSP2_sed 13_2 (SPAdes) (version 2) | ecosystem: Environmental > Terrestrial > Deep subsurface > Rock core/Sediment | place: Rifle... | reverse complement strand
GGCGGCGGACCGCGCGCGCCCGGAGGGAGTGGCCGCAAACGGGGCGCGCGGACGCGTGCCGCGTGGTCCGGTCGACCCCTCCCGCCCGCGCCCGGCGGCCCGTCGCGCGGCGACCGGTACCATGACGTCGGGAACGGCGGGCTAGCCCGGCGGCACCTGGAACAGGTACTCCTTCAGGTACTGGATCTCCGCTCCGCGCTCCTCGATCGCGACGCGCATGAGGTCGCGGATCGAGAGCATGGACAGCAGGCGCCCCTCGCTGACGACGGGCAGGTGGCGGATGTTCGCCTGGTCCATCTTGCGCATCGCCGACTGGTAGTCCTCGTCGGCGTCGGCCACGACCAGACTCGACGTCATCACGTCGGCGACGCGCGTGCGGGCCGCGTCGAGCCCGCGGTCGACCACCCGCCGGACCACGTCCCGCTCGGAGAACACCCCGCAGAGCCGGTCGCCGTCGAGGACGGCGACGATCCCGACGTTGTTCGCGGCCATCGTGTGCACGGCCGTGGCGACCGTCGTGTTGCGCTGGACGCTGAAGAGGAACCCCTCGCGCATGATCCCGCGGAGCGTCTTCATCGGCGCACCTCCCAACGGTCCGAGCCGGTGGCGAACTCGAAGGGTAGGGCGATCCTACCACCGATTGCGCTACAGTAGCGGCTGGACCAAGACCCCTTGTTCCGGAGAGTCACAAATGGCTGGCAAGCGACGGAGCGTCGAGCCGCAGCGCATCACGCCGGACGCCATCGACCCGCGGCACCGCTGGGACCGGCCCCTCCAGGCGCCGGGCCACACGCAGGTGGACTTCGAGGAGCGCGTGGACTTCCGGCGGCTGCACGCCTATCGCCTCGCGCGGGCGCGGCAGGCGCTCGCCGGCTCGGGCCTCGGCGCGCTGCTCGTCTTCGACCAGCACAACATCCGCTACCTCTCGAGCACGGTCATCGGCGAGTGGGCGCGCGACAAGCTCACGCGCTGGTGCCTGCTCGCCGGCGCCGGCGAGCCGTACGTCTGGGACTTCGGCTCGGCGGCGCGGCACCACCGCCTCCACGCGCCCTGGCTCCCCGAGAAGCACGCGCTCGCGGGCCTGGCCGGCCTGCGCGGCGCCGTCTCGCCGAAGGCGGGGCTGTTCGAGCAGGCCGCCCGGGAGATCCGTGACCTCCTGGCCGCCGAGGGCGTCGCGGGCATGCCGCTCGGCGTGGACGTCGTCGAGCCGCCGTTCCTCTTCGCGCTCCAGAAGCTCGGGGTCGAGGTGCGCGACGGCCAGCAGGTGCTGCTCGAGGCCCGAAGCCTCAAGAGCGCCGACGAGCTCACGCTCCTCAACATGGCGGCAGCGATGGTGGACGGCGTCTACCAGGACATCTGGGAGGCGCTCAAGCCCGGCGTGCGCGAGAACGAGATCGTCGCGCTCGCCACCAAGCGCCTGTACGAGATGGGCTCGGACTGCGTGGAGGGGATCAACGCGATCTCGGGCGAGCGCTGCAGCCCGCACCCGCACAACTTCACCGACCGGCTGATCCGGCCGGGGGACCAGGCCTTCTTCGACATCATCCAGTCGTTCGTGGGCTACCGGACGTGCTACTACCGCACCTTCAACGTCGGCCGCGCCACGCCGGCGCAGGTCACGGCCTACACGCGGGCGCGCGAGTGGATGGACGAGGCGATCGCGCTGATCAAGCCCGGTGTCGCGACCGATCGGATCGCGCGCGCGTTCCCGAAGGCGCAGGAGATCGGCTTCGAGAGCGAGATGGCGGCCTTCGGCCTCAACTTCTGCCACGGCCTGGGCCTCGGCCTGCACGAGCGGCCGATCATCAGCCGCCTCAACGCGTTCGACGACCCGCTCGAGCTCGAGGCGGGGATGGTCTTCGCGGTGGAGACCTACTGCCCCGCGGGCGACGGCACGTCGGCCGCGCGCATCGAGGAGGAGGTCGTCGTCACGCCGAAGGGCGCGCAGGTCATCACGCTCTTCCCGGCCGACACGCTGCCGATCGCCAACCGCTACTGAGCGCGCGCGGCGGCCGTCAGCGCGGCCGTCCGAGCGACTGCAGCCACGCCACGAGGTCCGTCATCTCCTCCGGACGGAACTCGGGCCACTGGCCCGCCTTCCCGCCCGGGCCCGGGGGCGGGACCACCGCATGGTTCCACAACGCCGTGATCACCGCCGCCGGCGACTCGAGACCTCTCACCCTGGTGAGGTCGCCGGCCACCTTCACGCGCCCGCGGGACGCGCCGTGGCAGCGCAGGCACCCCTTGTCCTTCGCCAGCGCCTTGCCGTGGCTCGCGTTGCCGGCCGGCGCGAAGTAGCCGACCGCGTAGAGGTAGGCGACGATGTCCGCCATCTCCTCGGGGCGGAGCTGGGGCAGGGCGATGCCCTGCGCCTTCATCGCCGCCAGCATGGCCGGCGCCTTGTTCCACATGGCCGCCGAGAACTCCAGCAGGCTTCGGCGCACGCCGCGCTCGACGAGGTCGGGGCCCACCCGGCCTCCCTCGCCGCCCACGCGGTGACAGGCGATGCAGCGCTTGCTGGCGAAGAGCTGGCGTCCCGCGTCGGCGCGCCCGGGCAGGACGTAGACCGGCCCGTCCCCGGGGCCGGCGGAGGCGGGGACGAGATAGGCCAGCAGGTCGTGCAGCTCGGGGCCGATGAAGGCGGGCCGCTCGAGGCCCTGGCTCTTCATCGCTTCCATCATCTGCGGCCCGTGGTTCCACAGCGCCGCGGCGACGAAGAGCGGCGAGCCGAACTGCTTGAAGAAGTCCAGGCTCGGGCCGACCACGCCCCCGGAGCCGGCGACCTGGTGGCAGTTGATGCAGCGCTTCTCGGCGAAGTACCGCGCGCCGACCTCCGGGTTCCCGGGCGCGTCGAAGTAGTTGAGCGTGTAGAAGAACCCGATGAGATCCGCGGTCTCCTGGACCTTGAGCTGCGGGCGCGTCACGCCCTGCTGCGCCATCTGCTCCACCATCCGCGGCAGGTGATTCCACATGGCGGAGGCGAGGTCGTAGAACGAGCGCGGTCGCGCGATGCGGCCGAGGTCGGGCCCCACGCTGCCACCGACGCCGTTCACGGCGTGACACTTGACGCACCCCTTGGTGCCGAAGACGCGCGAGCCCGCCAGCGGGTTCTGGCCCGGACCGAAGACGGCCTGGGCGTGGGCCCCCCCGACAGGCCACAGGACGAGCGCGACGGCGAGGAGACTGCATTTCACTGTGTTGCTCATGGGCGACCCCCTTCCGGTGGGCGGTCACTTCCCGCCGGCGACCTTCCCCGCGGCGAGCGCCTTCACGAAGCCGACCACGGCCTCGAGCTCGTCCTTGCCGAGGCTCTTGGCGAAGCTCGGCATCGGCTTCTTGCCCTCGGCCACGAGCTTCCGCAGCTCCGCGTCGGTCTTCGCCGCCGCGTCGGCGAGCGGCGGGATCCTGGTCTTGAGCATCTTCTCGATCTTGGCGTTGCCCTTGCCGTCGGCGCCGTGGCACGAGGCGCACTTCTTCTCGTAGACCTTCTTGCCGAGCTCGAGGTCGGCCGCCGCCGCGGTCGCGACCCAGACGAAGGCTCCGAGCAACACCGAGAGCATCGAAAGCGAGCGCATGGTCCTCCCCCTTGTCATTTCGCTGGAGCGGGTGCTTTTCGCGCAGGCGCCGGACGCGGCGCCGGCGCGGCCGGCGTCGAGGCGGGTCCCCGCGCTCCGCCCAGCAGGTACGCCATCAGGTCGGCCATCTCCCCGCCCTTCAGGATGGGCCACGCCACGTTCTCCTCCACCGTCGTCTCGGTCATCTGGCCCGCGTGATTCCACATGGCCGTGATGACCGCCAGCGGCGTCTTGAGGTTCTCGACCACGCGCGCCAGCGCGGGGGCCACGAGCTTGGTGTCCACCGCCCCGTGGCATCTGCCGCAGCGCTTCTCCCGGTAGACCGCGGCTCCCCGCCGCGCGTCGCCGGGCGGGTCGATGAACTGGAGGAAATAGAGATAGCCGATGAGATCCGACATCTCCTGGGTGTCGAGCGCGGGCACCTCGATCCCGCGCTCGGCCATCTTCGCCCACATCCGGGGCCCGTGATTCCACATGGCGCCCGCGATCTGCATGAGGCTGCCCTTGATCTCGGTCGCGAGGTCGGGGCCCAGCGTGCCGCCGTGGCCTCGCACCGCGTGGCACTCCGCGCACCGCTTCCGGGTGAAGAGCGCCTCGCCGCGCTTCGGATTCCCCGGGGGCGCGTAGACGCGCTCGGTGCCCGCGCCGGCGCTCCGGATGTAGGCCAGCAGGTCGGGGATGTCGGTCCCCCCGAACGTCGCGCGCGTGACCTTCTGCTGCTCCATGGCCCTCGCCATCGCCCGTCCCCGGTTCCACAGCCCGGTGGTGAGGAAGAGCGGCGACGCGTAGCGGCTGTAGCTCGTGAGATCGGGTCCCACGCTCCCGCCTCGACCTCCCACCGTGTGGCAGGTCTGACACCCCTTCTGGCGGAAGAGCAGGCCGCCGCGGTCCGCGTCGCCGGGCGGGTCCAGCGAGCCGAGGTAGTAGAGGAACGCGAGCAGGCTCGCCATCTGCGGGGGCTCGAACGTGGGGCGGGTCAACCGCTTCTCCTGGAACTGGTGCTCCATCCCCGGCGTGTGGTTCCACATGACGGCGGCGATCTCCAGGAGCGGGCGCTTGAGGATCCCGCGGCCGAGGTCGGGCCCGGCGGTGCCGCCCGCACCGTGGACGCCGTGACAGCCGAGGCATCCCTTCGAGGCGAACAGCCGACTGCCCTCCAGGGGGCTGCCGGGCAGGAGCAGCGAGAGGCCGTCGTGGCCGCCGAGCGCCGGGCCGGCGTCGAAGGCCGTCGCCGCCAGCAGGCCCAGCGCGGCCGCCAGGAGCCCGGGCCTCATCGCGAGCCTCCGTCCCGGAGGAGGCCCCAGAAGACGGAGACGATGACGCCGAGGAGGACGAGGAAGACGGGGATCGCCACGATCGAGATCCCGATGGACGCCGAGGGGACGTCCCCGAGGCGCCACGCGGTGCGGATGAGGTGCGCGATCCACGTGACGATCCCGCCGATGAAGACGACGGCCAGGGCCGCGATCGCCCACTGCAGCGCTCGGACCCTCCGGTCGACCTCCGAGGGCCGGGCGCTCATGTCGTCACCCGCGCCCGCCCGTGCGCAGGCTCGGGCGTCGTGTCGTCGGGGAGGTAGGTGCGGAGGCGCTCCTCCACGTCCTTGAGCCCGGCCTCGCGGCCTTCCTGGATCTCCCAGATCGAGATGATCGGGAAGAACTTGACGAAGAGGACGTAGAGCAGGATGAACAGGCCGAAGCTCCCCGCCGTCTCCCCCCACTCGACCCAGGTCGGCCAGTAGTGCGTGACGGGGAACGGGAGCCGGGGATTGGAGAGCGTGGGCACCACGATGTTGAAGCGCTCGAGCCACATGCCGAGCACCACCGCCACCGAGGCCACGACCGTCTTGCCGACGGCGTGATTGCGCAGGTTGACGAGGAAGGCCATGGGCACCACGAAGTTGAGCGCCAGCATGGCCCAGAAGGTCGGCCAGAAGGGCCCGGTGAACTTCGACCAGAAGACCTTCATCTCCTCCGGCTCGTTGCCGTAGTAGCCCGTCAGGTACTCGGCGAACGTGAGGTAGAACCAGAGGAGCGTCATGACGAGCAGCAGGTGGCCGAGATAGCGGAAGTGGATCGGCTTGAGGTACGCCTGGAGGTGATAGATGCGGCGGACGATGGCCATGGCCACGATCAGGGCCGCGATCCCGGAGAAGATGGCGCCCGCCACGAAGTAGGGGCCGAAGATGCTCGAGTGCCAGGCGGGCTGGATGGTCATCGAGAACACGAAGGACACCACCGTGTGGACCGACACGGCGATGGGGATCACGAGGACGGCCATGATGGCGATGGCGCGGTTGAGGATCTTCTGCTGGTGCGCCGAGCCCGTCCAGCCCATCGCCAGGACCGAGTAGAGGAACCGGCGCTTGCCGAGGCGGTCCCGGAGGATCGCGATGTCCGGGATCAGCGGCAGGTAGAGGTAGAACATGCTGGCCGTGAGGTAGGCGCTGATGCTGGTGGCGTCCCACAGCAGCGGGGACTGGTAGCGGCCGTAGCGGATCACGTTGAAGAGCCGGTCCGGCCGCCCCAGGTCCACCAGGATCTGGCCCGCGCCGATGAAGAGGACCATGACCGTGATGACCTCGGCCATGCGGGTGATCGGGCGCCGCCACTCGGCCCTGGACAGCCGCAGGATGGCCGAGATGAGCGTGCCGGCGTGGCTGATGCCGATGAAGAAGACGAAGTTGGTGACGTAGAAGCCCCAGGAGACCGGCTGCTGGAGACCGGTGACGCCCAGGCCCTCGTTGAACTGGGTCCAGTAGGCGATGGCCCCCCAGAGGATGGCCAGGCCGAGGACGGCGACGGTCAGGTAGAAGCCCCGCCCCGTCCGTGCGATGGGAGCGAAGAGAGCGGCGTCGCGCTCGAGGGTCGCGTCAGGCACGGCCATGGGCCTCCGTCTCGGAGAGGTAGATCACCTTCGGCTTCGTTCCCAGCTCCTCGCCGACCCTGAACGCCCGCGGGCTCTTCGCGAGCTTGGCCACGTCGCTGCCCGCGTCGGAGAGATCGCCGAAGGTGATGGCCCGGGTGGGGCAGGCCTCGGCGCACGCCGTGACGTAGTCGCCGGGCGCGAGCTCGCGGCGCTCCGCGCGCACGCGGTCCCGCGCCTTCTGGAGCCGGTGGTGGCAGAACGTGCACTTCTCGACGACGCCCTTGGGCCGCACCGAGACGTCGGGGTTCTGTCCCGGCGCCTCCTGCTGGTAACGGCGCCAGTTGAAGTACTTGGCGTTGTACGGGCACCCGGCCATGCAGAACCGGCAGCCGATGCAGCGCGCGTAGACCTGGGCGACGATGCCCTCCGGGTCCCGGTACGTCGCGTACACCGGGCACACCTTCGTGCACGGCGGGTCGTCGCACTGAAAGCACGGGCGCGGCAGGAATCGGGTCCGCTCCTCGGACTCCTCCACGAGCACCTGCATCCAGCTGATCGTCCGGCCGAGGCCGGCTTCCTTCGCCCCGACCGCGGGAACGTTGTTCTCGGCCTTGCAGGCCATGACGCAGGCCTGGCAGCCCGTGCAGCGGTCGAGGTCGATCACCATGCCCCAGAGCGCCATCTCAGGCCTTCGTCACGTTCACGCGGGTGGTGTTCAGCAGGCCGAAGCCCCGGACCGGGTCGGTCTCGTTGGCGATCAGGTCGTTCGGGCTCGGGCCCTCGCCGCCGAAGAGCGGGATGCTCACGACCTCGGGCCGCCCGCCGGCGGTGAGCTTGGCCCTGAGCCCGATCCGTCCCTTCGCCGACTCCACCCACACGGAGTCGCCGTCGGCGATGCCGAGCTTCTCGGCCGTCTCCCGGTGCACCTCGACCCAGCGCTCCCAGGCGGCCCGGACGAGGACGGCGGGCTGCTCGAGGAGCCAGGGCTGGTTGCCCCCGCCGCCGACCGGTCGGGTCACCAGGCGATAGGTGATGAGACGGAGCGGGAAGTTCCCGCGCTCCTCGCGGGCCGGCAGCGGCACGATCGGGAGGTAGAGGCGGTCGCCGCGGTCGCGGCCCCCGAGGGCGCCGAGCAGCGGCGCGTCCGCGCCCTCCCGCTTCACGGCCTCGTCGACGATCGTCTTGAGCGCCGTCGAGTAGAACTCGAACTTCCCCGACGCCGTCCGGAGCAGCGCCTTGCGCCCGACCGGGAGACCGGTGGGGTCCCACCACGCCCCGCGCTCGACCAGGGCCTTCCAGAACTCCTCGTAGGACTTGAACTCCGACACCCAGTAGCCCTGCCGCTCGAGGACCCGGCGCAGCGACTCCTCCGCGGGCGTCGAGACCACGTAGCCGCGACCGGACTCCCAGAGCCCGCGCACCCCGGCGCTGAGGAGCGTCTCGAAGCGCTCCCAGGGCAGGCTCTCGGCGACGCTTCCGCCCAGGGCCCTGGCCAGCCGGAGCACGACGTCGGCCGTGTTGCGGGTGTCGTGCCGCGGCGGCGTCGCGGGGCCGGCGAGGCTCACGCAGGAGAAGCCCGCCAGGTGCGTGACCTGGTCGTCCTGCCATCGTTCCAGGTAGGTCGAGTCCGGGAGGACCACGTCGGCCCTGGACGAGCTCTCGTCGAGGAACGGCGAGAAGCTCACGATGAACGGAATCCGCTCCAGGGCGCGCGCGAACGCCTCCTTGGCCGGGTGATTGGCCAGCGGATCGGTGGCGAAGAGGAAGAGCGCGTTGATGGGGTAGGGCTCGCCGGCGAGGATCCGCTCGGGGAGCACCTGAGGCGCGCCGCCGACGAGGCGGTAGCGCCCTTGCCCCGCCCCGTCGATTCTCGGGCGCGCGAGACCCCGCTTCGCCGGCTCGTCCTGCCGGACCGGAGGCAGCGGCGCGAGCGGCGGCGCGGCCTGGGCGAGGAGCCCGCCGCTGACGCCGATGTTGCCGAGCAGCGCGTTCAGGCTGTGGATCGCCATCCGCGTGTGCAGGTCATCGCGCCCGTAGGCGGGGCCTCGCTCGCCGACGACCACCGCGGGCTTGAGGGTGGCGAGGTCGCGGGCGATCTCGAGGATCGTCTTGACGGGGACGCCGGTCGCGCCGGAGACGGTGAGCAGGCCGTGCTCGCCGAGCAGCAGGTCCTTGAACCCCTGGTGGCGCTGGCCGCTCGCGTCCTGCCAGTCCTCGAAGCCGTGCGTGTGCTGCTCGACGAACTCCCGGTCGTGGAGCCCCTCGCGGATGAGGCCGTTCGCGATCCCGAGCGCGAGGATGCCGTCGGTCCCCGGAACGATGGGGACCCAGCGGTCCGCCTTGATCGCGGTGTGGGAGCGGCGCGGATCGACGTGGATGAGCCGACCGCGCGGGCCCTCCGCCCCCGTGCGCAGCCCGGCGAACGCGCGGCTGGCGTGGACGGGGCCGAGCCAGGATTCCAGCAGCCCGACGCCGAAGGAGAGGATGCACCGCGCCTCGGCGAGGTCGTAGGCGAGCGGGCTCGTCACGCCCTGCATGAGCTGGTGCGCCAGCGCGGGCTGCTCGGGCGCCAGACAGCGGACGCGGACGTAGTTCGGGGTGCCCCAGGCCTCGGCGAAGCGCGTCCAGACCGTGTCGCGGTAGCCGCGATACTGGCCGCCGAGGATCGCCACGGTGTGCGCGAGGCCCTTGGCGCGCAGTTGGGAGAGGTGCGCGACCACCCGCTGCATGGCCTCGTCCCAGCCGACGGGGCGCAGCCGGCCGCGCGCCCCGTCGCGCGCCAGCGGGCCCTGGAGGCGCCTGGGATCGTAGAGGAGCTGGAGCGCTCCGAAGGCCTTGGGGCACAGCGCGCCGCGGTTGATCGGATGGAGCGGGTTCCCGGCGATCCCCGCCAGCTCGCCGTCCAGGGTGCGGGCCAGGAGCCCGCACCCGCCGGGGCACTGCTGGCAGATGGACGGCACCAGCACCTCCTCGGGCGTTGCCCAGCGCTCGAGGCTCCCCGCGGTCGCGTCGGCCTTGGCCAGCTGCCCCCGGACCACGGCGGCCGCCCCCGCGCTGGCGCCGACCGCCTGGATGAACCCTCGCCGTGTGATGCGCATCGTCCTCCCTCAGCGGTGGCAGGCGTTGCAGTCGGTCGAGCGCGGTCGAGCCGCCGCCTTCTCCGCCGGCGCGCTCGCCTTCTCGTGACAGCCGATGCAGTCGTCCATCGCCAGCGTCCGCAGGGGGCGAGCCGGCGGCTTCATCAGCGTTTCCATGGGGCCATGGCAGGTCTGGCACGGCACCTTGGCGACGACCACGTGGGTCCGGTGCGGGAAGAAGACGTGGCGGGGCAGGCGCCAGACGCGCCGCCAGGGGATCTCCCCGCCCTTCTCGTAGGCCTGGACCTTCTTGATCTCGCCCGTGCCGTCCCCGCCCGCGTGGCAGGTGAGGCACAGGGCCGTCGGCGGCCGCCCCGCCACGGCGTCCCGCTCGGCCCGCTCGTGGCAGGTCGTGCACTCCAGGTTCAGGTCCAGGTGGGTCTTGTGAGGGAACTGGATGGGCTGCGTGACGTCGGGCGCCGCCCACAGGCTCAGGCCGCCCCAGGAGAGCAGGGCGACGGCGAGCACGCCGGCCAGCGCGGCCCATCTCATCGCGTCCCCCTCATCGCGTCCCCCGGTGGCCGTGCCGCCGCGGCCGGCGGCGCGCCACGCTGCGGATCGCCTCGGCCAGCTGCTCCGGTCCCGAGACCCGGATCGCGAGGCCGGTGAAGATCGTCGCCTCGTCGCCCCGCAGGCTGATGGCGACGGCCGTCAAGCCCTCGAGGCACTCGAGGAGCGCCATGCCCTCGTCGCCCTCGACGACGACGACGTCGGGCTTGAGCCGCCGCAGGTCGCGGGCCGAGGCGGCGGGCCGCTCGAGCATGCCGATCATGCGGAGCGCCTTCTGCTGCTCGAGCATCCGCTTGATGCCGTGGGCGAAGAGCGAGTGCTCGTACACGATGCACACCCTCACGACCCCGCGCCGCCGCGGTACCGCGGCCCTCGCGGCCGCCTGCGGCCTCACGCCGCGACCATCCCCGGGCTGGCCGACGGCCGCCGCGCCAGGCGCCGACAGGCGTTGCGCTCGACGATCGCGGTCAAGAGCCATGTCATCCCCGCCGCCTCCTCGCGTGTCGGTGTTGGCTCGCGCCCACTGTCGCGCCCGGACCCGCGCCGCGGTAGTCCCCGGAAGGGCCATACGAGCGAACGGGAAAGGGCTAGCGCGCGCTAGCCCTTTCGGGTGAGAGGATGGCTAGAACGCTCGCGTGAGGATGACGATCAGGTTGTAGTCGAACGCCCTGGCGCTGGTGACGGGCAGCTGGATCCCCGCGCGGAGGTTCCAGCCCTGGGCCGGCTCCGCGCTGACGCCCGGCGTGACATAGAGCTGCACCCGCTCGTTCAGGGCGTCGTCACCCGTCACGGCCGTCACGCTGTTCAGCTCGACGATCAGGGCCAGGGCCGCCACGGGGGAGTAGGTGGCCGTCAGGTTGGCGGTGACCTGCTGTTGCCGGTCCGGCCTCACGCGGGGCTCGTCTTCCTCTTCGGCTTCGATCGTTCGAGGCCGGTTGAGCTGCCAGCTATAGCTGGCGTCGGCCTGGAGGCTGAAGGGGCCCAGCCCCTTGCCCACGGCCAGGAACGGGGCCAGGGCGAGCAGGCCTCCCAGCCCGCGCCGCTCGCTCCCCGTCGGGAACGTCAGCTTGATCCCGCCCGACAGCGCGAGCTGCCGAGCCGGGAGCATCAGCGGGGCGTATTTCGCCATCAGGCTCACGTCGCCGATCCCGCCCACGCTCGGCTCGGGCTCGGGGCCTCGCGGGTCGCGCAGGATCATCGGGACCGCCAGCTTGACGCCGAATGACGGGACCGGGGCGTACTGGAGGCTGCTGAACCCCAGCCCGTACTGTCGTTCCTCTCGGGACCTGGAGAGAGTGAAGGTCACCTCGGCTTCCGTGGCGGGCGTGGCCCCCTCGGTGACCAGCGTGGCCGGCAGGCTCACCTCCGCGTCGTTGTCGCTCCCCCCGCCCGCGGAGGCGAGGGGAGCCGCGCACGCCACCAGCAGCACGAGCCCGACGACGAGGAGGGCTGCCGGCGGCCCGATCATCCGACGATCACCCGAGGCTCACTTGTCCCGCAGCGTCTGCGAGTAGGCCAGAAGATCCAGCACGTCCTGCAGGCTCAGCCCCAGCTCGGCCGCGGCGGGCATCGGCGGGTCCGACCCCGGGTGGCCGAAGCGGACCTTGTGCTGGAATTCCCAGGGATTCGCCCTGGCCACCGTTCCCACGTACTCGGGCTTGGCCGGCTTCCCGAAGTTCAGCGTGGCCCCGTCGGCACCGTGGCAGGCGGCGCAGGCGTCGAATGACTTCTTGCCCGCGTCCGCCTCGGCCTTCACGGCCTTCTTCGTCTTGAGGTCGATGAGGGGCTTCAGATCCACCGGCCCATGCTTGAGGAACGTGGCGAGGTGGGTCAGGGCGGCATCGTTCAGGACGGAGGAGAAATCGTGCCTGCGATCGGCCGAGCCCTTCAGGATGGCCTTCAGCTCGTCGAGGCTCTTGCCCCTGGCGGCCAGGACCCCCGGGAACCCCGTGGCGTGGGAGCCGGAGCCATAAGCCCCGTCCTTGCCCCGGTAATCCCAGCCGTGGCACTCCTTGCACCGCCACGTCGCCTCGCCCTTCGCCTTGTTGGTGGTCTGCGAGGCCCACACGGGGTGATCACCGACGGGGGCCTTCGTGCCCGGCACCGCCTTCCACCACTTGTCGTAGAGCTGCGCGCCCGTCGCGACGCTCTCGGGCGCCGGGGACTGCGCCAGAGCGGCGCCGAGGGGGAATCCGGCCACCAGCAGCCACGCACACCCGCCAACAACCCAATCACGCCTCATCGGTTGATCCTCCTCTGTCGTGCCGGTGTGGAGAGCAGGCCGACGGTACACGCGGCTCCCACTGTCGCCGTCCTGCCCGCGCCGCGGTAGTCCCCGGAAGGACTACGGGTCGGAACGCAAAAGGGCTACTCCCTCGTAGCCCGTTCGGGTGGGGGCGGCGCGCCGAGGCTACGAGGGCGGGGAGCGTCTCACGAGCCCCTTGCGGAGCGCGTAGGCGACCACCTGCACGCGGTTCTCGGCGTGCAGCTTGTCCATGATGCTCTTCAGATGGTTCTTGACGGTGTTCTCGCTGATGCGGAGCGCCGCGGCGATCTCCTTGTTGACCGCGCCGCGCGTCAGCAGCTCGAGGACCTCCCACTCGCGGGGACTCATGCTGCCGGCCGGGGCCGCGGCCTCGGCGCCCCTGCGGCGGGTGAACTCGTCGACGAGCTTGGTGGCCATGGACGGCGTGAGAAACGCGTCGCCGCGCACGATGCCGCGCAGCGTCCGGAAGAGCTCGTCCGGCTCCACGCTCTTGAGCAGGTACCCGTGGGCGCCGGCCTTGAGGGCCTCGAAGAGGTTCTGGTCCTCCTCGGAGATGGTGAGCATGACGATCCGGACCGAGGGCACGGCCTGCCCGATGCGCCGGGCGGCCTCGAGGCCGTCCATCCCCGGCATGTAGACGTCCATGAGGACGACGTCCGGCGTCAGCGCCTGCGCCTTCGCCACCGCCTCGCGTCCGTCGCGTGCCTCGCCGACGACGACGAAGCCTTCGGCGTCGCGCAGGAGGCCGGCCACGCCCTTGCGGAAGAGCGCGTGGTCATCCACCACGAGCACGCGCGTCGGCTTCACGGCTTCCGCCCCGCGGGCTCGGCGGTGGGAAGCTCGACCTCCACCCGGGCGCCCTCGCCGGGCCGGGAGCTGATCGTGAGCTTCCCGCCGACCGCGTCGGCGCGCTCCGCCATCATCTCGAGGCCGAAGCTGCCGGCGGCGCCGCCCGCCACCGCGCCCGGATCGAACCCCCGGCCGTCGTCCTGGATCACCACCCTGGTCGTCGCGTCACGGAGCTCGACGCCGACCAGCACGTGCCGGGCCCCGGCGTGCTTCCGGACGTTCGCGAGCGCCTCCAGGATGATGCCGATGAGCTGGACCTCGACCGCCGGAGGCAGCTTGATGGCCTCGTCGCTGCCGACCCGGAGATCCGCGGCGATGGCCGTCCGCCGGCTCCAGTCGTGCAGGTACTCGGTGAGCGTGGGGATCAGCCCGAGGCTCCGGGAGACCATGCTCCGGAGCCCGAAGATGGCCTGGCGCGCCTCCTCGTACGCGTCGCGAGTCACCTTCTTGAGGTCCGCCAGCTCGATCTCGAGGCCCGCGGGGTCGTCGGCGGCGACCTGGCGCTGGAGGTCGGCCAGCTTGAGGTGGAGGTAGCCGAGGGTCTGGGCCAGGTGGTCGTGGACCTCGTGGGCGATGCGCTGCCGCTCCCGGATGACCGCCATCGCCTCGTTCGCCTCGGCGAGCTCCTGCGTCTGCCGGACGATCTCCGCCTCCTGCCGCCGCACGTGGACGAACACGAAGCGCGAGAAGACGAACGTCCCGGCCAGGCTCAGCGCGAGCATGAGGAAAAAGGCGGGCCAGAAGGGCGGAAGCGGATGGGGGTGGAGATAGAGGACGCCCACCGCCAGCACGGTCAGATAGGCGGCCGGGCCGCAGACCGTGAGCCACTCCAGCACCGGCCGACTGGTCAACCGGGACTTCGCCACGCCATTCCCCCGATCCGTGCGAACGAGCCGCGCTGCGCGGTACCGAGCGTGCAATCGCTCCTGCCGGGATCTTACGTCCTGGGCACCCCGGACGCCAAGCCCCACCCGCCTCGCGCGGTGACCGTTCGCGAAGAATGCGCGCTAGAGCAGCTTCTCCATGGCGATCGTGTCCACCCAGCGGCCGTCGAGCCGGCCCTGCTCGCGGTAGATGCCGACGGTCCGGAAGCCCATCGCCGCGTAGAGCGCCATGCCGCCCGCGTTGGTCGGGAACGCGGAGAGGACGAGCTTGTGGAAGCCGTGCTCGCGCCCGAGCTCGACGAGGCGCGCGAGCAGGGCGCGCCCGACGCCCATCCCCCGCCAGGCGCGCTCGACGTAGACGGACAAGTCCGCGACGAACCGGTAGGCCTCGCGCGCGTTGAAGACGTTGAGGCTCCCCCAGCCGACGGCCGTGCCAGGGTCCGCCAGGCCGCGGCCACCGCGGGTCGGCTCCGTCGTCTCGGCCACGATCACGGGGTGGCGGGGGCTGCGGCCGGCGAGCCACCGGCGGCGCTCCTCGGGCGTGCGCCGCTCGGTCTCGAGCGTCGCGACGCGGTCCTCGATGCCCTGGTTGTAGATCCGGCAGATCGCCTCGGCGTCGGCCGGGGTCGCGGGACGGACCCGGTAGGCGGTCACGCGAGCTCCCGCGCGTCGAGCCGGCCCGCCTCCTGCAGGCGGCGGAACTCGTCGAGCGTCTTGCGGATGCCGTCCGCGAGCGGGGTGGGCGGCGCCGGCCCCAGGTCCTGCTGGTAGCGCGTGTCGTCGAGCGCGTCGGGGAAGGGGATCGGCTCCTCGACGTGCCCGAGGCGGCCCCGCGCCGCGGGCCACGCCGCCTCGATCAGGCCCACGACGTCGGCGATGCGCGCCGAGGCGCCGTGCAGGTTGTAGACGCGCGCGCCGTCGAGCCGGCTCGCCGCCGCGGCGAGGAGCGCGCGCGCGACGTCCTCGACGTAGATCAGGTCGGTCCCGCCGCCCCAGCGGATCCGGAACGGGCGGCCGAGCACGGCCGCCTTCATCGCGAGCGTCGGGTCCGCGGTGAGGCCGAAGTCGCGCCCGGGCCCGTACACCGAGAGCGGGCGGAAGCCCATGGACGGGATCCGGTGCTCCTCCCAGTAGACGCGCGCGGTCTCCTCGTTGGCCACCTTGTAGACGCCGTAGTGGGTCGCCGGGCGCGGCGGCGCGTCGTCGCGGATGGGGCCGGGCGGGTAGGCGCTCGGCGGGCCGAAGACCGCGGCCGACGAGGCGTAGACGACGCGCTCGACCCGGCCGGCCGCCGCGCGCACCGCCTCGAAGACGTTCGCCGTGCCCACGACGTTGACGAGCGCGCCCCCGGACGGGTCCTGGCGGCAGAGCGGGATCTGCCACGCCGCCAGGTGGACGATGCGCCGGACGCCGTGCTCGCCGACGACGCGCGCGACGGCCTCGCGGTCGGCGATGTCGCCGCGGACGATCGTGAGCCGGCCCACGACGTCGTCGCCGCCGAGCATCCGGAGGCGCCAGGGGTCGTCGCCGAGGTCGAAGGCGACCGGCCGCTCGCCCGAGGCCAGGAGGCCGCGGACGACCCACGCCCCGATGCAGCCGAACGCGCCCGTCACCAGCGTGCTCACGGAGGGGACTATAATGGCCGACGTGTTCCAGAGCGAGCGCTTCTTCCGCGAGGCGTGGCCCCAGTTCTCCCGGGCGTTCGAGTCCCCGACCGACGCGACGAGCGAGGTCGAGTGGATCGCGGGCCTGGCCGCGCTCGAGCCCGGCGCCCGGGTGCTGGACGCCCCGTGCGGCTTCGGCCGCCACTCGATCGAGCTGGCGCGCCGCGGCGGCGAGGTGACGGGCGTGGACTTCAGCGAGACCGAGCTCGAGCGCGCCCGGACGGCCGCGCGCGAGGCCGGCGTCGCGCTCACGCTCGTCTGCCAGGACATCCGCGACATGGAGTTCGCCGGCGAGTTCGACCTCGCCGTGAACCTGTGCAGCTCGATCGGCTACTTCTCCGACGACGAGGACCGGCTCGTGCTCGACCGCTTCTGGTGGGCGCTCAAGCCCGGCGGCCTCTTCGTCCTGGACACCCGCAACCGCGACCAGATCGTGCGCTCGCTGCCGCCCGAGGAGCGCAAGCGCGTGGACGGCTGGACGCTCCGGATCGAGAACGCGTTCGACCCGGCGACGAGCCGCTGGCGCGCCCGCTGGTCGCGCCTCAAGCGCGCGGCCCGGGCCCGGGCCGAGACCGAGGAGCTGATCGGCGAGAGCGAGATCCGGCTCTACTCGGCCCACGAGCTCTCGGCGATGCTCCGGCCCGAGCGCTGGAGCCGCGTCGAGCTCTACGGCGGCCTCGACGGCACGCCCTTCTCGCTCGACGCCCCGCGCATCGTCCTCGTCGCCCGCAAGTGAGCGCCCGACCCCCCGAAAGGAGACCGCTCCGATGCCCACCGCCCCCCGGCCCCTGGTCGTGCTCGCCGGCCCCATCCACCCCGACGGCCACGCGCTGCTCGAGCAGGCCGCGCGCGTCGTCGTCTGCGACGACGAGACCGAGGCCGGCCTGGTCCGGGCCGCCGCCGAGGCGCAGGGGATCCTGTTCCGCATCAAGCCGCGCTGCACCGAGAGCCTCATGGCCGCCTGCCCGCGGCTCCGCGTCGTGGGCCGGCACGGCGCGGGCCTGGACACCGTCGACATCCCCGCCGCGACGCGCCTCGGCGTGGCGGTCGTGCACGCCCCCGGCTCGAACTCGCAGGCGGTCGCCGAGCACGCGCTCATGCTGATGCTCGCCTGCGTCAAGCACACGCGCGAGGTGGACCGGGCGACGCGGGCGGGCGACTGGGGCGGCGGGCGGGGCGCCAACACGGAGCTCGCCGGCAAGACGCTCGGCATCGTCGGGGTCGGCAACGTCGGCCGCCGGGTGGCGAAGTTCGCGGGCGCGCTCGGCATGCGCGTCCTCGCCTACGACAAGTACGTGCCCGACGACGAGGTCCGGCGCCGGGGCGCCGAGCCCGTCGCGAGCCTCGAGGCGCTCCTGCCGCAGGTGGACGTGCTCACGTGCCACACGCCGCTCACGCCGGAGACGGCGCACATGATCGACGCGAAGACGCTCGGGCGCCTGCGGCGCGGCGCGGTCCTCGTCAACACCTCGCGCGGCGGGGTGCAGGACGAGCACGCCCTGTTCGAGGCGCTCACGCGCGGCCAGCTGGGAGCGGCCGGCCTGGACGTGTGGGAGGAGGAGCCGGTGCCGCGGGACAACCCGCTCCTCAACCTCGACAGCGTCGTCTGCTCGGGCCACGTCGCCGGCGTCACCGTCGAGGCCATCCGCCAGATGGCGGTGCAGGTCGCGGGGGAGATGGCGCGCGTGCTCCGCGGGGAGCGGCCCGACGTGCTCGTGAATCCCGAGGTGTGGCCCCGCCTCGGGCGGAGGTAGAATGCTCCCATGCCGATCGACACGCGCCATCCCCGGGAGATCCGCGCGGACATCCGCCGGGGCGCGCTGAGCGGGATCACCGCCGGCCTCGGGCAGAACTTCGTCCAGGCCAACCTCGCGGTGCTCCCCCGGGACTGGGCCTACGACTTCCTGGTCTTCTGCCAGCGCAACCCGCGCCCGTGCCCGCTCATCGAGGTGACGGACCCGGGCTCGCCCGAGCCCGTCGGGGTGGCGCCCGGCGCCGACCTGCGGACCGACATCCCCCGGTACCGCATCTACAAGGACGGCGCGCTCGCCGACGAGGTGACCGACGCGACGCCCTACTGGCGCGACGACCTCGTGGCGTTCCTGCTCGGCTGCTCGTTCACCTTCGAGTGGGCGCTGCTCGAGGCGGGGATCCGGCTCTGGCACGTGGAGCACGGGCGGAACGTCGCGATGTGGCGGACCTCGATCGCGTGCCGTCCCGCCGGCCGCTTCCACGGGCCGATGGTCGTCTCGATGCGGCCGATCGCGGCCGCGCAGCTCTCGAAGGCGGTCACCGCGAGCGCGCGCTTCCCCGGCGCCCACGGCGCGCCCGTCCACATCGGCGATCCGGCCGCCATCGGCATCGCGGACGTCGCCCGGCCCGACTGGGGGGACCCGCAGGAGTTCCGCCCGGGCGACGTGCCGGTGTTCTGGGCGTGCGGCGTGACGCCGCAGGCCGTGGCGCTCGCGTCGAAGCCGCCGTTCATGCTCACGCACAGCCCGGGGCACATGTTCATCACGGATCTGCCCAACTCCGCCCTCGCGGCGATCTGAGCGTTGCGGCTGCTCCCGGCGGGCGATCTCGCCGTCTCGGTCGAATTCGGCGAGGAGATCAGCGTCGAGGTGAACACGCGCGTCCGGGCCCTCGAGTTCCTGATCCGCGAGAAGGGCCTCACGGGCGTGCTCGAGATGGTGCCGACGTTCCGCTCGCTCCTGGTCTACTACGACCCGCGCGCGGTCGGTTACGAGGCCGTCTGCGAGGCGATCGCGGAGCTGGCCCGGCAGGCCTCCACGGCGGTGCTCCCGCCCGCGCGCACGGTCGAGCTGCCCTGCTGCTACGACACGGAGCTCGGCCTCGACCTCGAGGCCGCGGCGACGCGCCTCCGCCTGCCCGTGGACGAGCTGGTGCGCCTGCACAGCGGCGCGGAGTACCTCGTCTACTTCATCGGCTTCACGCCGGGCCTGCCGTACATGACGGGGATGCCCGAGCGGATCCAGCTGCCGCGGCTCGAGACGCCGCGCACGAACGTGCCGGCCCAGAGCGTCGGCATCGGCGGCATCCAGTGCTGCATCTACTCCGTGGACAGCCCGGGCGGCTACTGGATCCTCGGCAAGACGCCGCTCCGCCTCTACGACCCGGAAGCGCCGGATCCGATCCTGCTCCGTCCCGGCGACCGCGTGCGCTTCCGCCCCATCGCCCGCGACGAGTACGAGCGCGTCGCCGCGCGGGTCGCGGCGCGGACCTGGCGGCCGGTGATCACGTGACGGTCCGCATCCTCGACGCCGGGCCGCTCACCACGGTGCAGGATCTGGGCCGCCCCGGCCACCTCCGGTACGGCATCCCGCCGTCCGGGCCCGTGGACCGCGCGTCGTTCGTGCTGGCCAACCGTCTCGTCGGCAACGCGGACACGGCGGCGGGCCTGGAGT
>Ga0209341_10002096_pt1 | contig 19182 bp, 14 predicted proteins | sample RifCSP13_2_FD_184020 | JGI IMG/M metagenome (GOLD analysis project Ga0209341, IMG submission 184020) | Soil microbial communities from Rifle, Colorado - Rifle CSP2_sed 13_2 (SPAdes) (version 2) | ecosystem: Environmental > Terrestrial > Deep subsurface > Rock core/Sediment | place: Rifle... | reverse complement strand
ATCCCTGACAATTGCCCTCCCTGCCTCTTTAATGATGTTCGGCCCACCGCCTCTGACAAAATGGAGCATTACCATCCCCACAAGGAAGAAGGAGGCGACTGAAAGGATGGCCGGCCTCTGGCTTCCAAAGGCTGCTGAGACCTCGCCGAAGACCAAGGGGCCTATGACTGCCGACGACTTCCCCACCATGGAGTATACGCCGAAGTAGTCGCTTTCGCGCCCTTCCGGGATGAACTGGGCATAAAATGCCCTTGTAGCTGCCTGCACGGAGCCGAGGCCAAGGCCTGCTATGACCGAGATCCCCCAGAACTGGTTCTTTGTCTGGACGAAGTATGCAAGGACTGTGACGGATGTCCAGAGGAGGAGAGACAACCGTACTACTGCCTTTGGCCCCCATAGGTCGGTAGGCTTGGCCATAAGAAAGGCGCCGGCCATTGCAGTCACCTGCACCAGGATATAGAGGAATATCAGCTCCTGGGGCTTAAATCCCAGGGTAGTTGCGGCAAAGATACTTGAAAATACGATCACAGTGTTTACCCCGTCCTCGTATATCAGGTATGACAGAAGGAACTTCCTCTGCTCCCTCCTCCCCCATATCTCTTTCAGGGTGTGTATGGCGTATCTGAACCCTCTGGAGGCTGCTTCAAGAAGAGATATATCCGTCTTCCTGTCTTTTGGAAGGAACAGAAAGGCCGGGATAGAGAATGCGGCGAATAATGCTGAAACCGTCAGCCATGTGAGGCTGAAATACCCCCCCTTGACCAGAGGTATGGCGATCAGAAGGGACAGGATGGAGCCGGCGTAACCGGTCCCGAACCCCCATGAGGATACCCGTCCCTGGTGGTCCTGCGGGGCGATCTCAGGGAGGAATGCATTGTAGAAGACAAGCCCCCCTTCAAGCCCTATATTGGCCAGGACTATCATGAGAAACCCCTGTATGACCATGCCTTTCGCAAGGAGGGAAAAAGCGGCAACAGAGAGTATGCAAAGGTATGTATAGATGAAAAGGAACCTCTTCCTCTTCCCGGCGTAATCTGCGATACCGCCGAGGAATGGAGAGCTAAGGGCTACAATGATCATGCTTAGGGATATGGCCCTTCCCCACCAGAGGTCGCCCCCTCCTCCCTGGTTCCCGACGATCACATTTGAATAATAGACGGGGAAGACTACAGCAGCAATGACTGCGGAGTAGCTTGAATTGGCAAAGTCAAAGAGGCACCAGCTCAGGATATATCTTTTATTGAGACTCATCTCTTTGGAAAAGTATGACAATTATTGGAAGGAGTCAATGGAAAATTATTACGTCACTTTTTTATTGTAAAATATCGCGTTTTCATGCTATATATCAGGCCTCAGATTCATTGTCAGGAGCGGTTCTCATGGGTAAGTTCAATATAAGGTTTCTTCCATACGACAAGTCTGTAGAGATCGATGCCGAAACTACTGTTCTCAGGGCATCTATCCTCGCAGGAGTGCATATCAATGCCCCCTGCGGAGGGAAAGGGACTTGCGGCAAGTGCCTTGTACGGGTCAAGGAAGGGGATTACGATACCCGGTTCACTCCTCAACTGAGCGAGGAAAACAAGGGGAAGGGTTTCCTCCTTGGGTGCCAGACGAGGCCCAAGGGCGATATGGTCGTTGAGGTCCCCATCGAGTCCCAGATCAGGCCTGGTGAAAAGATTGCCACAGGGGCAAAGAAGGAGGAGCTCCACAGGATGTTTATGGAGCTCGCAGGAGAGGTACGGCCAAGGACAAAAAAGATCTGTATTAAACTTGCTCCGCCGACCATTGATGACCCTGTTGCAGACCTTGAACGCCTGAAGAGGGAGCTTTCTCTTGTCGGATTCAGTACAGACCACTTCCACTGTGGACTTCCTATTTTAAGAAAACTGGGAAAGACCCTTCGGGACGAGGGCTGGGATGTGACCGTGACCCTTTACCAGAGCGGAACTGCCCTCGAGCTACTGGACATAGAGCCAAAAGACAAGTGCGGGATCAGGTACGGCGCTGCGGTGGACATAGGGACTACAAGCGTTGTTGTCTACCTGGTAAACCTCATCACCGGAGAGATCATTGATACAGCAGCTTCCTATAATGCCCAGGCCAGGTGCGGGGATGACGTTATTTCAAGGATCGTATATGCGACAGAGATGGACGGCCTCGACGAGCTTCAGAGGCTTGTTGTAGACAACATTAACCACCTCCTGACCGGCATCGCAAAGAAGCATGCCATAGATATAAACCTGATAGACAAGATGGTAGTGGCAGGGAACACCACCATGACCCATCTCTTTTATGGGATAAACCCTGAATCCATCAGGCTTGAGCCTTATGTCCCGGCTGTTTCTCTCTTTCCGGTTATAAGGGCCAGAAGCCTGGGGATCGACATCCAGGATACTGCGCCCCTATATTCCTTCCCGAATGTGGCCAGCTACGTGGGCGGAGACATAGTGGCGGGTGTCCTGGCTTCGAGGATACACACGAAGGAGGAGACCTCCCTCTTCATAGACGTCGGCACCAACGGGGAGATAGTCCTCGGAAACAGTGAGTGGATGATGACCTGCGCCTGTTCCGCAGGGCCGTGCTTTGAAGGGAGCGGCATAAAGTTCGGGATGAGAGCCATGGAAGGGGCCATAGAAAAGGTTGACATCGACCCTGTAACATTTGATGTAAAGAGCACAGTCATTGGGAACGTAAAACCTATAGGGATATGCGGCTCAGGGATGATAGACGCCCTGGCGGAGATGTACCTCACAGGGGTCATTGACCAGAAGGGGAAGTTCAGAGAAGGACTTGATACCCCAAGGGTAAGGCGGGGAGAGAACGGTCTGGAATATGTCCTGGTCTGGAGGGTTGAGAGCGGGATTGATAAGGAGATAACCCTGACGGAGGTTGACATTGACAACCTGATCCGGGCCAAGGGGGCGATATATGCAGGGTTTACAACCCTCATAGGCGAGGTGGGAATGACATTCGAAAATATTGACAAGCTCTATATTGCCGGAGGTTTCGGACGGTATATAGATGTGGAAAGGGCCATTACCATAGGGATGCTCCCGGATATGCCGGTAGGGAAATTCGAATATCTCGGGAACACCTCTGTTACAGGCGCTTACCTGGTCCTCCTCTCCGACAAACTCAGGGAAGAGGCAGAGGAGATAGCGAAGAAGATGACATACCTTGAACTCTCGGTATGCAGGCCGTTCATGGACGAGTATATGTCGGCGCTCTTTCTGCCGCATACAAACATAGATTCCTTTCCTACTGTAAAGAGATTGCTTAGCGAAGTAGGAAATGTTAAAATTTAGAAAAGGCTGCAAACCACAGAGGGCACAGAGAAAAGATTTAAAACAAGGTTTTTCATTTGGTATTAAAGGGTTTTCTCAGAGTGCTCTGTGGTTTGATTGAAGGATTTAGGTTAAAATTTAAAAAAAAGGTGGTGATTTCATGCAGAAACTTAGAAAGGCGTTATTCAGCCGTCCGCTGGTATGGTACCTGGCCATGGCCATGATGCTGATATCTTCAGTCCCAAGGAATGCTGACGCAGGCCTTATCCCGTCACAGATGGCGGCAGATGGGGCAAGACAGGCGGACATAATTAAGGTACAGGCTGCCCTTGAGTCAAAGGTTGTTGCCCAGAGACTTTCCGACCTTGGGCTCAATGCTGAAGAGGTCAAGACGAAGGTAGCAACCTTCTCCAATGAAGACCTCCACACCCTGGCAACCAATGTGGACCAGCTGAACGGCGGCGGCGACGCCCTCGGAGTTATTGTTACACTTCTCGTAATTGTCCTTCTGGTTGTTGTCATACTTCAGGTCAGCGGCCACAAGATTATACTTAAAAAGTAACCATGACTATGTCAAGTCCTGATAGGTCCCGGTCAACGGGGCCTATTGAGCACTAATAACTATATGAGAATCATAATATTCATATCTTTATTCCTATTTCTTCCAGGATGTCTGACTCCGACCTTCTATAATGTCCATGAACTTTCAGAGAGAGGGAGATATGTAACAAATGTCCCCTTCTTCCCTCAGGCGGTCAACTACTGCGGCCCCTCAACAATGGCCAGCATACTCAACTACTGGGGCTACAATGTAAGCCTTGAAGAGGTGGCAGGAAAGGTCTATACCCCGAAGTTAAATGGGGCGATCACTGTCGATATGCTGAACTATGCTAAGGAAGTCGGCTTTTATGCAGCCTGGTCCAAGGAGAGCATTAACAAACTCAAGGAAGAGATAGATAACGGGCATCCGTTGATAATATATATTGACTTAGGGTATCCTACTTTGCCCTCCGGACATCCCTTTTTCTCCTCAGGCCACTATATCGTGGTAGTCGGGTATGATGACGACAAGAAGGGTGTTATTGTCTATTCAGGAGAAGATAAGGACCTCTTCATACCGTATAATAAACTTCATAAGGTATGGGGAAAGACCGGATTCTGGACACTCTTGATACTTCCGAAAGACTATAAGGGTGAAAAATGAAAAGAGTTTTAGTCACAGTAGTCAGCCTTATATGGCTTACAGGCTGTTCTTCATTGCCGAAGATAATTATACTCAACGACCCCCTGAAGGCGCAGGAACACGCAGACCTTGCCTCCATCTATGAAGAGAAGGGCGAGTACGACCTTGCCATAAGGGAAGGGGAAGAGGCCATAAAGATGGACTCCAGGAACATGAAGGCCTTAATTGCCGTCTGGAACAGCCATTTGCAGACGGGGAGTTACGACAAGGCGGAGAGATATTATAAAAAGGCGATGAAGATTGAGCCTAAGAATGGCGCCCTCCTGAATAACACCGCCATGCTTTATCTGTTCACCGGAAGGTTTGAAGAAGCTGAGAGGCTTGCCAGAGAGGCCATTGCTGCCAACTCGCCCCATGTCGGATACTACTATGACACCCTTGGAAAGATATATGAGAAGATGGGAAAGGAGAAAGAGGCTCAGGAGGCCTTTGATAAGGCAAACGAGCTGTTAAAAGGCCCTCAGTAACTAAACAAGATTCTCTCCTATGGGCACGAGGGGGGTCGCGTCTACACTTTTTATAAATCAATGAAAATCATGCCCTGGAAATGCCCTTTTTGCGGTATTGAATTTGATACCTGATGCGGCGGATAGAGTTTTTAGGCAGTGTTTGTTCCTTGACGGAGTCCGTAAACAGTGATATAGGACTGATAAGGGTTAAGTATCAAAGAGGTATCAATGCAGGCAGCGTTATTGGACAGCATTTTAACTGAAACGTTGAAAAGGATTAAGGCCGTTATTCAGCCGAAGCAGGTGATCCTTTTCGGTTCCGCTGCCCGTGGCGATATGGGAGAGGACAGCGACATTGATTTGCTTGTCGTCACTCCATCCGGTACGCATCGCCGAAAAACCGCGCAAAAAATATACCGTAACATGATAGGTGTTGGCTTTGCAACGGACATAGTTGTAATTACGGAGGATGATATAGAGCAATACAAAGACCATCCGGGTATGGTCATTCATCAGGCCTTGGAAGAGGGGAAAGTGCTGTATGCCGCATAAGCTGACCGAGCTTGGCACTTATGAAGAATGGCTTAGACGGGCAAAGAGCAACCTTGCCATTGCGAAGGTTCATAAAACAGAAGATATTTGCTGGGAAGACCTATGTTTTGAAACTCAGCAGGCCGCAGAAAAGGCGATAAAGGCTGTGCTGATTCATAACAAGATACAGTTTCGATTCGTCCACGACATCGCTGAATTGTTGACCCTTTTAGAACAAAACAATATCCAATTCCCGGAAGAGATTCGCGCTGCCGCAGAATTAACCGATTATTCCGTTGAGGCAAGATATCTCGGACCATCTGAGGCGGTAAGCGAAGAGGAATTTGTCAGGGCATTAAAGATCGCAGAAACAGTCGTTTCCTGGGCCGAATCTCAAGCCTCAAAATTACTCTAAGTTTCTGTTATTCCCGCTATCTCCTTCCATCCATAGAAGGACTGAGGGTTCGATTAGATCATCCCCTGAAAACGCCGTGTTTGCGGTGCTGGATCCGACACAAGAGGCAGCCGGGATATGATGGATCACTTCTTAGCCTCATCCTTGACCGGAACCAGAATTCCAACTGTCCTGTTGTCCTCAGAGAAGTATTGTTTTGCGACCCTCATCACATCCTCTGCCGTAACCTTTCTCATCTCATCGACATATTTATCCAGCAGCTTCCATGAGGCTACGGTCTCATACTGCCCAAGAAGCATCGCCCTGTTGAAGTTGGAGTCCTGCCCCATAATGAATGAGGCCTCTATCTGGTTCTTTGCCTTGGTAAGTTCTTTTTCAGTCACCGGCTCGGTCTTGAATTTATCTATCTCTGCATAAATGGCCTTTTCAACCTCTTCAACAGGTTTTCCGGGCATGGATGCAGCGTAAATATAGAACATGCTCGGGTCAGTGCTTACCATCGAGTAGTCCCCTCCGGCATATAATGCCATCTGCTTCTCGTATACAAGCGATTTATAGAGCCTGGAACTCTTGCCGGCGGAGAGGACAAGCTCTAATACAGAGAGAGGATATGAGTCCTTGTGTGTCAATGCCGGGACATGATACCCTGCTATAAGAACTGGAAGCTCAGCCTCCTTTTTGAGGAAAAGCCTCCTCTCACCTTTCTGTAAAGGCTCTTCTATTGTCACCTTCCGGGGTTCGGCCCCTTTGGGGATGCTTCCAAACTGTTTTTTTATTTCACGAAGCATCTTTTCTGAGTCAAAGTCGCCTACTACAACAATGGTGGCGTTGTTCGGGACATAGTGGGTGTCGTAATGGACCTTCAGGTCTTCAACCTTCATATTTGTCAGGTCGTCCATCCATCCTATGGTCGGTATTCTGTATGGGTGGTTCAGGAAGGCCACCTCCATCATCTTTTCATATAGTGCTGATTCCGGGTCGTCCTCGTGGTTCAGCCTCCTTTCCTCCTTTACCACGTCCCTCTCAGAGTTGAATTCCTTCGGGTCAAGGAGGATACCCCTCATCCTGTCTGATTCCATATCAAGTGAGAGCCATATACGGTCGGATGAAAAGGTCTCGAAGTATGCGGTGTATTCCTTACTGGTAAAGGCGTTGTCATTCCCGCCGTTTCTCTGCACAGTCTGGGAAAATGTCTTTGGACCGTATTTCTTTGTCCCTTTGAACATCATGTGTTCCAGGAGATGGCTCATTCCTGTGTTCCCAGGGCTTTCATTTCTTGATCCAACCCTGTACCATATCTGGAATGTCGCCACAGGGGCCTTATGCTCCTCCATAAGAAGGATCTTCAGGCCGTTGTCCAACGTGTATTCCTTTACCCCATCCCATCCAGCCGCAAAGGCAGAGGCTGAAACCGTAACGATCATTAATAAGGCTAAAATAAATTTCTTCATATCCCCTCCGTAGATTATAGACTATATTCAAAAGCAGGTGGGATGTCAACTAGCCCTGCGGAATATATTAACTTGCTGCTGTAAATGTATTATGCTACAAATATATCGGAAGAATAAAGGCCTAATGATGGGAGGTAGTGATTGGCCAAGGTCCTGATAGTTGACGATGACCTGGATATTCTGGATCTGTTGCGCCTTGTCATGACGCGTTCAGGGCATGAGGTGCTAACCGCCATGACCGGCAAAGAGGCGCTGGGAGCTGTTGCGGATGTTAATCCAGATGTTGCCTTTGTGGACATGAGGCTTCGTGACAGCAATGGACTGGACCTCTTAAGCGACATAAAGAGGCTTTACCCGGAAACCGCTGTTATAATCATGACAGGGTATCAGGATATGGGGACAGCAATAAAAGCGATGCAGGGTGGCGCCTTTGATTATGTAACAAAGCCTGTTGATACGCCTCAGCTTATTAACCTGGTTGAAAAGGTACTCGAGACCAGGAAGGCTGAATCCAGTTCAGTTCGGCAGAGCTCGTGGCAGGGGAAAAAAGAGATTATTGGAAAGAGCAAGGTCATGGAGGAGATATACAAGCTGATAGGTATGGCCTCTCAGAACAAGACCACAGTCCTGATCCAGGGAGAGACCGGGACAGGAAAAGAGCTTATAGCGAGGGCCATACATTACTATTCACCACAGAAGGAAAAGCCTTTTATTGCAGTAAACTGCTCAGCGCTGGCTGAGACCCTCCTGGAAAGCGAGCTTTTCGGGCACGAAAAGGGGGCATTTACCGGAGCTATCCAGCGACATAGAGGAAAGTTTGAGTTGGCCAACGGCGGCACTATCTTCCTTGATGAGATTGGTGACATCCCGCAAATCGTTCAGGTAAAGCTCTTGCGGGTTTTACAGGAAAGGGAGCTTGAGAGGGTAGGTGGAGAGGAAACGATAAGTGTTGATGTGAGGGTCATCGCAGCGACCAACAGGGACATTCCAAAATTGGTGGCAGAAGGCAGATTCAGGGCAGACCTTTTCTACCGCCTGAAGGTGATAACTATAGACATCCCTTCCCTCCGAGAAAGGAGGGAGGATATACCGCTACTGGTAGATTACTGTATCGGAAAGGCCAATTCTGAGCTACATAAGGAGATAAAGGCAGTGGCTCCTGATGTTATGAGTATGTTCCTGAGATATGACTGGAAAGGGAACATAAGGGAACTGGAAAATGTGGTCTACAGGGGCGTCCTGATGGCAAGGGGAAATGTGATCCTGAAAGAACACATACATGAATTGAATCTCTCCCCAGTTCCAGCTAAGCCAGGAGGTGTTGACTTTATAAGGCCCTTGGACGATATGGAAAGAGAGGCGATAGAGAAGACATTACGGTTTACCAACTGGAACAAAAGTAAGGCATGTGAGCTTCTAAAGATACCGAGGCCCAGGCTTGACAGGAAGATAAAGAAATACGGCCTGGAGGTTGAGAGGTTGAGAGGTTGAGAGGTTGCTCAACTTCCTATCTTCTCATCCTTTAAGTAATCAATTGCTTCCTCCCTGCTTGATACCTTCCCCAGTGCCTCGGCCTCTCTTAGCGCCTCTACCATTCTTCCTATCTCTTTTCCTTGCGGAATCCCGAACAGCTTCATTATATCTTCCCCTGTAACGAGGGGCATCTGAGGCGCAGCTATAAACACCTCAAAATAATACCCTGCAAGGTTTCCGATCAGTCCTTTCAGATATTCAAGTCTCTCACCTTCTACAGGCGTTGCCATTGCGTCTGCAAGTGACAGTATGAGGAGTTCTATACCACAACCATCGGCATCCCGGAAGAACCTGTATTTTGCCCTTGATGTAACTCTCTGGAGCTTTGACAGACCCAATATGCGCATATGGCTTGCCGTAAGCCCCCGGAGTATCTTCTCCGTCTTGCGGCTCAGTTTAAGCCTTTTTGCAATATCAGCGCCTTTTTCTTCGTGTCCCAGGAACCTCCCCCTTCCATCCTGCATCGTTCTGGTATAGAGTTTCCCGGCATCGTGCAGGAGTGCAGCAAATTTGACAAGACCTCTCCTTGTCACGTACTCTTCTACCTCTTCAGCCATGTAATCCTCGATCCTTTTACCATATCCGGGGAAATAGCCGTTTAAATGGTTTAATACCTCTTCAGCTACACCTACAGCATTCATGGAATGGTCAAACAGGTCGTGGATATGCCATCCTCCCTGATAAAACCTTTTCCATTTTTCTGTCTCAGGGAGCAAGGTCCTCAATACGCTTGCATCATCCATATCCTTAAGTGTCTTATATGCCGCCGGCATTTCGAGGATCATGAACAGCTCGGTCCTCACCCGCTCCTCAGAAACATTGTTCAGTTCCTCACAATATTTTTTTATCTGGTATAACAGCTCTTCATCCATGGTAAAATTAAAGGAAGAAGAAAACCTGAATGCCCTCATAATCCTCAGGGGGTCTTCCTGGACAGATCTTTGTGATGACGCCCTCAAAACCTTCTTCTCTATGTCATTCTTCCCACCCAGGGGGTCCAGCAGTATCATGTTATTATTGAACAGAGAGTCCAAAGGCACGGCCATAGAGTTTATGGTGAAGTCTCTCAGCCTCAGGTCTTCCTCTATGTTTTTCTTTACCCCTGAAAAATCGACCTGGAATTCTTTCCCGTAGACAACCCTTGAGGCATCCCTCTCATCATCCAGGATGAAGAAGCTGCCGCCAACCTTTTCAGCAAAGCTTTTAGCGAAAGTGATCCCCTGTCCCTGCACGGCAAAGTCGTAATCGTTCCCAAGCCTTGAATTTATCAAGATATCTCTGATAGTCCCGCCGACAAGATAGGCCTTTTGTCCTGATTCCTTAACGATATTTAAGGCAGCCTTTATGACGTCGGAACCGGAAAGGATATCCCTCAGATTGCTCATGGAGACTGCTCCTGTCTTTTGGAAGAGATACTGAAAAGATAGGTAATTAAGGATGGATGTTATACCGATTCGCATTCAATTAAAGACCATTGAATGCTCAGGTATAATACCGAGTAAGCTTTCATTAATCTTAAATTAGATATTTGAAAGCAACTCGGTATAAGTTCTACTTTATTTCAAGACCCTTAAACATAAGGTCCACTTCATCTTTCTCCGCAGCCTGAGCAGCCTCTTCTTTTTTGCATGCATCCGGTTTAGCGGAAAATATGGAAAGCCGGGGCGATTTCATGGCAAGCCCCAGGTCTTCGAGAACACCGGTCAACAGCTCTTCGTTTATCTCTTTTTTCTTGAGCAGGAAGGCCTCAAGGAGTGCATTGTCACACATGGTGTTTATAAGTCTTGGAATGCCGTTCGAGTATTTATAAATCATGGAGAATGCCTCAGTCGTAAATTTTATATTGACATTTCCCGCAGTTGCCAGCCTGTGCTTTATATATTCCTCGGTCTCTTTTTCGTGCATGGCCTCCAGAGCGATTCTAATGGCTACTCTCTGGGCCAGAGGCTCGTCAAGCTTCAGGTTCTGATCTACCTCCGGAAGGCCGAAGAATATAAAGGAGATCAGCTTGCTATCATCGCTCTCAAGGTTAAGCATTCCTCTAAACTCTTCCATTATCTCTTTTGACTGGAGCATCTGTGCCTCGTCAACCAGTACTACTGCTTTTTTCCCACTTTCGCGGATGGAAATCAGCCTTTCATAAAGTTGCCCCATGAGCTTCAGCTTATCAGGGGAGGGGTCATCTATACCCATCTGATGGGCTATCTTTTTCAGCAGCCAGTCTGACGTCACGGCGGAGTGCACCATAACGATCAGGGCGGCTTCATATTTATCCTCAGGAAGGCTATCCAGAAACCTCCTGGCCAGGGTAGTCTTCCCTGCGCCTATGCTCCCAACAAGAAGGGCAAGCCCCTTCATGGAATCAGCGGCATAGGTCAGCTTGGCAAGGGCCCTTGCGTGCTGTGGGGAATTGAAGTAAAACTTCCCCATTGCAACATTGGAGAACGGTTCCATGTTAAGCCCAAAAAAATTAAGATAACTCATACGTAAGAAACCCTCCCCCTTTTAGTATCCCGGCCACCTCCAAGTTGCGATATCTTGGACTGTACGTCTCTGAAGCCGGAATTCTTCTTACTGGTTTCCATATAGGCAGACAGGGCCTCAGCAGTCATTCCGGACAGTTCATATGCAGTTCCCAGCTCGTAGTTCATGCTCGCATACTCATCATCACCTATGCCAGGTAATTGAAGGCCTTTCTTGAAAATCTCAACCGCTTTTAGAGGAACCCCTTTTTCAACATAGCATATTCCTATTAGATTGTAACAGTCAAACTCTATTTTATGGTCCGCAGACGCTATCTTGAACTCACGGATGGCATCATCAATAAGCCCCATTTCTTTATATGCTATTCCGAGGTTGTAATGGGTCTCTGTATCCTCTTTCTCTAACTGTGTATCTACACCTTTCTTAAATTCCGAGAATATATCCTCAAATCCGAATTTTTCAGCCTCTCTCATCCCTGAGGGTGTCGTTAGGGTTTCAAATTCCTCGCTATCCAGCTCTGCTGCAAGATCAAAGAAGCTCTCCACTGCGCTTTCTGCAGAAGGGGGAACAGGCGCAGGAAGGATTGTCTTTGCCGCTTCGTCAATAACCCTAAGCTTTGACAGAGTCTCTTCGTTTTCTGGATGAAATTCAAGAATGCGGTTGCATATGTTCCTTGCGTCCTCATACAGCCCCTGCTGTATATAAAAATCGGCCTCTTCCATATCCTCTTTTATCTTTGAGAGAGGGTATTTTTCTTCCTCCTCTGGGAGTTTCTTGCCGGTTATCTCTGCAGGAGCCTCTTTGGCTATCTCAAGTTCAGGAACTTCTTCTATTTCCTGCAGGGCAACTTCTTCCTTGGCCTCTACCTCCATGGAAATCTCTTCGATCTCGGGCAAGACCTCTTCAGCCTCTTCGGGGAGCGCTACTCCAAGGGAGGCAAGCTTTTTGCGAACTTCTTTATCCTCCGGGAATGCTTTAAGTGCAGTATTAAGTATTTCAATGGCCTTGTCTGCAAGACCATATTTTACATATACCTCTGCCTCTGTCAGATACTTATATACATCCTTGACAGGCTCCTCTGTCTCTTTTCCGCCAGGGACGAAATGTTCTTCCATTGGCGGTTCTTTCTGAGCCTCCTCTGTTGTTTCTTCTACCTTCGGAGCCTCTCCTGTAAGCTGTGAAAGCTCCTCCCTGATAGCTATCTCCTTTTCTCTTTCTCCTTTAAGTCTGTATGCATTGGCCATTTTATCAAGGAGGCGCGGGTCCCTGACGTCATTCCTGTAAAATTCAAGCAGTATGCCAAGGGCGGCATCGAAGTTCTTTCCTTCCAAGGCCTTGTCGACGAAGGGAAGGGCGGTTTCCATCCCTTCCCCGAAGTTCCCTTCCTTTATAAGCAGTTTGGTGAGTCCTTTTCTGGCATCATCAGAAGATGGGTCGATCCTAAGGATGTTTTTATATGTCAGCTTTGCATTCTGTTCATCATCCAACTCCAGGTAGACCCTGGAAAGGAGCGATAGTGCTGTTGTGTCATTTGGATCTGATTTTAGGGCAGCCTTAAGGGAATCAAGAGCCTTTTTTATCTTCCCGGTCTCAAGATATGCTTCCCCAATGCCTCTGAGCGCTTCTCTGGAGGCTGGTTTTGCAGATAAAAGCTTCTCGTAGAGAATGATGACATCGTCCATCCTCCCCTTCTTCTTCAGGTCACTGGCAATCTGGGAGAATTCTTCCAATGCCTTTTTATCGTCTCCACCTTTAAGGTAGAGATCAGCAAGTTTGGCTCTTATGCTGAAATTTTCGGGGTCCATAGATGCCATGTCTTTAAGGGCGCCTGTGGCCTCTACGGTCTTTCCCTGCTTTTCATAGTTAGCTATTACTATCCGGTACTGTGCCAGGGCGTCGGCAATAAGGCCCTGTTTTTTATAAAGCTTTGCGAGTTTTACATAGATATCTGATATAGAAGGGTCTATCTTGAGGAGTTGCTTGAAGACGGCTATTGCCTGAAGGATAAAGCCATCAGAGGCATAGGATTCTGCAGCAGCGGAGTATTCATTAACGGCAGAGGCATTGTTCCCTACCTTGAGGTACAGTTCTCCAAGTTTCAGGCGCGACCTTATATCTTTAGAGTCGGCCTCCACTACCTTCTGGTATTCAGAAATGGCCTTGTCAAACTGACCCTTCTGGATGTACTTCTGGGCCTGATCTATTAGTTTACCTTTGTCTATACTAACTGCCATCTTGATGTCCGTTCAAAACATGGATTAACGCATAATATTACATTAAGGTGAGCGGAAAAGTCAAAGGGTTTTAAGACCTCTGACCTTTCCTTCAATTTGATAGGGGTGTAGGGTTAGATGTAAGTATCTGTTTTTCAGATCATATCATGGAAGGAGATGTCGTTATTGGACATGGTTGTTCTTACCTTAATAAGGGTTGCTACTTCGATCTGCCTTATTCTTTCTCTGCTCAACTTAAATACATTTCCTATGGACTCGAGAGTCATTGGCTCAGATCCATCAAGCCCGAAGCGCAGTGTTAGGACCTTTTTTTCTGCAGCAGACAGACCTTCAAGTGATTTCCGTAAAATGTCTGCCATCCTCTCTCTATCGAGCGATATGTCAGGAGCCTCAGAATCCTTGTCTTCTATAGTATCAAGAAGAAGGTGTTCCATTGATCCTCCTATAGGTGCTTCAAGGGAGGAGGTCTTTTCCGCCAGTATCATTAGATCCTTCACATATCTGGCAGGAAACAATATATCCTCAGAAACTTCTTGAATAGAGGGCTCTTTCCCTTTCATCTGTCTGAGTTTTTTTAAAGACTTATTAAGCTTATTTATGTTTTCAACTATATGGACCGGAAGTCTTATGACCCGCGGCTGATTCATCAAGGCCCTTTCCACGGACTGTCTTATCCACCATGTAGCATAGGTGGAAAACTTGCAATTCTTGCTGAGTTTAAATTTTTCGGCGGCCTTTATGAGTCCTATGTTTCCTTCCTCTATAAGGTCAGAGAGTGGAAGGCCACGGTTAACGTATGCCTTTGCTATCTTGACGACCAGTCTCAGGTTAGCCTCAACCATCCTCTTGGTAGATGCCTCGTTTCCCTTTTCAATTCCTTTGGCTACTGAATATTCTTCGCCGGGACTGAAGAGGGTCAGTTTCCTCATGTCATGGAGGTATGATTTTAGGGAGTCGGAGAATTGTGCTGTTTGCGGCGACCTGTTCTCTTCACAAGCTAAAATATCTCCAGCTTTACTGAGATGCCTTGGATTTCTTCTAAAATGGGTATTCCTGTTAAAGGCTAAGCTGCCTGGCATAAAATAGAACCTCCTTAGTAAAAGTGAGTAGATTTTATACCAAGTTGCTTTCAAACATCTACTATTGAGACGAATGAAAGCTTACTTGGTGTTATACCTGTTAGAGATATAGATATTTGAAGATTGATTTGAACTGTATTGACTAGGGTTATTGCAAAGGGAATGCCGGAGAGTTAAAAAACTCATAACATTGCGAAATGAAATAGACTTGAAGATTAAGAGGATATTTCAAAGGGGGGCATTGCAACAATACGTTGCAATAAAGCATAACATTTATTAGCGTTTCGTTGCAGGGGTTGCAGTTATTCGAAAGGATTTTTGAGGAGAATTGTCTGATCTCTTTCCATACCAACGGATACCATTATAGTCTCGACTCCGGAAAGTTCAGCGATCCTGTTAATATATTTTTTGGTGTTAGAGGGAAGTGAATCAAAATCCCTTATATCGCTTAAATCCTCCATCCATCCGTCCATTTCTTCATATACAGGTTCTGCGCCGACCATTACCCTTTTATTTGAAGGGAACTCATAGTACGCTTTCCCTTCAAAGGTATAACCTGTGCATATCTTTATCTTGTCAAGAGTACTTAATATATCAAGTTTTGTTATGACCAGACCTGTAAGACCATTTACCCTTGCCGCATGTCTCAGGACTACCGCATCAAGCCAGCCGCATCTCCTGGGTCTTCCGGTTGTCGCGCCGTATTCGTGTCCTTTTTCTCTGAACCAGTCTCCCATCACGCCATTCTGCTCAGTTGGGAAGGGGCCTTCCCCTACGCGTGTTGTATAAGCCTTTGATATCCCTATAACTCCATTTATATGGGTCGGCCCGACACCTGTGCCGCTACAAGCGCTCCCGGCAACGGTATTGGAAGAGGTTACATAAGGATAGGTCCCGTGATCCACATCTAAAAGGGTTCCCTGAGCTCCTTCAAACAATACGTTCTTTCCTTTTTTTATCTCGCTGTTTATATAGATAGACGTATTAGTAACATAACCTCTGAGTCTTTCTGCGTACCCCATATATCTGTCGTATACTTCATGGACCTCAAATCCTGACTGATGCAGGAGGTTTACCAGCAGATGGTTCTTTTCCATCAAAATGAACTTCAGTTTGTCTCTGAATACTGATTCGTCTATCAGATCGGCAAATCTTATCCCGGTCCTGGCAATCTTGTCCTCATATGCAGGTCCTATCCCCCTGCCTGTAGTCCCTATTTTCCTATTTCCCTTGAGACTCTCTTTTGCTGCATCAATCTTCTTATGGTAAGGCATTATAAGATGGGCATCTTCGCTTATAAGGAGTCTGTTATCATCGAATCGCCCCCTTCTCTTCAGGGCGTCTATCTCATCTATCAGTACCTCGGGATCGACAACTACACCGTTCCCGATTATGCACCTCTTGTTCGGATGCAGGATGCCGGAAGGTATAAGGTGCAAAACGGTCTTTTCTCCATCCACAACTATGGTATGGCCGGCATTGTTCCCTCCCTGAAAGCGGACGATAAGGTCTGCATATTCGCTGAATATATCGACGATCTTACCTTTACCCTCGTCTCCCCACTGTGCGCCTACGATAACTATATTAGACATTCAAAACCCCCAAACAATGCATTTTAAAACAAGGGACGCTGATTTGCAAGATTTATCAAGATGAACGCAGATAAGTCTCAGGATATTTTTTCCAAGCGATAAAAATTTTGATGTTTTAAAATCAATACGTTTCTGCGCCTATCTGGGTCCCATTAATCTTTTTGGTGTTCCACTGCCGACATCAGGTTATCCAGGTCGATAGCAAAGCCGGTAGCAGGAGATGGATAGCCAAAGCCGGCAAGAAGGTCGTCGTACCGCCCTCCTCCGCATAAAGCAGTTCCAAGTCCATTTACAAACCCTTCAAATATAATCCCTGTATGGTAATCAAATCCCCGAATCTCGCAAAGATCGAGAGAAACATATTTGGACAGCCTTTTACGTTTAAGAATGTCGAATACGCTCTTGATATTATCCAGAGCGTTTCTCGATCTTTCATTAGTTATAAGCCTATTTTCATCTCGTCTATCTAAGACGTCTTCACCGCCAAAGAGATACAATAGAGCTTGAAAGGGGACTAAGAGTTCACCATACTTCAGGGTTGTCGACATCTCTCTAAGCCGTGTCGAATCTCTTTTAGATATAGCATCCAATACCTCAGCTTTTTCTGATTGCGAAAGATGCGCTTCATCAAGGATGCCCTTTACAAAATCCACTTGTCCTATGGCTATCTTGAAATCTTTCAGGTTGCACGCTTTAAGAGATTCTATAAGTATTTCTATAATCTCCGCATCTGCCTCTGGTGATGAATTCCCGATTGATTCAACCCCTGCCTGATACAACTCCCTGTGCCCGCCACTGACGTCCTCTGTTTGACGGACTACGCTTCCGTGATAAGATAATCTAACGGGTGTATTTTTATCTCTGTAGTGAGTTGCGACTATCCTTGCTATCTGAGGCGTAAAGTCCGGGCGAAGTGCTATAGACCTCCCTGTTGCCCTGTCGGTGAATTTTACGATCCGTTTCTTTAAATCCTTTCCGGCACCCTGAGTAATCACATCAAGGTACTCAAGGAAAGGTGTGGTAACCTCACGATACCCATACTCTTCAAATACGGAAAGAACCTTCCTTAAAAGGGCATTTCTCTTTCCCGTCTTATCAGGAAGGGTATCCCGAACACCTCTTGGAAGCGTAATCTCCGTCTGTAACATGGCGCACCAACTCTATCAAAAAACAGGTTTCCTGTCTATATAAAACAGGTAATGCCAGGGCTATTAGTAACTTACCAAAAAAAAGACCCTGAGATAGTTGTCTCAGGGTCCCGAAGTGGTTCAAGCCCAATGTTTAGTGGGATTAAAGCCTGACCTGGGTTACTGATACAATATTTGGGAGCTTCTTTACCTCTTCCATTACTGCATCAGATACCGGGGAGTCTATAGAAAGCAGCGATATGGCCATGCCGCCGGCCTTGTCCCTGCCGAACTCCATGGTGCCTATGTTCACATTGCTCTTTCCCATGAGGGTCCCGATATTTCCTATAACTCCCGGCCTGTCGTGGTTGTAAATGAAGAGTTTTGTCCCTTCCGGTATTGCCTCTAAGTAGAAGTTGTTTATCTTTACAATCCTCGGCTCCTTCTTTCCAAAGAGCGTCCCTGCAAGGGTGTTCTCTCCTCCACTGGTCTTTACCTTAATGGTTATCAGTGAAGAAAAGTCTTCGGGTTCGCTCGTTCTGGACTCGACAACCTTTATTCCCCTCTCTTTGGCCATAATCGGGGCATTTACAAAATTTACTATGTCACCCATGATAGGTGTGAGAAGTCCCTTTAAGGCAGCTATGGTCATAGGTGCTACAGGGGCCGCAGCAACCTCTCCGCTGTATTCGATAACAACCTCCTCAATTCCGCCCTGTGTAATCTGGGCATGGAAGGCGCCCATCTTCTCTACAAGGGTGAGGTAAGGGGCTATCTTCTTCATCACATCACCGCTGACCGAGGGTACGTTCAAGGCATTCCTTATGGTGCCGTTTACAAGATAATCGGCAATCTGTTCCGCCACGTCAACTGCAACATTCTCCTGGGCCTCGTCAGTGGAGGCGCCCAGGTGCGGGGTGCATATTACCTGTTCCAGAGCCAGCAACGGGTTGTCTGCTGCCGGCGGTTCCTTTTCAAATACGTCAAGGGCAGCTCCTCTGACCTTGCCTGCCTTTATAGCTTCAGCCAGATCGGCCTCGTTTATGATCCCGCCTCTTGCGCAGTTTATGATCATTACCCCGTTCTTCATCTTTGCGAAGGACTCCTTATTAAGCAGGTCCTTAGTCTCCTTTGTCATTGGTATATGGAGGGAGATAAAGTCCGCCCTTTTGTAAAGCTCATCAAGGGTAACCAGTTCCACGCCAAGCTCAATGGCCTTGTCAGGAGATATGAACGGGTCATACGCTATTACGTTCATCTTCAACCCCTGGGCTCTGCTTACAACAATGGAGCCGATGTTTCCGATACCGATTACGCCAAGGGTCTTGTTCGTTATCTCCTTACCCATATACTTGTTCTTTTCCCACTTGGCGGCCTTTGTTGAGGCTGTAGCCTGGGGTATGTCCCTTGCAAGGGAGAGCATCATTGATATTGCGTGTTCTGCGGTTGTAGTGGTGTTCCCATAAGGGGTGTTCATTACAATGATCCCGCGCTTACTGGCCGCAGGTATGTCTACATTGTCTACACCGATGCCTGCGCGTCCAATCACCTTAAGGTTGGTGGCAGCCTCTATTATTTCGGCGGTAACCTTAGTGGAACTGCGGATGGCAAGACCATCATAGTCCTTTATGATCGCCTTCAGCTCCTCTGGTTTGAGCCCTGTCTTGTAATCCACCTGAACTTCGGGAAACCTTTTAAAGACCTCTATCGCCTTTTCAGACATCTTGTCGCTTATCAGAACACGCTTCATATTTACC
>Ga0209341_10002095_pt1 | contig 19183 bp, 14 predicted proteins | sample RifCSP13_2_FD_184020 | JGI IMG/M metagenome (GOLD analysis project Ga0209341, IMG submission 184020) | Soil microbial communities from Rifle, Colorado - Rifle CSP2_sed 13_2 (SPAdes) (version 2) | ecosystem: Environmental > Terrestrial > Deep subsurface > Rock core/Sediment | place: Rifle... | reverse complement strand
GACTCTTCTGGGGCAAGCGCCGGCCGCAGAGCAGGAGGCCGGGTGGGGGTGGGGAGGTTGGGAGCCCGGGGCCTCGGGGCGCTCGATCAGCCCCGATTGGGAGGCGGGACACTTCCCCGCCGAGACCGGCCCCGAGCCGCCCGTCGCCCTTCAAGCACCGTGGCCATCGGGGGCCTTGCCGCTGCTGAGGGCGGTGGGTCAGGTGGGGGCGGCCTATCTGGTGGCCGAAGGGCCCGACGGGCTCTACTTGGTCGATCAGCACGCCGCCCACGAGCGGATCCTCTTCGAGAGATTGCTGGCCGAGCGCGAGAGGGGCCGGCCGGAGTCGCAATCCCTGCTCGAGGCCGCCACAGTTCACCTCCCGCCCTGGCAGGCGGGGATCCTCGAGGAGAACTTGTCATCGCTGGACGGACTGGGGTTTGAAATCGAGCCTTTTGGCGGCGGTGCCTTCCGATTGCGGGCGATGCCCGCCTTGCTTAAGAGCCTGTCGCCCGAGGCGGCGCTCAACGCCGTCGTGGAGGACTTCGAAGAGGATGAGGCTCCTCTCGAGGGCGAGGTCGTTCGCCGGATCGCCGGCCGCGTGTGCAAACGCGCGGCGGTGAAATCCGGGCAGGTGCTCTCGCTGGCGGAGCAGGAGCGACTGCTTCGCGACCTGGAGGCTTGCCAGTCACCCCGGGCCTGCCCCCATGGCCGCCCGACGATGATCCATCTCTCGGTGGAGACTCTGGAGCGTCAGTTCGGCCGAAGAGGATGATCAGCGGGTGGGCCGGGTCTCGATCGGGGGGGCAGCCAGAGGCAGCCGGACCGTGAACGTAGTTCCGTGCCCGACTTCGCTCGCCACCTCGATCTGCCCGCGATGGCTCTCGGCGATGCGCTTGGCGATGGCAAGGCCGAGGCCCGTCCCAGCGACCCGTGCTTCTTGATCGGGCACCCGGAAGAAACGCTCGAAGACGTGCGGGAGAGAATCGTGGGGAATCCCGCGCCCGGTGTCCCCGACCTCCAGGACGGCCTGATCGGCCTGGCGGTGCAAGCGGATCTCCACCCGCCCCCCGCGCTGGTTGTACTTGATCGCGTTGGTCAGTAGATTGAGCAGGAGCTGCTTGAGTCGATTCCGGTCGCCCTGAAGCGGGGGCAGGCCGCGGTCGATGTCGGTCGCCAGGGTGAGCTGCTCCGCCTCCAGCACAGGCCGCACGACCTCCAGCGTCTCGAAGACGAGCCCGGAGAGCTCCACCAGTTCCCGCGTGAGGCGGGTGCGGCCCGATTCCAGCCGGGCTAGCTCGAGGAAGTCGGTCGTCATCCCGTTCAAGCGCTGGGCCTCGTCATGCACGCCCTTGGCGAGCTTAAGGCGTTGATCGTCGGGCAAGCCGGGGCGCTGCAGCAAGTAGGCGGCGGCGGTCAGGGCGGTGAGAGGGCTGCGCAGCTCGTGGACCATCTCGGCCACCACGTCGCTCTGCTGAAAGAGGCGCGTGTTCTCGATCGCCACCGAGGCCTGTGCGGCAAGCGCCTCCAACAAACGTAGATCCTCGTCGTCGAAAGCGCCCTCGCGCTTGTTGACCGCCTCGATCACCCCGAGCGTCTTATCTTTGGTGTACATCGGGACGCCCAGCACCGAGCGCGTCTGAAAGCTGGTGAGGATATCCACTTCGCGGAAGAAGCGTGGGTCGCTGAGGGCATCCTGAACCAGGAGGGGCTCGCGCCGGGTGAACACCCAGCCTGCGATGCTGTTCTCAGCCGGGACGGCCTGGTGACCCAGCCCGCCGGGGTTGAGATTGCTGGCGGCCTCGAAATAGAGCTGATGAGCCTTCGGGTCGTAGAGCAGAAGCGAAGTGGCTTCGCTGTCGGTGAGCTCCTGCGCCGCATCGACCGTGCGCTGAAGCAGGATTTCGAGATCGAAGGTCGAAGCCAGCCCGGTCACCACCTCCAACAGCCGGGCATAACGATGGAAGAGCCGCGGGTAGTTGCGGATCGCGGATGTGTCGCTGGGTTGGTCACTGGGCTTGTGGCGGTTCACGCAGGGCCTCGTCAATCAGGCATGGGAGAACTTCGGCGACATCGTCCCGGAAAATGAAGTCGGCCCTTTCGTCCAGGTAGGTGGGCTCGCGGTTGATAATGATCAGCCGGGCTCCGGCGTTCAGCGCCTGCACGGGGAACAGGGCCGCCGGGGTCACCTCAAGCGAAGAGCCGACGACCAACACGAGATCGGCCTCCCGGAAGAGCGATTGGGCCTGATGCACGGCCTGAAAGGGGAGCTCCTCGCCGAAGAGGACCGCGTTCGGCTTGAGCGCCCCGTTGCAGGCGGCGCAATGGGGCACCTGCCCGGTCTCGACAAACGACTGCAGCAGGCCCGCCGTGGGTACGACCGTGCGGCAGCGGACGCACGTCGCCTCCCGCAAGTGGCCGTGGATTTCGACAACGCAATGCGAGCCTGCCCGCAAGTGCAAGTCGTCGATGTTCTGCGTGACCACGCCGAGGAGATGGCCGGCGCGCTCCAGCCGCGCCAGGGCGAGGTGCGCCGGGTTGGGCTCGGCCCTCAGCACCCGCACCGCCAGCGGACGCACCCACTCGTAGAACTGATCGGGGTGGTGACGGAAGGCCAGCAGAGAGGCCACCTCCATCGGATCGCACGTCTCCCAGAGCCCGCTGCCCGGGGAACGGAAGTCGGGGACGCCGGAAGGGGTGGAGATCCCGGCGCCGGTGAGCGCCACCGCGCCTCGGCTGGCCCGCAGAAGGCGTGCCGCACTCGCCAGATCCGGTGCGGGCAGGGCCATTTCCACTGCGAGCCTAACTCACGACGGGTTGGAGAAAACCACTGGCGATGTTGGCGGCGAGCTTCTGGAGCTGGTCGGCCATCAGGCTCTCGGGCTGCATCATGACGATCGGCATGCCGCCCTGGGAGGCCTGATGGGCCTGCTCCGGGGCCGGGGAGATGATCCCGGCCAGCGGGAGAGCGAGGTCGGATTCCACCTGGCGCCAAGGGATCTGCAAGCTGGTCCGCTCCTTCAGCACCAGGAGGAGGGACATCTTGGTCTTGTTGATGCCGCTGCCGTGGAGGTCATCGATCAGGGCCCGGGCGATCGAGGGAGTGGGGAAGACCGGCTCGACGACGAGCAACACCCGATCTGTGAGCTGGAGGATCGGCTTGACATGGGGCCGGATGCCGCTGCCGAGATCGATCAGGAGCGTCGTGCACATGACCGTGAGATTGCGAACGATCGCTTCCATCTGAGGGACGGCCTGCTCCATCTCGGTGTCGCGGGGCCGATACGAGGAGAGAAGGAGGCGCACGCCCGATTTGTGGGTGACCAGCTCGCCGTCTACAGAGCGAAGATGGATATCTTTCAGTGAGCGGGCGAGCAGGTGCCCGAGGCCGAGAGGGCTGGGGATTCCCAGATCAAGGGCGATCGTCCCGCGGCCGGGATTGAGCTCGGCGAGGATCACTTCCTGACCGCGAGACTGAAGGCCGATCGCCACGTTGAGGGCCATGGTCGTTGTTCCCAGGCCTCCCTTGGCCCCCAGAAAGGCGATCGTCGTCGCCTTCTCGCTGGGCGCCGTGCGCGCTTGCGCAGAGCGCGCCAGCACAGCCTTGACGTGGGCCGTCAGTTCCGCCGGGTGGGTGGGCTTGGTGAGGTAGTCGTCGGCGCCCACCTCGAAGCCGGTCACTTTGTCGTCCACCATCGACTTGGCAGTGAACATAATGATGGGGATGTGGGCGACGCTGGGGTCGGCACGCAGGCGGCGGGTGACTTCATACCCGTCGATGTCGGGCATCATGATGTCGAGCAAGATCAGGTCGGGTTTCTCGGTGGCGGCCTTCGAGAGACCCAACTCTCCGCTCGTGGCCACGGTGATCTCATAGCCCTGGCGCTCCAGCATCAACCCCACGAGCTTCAGAGTATCGAGGTCATCGTCGACTACGAGTATCTTCTCGGCCATCCCCGAACGCCCTTAGGCGGTCTCCCAGCCTTGGCAGTCTAGCACAAAGGGCAGGGCCGGGCAAGAAGCCCTTGGTCTCAGAGCCGGCGGAGATGAGGCCGCTTGCACTATAATCGTCGGCACCGGAATTGCACCGAGGCGGTCATGGCCTTCGAGCTGTGGGGTTTCCAGGGCGCATTTGATCTCAGTCTGCCCCCGCGGCTTTCCGGCCTCCTGGCGCTCGCCCTCGCGTTGCTCGGGCTCATCGTGTTCTTGGGCCGAGGCCGCCGGGCCGACGCGGGGCCGCGTCGCCGGCGAGGCGGTCTATCATGGCTCCTCCTGGCCGCCTTGCTCGCCGCCGCTCCGCTTGCCTCCCAAGTCTTTCTCCTCCACCTTCCTTCCGCCGCCTCGGGGGCCGTTCCGGGGACGCCCGCCGGGCCTCCCGGCGCCCGCCTCGCCGTTCTGGCGGCAGCTCCCTGGCTCCTCGCCGGGGGGATGCTCGGCATCTGGCAGGCCGCCCTCGTCGGGCTGGCCGGAGGCATGGCGGCCGCGGGGTGGGGGAACCACAGTCTGCTTACTCCGATCTTTACGGCCTCGGTGGCAAGCGGCGTGGCGTGGCTGTTGCGTTCCAATTACGCTGATCGCATTGGCCAGGGGCTGCGCTCCCCGCTTGTGGCCGCGCTCTTCGGGGGCCTGGCCATCGGCCTCTTTCGCATCGCCGAGCTGCATGCCTTTAGCGGCGGAACCTTCTACGATTCACTGCAATTCGCCCTCGCCAACTCCGGCGCCGTGATCGCGGCCGGCCTCCTCGAGGCGGCCGTGGCCGGCCTTGCCGGCATCGTTCTGAGCAAGCGGTTCCCCAGTCTGTGGTATCGGCCTGCCTCGCTGGCTCCCGCCCCCCACCAGCGGTCGCTTTCCGCCCGGCTGCTCCTTACGTTTGCGAGCCTTGGGATTGTCAGCGCCCTAGCACTGGCCGGGCTCGTGTGGGCTCTGGCCCACGCCGCCGCTGAAGAGGCGATCCACGCCCAGATGGTCCGCGCCGCCACCCAGGCCGGTGAGGGACTTCCCTTTTTCACTCAGACCGGGCGATCCATTCTCGGCGAGCTAGCCTCTCGCCTCGGCCCGGGCCTCCAGTCGCAAGCCCTCACCGAATCCGATCTCACCCCGACCCTTCGGACTATCGCGTTCTTTCGTCGGATCGCCGTCTTTGACCTGAGCAGGGGGCTGGTGGCCTCGACCCCCGGCGGGGCGGACTCGACCTCGGGTTGGCCGCTGGCGCTCGAGGCCGGAGCCGAGCTGGCGCTCAGCGGGGCGCCCACCGAGGTCACGCTCGCCCCGGGCGAGACGGCAGAGCCGACGCAGATCGTCTTCCTCTGGCCGGTCGTTTCCGAGAGTGATCGATCGCCGATCGGCTTTGTTGCCGGGTGGACCGATCTGAGTTCCAATCCGATCCTCTCCCCGGTGCTGCGGCAGCTCACGGCCTTTAGCCCGGGAGAAGGGCTCATCGTCGACGAGACCGGGGCCATCCTGGCACACTCCGATGCGTCCCTGATCGGGGAGAGCTTCTCTCTTTTCGAGGCAGAGGCTTCGGCGATCTACACCGATCGGGCGCCCGATGGGACCCTGCGGCTCGTGTTCCCCTACACGATCCCCGGCTCGCCGTGGCGGGTCGTGGTGACCACACCGCAGCGAGTGGTTGAGACGGAGACCATGCGCATCGCCGCGCCGCTGGTGGCGGTGGTGGTGGCGATCGGGGCTTTGGGGATCGGCGTGGTGATGGTGACCAGCCGTCGTCTCACCCATCCGCTGCGCCAGATCGCGGCGGCGGCCGAGGCGATGGCCCGTGGCAGCCTCACGCAACCGCTGGCGCTGCCCGGCGAGGATGAGATCGGCCGCCTGGCCGGCTCCTTGGAGCGGCTGCGGCGCAGCCTGCGCGGGCGCCTGAACGAAATGGATTTGCTTCTCTCGGCCAGCCAGAAGCTGGCCTCGAGCTTCGATCTGCGGGCAGCGCTGCCTCCGATTCTCTCCGGGGTGCGCGATGTGGTGGGCGCGGAGATCGTTCGCGTGGTCGTCGCGGCGGAGGAGCCGCCCGGCCTGGCGAGGTCGGAGTCCTACGCGCCGCGTGGGGCCGAGGCAAACGGCGGGCCGCTGGATGGTCAGGTCGCCGATCTTGCCCGGAGGCGCGGGCGCTTCATTCTCGAAAACCCCTCCCGAGCACGCGCCGTCCTCGATCTAGGCGCCCTCGACTCTCCGCTCGAATCGATGATGGCCCTGCCGTTGATGAGCGAAGAGAGCTTCGTCGGCGTGCTATGGCTCGGACATCGGAAGGCCCACAGCTACACTCCGGACGAGGTCAATCTCCTGACCATCCTCGCCGGCCAGCTCGGTGTTTCGGTCGCCAATGCTCGCCTCTTTCACGAGGCCGAGGAGGAACGGCTACGCCTTTCGGCGATCCTGGCCGCCACGCCCGACGCCGTCCTGGTGACCGACCGGGCCGGGCGGATCCTGCTGGCCAACCCTGCCGCAGAGATCGTCCTCAAGGGCCGGGCGGAGGAAGCCACTGGCCAGGCGGCCGAAGCCTGGGTGCGCGAGCCCGAGGTGTTGCGTCTTCTCTCGGCCCCGGCGGGGGAACGGCGAACGGCGGAGGTCTCGCTGGCGGGCGATCGCGTGCTTTTCGCAACCATCGCCGACATCGAGCCGGAGGGCGCTGGCACTTCCGGCCGGGTGTGCATTCTCGGAGATATCACCCACTTCAAGAAGCTGGACGCGCTCAAGAGCGAGTTTGTCTCGACCGTCAGCCACGACCTGCGCGCCCCCCTGACCCTCCTGCGGGGCTATGCCACGATGCTCCCGATGGTGGGCAGCCTGACGGAGAAGCAACGCGAGTTTGTCACCAAGATCCTGGGCAGCGTTGACTCCATGTCGCAACTGGTGGACAACTTGCTCGATCTGGGCCGGATCGAGGCCGGCGTCGGGCTCAGCCTCGAGCAGGTGCGCGTGGAAACAGTTCTGCGCGATGTCGTCGGATCTCACCGCCCCCAGGCCATGGGGAAGCAAATCGTCCTCGAGGTCGAAGTGGCGGAGGGGATGGAGCCGGTGGAAGCCGATCCAACGCTGCTGCGCCAGGCCGTGTCGAATCTCGTGGACAACGCCGTGAAATACACACCGCCGGGCGGCCGGGTGAACGTGCGGGCCAGCCAGGCGCGGGGCCGGCAGCTGATCAGCATCCACGACAGCGGGGCCGGGATCGCCCCGGCAGATCAGGCGAGGCTCTTCGAGAAGTTCGCCCGCTTGCGGCGCAAAGACGGCGCCGGCGAGCAGGGGCCCGGGCTGGGGTTGGCCATCGTGAAATCGATCGTGGACCAGCATGGCGGGCGGGTGACCGTGGATAGCCGCCTGGGAGTGGGGAGCACCTTCACCGTGGATCTTCCCTTGCGCTACGGGGGGGGAGAGGCCGAAGAGGGGAGCCCGAGGCTCTAGGGCTGGACCTTACCCTTGACAGACCTCCTTCCAGCCGTATAATTAGGTGTACTAAGCAGACCGGGTGCTCACGAGCGCTTGAGGGATGATTGCCCCTCATGCGCTTGTTTTGCTTGGCCCTGCCAGAAGCACGTTTGTTCTAGGGGCCAGTGCCCGCCGCGGGTTTCTCGAGTCCTTCGTGGAGGCGCATAGGTGGAAGGCAAGGGCTTCAACGCGTTGCGGATCAGCCTTGCTTCGCCCGAGACCATTTTGAGTTGGTCCTACGGCGAAGTCCTCAAACCGGAGACGATCAACTACCGCCGTCTGCGCCCGGAGAAGGACGGCCTCTTTTGCGAAGCGATCTTCGGCCCCACCAAAGATTGGCAATGCTATTGCGGCAAGTATAAGAACATCCGCTTCAAGGGAATCACGTGCGAGAAGTGCGGGGTCGAGGTGACGCGCTCCTCGGTCCGGCGCGAGCGCATGGGGCATATCATCCTGGCCGCGCCCGTGGCCCACGTCTGGTATACGCGCCGTGTGCCCTCCTACCTCGGCCTGCTGCTCGACGTCTCGCGCCGCAACCTCGATCGCGTTCTCTACTTCGCCCAATACGTCGTCACCAGCGTCGACGAGGATGCCCGCCGCAAGGCCCTCAAGCGCATTGAAGACGAAGTGGCTCGGCTTGAGAAGGAGCAGACCGATTCCCTCAATTCGCGGATCGCCACCATCAAGGCCAACCGCAAGAAGCGGCTCGAGGATCTGGAAGAGCGCCGGCGCAAGCTGAAGGAATCGTTCGATGAGGAGATCGCCTCCCAGATCGAGCCGGTGATCCAGGAAGGCCAGCGGGTGGAGCGCTCGCTTTCGGAGAGGCTCGCCAAGGAGCTCCGGGCGCCCGTGCAATTCAAGGCCACCGAGACCCTTATCGCCGACAAGGGCGAGATCGTCTCCAACGAGCATCTCACTCGCGTCCAGAAGGCCGTCAAGGAGCGCCTCGATGAGATCGAGGCTTCGCTCAAGGAAAAGCGCGACCGGGAGATCGAGCGCATCAAGATGCAGACGGAGAAGACCAAGGCCGAGGCCGATCTGGCCATCTCCGATCTGCGCAATTCGGCCGATGATCTCTCCTCCACCGCCCGTGAGCAGCTCCTGGCCGACCGCGAGGAGCTCCAGACCATCCGCCCGCTGATGTTTCTGGGCGAGACCCGCTATCGCGAGCTGAAGACCAAGTGGGGCCAAGTCTTCCGCGCCGACATGGGCGCCGAGGCCTTCTACGAGATCCTCAAACAGACGGATCTCGAGCAGCTGGCCAAGGAATGCTGGGAGGAGGTCCGCACCACGCGCTCCAAGCAGCGTAAGAAGAAAGCCACCAAGCGGCTCAAGGTGGCCGAGGCGCTGCGCCGCTCCGGCAACCGGCCGGAATGGATGATCCTGACGGTCTTGCCGGTGATCCCGCCCGACCTGCGCCCGATGGTGCAGCTGGACGGCGGCCGCTTCGCCACGTCGGACCTGAACGATCTCTACCGCCGAGTGATCAACCGCAACAACCGCCTCAAGCGGCTCGTGGAGCTCGGCGCGCCCGACGTGATCATCCGCAACGAGAAGCGCATGCTGCAGGAAGCAGTCGATTCGCTGATCGACAACTCCCAGCGCGGCAAGGCGCTCTCCCGCAGGGGCCGGCGCGAGCTCAAGTCGCTCAGCGACATGCTCAAGGGCAAGAAGGGCCGCTTCCGCCGCAATCTCCTGGGCAAGCGCGTCGATTACTCCGGGCGCTCGGTGATCGTCATCGGCCCTCAGCTCAAGCTCTTCCAATGCGGGCTGCCGAAGTCGATGGCCCTCGAGCTCTACCGGCCCTTTGTGATCTCCAAGCTGGTGTCCTACAACTACGCCGCCAACGTCAAGGGGGCGAAGCGGATCATTGAGCGCACGCGGCCGGAGGTCTGGGAAGTCCTCGAGGAGGTCATCAAAGACCGTCCGGTGCTGCTCAACCGGGCTCCCACGCTGCACCGCCTGGGCATCCAGGCGTTCGAGCCGGTGCTGGTGGAGGGCAAGGCCATTCATCTCCACCCGCTCGTCTGCGCCGCGTTCAACGCCGACTTCGACGGCGACCAGATGGCGGTCCACCTCCCGCTCTCGGAAAACGCCGTCCGCGAGGCGCGCGAGCTGATGCTCTCGACGAAGAATCTGCTCAAGCCGGCCGACGGCGAACCGATCGTGGGCCCCTCCAAAGACATGGTGCTGGGCGTCTACTATCTCACCATGGCTGTCGACGGCCGAGTGCACCGCGGCGATGGCCGGGCCTTCTCCGATATGGACGAGGTGGAGATGGCCTACGGCCTCGGCCAGGTGGGTGTCCATACCCGTATCAAGATGCTTGCCGAGAGCTGGTATGACGACCAGGGCGGACGGCTGGCACAGCCCGAGACGCGCATGATCGAGACGACCGTCGGGCGGGTCCTCTTCAATCGCATCCTGCCTGAGCCGCTTCGCTTTGTGAATCGCGTTCTCGACAAGGCCTCGATGCAGGTGCTGGTGGGCGAGGTCTATCACCTGCTGGGCGAGGAGGGGACGCCGGCGGTCGTCGACGCGATCAAGGATATCGGGTTCGCTTACGCCACCCGCTCGGGCACGACCATCGCCGTCTCCGATATCACCGTCCCGCCCGAGAAGCAGGAGATCATCAACCGCACGCTGGAGGCCGCCGAGGCCGTCCGCAAGGACTACCTGCGCGGCCTGCTCACCGAGCAGGAACAGAAGGAACGGATCATCGAGCTCTGGCAGGCGACCACCTCGGAGGTGGCCTTGGCCGTGCGCAGGGGCATGGATCCGGCCGGGAGCCTGGCCACGATGGCCATCTCGGGGGCGACGAAGGGCGGCTTCGGGCCGATCTCGCAGCTCGCCGGGATGCGCGGCCTGATGGCCGACCCGGCCGGGCGGATCATCCCGCTGCCGATCCGCTCCAACTTCCGCGACGGGCTCAATACCCTGGAGTACTTCATCTCGACGCACGGGGCGCGCAAGGGCCTGGCCGATACCGCCCTGCGCACTGCCGACGCCGGCTATCTCACCCGCCGCCTGGTTGATGTGGCACAGGATGTGATCATCAACGCCGATGACTGCGGGACCGAGCAGGGCATCGTTCTCCGCCGCTCGGACGACGTCGCCGGCCAGGACTTCGGCACCCGCCTCTACGGGCGCGTCGTGGCGCGCCGCGTAGCCGACCCCGCCAGCGGGGAGATCCTGCTCGACCGCGGTGACGTGATCACGATCGAGCTGGCCCGCAGGCTCGCCGCCTCGGGCGCGGAAGAGGTGTACGTCCGCTCTCCGCTCACCTGCGAGCTTCGCTTCGGGCTGTGCGCCCAGTGCTATGGCATGGACCTGGGGCGAGGCAAGATGGTCACCCGGGGGGCAGCCGTGGGCATCGTCGCCGCCCAGTCGATCGGCGAGCCCGGCACGCAGCTCACCCTGCGGACCTTCCACACCGGCGGCGTGGCCGCCGGCGGCGACATCACCACCGGCCTGCCGCGCGTGGAAGAGCTGTTCGAGGCGCGCAAGAAACCCAAGGGCGAGGCAGTGATCGCCGAGATCACGGGAACCGTCCAGGTCATCATCCCGGAGTCGCCCGATGGCCAGAGGCTCCTGCGCGTGGTCAACAGCCGACTGCTGCAAGATGAGTACAGCATTCCCGGCAACTGGTCGCTGAAGGCAGAAGACGGGGCGCGGGTGGCGACAGGAGAGGTGATCGCCACGCGCGGCCAATCGCAGATCGTCGCCAGCCACGGCGGCCGGCTGCGGATCGAAGACCGTAAGGCGATCATCTCCTACGACCAGGTGGAGGAGGCGGAGTTCGAGGTTCCACCCAGCGCCCGATTGTTGGTGAAGGACGGGGAGCAGGTGCAGGCGGGTCAATCCCTCACCGAGGGCTCCCTCAATCCCCACCGCACGCTGCGGATTCTGGGGCGCGAGGCCTGCGAGGTGTACCTGCTCACCGAGGTCCAGAAGGTCTATCGCTCGCAGGGGCAGAACATCAACGACAAGCACTTTGAGGTGATCATCCGCAAGATGCTCTCGAAAGTGCAGGTGACGCAGCCCGGCGCCAGCGACCTGCTGCCGGGCGATCTGGTGGATCGGCTCTACCTGCAGCGCCTGAACGAGATTATGCTCAAGCAAGGCCAGCATCCGGCGCGGGCCGTCCAGGTGCTCCTGGGAGTGACGAAGGCTTCGCTCAGCACCGAGTCGTTCCTCTCGGCCTCCTCCTTCCAACACACGATCAAGGTGCTGGCGGGCGCGGCGATCGAGGGCAAGGTCGACTACCTGCATGGCTTGAAGGAGAACGTGATCATCGGGAAGCTGATCCCGGCGGGGACGGCGTTCCCTGGAGAGCAGGTCGCCCTCCGCGACGAGATGTTGGAGGCGCTGCCCATCCCCGAAGCGCCGGAGGTCGAGGCGCAGCCGATTGAGGCCGAGCCGGCATAGCGGGCTAGGGCCGCCGAGGTATCCCGCGGGCACGCCGAGTTGGCGGACGGCGTGCCCGCTGCCTGCCCGGCACGGCTCGTTCGGCGCCGGTTGACAGGCGTGGCCGGCGGCGGTTACAATTCATCAACCTGCCCCGCCGAAGTGTGGCTGGGGCGGGTGTACGAATCCCAACTTCCCCGCCGCCCCGCGTGCGTCCCGCCGCAAGCCCTGCCGAAGGTCTCGCGTCCCTGGCAGGCTCGCCGGGATGGCATCGAGAACCGAACGCGGGCGCGGCGGTGAAGCGAAGCTGGAGAAGCATGATGAAGATCGCGGTCTTGGAGGCGGGCGGGAAGCAATTCCTGGCCCGGGAAGGCCAGGCCATCGAGGTCGACCGGATCCCGGCTCAGGTCGGCGACGCCGTTGAGTTGAAGGATGTTTTACTGGTGGTCGATGGGCCCGAGATCCGGGTCGGCACGCCGCTCGTCGAGGGCGCGGCCATCGATGCCCGGGTGATGGAGCAATTCAAGGGCCCGAAGATCCTGGTGTTCAAGTACATCCCCAAGGAGCGCTACCGCCGCCGGCGGGGTCACCGTCAGCAGCTCACCCGGCTGGCGATCGATCGGATCCGGCTGCCGGGGGAGGAACGCCAAGCAGCGCCGGCAGGCTCCCAGGCCCCGGCGAAGAAGGCAGGGGCGACCACGAAGAAGGCGGCGCCCAAGGCGGCCAAGACGGCCGCCAAGAAGACCGCGGCCAAGAAGGCTCCAGCCAAGAAGACGGCCCGCAAGTGAGGCACGGAGAAGAGCGATGGCACACAAGAAGGGCGGCGGTTCGAGCCGCAACGGTAGGGACAGCCAGGCGCAGCGCCTGGGAGTGAAACGCTACGGCGGTGAGCGTGTGCGCGCCGGCAACATCCTGGTGCGGCAGCGCGGGACGCACATCCACCCCGGGCTCAACGTCGATCGCGCCGGGGACGATTCGCTCTTCGCCACGATCGATGGCTTCGTGCAGTTCGACATGATGCGAGGCGGGCGCAAGCGGGTGAACGTCTTGCCGAAGTAGCCTGGCCGCGTCGGCGCAGCGCCTGCTAGGCCTGAGTCTGCCCCCCGAGGATCAGCCTCCTGGCCTGCGTCGAGAGAGTCGGGGAGGGAAGGACGACGATGAAGCAAGGGATCCATCCGAAATACTATCCAAACGCCACCGTGATCTGCGCCTGCGGCAACACCTGGACGACCGGATCGACGGTGGAGGTCATTCACACTGACGTTTGCTCCAACTGCCATCCGTTCTACACCGGCGAGCAGCGCATTGTCGATACGGAAGGCCAGGTGGACCGGTTCTACAAGAAGCTCCAGGCCCACAAGGACTATCTTGAGGAGGCCGTGTCGCGTGAGGCGGCGCGTATATCGCCCGAGCTCCCGATCTCTGAGCTCGAGTTGGGCACCAAGCCCGAGTCGGCGCTGGCCAAGGCCGGGATCGAGAAGGTGGGCCAGGCCCTCGAGCGGTTGGCCCTCGGTGACGCCGCTCTCCTCTCCGTCGAAGGCTTCGGTCGCAAGAGCCTGGCCGATCTCAAGCGGCGCCTGCGCGCCCGCGGCTTCGAAATCCCCGAAGCGGCAAGCGAACCTCAGCTGGGCTAGCCCGCGATCGCCGTGTTGTCGCAGAAGCGTTGGAAGGTGTACACTCGGGGCAGGTGCAGGGCGCCTGCCCCTTCGCTTTTCACGGAATCAGGAGGACGTCTCTCGGATGACCGGCAGCGTTGAAGTCATCACGGGATCGATGTTCAGCGGCAAGACCGACGAACTGATCCGGCGGCTGCGCCGAGCACGCATCGCCCGCCAGAAGATCCAGGTGTTCAAACCCAGCATGGATACCCGCTTCGGGGAAGACAAGGTCACCTCGCATGCCGGGACGGAGTTCGCCGCCACGCCGGTGACGAACGCCCGGGAGATCCCCCGCCTGGTCGGCTCCGATACCACGGTCGTGGGAATCGATGAGGCCCAGTTCCTCGACGAGTCGCTGCCCCGGGTGGCCATGGATTTGGCCGATCGAGGGATCCGCGTCATTGTGGCCGGGCTCGACACCGATTTCCGCGGTGAGCCCTTCGGAGTATTCCCCGTGCTCATGGCGCAGGCCGACCACGTCGACAAGCTCTACGCCATCTGCATGGTCTGCGGTGAGGAGGCCACGCGGACCCAGCGCCTGATCAACGGGCGGCCGGCCCGCTACAATGATCCCGTCGTCGCCGTGGGCGCCAGCGAGCTGTATGAGGCCCGCTGCCGAAGACATCACCAGGTGCCGAGAGAGGAATGATCGGCGACTACCACGACTTTCTCGACGAGATCCTCATCCCGGAAGGCACCCTTCAGGCTCGCATCCGCGAGCTGGGCGCGCAGATCAGCCGTGACTACGACGGAAGAGACCTGCTGCTGATCTGCATCCTGCGCGGCGGTGTGATGTTCCTCACCGACCTGATGCGCGCGCTCACGGTGCCGCACGCCGTGGATTTCATGGCCGTCTCTTCCTACGGCGCCGGGGCGCGCCGCTCACACGGCGAGGTGCGCATCACCCTGGATCTTACGGCGAGTGTGGAGGGGCGCAACCTGCTCCTGGTAGAAGACATCATCGACAGCGGATACACCATCGCCGCCGTCATCGAGCTGCTCAAGACCCGCCATCCCTCGAGCCTGCACGTCTGCGTTTTGCTCGATAAGGCGGAGCGCCGGGAGGCGCCTGTGCCGATCGACTACTGCGGCTTCGTGATCCCGAACAAGTTCGTCTTCGGTTACGGCCTCGACCTCGACGAGTATTATCGCAATCTCCCCTTCGTCGGGGTAGTGAAGGCCGAGAAGATCCCTCCACCCGGATAGCTCCCCGGCATGCCTCCCCAGGCCTGGCTACCTGAGCCGCTTCCCGCCGTGATCTCCAAGCTCGCTGGCGCCACCCCGCTGTGGCTCGTCGGCGGGGCCGTGCGAGATTCGCTCCTGAAACGCCCGAGTTCCGATTTCGATTTCGTCGTCGATGGCAACGCGCTCGGCCTTGCACGCCTGGTGGCGAACGCGTTGCGAGCCGATTACTACACTCTCGACGCCGAGCGGGGAATCGGCCGAGTGATCCACGCAACCCCGGCGGGAACTCAGACCCTCGACTTCAGCCGCCTGCGGGCCCCCAACATTGCCGCGGATCTCACCGACCGGGATTTCACGGTGAACGCCATGGCTGTGGCGCTGGCGGACCCCGGTCATCTGATCGATCCCACCCTGGGGTTTGGGGATCTGAGGGATAAGCGTCTGCGGGTTTGTGGGCCGAACGCAATCGCTGATGATCCGATCCGCGCCGTTCGCTGCGTGAGACTCTCCATCGACCTGGGCCTGCAGATCGAGCCCGAGACGCTGCAGCAGGTGAGCGCGGCTGCCGGTGTGATCGCCTCGGTCTCCCCCGAGCGACTGCGCGACGAGCTCTTCGTCCTCCTCGACCAGGCGCGGCCCGCGCACGCCCTGCGGCTATTGGACCATCTCGGCTTGCTGGAGCCCATCTTCCCCGAAGCAGCGCCGCTCAAGGCGCTGGCGCAATCACCGCCCCACGCGTGGAACGGCTGGGCTCACACCCTCACGACGGTGAAGCACTTCGCCGAGCTTCTTCTCGTCCTGGATTCCGAACGCGACGATGGGGCTGACGCCGATCCCGTGCTCGATTCGCTGAGCCTGCGGCTCGGCCGCTTTCGCCTGAGGCTCAACGAGCACTTCCGGAAACAGCTCACGCTGGGCCGAACCGCCCGCCAGCTTGCGCTTCTGGCCGCCTTCTACCACGACGCAGGCAAGCCTGCCATGGCCTCTGTTGAGGCCACCGGGATTATCCGGTTCATCGGCCACGAGGCTAATGGAGCGCGCCTCGTCGTCGAACGCGGGCGCGCCCTGCGTCTGAGCAGCGTCGAGATCGAGAGGCTGCAGCTGATCGTCTTGCACCACATGCGCCCGGGCTTTCTCGACCGCGCCGGCGGCGTTTCGGCACGGGCCGCCTACCGATTCTTCCGCGACGTCGGCGAGGCGGGAGTGGATATCGTCCTGCTGTCGCTGGCCGACCTGCTGGCCACCTACTCCCCGCCGATCCCGCCCGCCGTCTGGGACTCGCGCCTCGAGATTGCGCGCCAATTGCTCGAGGCCGGCCTGGAGTGGCCCCCCGAGAGGCTGGCGCCACCACCCCTCCTGCGGGGTGATAAGCTTGCTCAGGCGATCGGGATCATGCCTGGCCCGGAGGTCGGGATCCTCTTGGAGCGGATCCGTGAGGCCCAGGCCGCAGGGGAGGTGAGTACGGCGAACGAAGCTCTGGACCTGGCGCGCCGGCTCTGGGCGGAGGGGATCAGCGGCGAGCAGGAGCCGCCTCAGGGATAGATATCGATGAGAGCGGGCTCGTAGAAACAGCGGCAGCCGCGGGCATGCGAGCAGCCCCTGACGGGAAGTGCCGGAACCTCGTCCTTGGTGAACTCCCCCCCATCTGCCAGACACGCCGGGCAGGCATCGTTGGCCGTCATGATCCGGACCCGGCTCACCCTCGGGCTGGCGCGCAAGCGGGCGAGCGCCACAGCCGTGGCGGAGTAGAGCGAAAGGTCGGCCCCGCAGTTTGCGCACTGGATGGCCTCGTCGGGTTGCTGTGCCTGACAGCGAGTACAAGTTCGCACGTCGAAACCTCCGCGGAAGCGCTGCCATTGTAGCGAAGCCGGGGGTGAAGTCAATCCCAAGGGCAGGATCAGTGATCAGTGATCAGTTACTCGGTGATCGGTTGACCGCCATCCGCCACCTTGATCCCCTAGCACTTGGTGCCTGAGTGTCCGACTATCCTCGGTCCCTACCGATCACCGATCACCGATCACCTAACGATACGCGGCCTGGCCACCCTGGCGCGACCTCACCATGACGCGCACCATTGCCCACTTCGACCTCGACGCCTTCTTCTGCGCCGTAGAGGAGATCCTCAACCCAGACCTGCGCGGCCGGCCTTTCGTCGTCGGAGGGGCGCCGGGCGGACGGGGCGTTGTGGCGTCGGCTTCCTACCCCGCGCGCCGTTTTGGCGTTCGCTCGGCCATGCCCACCGCCCAGGCGCTCCGTTTGTGCCCGGGCCTGATTCTCGTCCAGGGCCACCACGGTCTCTACGGGGAGTATTCCGACAAGGTGATGGCTCTCATCCGTGAGTCCGTCCCCGTCGCCGAACAGGTTTCTATCGATGAGGCCTTCCTCGACCTCACCGCGCACCCGGATCCAGGCCAGGTGGTGGCGGCACGTCTTCAAGCCGAGATCCGACGCCAGCTCGCGCTGTCCACATCTTGGGGCGTAGCCTCCAACAAGCTCGTGGCCAAGATCGCGACCAATGTCGGCAAGCCCGCAGGGCTGGTCGTTGTCCCACCCGGGGAGGAAGCGGCGTTTCTGGCGCCGCTGCCTGTCGGGATGCTCTGGGGGGTGGGACCGAAAGGGCAGGCCGAGCTCGAGCGTGCGGAGGTCCGGACGATCGGGGCCCTGGCCTCGCTCCCCGTCGAGTGTCTTAGAGCTCTCTTTGGCGACCGCGGCACCGATCTTGCAGCCAGGGCTCGGGGGAAAGACGATGATCCGGTGGTGGAGGGGCACGAGCCCAAGTCGATGTCGAGTGAGACGACCTTCGGCCAAGACGTATCGAACTACGAAGGGCTCCATCGAACCCTGCGCAGCCTCAGTGAGGACGTCGGTCAGCGGCTGCGAGAGGCCGGTCTTGCCGGGACGACCGTCCGCATCAAGGTCCGCTGGCCGGATTTCACGACCCTCACCCGTCAGACTCGCCTGCCGCAGCCGACCGACCAGGATGGCGAGATCTATGCCACGGCGGCCGCATTGCTGGCGCGGACCTGGAAGCAAGGGCGGCCGGTCCGTCTGATCGGCGTCGCGGTGGCGGCCCTCTCCCAGCCGGCCAGGCAGCTCAGCCTCTTCGATCGGCGCTGGGAGGAGGACGCCCGTCTATTGCAGGCGGTGGACCGGATCCGGTCGAAGTATGGGTGGGATGCCCTGCAGCGGGCCACCGACCTCGAGGCGAAGAAACGACGCGGGGCCGAGGGTCGGAGGCGGGGAGCGACGGAACGAGAGGAAGGCGAGGATCAAGGTGAGCGGTGATGGTGGGTCGGTGTGCCGGGCCCTGCGCCCCAAGGGGGGCTCCCGTGGATCTCGCTGCGTGGCGCGCCGCGCCGGCCGACCGTGCCTCCAGAGGAGCCAGAGATGACGCTCGTTGGAAAGGGCTACTTTATCTGGAAGATCCCCAAGTGCGAGGGAGGCGTGCCGGCGGCGATCGCGGCGCGCGCCTCGGCGGCGAATCTTTCCCACGTTCTCATCAAGATCGCCGACGGCGCCAACTGGATGTACAACTACGACTACGACACGCGAACCGATCTGATCCCGCCCGTTGTGGATGCCCTGCGCGCCGCCGGCGTATCGGTGTGGGGATGGCACTACGTGCGCGGCGACAATCCCTCCGCCGAGGCCCACCTGGCCGTGGAGCGCATGAAGGCCCTTCGGCTCGACGGGTATGTGATCGACGCCGAGGGCGAATACCGTCACACGGAGAAGCGGGCTGCAGCCGGGATCTTCATGGAAGAGCTTCGCTCCGGCCTGCCTGCCACGCCCATCGCCCTGAGCAGCTATCGATTTCCGCGTATCCATCGACCTCTGCCCTGGGAGGAATTCCTCGAGCGCTGCGATCTGGCGATGCCGCAAGTGTATTTCGAAGGCGCCCACAATCCCGAGGAGCAGCTGGCCCAGTGCGTGGAGCAATATGCCGCCCTCCGCCCGGCGCGCCCCGTGATCCCGACGATCCCCACCTATGCCTCCCGCACCTGGAGGCCCACGCCCAACGAGATCGTGCGGATCCTGAGCAAGGCGCGCGACCTCGGGCTCTCCGCCGCAAACGCCTGGAGCTGGGATTTCGCCTCGCGGCCGGCATTCTCCGACCTGTGGGACGCGCTGGCGACATTTGACTGGGCCCCTGCGGCGCCTCTGGCCGACGTCCCGGAACGCCTGGTCGAAGCGCTCAACAAGCATGAGCCCGAGTCGGCGGCCGGCCTCTACACCGAGAACGCGGCTCACGTGACCGGCGCTCGAACTCTCGTCGGTCAGATTCCGATCCTCGATTGGTATCGCAAGCTGCTCACCGAGTTGCTTCCCGAGGCGAGCTTCGAGCTTACCGGAAAGAATGGGTCCGACAACTCTCGCCATTTCACCTGGACGGCTCGAGGGCCTCAAGGCACGGTCCGCGACGGAAGCGACACCCTCGGCCTGCGCGAGGGCCGGATCCAGTATCACTATACGTTCTTCTCAGTTGGCTAAGGCAAGGGGCGGCCCTTGCGGACCTG
>Ga0209341_10002093_pt1 | contig 19198 bp, 18 predicted proteins | sample RifCSP13_2_FD_184020 | JGI IMG/M metagenome (GOLD analysis project Ga0209341, IMG submission 184020) | Soil microbial communities from Rifle, Colorado - Rifle CSP2_sed 13_2 (SPAdes) (version 2) | ecosystem: Environmental > Terrestrial > Deep subsurface > Rock core/Sediment | place: Rifle... | reverse complement strand
GGGCGGCGAGGGCGCGGACGTCGTCGGCGTTGCGAACGCCGCCGCTCGCCTGAACGGGGCGGTCGGTCAGCGTCCGGACGCGCTCGTAGAGGGCGAGGTCGGGTCCCTCGAGCGTTCCATCCAGCGCGATCGAGGTCACGAGGAACCGCGGCGCGCCGGCGTCCTCCAGGTCGTGGATCGCGGCGTCCAGCGGCGGCCCCGCCTCCTGCCACCCTCGCACCATCACTCGGTCGGCGGCGACGTCGACCGCTACGACGACCCGGTCGCCGACGCGCGCGACGCACTCACGGACGAACGAGGGGTCGAGCGCCGCCTGTGTTCCGAGAACGGCCCGAGCGGCTCCTGCCTGGAGCGCGTCGCGGACGACACCCAGCGAACGGAGGCCGCCGCCGGTCTGTACCCGCGCGTCGACGGCTGCACATACGGCCGCGACGACCTCGCGGTTAGATCCCGTCTCGAGCGCAGCGTCGAGGTCGACGACGTGGAGAAGCGAGACGCCGGCCTCGGCCCATCGGCGTGCCACCGCGACGGGGTCGGCGTCGTAGACCGTCTCTCGCGCCGGGTCGCCGCGCACGAGCCTTACGGCCCTCCCCCCGCGGACGTCTACCGCCGGCACCACGATCACGCTGCCTGCCTCACGAACGCCTCGTAGATCGCGAGGCCCGTATCTCCCGACTTCTCGGGGTGGAACTGGGTCGCGAACACGTTGTCCTTCGCTACGGCAGCTGAGAAACGCCGGCCGTGCTCTGTCACGCCCACGGTCACTCCCGGGACCACGTCGGGTGCGAACGAGTGCACGAAGTAGAAGCGAGTGCCGCCAGGCACGGAGTCGACGTACGGGTGCGGAGCGATCCACGCGACCTCGTTCCAGCCCATGTGCGGAACCTTCACCGTCGGAGGGAGCCGTCTGCTTTCTCCCGACAGGATGCCGAGGCCCCGTGCCGGATCTTCCTCGCTCGCTGCGAAGAGGACTTGCATGCCGAGGCACACGCCGAGCACCGGGCGGCCCGTGGACGTGAACGCCACGATCGCCCGGTCGAGGCCGCGGTCGGCGAGGTTTCGCATGCACGCTCCGAAGTGGCCGACGCCCGGAACGACGAGCGCGTCGGCGGCCGCGACCGTCGCCGCCTCGTCGGTCACCTCCGGCTTGCCGCCGACGCGCTCGATCGCTCGCGCGACCGAGCGCAGGTTCCCCATCCCGTAGTCGACGACCGCGATCGTCAAATCGACCCCTTGGTCGACGGCGTGTCAGCACGGCCAGTGAGCGAGCAGGCGTCCCCGAGCGCCTTCGCCATCGCCTTGAACTCCGCCTCGACGACGTGGTGAGGCGCTCGCCCCGACTGCAGCCGAACGTGGAGCGTGATCTCCGCGGCCGTCGCGAACGCTCGCACGAAGTCCTCCACGAGGCCCGTGTCGAAGGTGCCGATCGTCTCGGCGGGGACGTCCACGTCGTGCCCGACGAATGGGCGTCCCGATAAGTCCATGGCTACCTCGACGGCCGCCTCGTCGAGCGGTACGGTGATCGAGGCGAACCGGCGGATGCCGGCCTTGTCTCCGAGAGCCTCCTTCAGCGCCTGCCCGAGGGCGAGGCCCACGTCCTCGACAGTGTGGTGACCGTCCACCTCGAGGTCGCCCTTGGCGGTGACCGTGAGGTCGAACCCGGCGTGGGTCCCGAGCTGCTGGAGCATGTGATCGAAGAACGGCAGGCCGGTGTCGGCCGTAGCCGTGCCCGAGCCGTCGAGTTGCAGCTCGACGCGCACGTTCGTCTCCTTCGTCGCGCGCTCGACAGTGGCTTCCCGCGTGGTGCGGCCGCTCATCCCGCTAGCACCTCCTTCATCGCCTCGAGGAACAGGTCGATCTCGTGGGCGGCACCCGCCGTGACGCGCAGCGCCCCGTCGACCACGTCGGAGAGGTCCCGGACGAGGACGCCCCGGTCGAGGAGGCCCTGCCAGACCTCCTGCGCCGGCCGGGACGACCGGAACAGCACGAAGTTCGCGTCGGATGGGAAGACCTCGACGCCGTCCATCGCGCCGAGCTCTCGGACGATCCGGTCCCGCTCGTCGCGGATCCACCCGAGGATCGCCTCGGCCTCGGCGACGTGGTGCAGTGCCGCGAGCCCGGCCGCCTGGGTGATCGCGGAGAGGTGATACGGCAGGCGCACGCGGCGGAGGTCGTCGATCACGCTGGGATCTGTGAGGCAGTAGCCCATCCGAGCGCCGGCCATCGCGAACGCCTTCGAGAAGGTGCGTACGACGACGACGTTCGGGAGCCGTTCGGTGAGGGGGAGCGCGCTCTGGCCGCCGAACTCGACGTAGGCCTCGTCCACGACGACGAGCGCGTTGGTCGCCTCCGCGAGCTCCTCGACCGCCCACACCGGTTGGGTGTTCCCCGTCGGGTTGTTCGGCGAGCAGACGAACACCACGTCCGGTCGCTCGGCGACGGCCGCCTGCACGTCACCTGAGTCGATCGCGAACGGCGGATCTAGTCTGAGCTGGACTACTTCGGTGTGAGCTATCCACGCGATCCGGCGGTGCATGACGTAGGTGGGCTCGAAGACGAGCATCCGCCGGCCGGGGCCACCGTAGGCGAGCAAGAGCTGCTGGATGATCTCGTTCGAGCCGTTGGCGGCCCACGTCCCCTCGGGAGCGTGCCCCGCGTGTTCCGCGAGCTCCTCGCGGAGGCGTTCAGCCTCTCGGTCCGGGTATCGGTTGAGCGGCAGGTCGCGTACGGCCTGAGCGAGATCGCGCGAGAAGTCCTCCGGTAGCGGGTGGGGGCACTCGTTCGTGTTGAGGCGCGCGGCGACTTCCAGCTGCGGCGCCGCGTAGGGTTCGACGTCGCGAAGCCCCTCTCGCGGGCGCGCTCGTCTCATGGCTGGCGCTCCGCTCGAAACTCCATCGCCCGGGCGTGGCCCGCGAAGCTCTCGGCTTTGGCGATGGCGGCCGTCTCGGGCGCGAACCTCTCGACGGCGCTTTGGTCCATCTCGGTGACCGACGAGATGGTGACGAAGTCGGCGGCGCGGAGTCCGCTGGCGAAGCGAGCGGTCCCGGCCGTGGGAAGCACGTGGTTGGACGCGACCCCGTAGTCGCCGAACGGCACCGCGGTCCACTCGCCCAGGAAGATCGCGCCGGCGTTGCGGACCTTCTCGACGAACGCGCGAGCGTTGGGTATCAGCACCTCCAGGTGTTCGGGAGCGAGGTCGTTCACGACCTCTGCCGCCTGATCCTCGTCGAGCACGACAACGGCGCGACTCTTGGCGAGCGACGCCTCGACCACCTCGCGGCGTGCGGCCTGCGCGACTTCGGACTCGAGGAACGGTGCTGTCGAGTCCAAGAGGGCGCGGTCGGTGGTCACCAAAGTCGTGCTCGCGTCCGGGTCGTGCTCGGCTTGCGATACGAGGTCGACCGCGAGCAGCGCCGGGTCGGCCGATGCGTCTGCGACGATCACGAGCTCCGTCGGACCGGCCAGGCCGTCGATCCCCACCGTTCCCGCCACCTGCCGCTTCGCCTCTGTCACGTAGACGTTCCCGGGTCCGACGATCCGGTCCACCGCGGGCACAGACTGGACCCCGTAGGCGAGCGCCGCGATCGCTTGGGCGCCCCCGACCTTCACGACGCTGGTCGCTCCCGCCTTGAGCGCCGCGTAGGCCACGGCGTCGGGGAGCGTCCCGTCGGCGCGCGGGGGGGAGCAGACGACGATCTCCTCCACCCCGGCGACGACGGCCGGAACGACGGTCATCGCGACCGACGACGGATACACGGCGCGGCCGCCGGGCACGTAGCAGCCGGCGCTTCGAACCGGCCGCACGATCTCCCCGAACCGGACGCCCGCCGTCACGTCGGTCCAGGGCTGGGGGAGCTGGCGGGCGTGGAACTCCGTGAGCCGCTCGATGAGCGAGTCGAGGGCGGCTCGGAGGTCCGGTGGAGTGGCCTGCTCCGCGCGCTCGAACTCGTCGAGCGAGACGAGCAGGCCTCCCTCGCTCAGGTCGACTCCGTCGAACCGCCGGGTCAGGGCGACGAGAGCGGCGTCGCCCTCGGCTCGCACGCGCTCGACGATGCCGCGCACGGCTTCGGAGACGGAAGGGTCGATCTCGAGGCGCCTTGGCTCGAGCCGTTCCCTCCGGTCGCGGAGGTCGAGGAGCTCGAGCACCTAGGGCTCCTCTGGCGCCTCGTGATGGGTCTCGGCGGTGACGGAGCGGTGCGCGCGCCGGTCGCGGGCGAACAGGATCCAGCCGCCCGCGGCCACGGTAAGTCCCGCCACGAACAGCATGGCCAGGGCGATCAGCAGGGTCGTCTCCCGCTCCATCGGAGCCCAGAGCTTACGCGAAACGTCGCGGTCGCCGCCTACGGCCGCCAGGAGGTGGGCACGGCCGCTCGGTCGTCGCCGTCGACGAGCTTCCTCACGTCCGACCCGTCGGCCCGCATCACGTAGAGGGAGACTCCCACCGTCCCGCCGGTCCGCTGGTTCTCCCGTCGCTGCTCCTGCGTGAGGTCGCGGTCGCTCGCGAAGGCGATCCATTCGCCGTCTGGTGACCAGACCGGCATCGCGTCGAGCCCCTCCCAATCGGTGAGCCGGGCGAGCCCGGTGCCGTCCGCGTTCACGATGTAGACGTCAGAGTCCTGGAAGTCGTCACTGAACGCCCAGAAGGCTAGGCGCTGCCCATCCGGGGACCAGGCGACGGACTGCTCGAGGAGGTTCCCCGTCGGAATCCGCTCGAGTCCCGTGCCATCCGCCCGTGCGATGTACAGGTCGGGAGTGTCACCGTCGCCGACGCCGGACAACGCGATCGCCCTGCCGTCCGGAGACCAGTCGGCGTAGTCGAACGGTTCGTCGAGCAGGACGCGCTCGCCCCCGTTGATTCCGATCACGGATACGCCGGAGTTCTCCCCACCGAACGTTACGAGGAGCTCCTCGCTGTCGGGCGACCAGTCGAGGTCGTTTACCTTGCGACCCTCGGTGAGCCTTAGCTCGCCGGAGCCCTCCGATAGCACGGCTAATAGGTCCGCAGTGCCTAACTCCGTCGTCCGGACAAAGGCAACCTCGCTCCCATCGGGAGACCACTCTGCTCCCAAGGCAGGCTCGGGTAGTTCGAGGAAGGGACGGAGTCCCGTACCGTCAGCCTTAACGAGGAACACGACGCTCTGGAAGTCGTCGTTCACCTCGCTCTCGTCCAGTAGGCGGGACAGCGCGATCGTTCCCGAGGGAGACTGCTCTCCGGGCTGGACGGCAGTTCGCTGCCCGAAGGCCCTTACCAGGAGGAAGGCGGCGGCCGCCGCAACAAGCAGTGCCACGGCCACCGTAACAACGCGGCTGGGCCCACCGCGCCTGCTGCGGAGCGTGCTCAGCTCCACCTCGACGTCGATCCGTTGATCGTCGACGAGGGCGGAGAGCAATCGTCGGATTCTCGGGTCGGTGTCGATCATCGTTCCTCCCGGTCCTGGGCAAGCTTGGCTCTGAGGGCGCGGCGAGCGCGCATCACGTGGACCCGCACCGTGCCTTCATTCATTCCGAGCACCTCGGCTGCCCCCGCTGAGTCGTACCCCGCGTAGTCGACGAGAACGACACATGCGCGCTGGCGTGCGCTGAGGGTTCTAAGAGCGTCGGCGACGACGACCTTGTCCACGGCCGTGGAGTCCGTCTGGGCGGTTTCCTCTGGCAGCCCGTCCGGCTTGCGGAGGCCGAAGCGTGTCACTCGCGAGAACTTGCGGAGGTGAGAACGGGCCAGGTTCGCGGCGACCCTGTAGACGAAGTTGCGTGCGTGATCGGGCGAGTCCATCCTTTCCCACCTTGTCAGCAGGCGAGAGAACGCCTCCGAGGCCGTCTCCTGCCCGAGATCGAAGTCGCGGAGGATCAGTGCCGCTGCGCGCGCGACCGCCGGGAAGTGCGTACGGAAGAACTCGTCGAACGACTCGGGCGGTGCCCTCGTAGGCTCCACCGCTTCGGTCTCCATCGCTCTTCCTACGCGCGAGAGGCCCGAAGCGTATACGCCGGTGGTGATCTGCGGGCGTTGGCGCTAGAGCCGGGGTCGGGGCGATCTTGGATCCTGCTTGGGCCCCGATCGGTCGGGCACGACCCAGGCCGGGCGCCACACGTCGGCTAGCACGTAGACCGCGACCACGACCTGGATGGCCTAGAACAGGATGAACTGCCAGAGGAGTCCGGTGACCAGATACGCGGCGATGAACAGGGTGATGCCGAGGCGCCCTGCCAGCCCGAAAGTCGTCGCGTCCTTTCCCGTTCGGGACCAATGGGGAACGGCTCCCCGTTCGTGGCGTGGCATGCCGACGAAGTCTCCCTGATGGATCGGGGCCCGCGGCGTCAGTTCATGAACCCGGCTCGTAACAGCGGCCGCACCAGCGTATCTCTGGCGGGAGAGGGGCACCGCAGGCTTGGCAGGTACGTCAGGCCGGCATATGAACGGTGTCGGCAACCGCTCTCTACCGATTGAGCAGGGTGAGTTCTCGGTCTCAGCCGTCGCTTGCGTCGCGGGCGCGGCGCTTGGCTTCGGTACGGCGCTCGGCCTCGAGGCGCTCGAGGTCGACGCTCGAGTGGTCGACGTAGGTCATCACCGCGCCGATCGCGGGGTGGACCCTCGAGATCAGGTCGTGCATCCGTTGGGCGACGCGCCGGTACACCGGATGCCCCTGCGGCGAGCTACGTAGCTCGGCCAGGTGCATCGCCTCGCGCGCGTTCATCTGCATCACGAACCGAAGCCTGTAGGCCATGGCCACCGCGTACTGCGCGGCTTCCTCGTGCCCGGCGGCGTTCATCTCGTCGTGCATCGCGGCCGAGGCCTCCATCGCCTCCTCCCAGTCCCGGAGGAATCCTGCCGCCTCGATCTCGGGAGGAAGCTCGTAGCCGTGGCGCGTCGTCAGCCTCTGCCACTCGAGCGTGAGCAGCCTGTGCCGCTGGAGGTCGCGGAAGGCCCCGTAGTCGCACAGCACGTCGAACCGGTAGCCCGTCCGCTCGAACGCGCGACCCGGCCTGTGACGACGGTTCCCGCGCTCGCCGACATAGGCGCGGAGCATGTCGGCGCGCTCCTCGGCCGTCATCTCCCGCGCGACCTCGAGCAGCTGGTCGTCGGGGAGGTCGCTTGCCGCGTACAGCGCAGCGGCTACCACCTTGACCTCGCCGTCGGGGTCGAAGTCGGCGAGCGTGACCTCTTCGCGATCCTCCGCCGCCATGCCGAGGAGAGCCTTTCCGGCGGCCTCCTCTACGCGCTCCCGCGTCTCCCGCAGGTAGTTGGTCCATGCGACGCCTCGGTCATCGATGTCGACCCGCTTGAGGAACGCCGGGATCACCTTTCGGAGCTCGACCAGCATGAGGTCGGAGTACTCGCGCACCTCCTGAAGCGGATGTGCGCGCATGCGCAGGAGCATCTGCTCGTAGGACTGCCCGGTCGCGTAGATCCCCACGTTGGAGCGCGTCGCGGCCGGGAGCAGGTCGCGCAGGGTGTCGCAGGTCTTGGCAGTGATCGTCGAGCTGTAGACGAAGTCGCTGTCGGCGGGGTCCTTGGGGAACAGCTCTCGGTAGAAGGCCTGCACCGGCTCGAAAAGCCGGCGGTAGATCCCGAAGCTCGTGTCGAGGAACGCCTCGAAGGGGCCCTGGAGGTCGGTCCCCTCGATCTCCGCCGGGGTCGTGGACCTCCAACGGCTCCCCGGCTTGTCGTCGTAGCGCATGTAGCGAGTGGACTGCTCCAGGTAGGCGGCCAAGCGACCCCACTCGAGCGCCTTGGCCAGGAGCTGCGAGGCCTGCTCGCACGCGAGATGTACGCCCCCGAGCTGAGCGACCGAATCGTCTCCGTACTCGAAGAACACGCGGTCGTACAGCTTCTCGGCACGCTCGACGCCGACGGCCGCGGTTCCGGCCCTCTCCTCGACCTGCTCGGCGAACTCGTCGAGGAACAGCCGGCGGATCGACTTCGGCGTGCGGGAGTACCGGGCGAAGAGCGCGCCCTTCACGACCTCGGGGAGGTTCACGAGCGCGAACACGGGCCCCTCGACGTTGGTGAAGTACCGATGAAGGATCCCGCGCTCCTCGTCGGAGAACTCGTCGCGCGAGAACCAGAGGCTCACGGCGACGGGGGCGGGGTCGTCGGTGGCGGTTCGACCTCCTCGCCCAGGTAGAGCTGGACCACGGTTCCCGCTGGAACGACCTTACGGGCGCTCGGGTCCTGCATCGCGACCTTCGAGCCGTTGGGACACCGGGGGTCGGCCGGGACCGTTCCGGCATCGACTCCCACCAGACCCGCGTCGTCCAGCACGCTCCTGGCGTGCCCGAAGCTGTAGCAGATCACGTCGGGGACCTCGACGTCCGGCGGACCGGACGAGACGAAGATCGTCACCTCGGAACCGCGTTCCACCTCGTCGCCCGCCAGCGGGTCCTGCCTGATCACCCTTCCAACGGGTTCCGTGCTCTCCTCGGGAACGACGGTCCACGTCAGCTTCGCGCTCTCGATTTCGGCGATCGCGGCGTCCTGGTCCAGGCCGACCACGCTTGGGACCTCGAAGAGCGGCACGGGCTTGGCGATCCAGAGGTCGACCTCCTGGCCCTCCCGGACGAATGACCTCGCTTTCGGGTCCTGCCGGATCACCGTGCCCGGCTGCTCCTCGGAGATCTCCTCTTCGACGTTGCCTACCTCGAGACCTTCGTTCTCGAGCCGGCTCCGCGCTTCGGCCTCGGTGAACCCGATTACGCTTGGCACGCTGACCGTCTTCGGCTCGGAGAGGAGTCCTCGGGCGAACAACCAGAACCCCGCTCCCAGGGCCCCGAGCACCAGGAGCGCGACGAGCACCGGAACCCACCACTTCCGCCGGGTGGGCGGGGGGCCGGTCGGCGAGAGCACCTGCGTCTGCCCACCCGACGCCCGCCGGCCGCCGATCACCACCGTTTCCTCGCTCGGCAGGAGCGGCGTCGCCTGGACGGGCTTGCCGGTCCTGGCTCGCTCCAGGTCCTCGCGCAGGTCGGTGGCGGTCTGATAGCGATTCGCGGGGTTCTTGGCCAGGCAGCGTAGGACGATCGCGTCGAGCGCCGGCGTGACGTCGGGGTTCAGCTTGGACGGCGGGTCGGGGGCCTCCTGCACGTGCTTGTACGCGACGGCTACCGGCGAGTCGCCGGTGAAGGGAACGCGGCCCGTCACCATCTCGTACAGGACGATGCCGAGCGAGTAGATGTCCGAGCGCGCGTCGACCTTCTCTCCTCGCGCCTGCTCGGGGGACAGGTAGGACGCCGTGCCGAGCACGGCCGCCGTCTGCGCAATCGTCTCGGCGCCCGTCTCGAGGCGGGCGATGCCGAAGTCCATCACCTTCACCTCGCCGTCGCGCGTGACCATGATGTTTCCCGACTTCACGTCTCGGTGGACGACGCCGTGCTTGTGCGCGACGGCCAGCGCGCGGCACACGCTCTCGGCGATCTGACCGGCGCGGTCGGGTGTGAGCCGCCCGCCCTTGGAGAGGAAGTCCGAGAGCGTCCGGCCCTCGACGAGCTCCATCACGATGTAGTGGGTGCCGTCGTCGGACCCGGTGTCGAACACTCCCACGACGTTCGGATGGTTTAGGCGGGCGGCGGCCTCGGCCTCGCGGCGGAAGCGCGAGACGAAGCTCTGGTCCTTGGCGAACTGCTGGGCGAGGACCTTGATGGCTACGGCGCGACCGAGGAGGGTGTCCTGACCCCGGAAGACCTGGGCCATGCCGCCGGCGCCGATCTGCGCCTCGACTCGGTACCTGCCTCCGAGCAACGACTCGCTCATCTGCCTCCTCTAGGTCTCCAGGCCCGCCTCGATGACGGCCTTCGCGATCGGCGCCGCTAGCTCGCCGCCCGTGGCGTCGTCGCCAAGGCTACCGCCGTCGAGCACCAGGACGGCGACGGCCACCTCCGGGTTCTCCGCGGGCGCGAAGGCGACGAACCAGGCATGCGGCTTCGCCCCCTTCCTGTGCTGGGCCGTTCCGGTCTTCCCGGCCACGGTCGTGCCGGGGACCGCGGCGCGCCAGCCGGTGCCGTCCTCGACCACCGATACCATCATGTCCGTGAGCCGGGCGGCGCTCCGCTCGTCGATCGGCCGGGTGGCCTCCTCCGGCGGGAACGCGCGCACGACGCGGCCCTGGGGGTCGCGGACCTCTGTGACGAGGCGCGGTCGCATGAGGATCCCGTCGTTGGCGATCGCGCCGGCGACGAGCGCCAACTGAAGAGGGTTGGCGGCTACGTCTTGCTGGCCGATCGCGCTGAACGCGAGCGCCGGCTCGCGCTGGACGAACGACGCCGGATCGGGGAAGACCCCTTCCTGGAACGGGATGTCGGCGTCGACGTCTCCCGACGCGGCGTCCGGCGCGAACCCGTACGCGTGCGCTTGCGCCGCCATCTTGTCCGCGCCGAGCTCCAGGCCGATCCCCCCGAAGACCACGTTGCACGAGATCTGGAGCGCGTAGGCGAGCGAGATGCGAGACCCACCGGGACAGGTCTTGCTGCCGAAGTTCGACAGGCCGTGCGTGGTGAGCGGGAGATCGAGCTCGTGCGGGTTGGGCCAGAGGCTGTCCGGGCCGAAGCCGTTCTCGAGTGCCGCCGATGCCGTGACGATCTTGAACGTCGAGCCGGGCGGGTACAGCTCGTCGTTGGCCCGAGACAGCAGGGGATTCTCGGGGTCGGCGTTCAGCTCGTCCCACGCCTCGCGCACGGCTTTCGGATCGAGCGTCGCGAGCCTGTTCGGGTCGAAGGTGGGGTTCGATGCGAGCGCGATGATGTCGCCGGACTCGGGATCGATCGCCGCGACGGCGCCGCCCTCTGGGAGGTCGGCGATCTGGTCCGTGGCGACCTGCTGTACCAGTGGGTCGATGGTCGTAACGATTGAGGCACCCTGCTTCGGTCGCCCGAGCACGAGGTCGGCGAAGGTGATCGGCAGGAGCTCCGCCGCGTCTCCTGAGAGGTAGTCGTCGAAGGTCTGCTCGAGCTCGGTCCGGCCGTAGTAGAGGGAGTAGTACCCGGTGATGCCGGCGTACAGCGGTCCGTGGGGGTACCTGCGCTCGAAGACGAACGCGCCCGGGCTCCGCTTCGACATAGCGAGGACGGTGGTGCCGTCCTTGGCCAGCATGTCGCCCCGGTCGACCACGTACTCCGCGACGAGCTGCCGGTAGGCGTTCGCCGGGTTGTCGGCGATCTCCTCGGCGGCGATGAACTGCACGTAGTTGACCTGGCCGAGGAGGAGCAGGAATAGGAACAGCAGGCCGAGCCCGAGGCGGCGGATCTGCCTATCCATCGGTGGTCGCCTTGCGTCGCTGCGCCCATGGCCCCGCCGACACGCGGATCAGCAGCCCGAGGATGATGAAGTTCGACACGAGGCTCGACCCGCCGTAGGAGACGAACGGGAGCGTCACTCCCGTTAGCGGGATGAGGCGGGTCACCCCGCCCGCGATAACGAACGCCTGCAGGCCGACCGCGGCGGTCAGGCCGACCGCCAGCAGCTTGCCGAAGTCGTCCTGCGCCTCGATGGCCGCGCGGAGCCCACGGCCGATCAGCACGAGGTAGACGAGCAGCAAGCCGGTGGTGCCGAGCAGACCGAGCTCCTCCCCGAATGCCGCGAAGATGAAGTCGGTTGCGACGAAGGGGATGAGATCTGGAAGGCCGCGGCCGAGCCCGCTGCCGACGAGACCGCCGGTTGCCATCGCGAATTGGCCCTGCGCGAGCTGTCCGTATCCCTGGAGGGGCACCTTCTCGGGGTCGAGTGCCTGGAGCCACACGTCGATCCGCGTCTGCACGTGCTCGAACGCCTGGTACCCGAGCCACGCTCCGGCTGCGAACAGGACCAGTCCGAGCACGAGGTAGCCGGCGCGTCCTGTGGCGACCCACAGCATGACGACGAAGATCGCGAAGTAGAGGAGCGAGGCCCCCATGTCGCGCTCCAGGAACAGGACGGCGAGGGACGCGCCCCACGCAACGCCGAGAGGGCCGAGGTGCTTGGGATGCGGGAGCCGGAGGGGGCCGACCTTGAGCGTCCCGAACTGCAGCAGCTCGCGCTTCGCCGACAGGTACGAGGCGAGGAAGACGACGATCAGCACCTTGCCGAGCTCGGCCGGTTGGAAGGAAAGAGGACCGAGCTCGACCCACAGCCTCGCGCCGTTCACGGACTTACCCAGGCCGGGAACGATCGGGAGCAGCAAGAGAACGAGCCCGCCGAGGCCGAGGGTGTACGTGTATGCGTCGAGCCGCCGGTGGTCGCGGATAACTATGAGCGTCGCGACAACGAGCGCCAATCCGAGTCCCAGCCAGGTCGCCTGCTCGAACGCGAGCTCGCCGGGACGGCCGCCCATCCGCGCCGGAAGGCGGAAGATCATCGCGAGCCCGAGTCCGGAAAGGAGCGCGGCGGTCGGGAAAAGCACGGGGTCGGCGTTCCGTGCGACCTTGCGTATCGCGACGTGGACCGCGGCGAACCCGACCACGATGAGCGGGCCGTAGATCGACAGGTTCTGCGGGACGCGATCGCGAAGACCCAGACCGACCATGGCGATCGCGCTGACAGACGCGACGATCGCCGTCAGCGTGAGCCCGAGGCCGGTCCGACCGCGCGGCGACGTCGTCGCCGCGCGGCTCACGGCGTGCCTCCGTCCCCCAGATTCCCGATCTCCTGGATGGCGGCCAGGTCGGCGCGGATCTGGTCCACGATGTCCTCCGCTCCCTCGCGGCTCTCCGCGGGGATCCCCTCTGGGAGCTCGCCGAAGTGCGCGAGGGCCAGGGCGTCGCGTGCCGGAACCTCGGTCACCTCGACCACGGAGTGGAGGCGCAGTCCGATCACCTTCACGGGTATGCCGCGGAACACCGAGACGTGGCCGCCAGAGACTCCGACGTACCACTGGGCGTCGAGGTACAGCCTGATCCCGGTCAGCGCGAGCACCGCAGCCAGCGTCACCCCGGCGACCCAGGCGAGCGCACGGCCCCAGCGCCGCCGGGGTTCCCGCGGGCGGAGGCCGGCGGCCGGCTCGCCCTCGAGCGTCTCGGTGTCCAGGCGCGGACCGGTGCTGGCCGAGGCGCGGACGTCGAGGACCATCGCCGTGATGTTGTCGATGCCGCCCTCGCCGTTGGCCTCGGCGACCAGACGATCGGCGGCGCCCTGCGGATCGGCCTCCTCGGTGAGGATCTCCCGGATCCGCTCATCCGGGAGCATGCCGGTGAGCCCGTCCGTGCAGAGCAAGAGCCGGTCGCCGTCGCGGAGCTCGACCGCGTGCTCGTCGACCGCGACGTCCGGCTCGGTTCCGAGCGCCCGCGTGAGGACGCTCCGGTGCGGGTGCACCTCGGCCTCCCGCTGCGTGATCTCGCCGCGCTCGACCATCTCGTGCACGAGCGTGTGATCCTCGGTGAGCCGTCGGAGCGCTTCACCGCGGAGCAGGTACGCGCGCGAGTCGCCGACGTGGACCAGCCGCAGCCGGTCCTGCTCGATCGCGGCGGCCGTGAGCGTCGTTCCCATCCCGGCCACCTTCCGGTCGAGGACCGATCGCTCGAAGACGGCGAGGTTCGCCTCTCGTATCTGGTCCGCAAGCGTTCCTCGGCTGCGTCTGAACAGCGCGTCGAGCGTCTCCAGGGCGAGCCGCGACGCCACCTCGCCGCCGCGGTGACCGCCCATGCCGTCGGCGACCGCGTAGAGCGGGTCGGCCGCTAGGAAGGAGTCCTCGTTCCCCTCGCGTACGCGGCCGACGTCGGTCGTCGCGCCGGCCTCGATCCTCATCGGTGGAGCTCCAGGAGCGTGGTCCCGACCCGTACCTTGTCCCCGGCCTTCACCGGCGTCGCCGCTTGGATCCTCTCCTCGTTCACGAACGTGCCGTTCGTGGAGCCCAGGTCCTCGACGTACCAGTCGCCGTCGCGCGAGAGGAATCGGGCGTGCATCTGCGAGATGTAGGTGTCCTCCGGCTGGATCCGGCACGTCTCCGCCCGGCCGACGTCCATCGGCGAGACGAGCTTGAACGTGCCTCGCCGCTTGCCGTCGGCGTTGCGGACGACGACGACCGCCGGCGGTTTGGCCTTCCTGGTCGCGCGTGCTGCACCGGGGGCGACGGCTCGCTGGGGCGCAGGCTGGGCGACCCGCAGGTCGCGCGCCACCGAGCGAAGCGCTCTCCACACAAAGAGATAGAGGAGAAGGAGCAGCCCGTACTTCAGGACCGACAGGAGGAACGGCGACATGGCTCAGCTCCTCCGGAACTCGAACACGGAGTTCCCGATCGTGATGCGGTCGCCCTCCTGCAGCACGTGCGAAGCGACCATCATCCCGTTCACGAGCGTCCCGTTGGTCGAGCCGAGGTCGGTGAGCAGCCAGGTCCCGTCCTGGTTCCGCACCTCCGCGTGGCGCCGCGAGGCGCCGGGGTCGGCGATGACGACGTCGCATTCGGGCAGCCGTCCGATCGTGGTCGCAGCACCGGAGAGGTGGAACGTCCGCGCCGGCCGCTCGTCCTCGAGCAGCACTAGCGACCCGGCGGACAGGTCGCCCGTCGGCGTGCCGGGCTCGAGCCGTTCCTCGCCCTCGACGAGCGAGGCGACGCAGCGGAACTCGCCGCGGCCGATCCGATCGTCAACCTCGAACTCGACCTCGGGGGGCCCGACGAGCCCCCATCCCCGTTCGATCGCGTTCTCGCGGATAACCTTCCGGAGCTCGGCGACGAGGGCGTGCTCGGCCTGCTCGAAGCGCTCCCCGTCCTCGGGCGAGAGGCGGAAGACGAAGTGGTTGGGCGCCCAGATCTCGGTCACGCCGCGAGTCTGTCCGGCGTCCATCTCCTTGAGGATCCGCTTGGCGAGCTCGACCGGGTGGAGCGCCCCCCGGAAGGTCTTCGCGAAGAGCCCCTCCACGAGGGACCCCAGCCTGCGTTCGAAGTCGCGGAGGATCGGCATCGGATGCGCGCGTTCCCGCGGATGGCGCGGGCTTCCGCGCGATTATATCCGCGGGCCTCCACGCCCCGGGGGCACTGGAGGCGGACCTTTCCCGATCTCTACGGGAGCGTCACGAAATCGTCGAGGAACGACCGCGCCGCCGGTGTGTCCAGCCGCTGGGCGCCTCCCGTCTTGGCGCAGCCGAACGCAGCGGTGGTCACGCCGACGCTCGTGCCGGTTCCGGGCAGGAGCAGAGGGCTTCCGGAGTCGTGGGAGCAGACCCCATTCCTTACGAAGAAGAAGTCTTTCTGCACCACTCCCATCCCGGCGCTGGCCACGCGCCTGGCTCCGTCGAACACGAATGCACAAGGGTGCACCGAACAGTCGACGAAGACGCCGTAGCTCACCATCGTGAGGGTATCCGGGAGGGTCTTGGAGCGCCTCATCTCACCGAGCAGATCCGCGGTGGGCAGGTCGATCGGGTCGACGCCCCGTACGCGCTCCTCGAGGGTGACGATGCCCACGTCGTTCTTGAGCGTGATGGGGTCGAACGCCGGATGCGTCACGAGCTTCTTCGCCGGAAACAGGTTCGCCGTGTCCGGGTCGAACACAGGGTCGAAGGTTACGAACGGCGCCTCCGGCTCCTTGGCGAGACCGTACGTGCAGTGTCCGGCGGTAACGAGCACCCTCGGGCGGACCAGGAATCCGGAGCACGCGATGTCGAGACCGCCCCCCGGCGGGTGACCGATCAGCGCCCCAACGCTGGCATGCCCGTTCCCGTCGAGCTCGGCCTCGGTTATGGCCACTGCCGGCACGGCCACGGTGAGTGCAGCTGACGCCGCGGCAAGGACCAAGACGCGTCGCATGGGAGCCTCCTCTCGACGCAGGTCTCCGACCCTACGCGCCGCCCTGGCACGGCCGTAAAGGGGCATAGGGCCTTGCTACGATGGGTCTCCCCCACGGGCGAGTGGCGGAACTGGCAGACGCGCAGGATTCAGGATCCTGTCCGGGCAACCGGGTGGGGGTTCAACTCCCCCCTCGCCCACTTCATCGCTTGATGTGAGGCTGACCACGTTTTGCCGCGGCCCTCGGCGCCGTGCTAGGAAGTGGCGATCCAGCCCCGGAGAAGCAGGGTGCCCGAGTCCAACGTGTTCATCCAGATGTCCGACGGCACGCGCCTGGCCGCGTCCCTGTACCTGCCCGACACGGAGGGTCCGTGGCCCGCGCTGCTGGAGGCCCTTCCGTACAGGAAGGACGATCTGCTGACGAACGCGACCGTCTACAGGCGTCTGCGGGACGAGGGTGACTACGCGATCTGCAGGGTCGACGTCCGCGGCACGGGTTCGTCCGAGGGCGTGGCGACCGCCGAATATCCCCCGCAGGAGCAGGATGACCTGTGCGAGGTGATCGACTGGCTCTCGCGACAGCAGTGGTGCACCGGGTCGGTCGGGATGTTCGGGACCTCGTACTCGGGGTTCAACACGATCCAGACCGCGATGCGGCAGCCCCCGGCCCTCAAGGCGATTGTCCCGATCTACGCGACCGACGACCGCTACACGGACGACATACATTTCGGCGGCGGGATCCGAAAGGCGCTTGAGTTCGTCGGGTACCCGCTGTTCATGGTCTCGATGAACGCGCTTCCGCCGGTTCCCTCGCTTGCGGGGGAGGAGTGGCGAACCCGCTGGCTGGAGAGGATAGATCGCCTCGAGCCCTGGTACGGATCGGTGGAGGAGCAGAACGATGGGCCGTTCTGGCGGCAGGGGTCGCTCCGTCCCGACTACGAACTGATCACGGTCCCGACGATGGTAGTGGGGGGATGGGCCGACATCTACCGGAACGTGGCACTCAGGTTGATCGAGCATCTTCGGGTCCCGAAGCGCCTGCTCATGGGGCCGTGGTGCCATATGTCACCGAACACCTCCATCCCGGGTCCGCGGATCGACCTGGTTCCCGAGATGATCCGCTGGTGGGACCGTTGGCTCCGCGGGATCGAGAACGGAGTTGACACCGAGCCGCCGCTGGTGCTCTTCGCCCGGCGGTCGACGCCTCCCGAGCCCGCCCTCGACGAGGTGCGCGGGGAGTGGCGTTTCGAGTCCGCGTGGCCGCCCGAAGGACACGAGGAGATGACGCTTCCCCTGAGCTCCGCCCATCGCCCCAGCGGCCCGAGGGACGCGATGGAGGAGACACTTGCCGTGCGAGGCGACGTGGGCGTCACCGCCCACATCCGGGGGTCCTACGCGCCTCCGTACGGGCTGCCGATCGACCAGCGTCCCGACGAGATCCACTCGCTCGTCTACGAATGGCCCGTCGAGGATGAGCTCGAGATCCTAGGGAACCCGATGCTGGTCGCGACCGTGCGCTCGGCGTCGCCGGTCGCGTTCCTGTCCGCCAAGATCTGCGAGGTCCTCGACGATGGTACGTCCGCGCTTGTGAGCCGCGGCGTTTTCAATCTTACCCATCGCGACTCGCACACGATGCCCGAGCCACTGGTGCCGGGCGAGGCCTACGAGGTCTCCGTTGAGCTCGATGCGACGTCGTGGGTGTTCGAAGCCGGTAGCCGGATCCGGCTCGCGATCGCCGGCTCCGACTGGCCCAACGCCTGGCCGCCGCCGGAGGCATCGGATCTCACGGTCGTGCTGGAAGGGACTCGCCTCGTCCTTCCGGCAGCGAGCGGTCCAGCCAGCCTCCGGGGAGCGCCCGTCCTCCCCCCGGTGGACGGTGGAAACGGGAGGTCGGAGGAGGACCGGGAGTTCGACGAGGCCACGTGGCGGATCGAGCACGACGTCTACGCGAGGGAGACGCGCGTCGCCGTCCATCAACTGTCCTCGAGCGCGCTGCCGGGGCGGTGGAGCGCGTGGCGGACGGAGGGAGGTGTCGTGGGGGTTACTCCGCTCGCGCCCGGGACCGCCTGGGTGGAGTCCGCGGTCGAGACCGCTATCAGCTGGCCGGAGGTCACCGCGCGCACCCGCGCGCGTCTGGAACTCCGGAGCGATGCCACGACGTACCATTTCGCGCTCGATCTCGACGTGTACGAGAACGACGAGCGCGTTCGAACGCGACACTGGGAGAAGGTGACTCCACGGAAGCTCCAGTGAGCCCTGGCGCCGGGTCGACGGATGTTGACCTCGGGCGGTTGCGAGCGGGGCGGCTCGAGCGGCTGCAAGCCGCGATGCGGGCACGGGAGGTCGAGGCTTGCCTGCTGTTCAACGAGCCGAACGTCCGCTACGCGACCGGGGCCTCGGCGATGCCTATCTGGAGCAACACGACGTTCGTCAGGTGCGCGCTCGTGCCGGCCGAAGGGCGGCCGATCCTCTTCGAGCATGGGAACTCCATGCACCTGTCGCGTCGGATCCTCGACGATGTCCGCCCGATGCACGCGTGGGAGTTCTTCGACGACGCGGAGGCCGAGGCCGCTGCCTGGGCACGCGAGACCGTGTCGGCGATGCGTGAGCTGGGCGTGTCACCTGATCGACTGGCCGTGGACCGACTCGGAACTCCGGGGTTCATCGCGCTCCAGCGCGAAGGTGTTGCGATCGTGGACTCGGCGCCGGTCACCCAGGAGGCCCGGGAGGTCAAGATCCCAGATGAGATCCGACTGCTGGAGGCAAATGGCGAGATCGTCGTGGACATGCTATCGGCGTTCGAGGCTGCGATCGTGCCCGGCGTCCGGGAGCGGGATCTCTTGGCGGTTCTCGCTGACACGTTGCTCCGTGCCGGAGGCGAGCACCTCGCCACGAGCACGGTCGCGTCGGGGGCGAACACGAACCCCTGGAGGGCGGAGGCCACCGACCGAGCGGTCGAGCAGGGCGACCTCGTCTACGTCGACACCGACGCCGTCGGCGTCGAAGGCTACTTCTTCTGCGTGTCTCGAACCTTCCTCTGCGGTGGCGCGCCACCGACGCCCGCCCAGCGTGAGGCGTATCGGGCCGCCCACGACTGGCTCCTCGCCACGCGCGACCTGATCCGGCCCGGCATCTCGTGCGGCGAGCTCGCCGACCGGGCGCCCCGGCTCCCCGAGAAGTTCCTGCCGCAGCGCTACGAGTGCATGGTCCATGGGATAGGTCTCGAGGAGGAAAGCCCGAGCGTGTGCTACCCGCAGGACCAGCAGCCGAACCCCGATCGAGTGCTCCGGGAAGGTATGGCTCTCGTCGTCGAGGTCTACGCGGGGGAGGTGGGGGCGCGCGGCGGGGTGAAGCTGGGCGACCAGGTGCTCGTCACCGACGTAGGAGCGAAGGCTCTCGCTGCGTACTCGTACAGCGACGTCCTTCTCTGAGCCGCCTTGACTTCCTAGACCGGATACGGGTAGGAACGCCCGGTGGCCTCGGGACAAGGAGGGGGAGATGCGCAGGCGAGTCTT
>Ga0209341_10002092_pt1 | contig 19207 bp, 23 predicted proteins | sample RifCSP13_2_FD_184020 | JGI IMG/M metagenome (GOLD analysis project Ga0209341, IMG submission 184020) | Soil microbial communities from Rifle, Colorado - Rifle CSP2_sed 13_2 (SPAdes) (version 2) | ecosystem: Environmental > Terrestrial > Deep subsurface > Rock core/Sediment | place: Rifle... | reverse complement strand
CTGCACGCCATCCAGCTATCACTCTCCGATGTTTGATATGCCGCTGGATTTTTATACACGTCCCTGGGTGGAGGACTGCCGCAACAGCGTGCCGCACCCGGAACGCATCCGCGTGATGAGCGGACCGCTGACAGGCGTGTTTGGAGCGTATGAGGGATTAGAGACCAGAGACTGGAGATTGGAGACTCATGATCGTTAGCGGAGCAATTGCATCTCCAAAAGGCTCGCAGCCTTCGAAGACCGAATCGGTGCCGGACCAGGGCGGGAGCATCTGGGCGGGGCGATCTCAAACCCGGGCCAGGCAATCAGTCGGCCCGGAAACATCGAAACGCGTGGCGGCGGTATATCGCTGCTCGAATACGATCACCGATGATATCGCCGTGATGCCCTTCCAGCAGTTCGAGCGCATGCGGCTTCCAAATGGACTGCGGCTCACTCAACAGATCGATCCAGATGCATTTCTTCGCAATATGGCGTACCTGCTCGAGATCAGCCCCAACCGCTGGATGAGCCCGTTCATCCTGAAGAAGACGGCGCTGCTGTGGCTGCTCTTCTGGGGCAACGCGCTGCTCTGGCTGCCGCCTCCGCCGTCTGTACGCGAATTGTTCATCCTGCCCACCAATGTGACCATACCCAAGTTCGATCCAGATGGGGATCTTTGGTATGAGGTGAGATTCCCCAACGGCAGGAAGCGTTTTATTCCATCGGTTGAGGTAATGCACGTGATGATCAACTCGACGAACGGGATCTGGGGCAGGGGAATGCTCGAATACGCGCGTGAGACGATAGGCTTGCGGATGGGACAATCTGCCACACAGGGCAATGTGCAGGGCCAGGGATTGAATCCAGCAGCCTATATCCAAGTCAATGCGATGCTCGATAAAAAAGGGCGGGATGCTTATCGTGAGGCATATAGCGATGCGATCCGTGGCGCCGAAGATGCGGGCAACCTGGCGGTGTTCGATCAGAAGGTCGTGAAGTTCGAGCCGATCACAATGCAGTTCCGAGATGCGCAATTCCTGGAAAGCGTCAATGCCACCGATCTTGAGATCGCAAACTTTTTCAAGTTCCCGGCGTACAAACTTAACTCCGGTAAACAATCCTATCAAAGCAACGAACAGCAGGACCTGGATTATTTAAAATCCTGTCTTGATCCGCACCTGGTGCAGTGGGAGCAGGCTGCACGCTTGCGCTGGCTTTCTGAAGCAGATCAAAAGGGGAATTATTTCAAATTCATTCGGGAGGCGATCCTGCGCACGAATGCCAAGAGCCGGGCCGAGCTGCACGAGATCCAGATGCGCTCCGGCACATTGACGCCCAACGAATCACGCGAGATCGAAGATCGCGATGGTTATCCGGAAGGCAGCAAGTTCTATATGACCAAAAATTACGGCCCGGTGAGCGGCGAGCCTCCACCGACGGAAGGAGAGTGAGATGGTGAAGAAGCAATCAGCAGTCAGCTATCAGCTATCAGCGATCAGCGGTCAGCCATCAGCGATCAGCGGTCAGCCATCAGAGATCAGCAGTCAGCTATCAGCGATCAGCGGTCAGCCATCGCAGCGGCAATCTTATCTCTTGCAAGCTTTTGTAGATTCTCCCTGGGCGATCCTGCCTTATAAACTGGCCGTGCTCGAGGAGATCGTCGTGAGACACATCTCCGGTGAGAAGCTCGATGCGGAGGAAATCCAATCAAGAATACATGGCGCGGTGCGTCCTCCAGAGCGCCAGGTGAAAACCGTGGCTGTGCTGCCGCTGTTTGGGACGATCTTTCCGCGCGCCAACATGATGACCGATGTCTCCGGCGCCACGAGTGCGGAACGATTCGGTGCGATGTTTTCGGAGTTGGTCCAGAACCCGGAGATCAGTGCGATCGTGCTGGATGTGGACAGCCCGGGCGGCCAGGTCAACGGCATCGACGAGGTTTCCAAACGCATCTTCGATGCGCGCGGGCAAAAGCCGATCGTGGCCGTTGCCAATCACACGATGGCATCGGCAGCCTATTGGATCGGGAGCGCCGCGGATGAGGTTGTGGTGACGCCCTCGGCGGAGGTCGGATCCATCGGCGTCTTCGCGGTACACCGAGATATCAGTGGAGCCCTTGCACAGAATGGGATCAAGATCTCGCTGATCAGCAGAGGAAAATATAAGGTCGAGGGGAATCCATATGAAGCCCTAACAGAGGAGGCCAAATCCGCGATCGAGGTAAGGGTTGGAGAAGCATATGATGCCTTCGTCGAAGCCATTGCTCGCAATCGTGAAACGAAACCGGCCACGGTCCGCAATGGATTTGGAGAGGGGCGGGTGGTCGGTGCGCGCCAGGCTGTAGATTTGAGAATGGCGGACCGGATCGGGACACTCGAAGAAACTATCACCCGCCTGCTCAATAGGAGTTTTTCGTCTGGCTCCGCGGGTGCGGGGCAGGCTCAGGATGTCAATCATCCGCGCGAGCTGGAGTCCAGCGCTTCAGCCGATGTGGTTATTGAGCACGAGGCGAAGCGCCTGCGTGACTATGTTGAGATTTTCAAATAAGGAGAATTCGAATATGAATCTGAAGCCCTATCTTGACGCCGCACAAGCTGCGGATGCCGAAAAAAAGCGGATACTGGCTGAGATGGATGCCGCCTTCAACGAAGGGACTCCAGAGGGTAAGGAGAAGGCGCTTTCGCTGCGCCCCGCGCTGGACGAGGCAACCGCGAAGGCAGACCAGGCGAACCAGTTGTACGCCAGCATGCGTGACGCATCGCTGGTGACAGACAATATGGCCTCGTTCTTTACCGTCCCTCCGGATCCCGCTGTCCCATCGCTCAACCAGAGCGATGAAAGCGGAAAGCCCAAAACGATGGCGCTTCCCGAGTTCAAAGCTCTGACCCCACGCGAGCGATTGGCGTTTGCCAAGAGCGGCGGGAAACTCACTGATTAGGAGATACGCCCATGACTGCAAACACATTAACTGGCCTTGTCGTCGATGCGCAGGTTGCTGCTGACCGCGTCCTGCGCGAGCAGACCGGCTTTATCGGCGGAGTCTTTATGGACCCATCTGCCGATATGGTCGCGAAATCTCAAAACATTACCTACCCCATCGTCCCCACGATGGCCGCGTCGGATGTGACGCCTGCGGCAACGCCCACCGATCCGGCGGGTCAGACCGTTGGATATGGACAGATGACCATTAGCAAGGTCCGGAAGGTGCCGATCCGCTGGAGCGGCGAAGAGCAGAAATCCATCAGCAAGATCTACGACAACGTCAAACAGGATCAGCTCGCTCAGGCATTTCGCACGCTGGTCAACGAGGTCGAATCCGATCTTTTTACCGCTGCAAAGCAGGGCGCCTCGCGCGCTTATGGCACAGCCGGCACAACGCCTTTCGGGACTGCCGGAGATCTCTCTGACGTGGCGCAGGTGCGCAAGATCCTGGCGGACAACGGCGCCTGGACCAGCGACATGCATTTCGTGCTGAACACGTCAAGCGGAACCAATATCCGCGCCAAGCAATCCAGCCTATTCAAGGTTAACGAAGCCGGCTCGGCAGAGCTGTTGCGTGAGGGGAACCTCGGCAGACTCGAAGGATTTGATTTCCACGAATCCGGGCAGATTGCTGCGCACACGAAAGGCGACGGCACAGGCTATCTCGTGGACCTGACCGCGGGCTATGCAGCCGGCTCGACCACGGTCCATGTGGACACCGGCACTGGCTCACTCCTGGTGGGCGATGTGCTGACCAATACCAAGACCGGCCGCGACACGAATAAGTACATCATCAACACTGGATTTGCGGGTGATGGCGATGGTGATATCGTCCTGGCGAAACCGGGCAATCAGGTGGCCTGGGTCAACAATGACCCGGTGGCTGTTGGAAATGCCTACACTGGCAACTTCGCGTTCGAACGCAATGCGATCCACCTGCTCACACGTCTGCCTGAATTGCCACGGGAAGGCTCACTCGGCGAGCACGAGGTAATCACAGATCCCTACAGCGGGATCTCGTTCCTGCTTTCCGTGTATCCGGGATATCACCTGGTGATCATCGAAGTTGCATTGGCCTGGGGCACGAAGGCTGTCAAGAGCGAGGCGATTGCCACGCTGCTTGGATAGGCCACTCCCTGGCCCCCTCTGTCCTTCGGACATCTCCCCCAAATAGCCTTCGGCGATTTAGGGGAGATGAAAGGAATTGATTATGGCTGAGCTTTATCTCATGGAAAAGGCCGGTGAAGGCCGCATGTACGTTCCAGCCGAGAAGAAAGCCGAGTATGAGCAGAACGGCTGGATCGTTGTTGCGCGCCCGCCTGCGGCGCAGCAACCCGCACCTGGCGCAACGGCGCCAAAGGCTGAGGAGGTTGAGAGTCAAGACTCCTCCAGCAGTTCCGGCAGGAGACGGTCTTCGAAGAAGCCGGAGTAAACGAGCAAGGATATGGCTGATTTTGTGTTCAATATTGCAAAAGGCAAGGTGGCTCAATATGTACAAAATGTGGAGGATGGTTCACCTGCAAATTCACGACTGAAAATCGTTCCAATCGAGACATCAGGTATCGAAGCAGATGCAACGCTAAAGGATCACAACGACCTAGCGGCACTGTTGGGGGGCACATCTAACGAACAGACTACAATGGGACGAAAGACATGGGCGGCGGCGGATCTGGTCATTACGGTGGATGATACAAACGAACGGGTTGATATTGATTCCGCCGACATTACCTGGACCGGCGCAACCGGTAATGCCATCAGCGCGTTGGTGGTGGTCTATTTCCCGGATGGGGTGACACCGGGCGCGGATAGTACCGGCATCCCGCTGACGAAGCATGATTTCGTGGTGACGCCGGATGGTTCGGATATCGTGGCGCAACTGGCAGCAGCTGGATTTTTCAGAGCATCGTAAATCACAGCGCGAACAGTAACCAATGACAATCGTCATCACGGCTGGAGCATGGGATCCGTCATCCGCAGGCGCAAGCGTTGACCCTGTCATGCCTGCGAGTCCACAAGCGGGTGACTTGCATGTGTTGTATTTTGGCGTCAAGCCCTATACAACCACCGTTACTCCGCCCTCCGGCTGGACCCTGATTCCGAATACCGATGGGACAAATGGTACGGTTGGCAGTGGGACAGATGTAGGCTCTATAAAACAAGCCGCCTATTATCGCTACTGGCAATCAGGCGATCCGACAACACCGTCCGTTGGATTTAGCGGCGCAAGTGTTGGTCTGGGCGTCATCATTCGTTTTCGGCCAACTGCCGGAAAAACCATAAATGTACCTGTTGGCGACAAAGGCAGTGACGTATCCAGCGGTACGGATTACGCCGCAACGATGGGGGCGGATATTGGAATCACGGTTGGCGATGCAGTTGTATCGTTTACGACCATTGCCGGAAACAATTCCACGTTCGGCTCGCCGACCTTGAGCGCTACTGGAGTCACATTCGGGACGGTGACAGAAAATCCCGCCACTGAAGGGAGCACTTCAAGCGGTGACGACTTAGAAGCATCCGGTTCAACTGCCCTGCCTTCGGCTGGTCCAAGCAGTGCGGCGGCGGTGGTAGGATGGACGTTGTCTGTTGCGCAAACGGGGATGACGGCGCTGGTGCGGATACGAGAATCATCTGCCAGCACACCTGTCAATCAAACAACCGAAACGGATACATCGCAGGCAATTGGGAAGGTCAAGAATAAGGGGATTGGGCAAAATACTGAAACCGATCTGTCGCAGGCGATCACTCGAATCAAGCAGAAATTATTGGGACAGAATACTGAAACGAACACGGCGCAGGCGATTGCCAAAGTCAAAATCCGTCCGGTCGGGCAGGCACTTGAAACGGACCTGGCGCAGGCGATCACATTTTCTTCGGGAGCTACGCCGGTCGGGCAGGTAATAGAGACTGACACTGCCCAGGCGATCGGCAAAGTCAAGCAAGCTGCAATTGGACAGACGAGCGAGGCTGATACTGCTCAGGCGATCACACGGGTCAAGCAAGTTTCCGTCACCCAGGTCAGTGAGACTGATCTGGCCCAGGCGATCAACAAGATCAAGACCAGAGAAGTCGGTCAGGTCTCAGAGATTGATACAGCTCAAATAGTTGCATGGGCTCCGAAGCATCGCATGGTGGCCCAGGTCACGGAGGCAGACCTTGCCCAGGGGATTAGCTCTGGTGGAAATATCCTGGTTAGCCAGGTCAGCGAGACTGACACGGCTCAGGCGGTTGCAAAGCGGAAGATCAAATCAGTCGGTCAGGTCGGTGAGACCGATACCGCGCAGGCAGTTGGCAAACGAAAGCTCATCGTCCTGTCGCAAGTCGCAGAGACGGATCTTGCTCAAGCTCTGTTCCCGAACAAGCGCGTCTCTGTGGTTCAGGTCGTCGAGGTGGATACTTCGCAGCCTCTCTCGGCGAGGAAGATCATGAGCCTTCTGCAAGCCAGCGAAATCGATGCGGCAATGAGCATCAACGCCATGGGGGGTGGCGGTGTATCGAAGATACTGAAGCCCAGCATGTCGAGCATGGAAGGAGCGATGAGGAACCTATGACCCTGGAACAGATCGCTGTAGCTCTTAAATTTCATGCCTTCTTTGTAGCATCGAAACAGGGCAAGACCGGGCTGACGGTCACCGTGGATGTGTATCGCAATGGGACCCAGATCGTGACGGATGCAGCTGCGTCGGAGATCGGTGGGGGCGTATACAGCTATCAGCTCGCGGCCGGATCCGTGACGGTCGAGGGCGAGTATGTTGCGATCTTCAAGACAAGCGACGCGACAGTTGATTTCCAGCATGTGCCGCAATTGTTCACCGTCGGACGCGCGGGCATAGAGCATTTGGATGCCGATATCAGTGGGGTCACCACGTTGGGAGCCGGCGCCATTTCCTGGCCGATCACGATCACCGTTGGTGGAAATCCGGTGGATGGTGTGGACGTGTGGGTCAGCACGGATGAGGCTGGCGCGAATGTCATTGCGCGCGGTGGCACCGACGACAACGGCGTGGTGGCGTTCCTGCTGGATGCAGGCGATTATTTCGCCTGGAAACAATTGGCAGGATATGCGTTCACGAACCCGGAGAGTTTCACGGTGAGCTAAATGGGATCGACATTCACTGGGACCGCTGTAACTTATGGAAACATTCTGACCGCTCAGCAGGCGGCCAACGCGCTGCGCGTGGAAGCGTCCGATCTTCGGATGCTTGACCTGCTGCCGCAGGTGGATAAGTTCGTGGAGCGCGCGACGGGCCGCGATTGGACCCAGGACACGACCAGGCATCCCCTGGCGGTGGCCGCGGCGACAATGCTGATGGTGCTGTGGTTCGATAATCCGTCGATGATCGGCGATGCAGGCACGCTGCCGTTTGGCCTGACATTTGCGCTGGCGCAGCTCGAGGGAGAGGCTCTGCGATATCGGACGTATCAATTCCGCGGGTTGAGCAGCGCCGGCGGGGTCGGAGTGCCTGATGCGCTCTATGGTGATGACGTGATCAGCCTGATAGGTGTGCACGGCGTGAGCGGCGATCAATCGTCCAATTTCGAGAGTGAGATCTCGGTGGCAGGCGCGCTGCAACAGACATCTTCGAGCGATCTTTCCGATAACGTGTACGTGGTGATCTTGAAATCGCCGTCGGAGGATGTGCTGCCGTGAAACCTGCGGCTGTATTGGGTGGCGGGCCAAGCCTGCCGAAGAACCTGAAAGAACTGCCGACAGATTGTGTGCTGATCAGCGTCAATGATCACGCATTTAATTTCTGCGAGCCGCATGTGCTGGTATTTCAGGATCATTTAGATCAGGCGCCGGCGGTGCAGGATGTGCTGAAAACTTTCACCGGCCTGGTGGTGAGCCCGAAGCTGGGCAGCGATATCGAATTGCCCGCGGACTGGTGGGATGAGAATATGTCGTCTGCCCTGGCGACGTGGTACGCGTGCTGGATGGGATATGACCCGGTGATCCTGTGCGGCATGGATTGTTACCAGGGAGGCGTGAAGTATTGTCATCCTCGGCCCGGGTTCGATCATCCGGTTTTTCGCGTGCCATTGAAATACCACTTGATCCGCTGGCGCAAGGCATTCGATAAATGCCCGCATCCGGAGCGGATCCGGGCGATGAGCGGTCCGCTGGTCCATGTATTCGGGCGTTATGAGCCGCAGAAGAAGCCAGCCAGCCGGACACGGACACGAACACGGAGATCGATGGTGCTCGAATGACTCTTCTGCCAGGCAGAATGATCAACGCCGGCAAATACCGGCACCAGATCACGATCCGCAACCCGGCGACAGATGCCAGCCGGGACTTTGGCGGTCGCAAGGGGACCGGCACGACGGTGGCCACCGTGTTCGCTTCGAGGGAGGATTGGACCGGGTCGGAGCTGGATGAAGCGGGACGGCAGACGTCGATCGTGACCACGCGCTGGAAGACCCGCTATCGGACGGACATCCTTCCAAAAATGGAGATCGTGCTGGGCTCGGATATTTTCAATATCACATCGGTGCTGGATTTCGACGGCACGAAACGTGAGCTGACGATGGAATCGAGGAAGGTGGTCTCGTGATGTTTAAACACGAAGGGCACAAAGAGCACGAAGGAGAAGGTTTTTATGAGTGATCTAAAAGTGCGGCTGCTGGTTGCCAGGGTGATCAATGGTGGCGTTTGGCCTAAAGGCGAAGTGGTCCTGATCTCGCAAAGAACCGCTGAGCAATGGATCGCGGCGGGGCAGGCGGAGGAAGTCAGCGAGCAGCGATCGACAGGCAGAAGGCGGAAGGCAGAGGAAGATGAGGAGCCAAATGAATCTGAATAAAGGCTCGATCGGCAAAGGACACGAAGGAGCACAAAGGAGAATTTGAAAATGCCGCGTCCCAATTTTCGCAATGCGAAGAATATCCGAGGGAAGCTCAGGATCGATCCGCGCTCATTGGAAGAACACAACCGCAAGCTCAGGAAGTTGGCAGGCGCTGTGCGTGAGGCTGTGGTGCGCGAGGCGCTGGCCGCGGGCGGAGGGATCATACAGAGCGCAGTCAAGGCCAAGGCACCGGGTCCATACATTGGCATCGAGGTCGTGAAGGGCGGGCAACTCTCAAAGAAGTGGCGATCAGCGGGCGCCCAGGGTGTCAAGGATAACGCGCTGTATGTGGCCATCGGCCCGGATGCGGACCACTGGTATTACCGGTTCTCCGAATATGGCGTGAAGCCGCATGGCGTGAAAAGACGCAAACGAACGCGCAAGGAAATCCAGTTGCGTACATCCTCCTCGAGAGAGGCGCGCGGCGCTATTCGCAGGCAATTCGCAGGAAGGAAACCGGCCATGGTCTTTACGGTTGGAGGACGATGGGTCTTCGCTCGAAAAGTGAGAGGTTTTGCGGCAAAGCCATTCCTGAAGCCGGCAGCAGAGAGCCAGGGCAACGCGGCAATCCAGGCAGTTGGCGAAGTGCTCGGTCGTGAGATCGAGAAGGCGGCGAAAGGTTAATTAATGGCGACATCTGTGATGGCAGGTCTGGCACCGTATATCGAAGCGGAAGTGCCTGAAGCGGGCAAAGGCTTCGGTTTTCAGGTCCCGCAAGATGAGGCCTATCCGGCCTGGAGTTATCAGATCGTTGACGACGAGGAGATTTTGTCTCATGGCGGCAGGACTGGATTTTATAAGGCACGCGTCCAGATCCAGGTGACTGCGAAGGAGACTGCCAGCGCGAGCGCGTATGTCAATGCGGCCAGCATTGCAGACAAGATCCGCACAAAGCTCAACGGATTCAAAGGCGATATGAGTGGCGTGCAGGTCAAATTCTGCAAAACGATGGCGAATGATGATTGGGCAGATCAAAAGCAGTTACCCACGGCCAGCATCGATGTGTTGATCAATTACAGGCTATGAGATGACCAGAGTGCCGATGGATGTGCCGTTTCATAAACTGCGTGCATGGTTCCGCGGGAGGCCTGCGGCGGTTCTCGGCGGTGGTCCCAGCCTGCCGGGTGACCTGAAACGCCTTCCCGAGGAATGCCGTCTGATCAGCGTGAATGATCATGCCTTCCATCACTGCCGGCCGGATGTGCTGGTGTACCAGGATCGCTTGTACTGGGCGCCGGCGGTAGAGGATGTTTTGAAAACATTCGACGGTCTGGTCGTCTCACCGCACGAACCGAGCGATATCGATCTGCCGCGCGGCTGGTGGGATGTGAACCAGTCCTTTGGACTGGCGACCTGGTTTGCATCCTGGATGGACTGCGACCCGGTCATCCTGTGCGGGATGGACTGCTACCAGGGCGACGTTAAGTACTGCCATCCGCGGCCCGGGTTTTATCATGACATCTTCGATGTTCCGCTCGAAGAACATTTGAAGCTCTGGCGTGAGGCGTTCGTGAAATGCCCGCATCCTGAGAGGATCCGCGCTACGAGCGGGCCGCTGGTCAATGTCTTCGGAGTCTTCGAGGACAACTTATTGCATCGCCTACGGCGCTAGCCGTGGCTGATATCGAAAGGAGTTTCTTATGACGACAGAAGGCGGATTTGGACTGCAAATCAAGATCACGGTAGGGACAACGTTGACCGCGATCGTGGACGTGCTGGAAGGCAGCGAGCTTCCGAAGTTTAAAAAATTCATCGCGGACGCGACGCCACACAGCGCCACCGGCGGCTGGGCAAAGCGCGTGGCGACTGGCAAGCGCTCATTGGAGAGCTTCAAGATGGTGCTGGGCTGGGACACGGACCAGACCACCCATGCAGCCATTCAGACTGCATTCGACAGCGACAATCCGGTGAGTATGAGCGTGATCTCGCCGGATGGCGCGGATGAGACGATCGCATTCTCGGCTCACATCGAGGAGATCAGTCGTATCACCGCGCAGGAAGATGCCTACACTGCCGAGGTGATGGTCACACCGACCGGAAAACCGACGATCACGTGAGTTTTTAGCGATCAGCAATCAGGGATCAGCAGTCAGCGATCAGGGATCAGCGATCAGCGATCAGGGATCAGCGGTCAGCGATCAGCGATCAGCAATCAGTCTTGTATGCCTGGCTGACCACGTGGCTTGACAAGAAAGGAATCTTATGGACCCCAATGATCGATCAAATGGTCATCATGAACTAAGCGCGCAGGAAATCATTGACATCGAGGATGTCGTGATCGAGTCGCACATCGTGCCGCAATGGAAGAATGGACTGGTTTTTGTGCGCTCGGTCTCAGCCAAGGAACGCGGTGAGATCGAGGCCGCCGCGGCGATGTTCAAGGAGACCAAAGGTAAGGATGCCAGTTTCGCACGTGATTTTACAGTCAAGTTCGCGTGGCTTGCAATGTGCGACAGAGATGGCAAACGACTTTTCACGAAGATCGAAGACGTCGCGAAATTGAAGGAAAAAAATGCTGCAGCGATCTCGGCCATTGCCGAACATGCGCAGAGACTCTCTGGTTTCAGCAAGGACGATCTGGAGAAGCTGGAAAAAAACTTCGAGAAAACCCAACTCGAAGATTCGCCTTCCGCCTAGCGAAGGAGTTGGGTAAATGGAACGTGGACGGGATGCTCTCACGCATGTCGTCGCACACATTGACCGAATGGATGGCCTATCACAACCTGGAGCCATTCGGCGATGAATTGATCGATATCCATTTCGCCGAGCTGAAGGCGATCGTTGCGAACGCCAACCGCAGGAAAGGAGCGCAGCCGATCGAGTCGAAGAAGCTGCGGCTGTGGAAGGCCTTCGAGCATTTCGATCCGCAGAAGTATTACGATGATCTGAAGGCGGCGTTGTCCTTCAAGAAATTGGATTGAAAAATCTCACCACGAAGGACTCCAAGGAGTACAAAGGAATTTTTTGATCCATGACTGCCTTATCGAATCTCCTGGCACTGCTATCACTCGATGACAGTGATTACCTCGCAGGCCTGGTGAGCAATCAAACAGCGACCGCGAGCTTTGCCACCAAGCTCTCGAGCATTGGCGGAGCTGTCGTGATCGGCGGTCTGACGGCTGCGGCGACTGCCATCGGCGCGGTCGGTGTGGCCGCGTGGGAGGCTGGCAACACGATGGACGATGCGATGGATAGGATCGCAACATCCACCGGCGCCACTGGCCCGGAGCTGGATGGATTGAGGGATGACTTCGAGGCGGTATTCACATCGGTGCCAACGGACGCGGGCGCGGCAGCGGAAGCGATCAGCATTCTCAATTCCAGACTGGACATCACCGGACCCGGTCTGCAGAACCTGGCCTCTCCCCTGCTGGAGGTGACGCGCATCCTGGGCGGCGATCTGGCGACCAATGCGGAAGCGTTCACGCGCGTGATGGGTGATTGGAATCTGCCGGTCGAGGATGCATCCGCATCTCTCGATGCGCTGTTTGTGGCTGCACAGGAGACCGGGGCTCCGCTCGACCAGCTCATGCAGCGCGTGGTGCAGTATGGCGCGCCGATGCGCAATTTTGGCTTCTCGTTCAAACAGGCCGGCGCGATACTGGCCGCGTTCGAAGCGCAGGGCGTCAACACCGAGATCGTGATGAGCGGGCTGCGCATCGCACAGGGCAAATTCATCATGCAGGGTAAGGACATGAACACGGGCCTGTGGGAGACGGTGGATGCAATCCAGAATGCGACGGAGGCCGAGGGCCTGAAGATCGCGACGGACATCTTCGGCACCAAGGCGGCGGGCGATATGTTCGACACGATCCGCTCTGGGAAATTCGATGTGGACGAGCTGACCACAGCCATGATGAACGCGGATGGCGCGATCATGGAGACCGCTGCCTCCACGATGGACTGGGGCGAGAAATGGACCATTTTCAAGAACAAGATCACGACCGCCCTGGCGCCGATCGGCGAAAGCATGATGGCCGGCGTGGGCAAGGCCATGGACGCGGTGGTAGCAATTTTCGAGCGGCCTGATGTGCAGGCAGGCTTGACGAAATTCACCACGATGATCGGGAGCTTCATCACACAGGCCGTATCTTATATTCCGATCTTGATCGACGGCTTTTTTCAGTTCATTTCATTCCTACAAAATAACCAGGGGATCGTGATCGGCATCCTGGCTGCGCTGGGTGTGGCTGCGATGGCCTGGGGTGTGACAACCGCAGCTGCGGCGATCACGGCGATGGCGCCAATGCTGCCGGTCATTGCTGTGCTGCTCCTGATCGGTGCGGCGGTGTATTTGCTGTACGAGGCATGGACCAATAACTGGGGTGGGATCCAGGAAAAAGTGGCCGCGGTGTGGGCCGCGCTGCAACCGGTCTTCGACCGTCTCAAAGCCTGGCTCGCGGTGGCAATCCCGGCCGCGCTGCAAATCCTGAAGACCTGGTGGGACATCACGCTCAACAACTTGCGCATGATGTGGTCTTTTCTGCAAACGTATGTGTTTCCGATCCTGGGCGCACTGGCAAACCTGGTCGGTTCGGTATTGAGTGTGGTTTTCCGCGCATGGGTTGGCATCCTTCAGAATGTGACGATCCCGATGCTTCAGTTTTTGTGGCAGATCTTCCAGGATAAGGTGCTGCCTGTGATCAAGACTGTGGCGGGCTGGCTCGCGGATAAATTAGGTCCGGCGTTCCGCGGCATCGGCTCTGCGGTCAGTTGGGTGATCGATTGGATCAACCGCCTGGCGGATAAGCTGCGCAACATCAAGCTACCAGCCTGGATGACGCCTCATTCCCCCACCCCGTGGGAGATGGGTTTGCGCGGGGTGAGCGATGCGATGCAATCATTGACGCGCTCGCAGCTCCCCACGTTCCAGGCAGCCTTGCAGCTCCAGGCTCAGCCGATCGGCGCGAGTGGGAGCATCGATATCCAGCCAAGAGGAGCGAGCAGCAGTCAGCAGTCAGCTTTCAGCGGGCTGAATGCGGAAGGCAGCAACGATGCATTGATGCGTGACATCCAGCGACTGCTGAGAGATCTACCGGGCGAGATCGTAAAAGCCACGCGGGATGATCGCCTGCGCAGGAGCGCATGATGACGGAATTTCCAACGGCTCATCGCATTCTGGCGAGTCTCAATGATGTATGGACCGACCTGACAGGTTATGTGATCGAGGACATCACAGGCTCGTGGGGCATCCAGGGGAATGGCGCGCTCGATCTACTGGCCGATGCCGGCGCTATGCACTTCACGCTGAACAACATGGACCAGCGTTTTACACCGGGGCATGCATCCGCGCTCTCGGGATGGGAAAAGGGCATCGAGGTGAAACTGGAGATCGATTATGAGGGTGGCACTTACGTGCACCTGGGAACGATCAGCGATATCGATGTGCCACTGGATGATGATCTCTTCGACCGCGCCTATGTGACCGTACACGACTGGCTGGAATTCAGCGCGATGAACCCGATCGTAAACCCGGGGATCCTGACGAACCAACGTGGGGATGATGTGATCCGCGCGCTGCTGACCCTGATCCCAAAACAACCCCGGGCGACGGACCTGGATGTGGGCGTGAGTGTTTTTCCGGCGACGTGGGACACGGTTACATCGCATACGAAGGGATACTCGGAGCTTTCGAGGGTGGCGTTTTCAGAACCTGGCTATGTGTATTTGCGCAAGGATAAGCTCCTCGGCGAGACGCTCGTCTTTGAGTCGGCCCATGCGCGCAACGGGCTGCGTGAGCTCGACATACTGCCTTTAGGCGCATCTGAATCGGGTGCGCTGAAGAAAGAGGATGGGGGCTATTTGCTGAAGGAGGATGGAGGCAAGATACTGCTCAACCAGGTCGGGAGCTTGTTCGCGGATAACAGTATGATCGACGTGGAATCCGATTATGGTGATGGCGTGATCAACTACATCACACTGCGGGCGAACCCGCGCAGGCTGAGTGCAAGTGCGGAGATCCTCTTCCAGCTCGACGAGCCGATCCCAATCGGCTCCAGCCAGACGATCGAGATCCGAGGTAGTTACGCCGATCCGCAGGGCGGGTTCCCGATCAATGGACAGGACATGATCGCTCCTGTGATCACGACGGATTACCTGGCCAATACAGCGCAGGATGGCAGCGGGACCAATATTTCAGCCAACCTGACGATCGTCACGGGTTATGGCACCGAGGGCTTTACACACCAGGTCACGAATGGCAGCACCAGCAATGGCTGGATCACGAAATTCAACTGCCGCGGCACCGGGATCTACAATTACAACCCGATCGAGCACGTGGAGAAGGACAACGCATCGATCACACGGCGCGGGTATCAAACAGCAACGCTGGACCAGAAATATCAATCCACGCTGGACCAGGGCAGGATTTTTATAGAGACGGTCGTGGAGCTGGAAGCCGAGCCACAGACCAAGCTCCATAAAGTCACCTTCCTGGCAAACCAGTCATCGTCGCTCATGATGGCGTTCCTTAATTTTGGACCGGGCAACCTGATCCGGATCAAGCACGATCGGAGAGGCATCGATAGCTGGTTTTATATCCAGGGCGTGAGCGAATACAAGATCACGTCGGGAGGATTGATCATGTACACATGGATCGTAAAGCAAGCCTTAACTCTGGGATTGGGACTCTCGCTGATGGCTGTGGAATTCGGCGGCCACAGCACGACGGACGCGATCAATTTTGGATATATTCCCCACCTGGCCAATCTTACGCAGCGTTCGGTGAGCGTCTGGATCTATCTGGACAGCGATTCGCCGACCGGGTTTTATGGCATCGCATGCTGGGGCGTTAATTATCTGACCATGATCAAGCCGGACCGCAGGGCGCAGGTTTACAACGTGCACCCCGGGGGAGGGGGCGTGTATGGGATCTGGTTGTCGCCTGTCAATTCCGTGCCGCTGACGGCCTGGACTCATATCGTCTTCACGCACGATCTCTCGACCGCGACCAACGATCCGATCATTTACATCAATGGCGCGTCGCAGACGCTGACCGAATCCAGCACACCCGCCGGAGCGGTCGGATCTGAGACAGGCGATGAGTTTGTGATCGGGAATGCCCATTATGCAGGCAATGAATATGGCTCGGCGCTCGATGGGAAGCTGAAGGATGTGCGAGTGTATGACCGGATCCTTTCGGCTGCGGAGGTGACCGCGCTATACAACAGCGGCACACCGGACGCTACACTGGTGCGGACTGGTATGGACTTCCAGGCCTTCGCCGTGCGAACGCAGGACGTGAGCGCATACACCAATCTGACATTGACCGCGGCGGATAAGCTGATGGATGCGGTCCATTATGCGATCGGGACGCCGCATGGGAATCCGGTCGCGAGGACACCATAAGAGCAGAGATTACCGATAGGCCTATGGGAGACTATAGACTGGAGATTGGAGAACTATGCCTATAGATGAAACCATTCTTGATTTAACAAGCGCATCGCTGCCGTTGGCAGGCAGCGACCGGTTTGTCGTTGTGCAGAATGTGGCGACCACGCCTGTGACCAAAGAGATCACGAAGAGCGATCTGGAGAGTGAGCTCAGCGGAGGCGGATTGACATCCGGGCCGCAGTCCTTTGGCGATAATTATGTGATCACGCCATCGATTGCAGCCAACAACCTGACCGTGGCGCTCAAGACGGTCGCGGGCGCGGATCCATCTTCAACCGACAAGATCACGATCCGCATTGGCAATACCAAGCGCCAGATCACCGCGGCCATCAGCACGACCAAAGCTGCCGGCACGAACTGGTGCAATGCGGGCAGCTCCGAGCTGGCCGCGCAGGATGTGGATTACTTTGTGTACCTGATCCAGGAGACCGGCGCATCTGCGGGAACAAAGATCGGTTTCAGCCGAATCCCCTGCGCGAAGACCATGGGGGATTTTGTCAACACATCGACCAACGGGAAGTACATTGCTGGCAACTGGACGAACTTCAACTCGACGGACGAGGTGGAGAATATCGGTCGCTTCCGGGCGCAGCTCTCTGCGGGTGCAGGCTATAACTGGTCCATCCCGACTGCCAAGGTGTTCAACCGTCCTGTTTATGAAACAGACTGGCTGAACTGGACACCCACGCTTGTTGGATTTTCTTCAAACCCGACAAGTACAGTTTATCAATATCAGATAAGCGGTTTGAACATCACCATTAATCTAGCTCAGTCAGGCAACGGAACAAGTAACTCTACCGTGTTTACGGCGTCCCTGCCAATCGTGGCCAAAAACCTCACGAACATGCTTTGGAACGCTCCAGGATATGCTGTGGACAACTCAGCAGGATTGGCAAATCCTCCCTGGACTTATATTCAAGCCGCCGGAACTGTAATTAATCTCCATACAAACTGGCAAGGAGCCGCGTGGACTGCATCGGGCGGCAAGCGGGCTTTCGTCACGACGACCTATCAATATTAGGAGGCGACGATGTTTACTCTTCAAGATTTACTGAATGCGGGGCTGCCAGCAGTATCGACCGATGGAAATGGACCCAACGCAGCGACGCGCTTCGAACGGGAGCTGACGGCTGCCGAGTGGCTCACGTATTTGAGCATTGCGGATCCGGTCCGAGCGAGGCAGGTTGCTTCCAAAACGACCGCGAAGAATATCCCCAACTGGGCGACGTGGACGCAGACTGATTGGGCAACGTGGCGGGATGCGAATGTTTCAGCCACACAGATCGATGCGATTGGAAATCTAGCCGATGCAAAAGTTATGCTCAATAAGATGAGCGTTGTTCTGGACAGCCTGGCGAAGATGGAGATCGCATTGAGGGATCAGGTGTGGCCGGATCTGCCGGAGTAGGTTCCAGGTTTCAGGTTTCGGGTGTCAGGTTGGTAGAATGGGGGAATGAGTATCTTGCGACGCGAATCATTTTGGTTGGCCTTCATCCTAATTTTTTCGATCTGCGTGGAAGCCGCCTGGATCGAATGGGTGGGATTTGTGCGGGACGATGCGTATATCACCTTTTGGTACAGTCAAAATATCGCGCGTGGACTGGGGTTCGTGTTCAACGTGGGAGGAGAGCCTGTTTATGGGACGAGCTCGCCGGGGCTGGCGCTGCTCCTGGCCGCCTGGCTGAAGTTTTTTGACGATCCATTAGTCCTGGCGCTGGGATTGAATATCCTGGCGGGAGCGCTCTCGCTGTTTTTTGTGTGGGAGCTGTTTGAGATCAGCGATCAGCGGTCAGCGGTCAGTGGTCAGCGCGTGGTGATCGGGATGCTCGTGATCTGGTCCGATAAGCTGCTGCTGGAAATGATGGATGGCATGGAGACTTCGCTGGTGATCACATGCATGATGGCGAGCCTGTACTTCGTGGCGCGGGAAAAGCCGGTCTACGCAGGCCTGGCCGCGGGATGGATGCTGTGGCTGAGGCTGGATTCTGCGCTGTGGATCGTGGCGCTCGGAATCGTCTATTTTTGGAGATGGCGCCGGGGGACGCTGATCTTTCTGATCGTGGCCGGGATGATTTATCTGCCCTGGCTGATCTTCGCGCAACTCTACTTCGGCAATGTCATTCCAATGACTGCGATCGCCAGGCATGTGGCCTATGGTTGGAGCGTGCAGCCGTGGCCAACCCGCGCGTCGTTTCTCTCTATATGGCTGGCCCCGTTCACGATCCTGGACCATCCAGCGCTGGCGAGGATCGCGGCAGTGATCACGGATATCTGCGCGCTCGCAGCTGCGTGGATTTACTGGCGAGTCCTGTGGGTGCGCGCGCTGGCCATCTTCCTGATCATGCAGACGGCGATGCTGGTGGCTTTGAATATGACTGTGGAGCAGCGGTATTTCACAACGAGCCTGTACGTGCTGATGGTGCTGTTTGGAATCGGCGCGGCTGTGGCCTGGTCTCGAATTCGTTTTCTCTGGTTGCGAGGCGCGGTCGTGGGGATCTACCTGGTAACCGCATTCTATTTTGCGCTGCCTCGGATGGTGCACCTGCGGGATTTTCAACGGAATGTCTATGACGTGTCACTGGTTGGAATGGGAACCTGGTTGCGGGAGAATAGCCCGCGCGATGCTGTGATCTATCTGGAGCCACTGGGATATGTTAGTTATTACGCGGAGCGGTCGATGCTGGATGATGTGGGGCTTGTGACGCCGATCGTGGTCCCATTCAAACGAGTGCGCACGAATTCGTTTGAAATTGCGAACACGCTGAAGGTGGACTATATGGTGATGCACTGTGATGCAAACATCCCGGAAAATTTTCCCTTCGAGCTGGCGGTCCGCTTTGATCCGCTGAGTTTCAAGACGGGTCCAGAGATGGACGATCGGGCATTGCAATGGACGGCATGCTATGAAATCCATGAAAGAGTAGAGATTGGAGACTAGAGATTAATGAGCACTATGACCGCGGACCGTGTACGGATTTTTTCGTATCTGACGCGCACGCGCTTTCTGC
>Ga0209341_10002090_pt1 | contig 19212 bp, 21 predicted proteins | sample RifCSP13_2_FD_184020 | JGI IMG/M metagenome (GOLD analysis project Ga0209341, IMG submission 184020) | Soil microbial communities from Rifle, Colorado - Rifle CSP2_sed 13_2 (SPAdes) (version 2) | ecosystem: Environmental > Terrestrial > Deep subsurface > Rock core/Sediment | place: Rifle... | reverse complement strand
TCTGCCAGAACTACCACCTGGTCGAGAAACGAGTCCCCCTCCATCCGGTGGTCGTTGCCGACCTCGTCCGGGCCGCCCGGAGGGAGGGGGCAGTCGGGATCTCCTACACCTACAACGAGCCGCTGATCTGGTTCGAGTTCGTCGTCGACTGCGCCCGGGAGTTCCGGAAGGCCGGGATGGTAAACGTCCTCGTCACCAACGGCTACGTCTCCCCGGAGCCGCTCGCCGAGCTCCTCCCTCTCGTGGATGCAATGAACATCGACCTGAAGTCGATGGACCCGGAGTTCTACCGGAAGATCTGCGGGGGAGAGCTCGCTCCCGTGCTCGACACCATCCGGGAGAGCGCAAAAGCTACGCACGTGGAGATCACGACCCTCCTCGTCACCGGGGAGAATGACTCGGAGGAGTCGATCCAAGACGTCGTGGACTTCGTCGCCGGCGTCGACCCGGATATCCCCCTTCACCTTTCCCGGTACATGCCCATGCATCGCTTCACCGCACCCCCCACGCCGCCCGCCCGGCTCGCCGCCGGCTTCCGGATCGCACGGGAACGGCTGCCCTACGTCTACGTGGGAAACTACCCCCTGGAGGGGGCCGAAGACACGGTCTGCCCGACGTGCGGGACGGTCGTCGTCAGGAGGCACGGGTACCGCACGGACCCCTCCGGCCTCGCGGGAAACCGGTGCGCTTCCTGCTCCGGGCCGCTCCGATTCGTGGTATAAGATACCCGATGAAAACTTTTTCCGCCCCGCGCCGAAGAGGAGCGCGAAGGATCGCATTCGCCTCGCTTCTCCTGTTCCTCTCCCTCATGACGGTCCCGCCGCTCCCGGTTCGCGCGGACAATGCGGCCGGAGGGGTGGGCTCGTACGAGGAGAGGGCCACCGCCGAGCAGAGCACCCGGTCCCTGTTCCGGCGGCTCGAGGTGGCGTCCCTCGTGCTCATCCTGGTGGCCGGAGGGGCGGCGATTCTGTGGGCGGTCAGGAGGAAGTAGCCGGTGAAGATCCCATCGCACAGGAGAATCCTGATCGTCGACGACGAACTCCAGGTCCTCACCTTCCTCGACGATCTCTTCCGGACGGAAGGGTGGGAAGTGAAGACGGCCGATTCCGGTTCCTCGGGGATCGACAAGCTCGAGCAGAACCGTTTCGACATCGTCCTCACCGACCTGAAGATGCACGGGGCCGACGGGATCGAGGTGCTCCGCGCGGCCAAGAAACTCCAGGCGGACACCGAAGTCATCATGATGACCGGCTACGGCACCGTCGACAACGCCATCGAGGCGATGCGGGCGGGCGCGTTCCATTACCTCGCGAAGCCTTTCAAGGCGGAGGAGGTCCTCCACCTCGTCGACAAGGCGTACATCCAGCGACAGCTGAAGCGGGAAAACCTCTACCTCAAGTCGGAATCGCGCAGCGGGCACCTGCTGCACTCCGTCGTGGGGACGAGTGCGCCCATCCAGGAAGTGATCGCCGCGGTACAGCGGCTCTCCGACACGGAAACCCCCGTCTTGCTGGTCGGGGAGCGGGGCACGGGGCGATCTTTCTTCGCGCGGATCCTCCACTTCCACAGTTCGCGGTCCTCGGGGCTCTTCGTCCCCGTGCACTGTGCGGGGGGAGGCGGGGAGACGCTGGAAGGCGATCTCTTCGGGTACGAGGCGGGAGCCTACGAGGGGGCGGTGCTTCCCCGGCCCGGGAAGCTCGTGATGGCGAACCACGGGACCGTCTTCCTCTCCGACATCGGGGAGGGGGGGGCCCGGGACCTCGAAACGCTCCCCGCCAAGGAGAAGATTCGCGAGCTGTTTGCCCCGGGGACGATCCGCCTGCCGCCGCTCCGGGAGCGGTCGGAGGATATCCCCCTGCTCCTGCACCACTTCCTCTTCGAGGAAAACCGGGGGCGGAAGAAACCTCTGCGGGGGTTCAGCCAGACAGCCGTCGCCGCCCTTGTTGCCTATCCCTGGCCCGGGAACATACGGGAGCTCAAGGCTCTCGTGAAAACGCTCTCCACGCGGAAGAAACAGGGCACGGTGGTGGATGCCGCGGACCTTCCCACCGAAATCCTCTATGGCCGGAGAGGAAGAAAGGCGGAGGAGGCCAAGAAGGCCGCCTCGGCGGAAACCGAAATCCGCGACTCGATCCAGGAACTCGAGAAACCGATGGTCCTCCAGGCACTGGCGCTCGCCGAGTGGGACAAGGATCGGGCCGCCGAACTGCTGAACATCGACGTTTCCGCTCTGGAGGAACTCATGCGCCGCAACAAGATCGAGCAATGACCCGGGGACGACCCCGGATGGAGCGTCCCCGGGGGGAATCGCTCCCATGAAAGCCTCCTATTTCCGCGAGCACGGAGGCCTCGACAAGATCCGGTACGGCGACCTTCCCGACCCCGTTCCGGGCCCGGGGCAGGTCCGTGTCCGCATCCGCGCGGGCGCGCTCAACCACCTCGACATCTTCGTCCGGAACGGGATCCCGGGGATACCGGTCCGGCTTCCGCACGTGATGGGATCGGACGGCGCCGGTGTCGTCGATTCCATCGGCCCGGGGGTGACGCAGGCGAAACCGGGCGACGAGGTGGTCCTGAACCCGGGGATCCATTGCGGGACATGCGAGTTTTGCCTGAAGGGGGAGCACTCCCTCTGCGTTTCCTTTCATCTGTTGGGCGAGCATATCTGGGGGACCTTCGCCGAATACGTCGTCGCCCCCGAGATCAACGCCTACCCGAAGCCGGCGGGCCTCACCTGGGAGGAATCCGCGGCGTTTCCCCTGACCTTCCTCACCGCCTGGCGGATGCTCGTCACCAAGGCTAAGGCGATACCGGGCGAGTCGCTTCTCATCATCGGGATCGGGGGAGGCGTGTCGCTCGCGGCGCTGCAGATCGCAAAGGTGCTGGGCCTCACCGTCGGTGTCACGTCGGGCAGCACGGAGAAGATCCGGCGCGCGGAGGAGATGGGCGCGGATTTCGGGATCGACCACGGGTCGGCCGACATCGCCCGCGAAACCAGGAAGATCACCGGGAAACGGGGTGTCGACATCGTGCTCGACTCCGTGGGGAAGGCGACGTGGAAACAGTCGATCGCCTCCCTCGCCCGCGGCGGGAGGCTGCTCACGTGCGGGGCGACGACGGGCCCGAACCCGGAGGAGGACATCGCCCGGATCTTCTGGAACCAGCTGACGGTGCTGGGCTCCACGATGGGAACCCACGCCGAGTTCGCCGGGATGCTCCGGATGTTCCAGGGGGGGAAGGTCCGCCCGGTGGTCGACTCCGTGTTCCCCCTGCCCGAGGCGAAGGAGGCGGAGCGGCGGCTCGAGGAGAAGAGACAGTTCGGGAAGATCGTGCTCCGGGTCGATTGACGGTCCCGGTTGGCGCTGGTAGTCTACCGCCTAGCAAACATCCCGACAGGAGGTTGATCGATGATCACGTTCGAATACCGGTTCGACGTTCTCCCGGGGAAGGCCAAGGACTACCGGAAATATCTGGCGCGTGCGGGAAAGGACATCTGGCTCAAGTTTTCGGGCGTCCGCGCCGTGCGGACTTACCAGAGCATGCTGGGCGGCGCCTCGCCGCAGCGCGTGGTGCAGGTCGATCTCGACAGCCTCGCAGCCCTGGAAAAGATTCTCGTGAACCAGGCGTTCAAGAAGGCGAAGGAGACGTTCCACGGGCTGGTGACGAACGTTTCCGACTCGCTGCTGGTTAAGGTGAGCGAAAAGAAGAGATAGGCGCGGGTTCGCGCGGCGCGTTTCCTTGCGGGCGGCCTCTCCGGGCCGCCCTTTCCTATTTCTGGCGCTGCCTCAGGATCTCCGCGTACACGTCCTTCCGGGACAATCCCGTCCGCCCGGCGATCTCCCGGGCGAGGTCCCGGGACGACCCGGAAGATTCCTCGAGAGCCGCCTGGACGATTTCCTCCACGGACAATTCCACCGTTTTCCCGACACCCTCGATCACAATGGTGATCTCGCCCAGGACCGACCCCCGCCGGGATATCTCCGCGCAGAGCTCCGGGAGCGTCCCCCGCAGAATCTCTTCGTGGATCTTGGTGAGCTCCCGGACGAAGCAGGCCCGCCGGTCGCCGAAGATCTCCGCGGCCTCCCGGAGGAAGTCCGCGACGCGTTGCGGAGACTCGTAGAAAATCATCGTTCTCGTTTCGGAGGAGAGCGCCTTCATCGCTTTCCGGCGCTTCTCCCTGCGGACCGGCAGAAACCCCTCGAAGGCGAAGTGGTCGGTCGGCAGCCCGGATACCACGAGCGCGGCGATAAGCGCCGAGGGGCCGGGAACGACCTCGATGGGCACCCCGGCGGCGATTGCCTCCCTCACCAGTTCGAACCCCGGATCCGAAATGGCGGGGGTGCCCGCATCGGACACGAGCGCCACCCCTTCCCCGTCGCGCAGCCTGCGGAGGATGCTGGCCCCGGCGCGGACCTTGTTGTACTCGTGGAAGATGAACAGGGGAGTCCGGATCTCGTAGCGGTTGAGGATCTTGACGGTACGCCGCGTGTCCTCGCATGCGATGACCGACACGTCCTTGAGGACACGGATCGCCCTAAGCGTGATGTCCTCGAGATTCCCCAGCGGGGTGGCAACGATGTACAGCGTCCCCGTGCTCATCCGCCGCTCCCTACAGCTTTCTGTTGTCCACTACCCGCTGCGCCTTCCCCTCGGAGCGTGCGATCGTCTTTTTCTCGACGAGCTTGACCTCGACGCTGATCCCGAGCTCATGGGCGAGGCGCTTCCGGATATGTTCCATCATATCCCTCTGCCGCCGCATTTGATCGAAAAAGATGGTCTCGCCTACCTCGACCAGGACGGTTACCTCGTCGAGACCCCCCTTCCGGTCGATCACGATCTGGTAGTGCGGTTCCGTCCCCTCGATTTCGAAGAGGACGGACTCGATCTGGGAGGGGAAGACATTCACCCCCTTGATGATCAGCATGTCGTCGGTCCGCCCCCTGACCCGGGCCATCCGGCGCAGCGTTCGCCCGCAGGGGCATTGCCCGGGAAGGATGCTGGTGAGGTCCCGCGTCCGGTACCGGATCATCGGGAAGGCCTCCTTGGTGAGCGAGGTGATCACGAGCTCCCCCGTCTCCCCGTCGGACATCGGCCTGAGGGTATCCGGGTCGACGACCTCCACCAGGAAGTGGTCCTCGTTGATGTGGAGGCCGTTCTGCTCCCGGCACTCCCCCGAGACGCCGGGGCCGATGATTTCGGACAGGCCGTAGTTGTCCGTGGCGACGATTCCCAGCTTCTCCTGGATCTCCTGCCGCATCTGCTCGGACCAGGGCTCCGCCCCGAACAGGCCGTATTTCAGGGAGAGAGCCGCAAGGGGAATCCCCTGCTCCCGGATCGTCTCCGCCACGAGCATCGCGTAGGAGGGGGTGGAGATGAGAGCCGTGGTCTTGAAGTCCGTCATGATCTTGATCTGGCGCAAGGTGTGACCGCTCGAGGCGGGGATCACGGAGGCCCCGATCCGCTCGGCGCCGTAGTGAAGGCCGAACCCCCCGGTGAAGAGGCCGTACCCGAATGCGATCTGGACCACGTCGTCCTTCGTCACCCCGCCCATCGTGAGGACCCGGGCCGTGAGGTTGCTCCAGATCCGGATGTCGTTGCGGGTGTATCCCACGACCGTCGACGCTCCCGTCGTCCCGGAGGAGGCGTGGATCCGGACCACCTCGCGGAGCGGGACGGCGAAGAGGCCGTACGGGTAGCTTTCCCGGAGATCCTCCTTCGCGGTGAACGGGAGGCGGGAGAAGTCGGCCAGGGAGCCGATGTCCTCCGGCAGGATTCCCAGGGCGTCGAACCTCTTCCGGTAGAAAGGGACGTGGGAATAGATGCGGTTCAGCGTCGACTGGAGCCGTTCGAACTGGAGCTGCTCGAGCTCCTCCCGATCCATGCACTCCCTGTCGGGCTCCCAGTACATCGGTCCACCTCCTTGATTCAGGCGTCCCCCTCGGGGCTCCGCCCCAGATAGGCTCGTTGCACGTCTTGGTTGGACAGCAGTTCCTCGGACGGTCCCTGGAGGACCATCCGCCCGGTCTCCAGGACATACCCCCGGTCGGCTACGCCCAAGGCTCCCCGCGCGTTCTGCTCGACGAGAAGGATCGTCAGCCCGAACTCCTTCCGGAGGCGCGCAATGTGGACGAAGATCTCCCGAACCATCCGGGGGGCCAGCCCCATGGAGGGCTCGTCGAGAAAAAGCATCCGGGGCCGGGAAAGGAGCGCCCGCCCGATGGCCAGCATCTGCTGCTCCCCCCCGGAGAGGGTACCGGCCAGCTGCGTCTCCCGTTCCTTCAGGCGGGGGAAGAGGGCAAAGACCCGCTCCAGGTCCTCCTTGACCTCCCCTTGCCTTTTTCTCCGATACTGGACGCTGGCTCCGAGGATCAGGTTCTCCCGCACGGTCAGGGGGGCGAACAGCTGCCGGCCCTCGGGCACGAGGGAGCAGCCGAGGAAGACGATCCGTTCCGCCGGCAACCTCCGGATGTCCTTCTTTTCGAACAGGATCTCGCCTCCCCGGGCGCTCAGAAGACCCGAGAGGGTTTTCAACAGCGTTGTTTTACCCGCTCCGTTGGCCCCGATGACCGTGACGATCTCGCCTGGGCCGATGTGCAGCGACACCTTCCGCAGGACTTTCAGCGGACCATAGCCCGCTTCGAGGTTCTTGACCCTAAGCATCCCCCTCCCCGAGATAGACCCGGATCACTTCCGGGTCCTTCTGGATGGCATGCGCCTTGTCCTCGGCGATCTTCTGCCCGTAGGAAAGCACGACGATATCGTCGGAGATGTCCATGACGAGGGACATGTCATGCTCCACGAGCAGGACGGTCACGTTCCGCCCGCGGATCCGGCTGATCAGCCTTCCCATCTCGGCCGTCTCGCGGATGTTCAGCCCCGCCGCGGGTTCGTCGAGCAGAAGGATCCGCGGCTCGCAGGCAAGCGCCCGCCCGAGTTCCACCATGCGCTGCTGCCCGTAGGGAAGATGGACGGCCTCCGCGTCGGCCTGGCCGGAAAGACCCAGGAAATCCAGGATCTCGCTGCCCGTTTCCCGGATTCCGCGCTCCTCCTTCCGGGTAAAGGGCAGATTCAGCATGCAGGCCAGGAAGCCCCCCCGGCTGTGAAGGTGGCGCCCGACCAGGATGTTTTCGAGGACGGTCATCCTCGGAAACAGGCGGATCTGCTGGAAGGTCCTCGCCATCCCCCGTGCCGCGATCTGGTGGGGCGCAAGCCCCAGCACCTCCGTTCCGCCGAAGACAACCGAACCTTGGTCGGGCCGGAGGAACCCGGAGATCAGGTTGAACAGCGTTGTCTTCCCGGCGCCGTTCGGGCCGATGAGAGCCTTGATGGCGCCCTGCGGCACGTCGAAGGATACGTCCTCCAACGCCTGGAGGCCGCCGAACCGTTTGCTTACGCCCCGGACCGAGAGGAGTTTCACGAAGCCTTCTCCCCGTTGCCGCGGAAGACGTCCCTGACCTCTTCGAGCAGATCCCGCCGAAGGAGACCCCCCGGCGCGAAGAGCATGATCAGGATGAGAATGGCACCGAAGACCGCGTCGTCGTAAGTCCCGAAATACCCGCGGAGGGAAAGATAGTTGAGGAGGAGACTCATCAGGAGCGTCCCCCAGAGGTTCGCCATGCCGCCGATCGCGACGATCGCGACATATCGGACGGATTTCATGACCGAGGCCTCCGAGGGGCCGATGCCGCCGTTGTAATGGGTGAGCAGCACGCCGGCGAGTCCCGCAAAAGCGGCGGACAGCGCGAAGGCGGAAAGCTTGTACCGGGCGGTGGGGATGCCCATCGCCTCGGCGGCGTCCTCGGCCCCGTGGATCGAGGACAGGGCCCTCCCCTCCCGGGAATGGATGAGGTTTAAGAGAAGCACCATTCCCGCGATCACCAGACCCCAGGCGAGATAGTAGTTGGGGACCCGCAGAGCGGCCTTGCCGGAAACCTCGAGGCCGGGGAGGATCGCGAACGGCGGGACCTCGGAAATGCCGTCCGCCGCGCCGAGGAATTCGGTCCCCAGGACGATACGGTAAATGATGACGCCGAAGCCCAATGTCGCCATGGCGAGGTAGTGGCCTTTCAGTTTCAGGACGGGGCCTCCCACGGCGTAGGCGATCCCGACGGTGGCAAGAACCGCCACGAGGCACGCGACCCAGGGATGGACGGTCAACAGTTCCCCCCCGTAGAGGTCGATGCGGGCGGAAAGGATCCCCGCCTTCGCCAGCCACCGGCTTGCGCCGCCCGCCCGGGACGAGAGGTCGTGCGTCGTCAGCAAGGCCGTGATGTAGCCGCCGATCGCGAAAAACCCGGCGTGACCGAGCGAGATCTGCCCCGCATATCCGACCAGGAGACAAAGCCCGATGGCCAGGAGCGAGTAGTACGCGGACATCGTCAGCTGGGTGAGATGGTAGCCGCTGCCGGTGAAATGGGTCGCCATCTGAATCGCGACGATGAGGCCCGCGAATGCGGCGACCGGAAGGTATCTCCCCCTCATCAGAACTCCTTCAGCCGGGCTTCCTCGGCGCTGCCGAAGATGCCGCTCGGCCGGATGAACAGGATGAGGAGCAGGAGGGAGATCGAGATGACCTCCTTGTAGGCGGCGGGCAGGACCCAGATGCTGAAGGATTCGAGTATCCCCAGGATCATGCCGGCGCCTACGGCGGCCGCGCTGTTTCCGATCCCCCCGAGGATGGCGACGGTGAACCCCTTGATCGCCAAAGGCGTTCCGCTGTCGTACTGGACGTAGGTGATCGGGCAGACGACGGCGCCCCCGATGGCGCCGATCCCCGCACTCAGCATGAACGAAAGCGTCACCATGTTCTTCGCGCTGATGCCGCAGAGCCTCGCGGCGTCCCGGTTCGCCGCGCAGGCCCGCATCTGCCTGCCCAGCATCGTGTAGTTGAAGAAGGCGCTCAAGGCGACGACCGCGACGGCGCTGACGCCGACGACCCAAAGGACCTGGGGAGAGATGTACACGTTCCCCATTTTGATGGAGGTGACCGAGGTGCCCGTGAAATAGGGGAGCGCCCTGACGCTTTCCCCCCAGACGTGCAGGGCGGCTTCACGGACCAGGATCGAGACCCCGATCGTGATGATGATCATCCGCAGCACCGACGGGCCCCGGAGCCACCGGATGAAAAGGATGTCGATGACCGCTCCGATGACCGTCGTCACCGCGACTGCGCCCAGGATGGCCACAGGCAGGGGCAGGAACCGGCTCAGCGTGACGGCGGTCATGCCGCCGAGCATGACGAACTCTCCCTGCGCGAAGTTGATGATGCCCGTGGCGTTGTAGATGATGTTGAACCCGATGGCGACGACCGCGTAGATCGTCCCGTAGGTGATCCCGGCGACCACGTATTGGAAGAACAGATCGGGGTTCAATCCCTTCCCTCAACAAATCGGGAGCACCCGCGTTCCCGCGGATGCTCCCGACCAGGTTTCGTGCGGATCCGGCTAGTTGGCGAGGGGAACAAACTTCCCCTTCCGGACGGTCAGCATCTCGAAAGCATCGATGTTGAGGCCGTTATGGTCCGTCGTCGAGAAGTTGAAGACCCCCCCGGTGCCGACGACGCCCGTAAGCTGTTCGATGGTCGCCCTTACCGCATCCATGTCCACCTTGCCCGCCTTCTCGATCGCTTTCACGAGGATAAGGAAGGCGTCATAGGCATGCCCGCCGAAGGTGCTCGCCTCCTCCTTGTACCGGGACTCGTAATCCTTCTTGTACTTGACGAGGAGCGCCTTCTGGGGATTGCTATTCGGAAGCACGTCCGCGACGAGCAGCCGGCCGGCGGGGAAAAGCACCCCTTCGGCCGCCTCGCCGGCGGCCTCTACGTACTTGATGTTCCCGAACCCGTGGCTCTGGAAGATGGGGCCCTTGAACCCGATCTGGCGAGCGTTCTTGATCACGATCGCCTGCGCCGGCTCGATCGACCAGTTCAGGATCGCCTCGACCCCGGCAGCCTTGACCTTCGTCACCTCGGCCGTGAGGTCCGAGGCGGCCTTGTCGTACACCTCGCTGGCGAGGACCGTGATGCCGTGTTCCGGCGCGAGCTTCATGATCTGCTCCTCCCCCGCCTTGCCGAACCCGGTGTTGCTCGACAGGACGCCGATTTTACTGATCTTCATCGTCTTCATCTGCTGGAAGATCTTAACGACCGCGTCGCTGTCCTTCTGCGGCGTCTTGAACACGTACTTCGCCACGGGGTTGACGATCACCTCGGCCGCCGCGCAGGACAGGAGGATCGTCTTCCCCACCTCGGCGACGCCCTTGATCTTCATCGTCTCGCCACTCGTCGAGGGCCCGATGATCGCAAAGACCTTGTCCTCCTCCATGAGCTGCTTGGCGAAGGAGAACGCCTTCTCCGGGGAGGCGCCGGAATCCTTGACGATCAGCTCGATCTTCCTTCCGAGTACCCCCCCCTTCTTGTTCTGTTCCTCGACGAGCATCTCGAGGGTCTTCGCCTCGGGCGCCCCCAGGAACGACGCCGGCCCCGTCACCGACAGGATCGCGCCGACCTTGATCGGATCGGCCGCCTGGACGCCTGCGCCCACCAGCAGTGCAAGCGCCACGATTGCACAGATGAATCCTCTTTTCCTCCTCATTGCCCCCTCCTTGTTCCTTGGGATTTCCGCCGCCTCCCCCGCTGCAGGACCATTTCTCCCGACATCCCGGGAGCCGGCGGTCAAAACGCATTCTTTCGTTCACGTTTCAGGGGGACACTCTTAGATTCAAGTAGCATGTTGAAAGAGTGTCCCCCGCCATCCTATATCATGTTGGAAGAGGGTCCCCCGCCATCTTACAGGGCGTAGACCTCCTCGCCCCTGAGCACCCGCACCCCGGATCCCGTGAGGACCCGGATCGCCTTGTCCAGCTCGTCGAACCGGAAGATGATGATCGCGTTGTCCCCCGACCGTTGCACGAAGGCGTACATGTATTCCACGTTGATCCCCGCCTCGTGCAGGATCTTGAGGATCTCCCCCAGCCCTCCCGGACGGTCCGGGACCTCGAGGGCCACCACCTCCGTTTTTCCCACCGTGAACCCGTTCTCCTTCAGGACCTGCTTTGCCCGGTCGCTCTGGTTGACGATCAGGCGCAGGATCCCGAAATCGGCGGTGTCGGCCAGGGAGAGCGCCCGGATATTTACGCCCGCCCGGAAGAGAATATTCGTCACCTCGGCCAGCCGCCCGGACTTGTTCTCCAGGAATATCGAAATCTGCTCGACCTTCATCGAAACGCCTCCTTGCCGGTGGTTCTCACAGTTTTCTTTTATCGATCACGCGCCTGGCCTTTCCTTCGCTGCGCTGGATCGTCTTCGGCTCCACGAGCTTCACCTTGCAGGAGACGCCGAGCAGTTCCTTGATCTCGCGCTCGATCCGCTTCGCAAGCGTCTCGAGTCCCTTGATCTCGTCCGAGAAGATCGCCTCGCCCACCTCCACCTGCACCTCGAGGACGTCTAAGGACCCCTCGCGGGAGACGATGAGCTGGTAGTGGGGCTCGACGCCCTCGATCTTCATCAGGACCGACTCGATCTGGGACGGGAAGACGTTGACCCCCCGGATGATGAGCATGTCGTCGGTCCGCCCCGAGATCCGGTCCATCCGCGAGTGCGTCCGGCCGCAGGAGCAGGGGGAGACGCTGAGGCGGGAGATGTCGCGCGTCCGGTAGCGGATCACGGGAAAGGCCTCCTTGGTGATCGTGGTGAAGACGAGCTCGCCGTTCTCCCCGTGGGGGAGCACCTTCCCCGTCGACGGGTCGATGATCTCCGCGATGAAGTGGTCCTCGAAGACGTGCAGGCCGCGCTTCTCCTCGATGCACTCCGAGGCCACCCCCGGCCCGATGACCTCCGAGAGACCGTAGATGTCGAGCGCGCTGATCGAAAGCTTTTTCTCGATCTCCCCCCGCATCGATTCGGTCCACGGCTCGGCCCCGAACAGGCCGCACTTGAGCCGCAAGGACGCGGGGTCGACGCCCTCCTCCGCCATCACATCGGCCAGGTTGAGCGCGTAGGAGGGGGTACACAAAAGGATCGTGGACCCGAAGTCCTGCATGAGCATGATCTGCCGCTTCGTGTTCCCTCCCGAGATCGGGATGACGGTCGCGCCGATCCTCTCCGCGCCGTAGTGGGCTCCCAGGCCCCCCGTGAACAGGCCGTACCCGTATGCGTTGTGGACCACGTCGCCCTTCGTCGTCCCCCCGCAGGTGAGCGTGCGGGCCATAAGCTCCGCCCAGGTATCGATGTCGCGGCGCGTGTAGCCGACGACCGTCGGCTTGCCGGTCGTCCCCGAGGAGGCGTGAACCCGTACGACCCGCTCCATCGGGACGGCGAACAGCCCGAACGGGTAGGTCTCCCGCAGGTCGTCCTTCGTCGTGAAGGGAAGATTCGGCAGATCCCCGAGCCCCCGGACGTCGCCCGACCGAAAACCCGCCTCGTCGAGCTTGCGCCGGTAGAAAGGAACCGCGGAATACACCCTGTCGACCAGGTCCCGGAGCCGCTTCGACTGCAGGGCCGCAAGCGCCTCGCGCGGCAGCGTTTCGAATTCGTCGTCCCAGATCATCCGTTCTCCTCGGTCCGGGGGAGGGCCGCGCGGACCGCCCCGCCGGATTTACCGTCCCGCCTCGCGGGGGGCCATCAGAGCCCGCCCGGCGCGAAACGCTTCCCCGTTCACCTCCACGACTCTCTCCGGAAGACGCTCCCGGAGTGCCCTCAGGTAGCACTCTTCGGGAAGGGGAAGCAGTTGCGAGGCGGCGCCTACCATCACCATGTTCACGGCGCGCACCTCGCGCAGGGAGAGGGCCGCGGCCAGGGCATCGATCAGGTACAGGTTCGGGGTCACCTCGGCAAGCCTCTCCTCGATCCGTTCCGGGTACCGTTCCCGCCCCGTGGCAACCGACGGGGGCATGATCTCCTGCGCGTTGACCACCGCGGCGCCGTCGGGTTTGAGGAAGTGCGCGAACCGCAGGGCCTCCAGTTTTTCGAAGGCGACCAGCAGGTCCGCCGTGCCCGGCTCGATGAGCGGTGAGAACACCTTCGGGCCGTACCGCAGGTGGGTCGTCACCGCCCCCCCCCGCTGGGCCATCCCGTGTACCTCGCTCTTCTTGACGTCGTACCCGCCGAGCAGGAACGCCTCGCCCAGAACCTCGGACGCGAGGAGGATTCCCTGCCCGCCGACGCCCGCGAGGAAAACGTTCCCGCGGGCCTGCCTCACCCCTTCTTCTCCAGGATCGCCTGGAACTTGCACAGCGGGGGGCACTGGTTGCACCCGTCGCACAGGAGGGGATTGATCCGCGCCATCCCCTTCTGGGACTCCTTCTTCCCCGCGGCGACCGCCTCCGCCGGTATGAACGGCACCCATTCGATCGCGGGGCAGCCGAGCTTGCTGCACGCCATGCACCCCGTGCACAGGTCGGTGATCACCTCGTAGACGGGACGCTTTTTCCTGCGGTGCTCCGGGAGGAGAACGCACGGCGCCTCGGTGATGATCACGGACGGCTCCTCGCGGAAGAGCTCCCTCTTAAGGACCGCCTCCGTCCGCACCATGTCGTGCGGGTTGACCGTGTAGACGTGGTCCACCCCCACGGCGCGGCAGAGCGCGGCCAGGTCCAGCCGCCGGGCGGGCTCGTCCATGAGCGTCCTCCCCGTGGCGGGGTTCTCCTGCGCGCCGGTCATGGCGGTCGTCCGGTTGTCCAGGATGATCACCGTGGAGAACCCGCGGTTGTACACGATATCGATCAGGGGCGTGATCCCCGAGTGGATGAAGGTGGAGTCCCCGATGACCGCAACCACCTTCCCGAGCGCGGCCTTTCCCAGCGCCTTCTCGATCCCGAAGGCGTTTCCGATGGACGCCCCCATGCAGATGCAGGTGTCCATCCCCCCAAGCGGCGGGAGCGCCGCAAGGGTGTAGCAGCCGATGTCGCCGGTCACGGTGACCTTGAACTTGTTGAGGACATAGAAGAGCCCCCGGTGCGGGCATCCCGGGCACAGGTTCGGGGGCCTCCCGGGAAGCCCTTCGGCCGGCCGCATGGGACCCGCCTCCCCGGCAATCCCTTCCCGGACGATCCGCGTGGAAAGCTCCCCCGTGATGGGGATGATCTCCTTCCCCTGCACCGCCACCCCCAGGGCCTTCACGTGCGTCTCGATGTGGGGGTCCAGCTCCTCGACCACCACCAGCCGCGACACGCCCGCCGCGAACTCCCGGATGAGCCGCGACGGGAGCGGGTGCGCCATCCCCAGCTTCAGGACCGACGCGTCGGGGAACGCCTCGCGAACGTACTGGTACGAGACGCCGGCCGTGATCACCCCCAGGTCCCGTTCGCCCCACTCGATCCGGTTGCCGTCGAATTCTTCCGCGAACGTAGCCAGCGCCCGCATCCTCTCCTCGACGATCACGTGGCGCCGCCTCGCGTTGTCGGGAAGCATGACCCACTTGGCCGGGTCGCGCACGAACCCGGGGGTAAGGGAAGTCCCCGACACCTCCCCCAGCCGGACCGCCCCCGTGGCGTGGGAGATCCGCGTGGTGCTCCTTAAGAAAACCGGGGTGTCGTATTTTTCCGAAATGTCGAAGGCAAGCCTGGTGAACTCCTTCGCCTCCCAGGAGTCGGACGGCTCCAGCATCGGGATCTTCGCCGCGACGGCGTAGTGCCGGTTGTCCTGCTCGTTCTGGGACGAGTGCAGTTCGGGGTCGTCGGCGGTGACGATCACGAACCCCCCGCGCACCCCCGTGTAGGAAGCGGTGAAGATCGGGTCGGCGGCGACGTTCACCCCCACGTGCTTCATCACCGCAAGCGCCCGCACTCCCGCCATCGAGGCTCCGTGCGCCACCTCGACCGACACCTTCTCATTGGGAGCCCACTCCGCGTAGACTCCCTCATACCGCGCGAAATTCTCGAGGATCTCCGTGCTCGGGGTCCCGGGGTACGCGGAGGCGACCGTAACACCCGCCTCGTACGCCCCCCGTGCGATCGCCTCGTTCCCGGACAGCAGCACGATCTTTTCCCTTGCCGGTACGGACAACGAAATTCCTTTCTTTCCTGCCGGGATATAAGTCTAATAAACTAACATATAGCCCCGTTCCTTTCAAATGCGGAGAGCGGGACTCTGCTATACTTTACCGATATTCAGCCAGGGAGGAAGGCAAGATGAAGATCGGTGTGCTGACCGGCGGCGGAGATTGCCCAGGCCTCAATGCGGTCATCCGGGCGGTGGTCCGGAAATCCGATAATTACGATTCCCGCGTGGTGGGGATCCGGAACGGGTGGAAGGGGCTCGTCGACATCGCCTACACCGACCTCGACACCAAGATGGTCTCGGGGATCCTGCACATCGGCGGCACCATCATCGGCACCTCCCGGACGAATCCTTTCAAGGACCCCGGCGGCCCGGACAAGGTCCTCAAAAACTTCCGCCTGCTCGGCCTCGACGCGCTCGTCGCCATCGGGGGCGAGGATACCCTGGGTGCGGCGAGCAAGCTCTTCGAGCGCGGGCTGCCGGTGGTGGGCGTCCCCAAGACGATCGACAACGACCTGTCGGGGACCGATTTCACCTTCGGGTTCGACACGGCGGTCTCCATCGCCACCGACGCCATCGACCGGATCCACACGACGGCGGAGTCCCACAACCGGGTGATGGTGGTGGAGGTGATGGGGCGCAACGCGGGATGGATCGCCACCTTCTCGGGGATCGCAGGCGGGGCGCACGCGATCCTCATCCCGGAAAAGCCGATCGACGTCGACGAGGTTTGCGACCTGATCCTGCGCCGCCACAGCCGCGGGAAGAACTTCAGCATCGTCGTGGTGGCGGAAGGGGCGAAGTTCGCCGAGAAGCCGGGCGAGAGCGGACAGCTCATCGTCCAGGAGACGAAGACCGACGAGTTCGGGCACGTCCGGCTGGGCGGGATCTCGCAGGTCCTTGCCAAAGAGATCGAGAAACGGACGACGTTCGAATCCCGGTACGTCGTTCTCGGCCACATCCAGCGGGGCGGCTCACCGACCGCCCACGACCGGGTGCTGGCCACCCGGTTCGGCGTATTCGCCACCGAGATGGCCCACCGCAACGAGTTCGGGAAGATGGCCGCCCTTCAGGGGAAAGAGATCGTCCCCGTGCCCTTGGCCGAAGCCACCGCGCAGTCGAAAACGGTCAACATGGGAATCTTCCACATCGCCGAGGAATTCTTCGGCTAAAGAACCGGGACGTTCCCCCGCCTGCATATGCGCCTCGAATAGAAACGGCTCCGCAGCCTCGGAGGGGGGCTCCGTTCGTGGCTCGCCGTGCGGTGAACCTGCACGGCTGCGCTTAACCTCACTGCGCCCCTCCTCCTGCGGCTGCTGCGCCGGCCATCGGGGACCCGGGGCGATGCGGGGGGTTCCGCAGAGCGGCCTGTGGAGCGAGGAAGAACTTGCGTCGAGCGGAACCGGCAGCGAGCGGGCGAAGATCGCGAGCGTAGCGGATGCGGAAGCCCCCCGCGAGCCAGGGGCCCTGGAGGAACACTCGGCTTAAAGGATCTTGCCCTTCGCGTCGAACGCGCCGGGGTAGTAGCGGATCACCGGGGCGCCCGCGCTCCCGTCGACTGCCGCGACGTCGAACCGCGCCTCCCTCCACGAGTCCGGGGGGATCGTGGCAAGGTACGCCCTCGCCGCGGCCACGATTCTTCTTCGTTTGGCCGGCCCCACGGACTCCTCCGGGAGCCCGTGCCCGTTCTCCTCCCGGAAGCGCACCTCGACGAACGCGAGCACGTCTTTGTCCCGAGCGATGACGTCGACCTCCCCGCCCCGGGCGCGGAAATTCCGCTCCACGACCCGCATCCCCCTCTCCCGGAGATACGCGCAGACCAAGTCTTCCGCCTCCCGGCCCGCCGCCGCCCGCTCTTCCGGCGGTCGGGTCACCCGGGAAGGACCCCGCGGAACGTCTTCCGGTGGATCGGGGAAGGGCCGAGCATCCGGAGGGCGGCCAGGTGCCCCCTCGTCGGATACCCCTTGTGGGAGGCGAAGCCGTACCCGGGGTAGACCCGGTCGTACTCGATCATCAGCCGGTCCCGGGTGACTTTCGCGAGGATCGATGCGGCCATGACCGGGACGCAAAGGGAGTCCCCGGAGACGATCGGTTCCTGGTGGATGGCCCCCCACGGACCGTCGTCCGGCGGAGGAATTGAGACGTTTCCGTCGATGTAGAGAAAATCAGGAACGGGTGCAAGTTTTTCGACCGCCCGGCGCATCGCGAGGAGCGACGCCTGGAGGATGTTGATCCGGTCGATCTCCTCCGGGGTGGAATGGGCGACCGCGAAGGCCAGGGCGTGCGAGGTGATAAGAAAGAAGGCCTTTTCCCTCGCTTTCGGGGAAAGGGCCTTCGAATCGCGGATAGCGGGCCGGTGGAACCCCGGGGGGAGAATGACGGCCGCCGCCACTACCGGGCCGGCAAGCGGCCCGCGCCCGGCCTCGTCGACGCCGGCCACCATGCGAAAACCCCTCGCACGCGCCCGCGTCTCCAACGGGACACCCTACTCCTTGGTCTCCGTGGTCCCGGCTGGCGCCGTATCTCCCGGCGCGCCGACATCTTCTTCCTGGGATTCCGAAGTCTCCTCGGCCGGGACGGCGATCCCCTTCTTCCCGAGCCAGTCCTTCTTCTCGCGGATCCGGGCCTTTTTCCCGGATACCTTGCGGAGGAAAAAGAGCTTCGCCCGGCGGACGTCCCCCCTCTTCTTCACGACGATTCTCTCGATGAGCGGGGAGTGCAGCGGGAACGTCCGCTCCACGCCTACGCCGTACGACTCCTTTCGAACCTTGAAGGTGGTGGAGGGACCGTTGCGGTGAAACCCGATGACGATCCCCTCGAAGTATTGTACGCGCTCCTTTTCCCCTTCCCGGATCCGCAGGTAGACGCGCACGGTATCCCCGGCCTTGAACGCCGGGAGGTCGCTCCGAAGCTGCGATTTTTCCAGTTCCCTGAGGAGATTGCTCATCACCCGAACCCCTTTCCCGAGTCGGTTCCCTTTGGAAAACAAGAGTAGGTAATCTATTCCACGCCGCCACCGGGTGTCAACTTTTTCTTCCAGAGATCGGGGCGCCTTGCCAGGGTCCTGCGCGTCCCCTCCTCCCGGCGCCACTTCTCGATCTCGGCGTGGTTGCCCGACAGGAGCACGTCGGGGACCGTAAGCCCGCGGAACTCCCGGGGGCGGGTGTATTGCGGCCCCTCGAGGATCCCCTCCTCGAAGGAATCCCGGTCCGGCGCCAAAGGGTCCCCGATCACGCCGGGAACGAACCGGGCCACCGCGTCGATAAGCACGAGGGCGGGCAACTCCCCTCCCGTCAGCACGTAATCGCCGATGGAGACCTCGAAGTCGGCCAGGTGGTCCGCTACGCGCTGGTCCACCCCTTCGTACCGGCCGCAGATGAGGATCAGGTGTTCTTCCCCGGCCAGCCGGCGCGCCAGCCGGTGGGTCAACAGCTCTCCCTGGGGGGAGAGGAGGACCACCTTCCCCGGCCCGAACCGTTTTCGGATCGCCTCCACCCCCGAAAAAATCGGCTCCGGCTTCATCACCATCCCGCCGCCCCCCCCGAAGGGTGGATCGTCGGTCACCCGGTGCTTCCCCTCCGCGTGTTCCCGCAGGTCGTGCACCTCGACGGCGAGCAGCCCCGCCTCCCTCGCCCGGGCGAGGATGCTGTGGTCGAGCGGTCCGGATAAGATCCCGGGAAAGAGCGTCAAAATGTCGATCCTCACCTTACCAACCCTCCGGGGGGGCCACCACGATTCTACGCCCTGCGACGTCGACCTCGCGGATGAACTCGGAAACCATCGGAAGGAGGGTTTCCCCGTCTTCGCGCCGGATGGCGAGCCAGTCGTGGGCCGGCCCTTCCTCCACGCCGACGAGCTCCCCGACGCGGACCCCCGCAGCGTCCACCACTTCGCAGCCGATCAGGTCCATGACGTAGTACTCGCCCTCCTCCGTGGGAGGAAGATCCTCCCGGAGGACCGAAACCAGGGCCCCTGACCACTCCTTCGCCTCTTCCGGGGTGTCGATCCCGCCCAACATAAAAACGGCGAAGCCTCCCTGGGGCTTGGCCGTTTTCACCTCGAAGTCGCCAACCCGTTTCGTTTCCCCGCCGCCTTTCGCGGACAGCCGTACGGTTCGGACGGCGAGAAGCCCGGACGGGTTCTTCGAATAGGGCTTCACCCGGATCTTCCCCGACACGCCGTGTGGACCCGCCACACGTCCCACCTCGATCCGGCGA
>Ga0209341_10002089_pt1 | contig 19216 bp, 13 predicted proteins | sample RifCSP13_2_FD_184020 | JGI IMG/M metagenome (GOLD analysis project Ga0209341, IMG submission 184020) | Soil microbial communities from Rifle, Colorado - Rifle CSP2_sed 13_2 (SPAdes) (version 2) | ecosystem: Environmental > Terrestrial > Deep subsurface > Rock core/Sediment | place: Rifle... | reverse complement strand
ACCGGCGGCATGGCGGGAGGCGATTTCATCATTACCGAAGGACTCAATGGCGGCGAGCAGGTCATCGTGAACGGTCTGCAGAAAGCGCGGCCGGGTACGGTAGTAGTCGGAATACCCCTCACCCCTCCTTCGACAAGCTCAGGACAGGCCGGGCCCTCTCCCGCCAGCGGGAGAGGGGAAGCTGAGTCTACGCCACCGGTCGATAACAAAAGATAAGGCCGCGCGATGTTCGCAAAATTCTTCATCGACCGCCCGATCTTTGCCTGGGTCATCGCGCTGATCATCCTGCTGAGCGGCGCGCTGGCCCTGCGCAACCTGCCGGTCGCATCTTATCCGGAGGTGGCTCCGCCGGCTTTGGCGATCACGCTCAACTACCCCGGCGCTTCGGCGCAGGTGGTGGAAGAAACCGCTGTCGCCCTGGTCGAGCAGGAATTGAACGGTATCGAGAATTTGCTCTACATGGACTCGTCCTCCGAACTGGGTCGCGGTTCCATCACGCTGACTTTCGAGGCGGGCACCAATCTGGATATCGCTTCCGTCGAGACGCAGAACCGCGTCAAGCGTGCCGAACCGCGCCTGCCCGAGGATGTGCGCCGTGCGGGTGTAACCGTGACGAAGTCGGCGCGGAATTACCTGATGTTTGTCGCGCTCATCTCGCCGGACAAGAGCCGCGACAATGTGGCGCTCGGCAGCTACGCCGCCGCCAACCTGTTGGAGAATATCCGCCGTGTGCCGGGCGTGGGCGAGGCGATACTGTTCGGCACCGAATACTCGATGCGGTTGTGGCTGAAGCCGGAGAAGCTCCATGCCTATAACCTGATGCCCGGCGATGTCACCAAGGCCGTGCGCGCCCAGAATACGCAGCTCGCTACCGGTGAACTCGGGCAATTACCGGCTGCACCCGGCCAGCAGTTGAATGCGGTGATCGTCACCAGGAGCAAGCTGTCCACGCCGGAAGAATTCGGCGCTGTCATCGTGCGCGCCAATCCGGACGGTGGAACCGTCCGGGTCAGGGATGTAGCCCGGGTGGAGCTGGGAGCGCAGGATTATTCCATTGCCGCGCGCATCGACGGACAGCCTGCCTCAGCCATCGCGATCCGCCTGTCTCCCTCGGCCAACGCGCTGGAAACTGCCAAAGCCATCAAGGCGAAAATGACGGAGTTGGCAAAATTCTTCCCCGAAGGGGTGGACTGGCTAGTGCCTTATGACACCTCCAAATTCGTCGAAATTTCGATAAGCGAAATGGTGATGACGCTGGCGGAAGCCATGCTGCTGGTGTTCCTGGTTATCTACCTGTTCCTGGGAAACCTGCGCGCCACTTTCATTCCTGCCATCGTCGTGCCGGTCGCCCTGGTCGGCGGGTTGGTGGGGTTATATGCCGTCGGTTACTCGATCAATACCCTGACCCTGTTTGCGATGGTGCTGGCGGTCGGCATCGTGGTGGATGATGCCATCGTGGTGGTGGAAAACGTGGAACGCATCATGAGCGAAGAAGGCCTGGCGCCGCGCGAGGCAACACGCAAAGCGATGGGGCAGATATTCGGCGCCATCATCGCCATAACGCTGGTGCTGTGCGCGGTATTCATCCCGATGACTTTCTTCGGCGGTTCCGTGGGTGCGATCTATCGCCAGTTTGCGGTCACACTGATTTTGACCATCCTGTTCTCGGTGCTGATGGCTTTGACGCTGACACCGGCGCTGTGCGCCACATTGTTGAAAGACTCCTCCGGCCACAAGATGGTGCCGACATCGGGTATTCTCGGCTGGTTCAATCGTTTTTTCACCAAAACGACCCAAAGTTACAAGTCCGGAGTAGGTCGCGTGCTGACGCGCACTGGGCGCTATCTGTTGCTCTACGCGGGTCTCCTGGGAGCCATGGGCTGGCTGTTCGTGCAATTGCCGACCAGTTTCCTGCCGGAAGAGGATCAGGGTTATTTCATCAGCGTGATCCAGTTGCCGCCGGGCGCCACGAGGGAGCGCACACAGGAAGTGCTGACTGAAGTGGAACAGTTCTACCTCAAGCAACCCGAGGTGGAACACGTCATCGGCGTGCTCGGGTTTTCTTTCTTTGGCCGCGGACAAAATGCCGCGATCACTTTCGTCCGCCTGAAGGGGTGGGATGAACGGCCCGGTCCGGACAGTTCGGCATCTTCGCTGGTGAAGCGCGCCAACATGGGGCTGTTCCGCATCAAGCAGGCGATGATCTTCGCCATCAATGTGCCGCCGATTCCGGAATTGGCGGCTGTCGGCGGATTTGATTTCCGCCTGCAGGATCGCTCCGGGCAGGGCAGGGACAAGCTGCTCGAAGCGCGCAACATGGCGCTGGGTATCGCAAGCCAGCATACCGCGCTGATAGGCGTGCGACCGGAAGGACAGGAGCCGGGACCGCAGCTACAGATAGACATCGATCGCCAGAAAGCGCGGGCATTGGGTATAGACATCGCCGATCTGAACGAAACTTTGCAGTCGGCCCTCGGTGTGGCATACATCAATGATTTCGTGCGCGATGGCCGCATCCTGCGGGTGCAGATGCAGGCGGAGGCTGACAACCGCACAACGCCGGAACAGATATTGCGGTTGCCGGTGCGGAATGCGCAGGGCGGGATGGTGCCGCTGTCCGAGATTGCCTCGCACCGCTGGATCGTCGATCTGCCAAAGCTGGATCGTTACAATGGGCTGCCGTCGATGAAGATTGCCGGCGGCCCCGCACCAGGACGCAGCAGCGGCGATGCGTTGGCGGCGATGGAAGAAGTCGCGGCTAAATTGCCGCCCGGTTTTGGTTTCGAATGGTCCGGAACATCAAGCGAGGAGCGGCTTTCCGGGAGCCAGGCGCCATTCCTGTTTGCTCTTTCGGTAGTGGCCGTATTCCTGTGCCTGGCTGCGTTGTACGAGAGCTGGTCCATCCCGGTTGCCGTGATCCTGGTAGTGCCCATCGGCATACTGGGTGCGCTGGCCGCTGTCACGCTACGCGGCTTGCCCAACGATATTTACTTCAAGGTCGGGCTGATCGTCATCATCGGACTCGCGGCGAAGAATGCGATACTGATCATTCAGTTCGCCCGCGATTTGCAGGATAAGGGGCACGACCTGATCGACGCCACGCTGGAAGCTTGCCGCCTGAGGTTCCGTCCCATCCTGATGACCTCCATTGCCTTTGTGCTGGGCGTTTTGCCGCTGGCCATTTCCACCGGCGCGGGTGCAAATGGGCGTCATGCCATCGGCACCGGCGTCATGGGCGGCATGATCGCCGCGACAGTCCTGGCAGTGTTTTTTGTGCCGGTCTTCTACGTGGTCGTCCGCCGCATCTTCCCCGGCCATTCGCACAAAGCCGGGCAGGAGAGCGGCCATGAATAAAAGATCCGCGTCGGTTGCATTGCTCGCGTTGTTGGGCGGATGCTCGCTGACGCCCGATTATGAACGTCCCGCCGCACCTGTTCCCGCTGCATGGCCCGACAGTGTGAAGTTGAAGATCTCAACGGGGATCACAATCACCGGCTGGCGCGATTACTTCCCCGATCCGCGCTTGCAGGCGTTGATCGCAGCGGCGCTGCAAAACAATCGCGATCTGCGCATAGCGACCGCACGGATCGCAGAGGCGCGCGCGCAATACGGCATCCAGCAGGCCGACCGCCTGCCCAATGTCAATCTTGGCGCTGCCCGCAATGCCTCGCTGACCCCGGCCAGTGCATCCGTCACCGGCACTGCGCTGCAAACCCAGCGCTATGACGTGGGCGTGAGCCTGGTGTCGTTCGAGCTGGACTTCTGGGGGCGGGTCGGCAGCCTGAATGCGGCGGCCAGGAACAGCTTCCTCGCTACCGAAGCCGCGCAACGCGCGTTTCGTTTGTCGTTGATCGCCGACGTGGCGAACGCCTATCTATCGCTGCTGGAGCTGAGCGAACGCACCCGGCTCGCAGCCGCTACCGTCAGGGCACGTGCGGAAACCAGAGACCTGCTGATGCGCCGCCGCGAGTTGGGTGTGTCCAGCGGGCTGGAATTGCTGCAGGCGGAGGGCGCCTATCAATCCGCGCTGGCCGAGCGTGCGAATCTGGAACGACAGCAGGCCGCCGCAGAAAATCTGCTCGACTTGTTGCTGGGACAACCGGTGGCCGGTATCAAGGATCTGCCCGACGGGCTGAACCTTGCCGGGCAGGGCATCACGCCTGACCTGATCGCCGGATTGCCTGCCGAGGTGTTGCTGAAGCGTCCAGATGTGCTGGCCGCCGAGCACAGGCTGATCGCCGCGAATGCCAATATCGGCGCGGCACGCGCGGCCTTCCTGCCGCGCATCACGCTGACCGGCAGCGGCGGCACCGCCAGCCGCACCCTGGCCGGTTTGTTCGATGCGGGCAGCGGTGCGTGGAGTTTTCAGCCCGCTTTGAGCATGCCGTTGTTCGATGCCGGGCGCACTTCTGCCAACGTCGACATCGCCGAAGCGCGCAAAGTGATCGCCGTTGCCGAGTATGAAAAAACCATCCAGCAGGCGTTCCGCGAAGTGGCGGACCTGTTGAATGCGCGCGACAAGATCGCGGAACAGCTTGCTGCCCAGGCAGACTATGCCCAGGTGCAGAACCAGCGGCTGCATCTGGTAGAGGCGCGCTATCAGGCGGGTATCGCCAATCATCTCGAAGTGCTGGATGCGCAGCGGGAAGCATTTGCCGCCGAGCAGGGAGCAACGCAGGTGCGGCGGTTATCGCTTGGTGTGGCCACGCAACTTTACAAGGCGTTGGCGGGCGAACTCAGTGATTCATCGCAAAGAGCTAATCAGGAGGTGCCCGGCAAATGATGTCTGAAACACAGTTTGTAGGGTGGATAAAAGGCACATCGTGCCGTATCCACCGTTCCGCATGGTGGATACGTGCTTCGCACTTTATCCACCCTACCGCTAATGGATAAATTGGGTTAACTACAGGATATTAGGATGATAGTTACAGCAGAAACTAAAACCGCCAGTGAGCAAACACGGACGCGTTTGCTGGAAGCGGCGCGTGAGGTGTTCTCGCAGCACGGATTCCAGGGTGCGACGGTGCGCGAGATTTGTCGCCGCGCCGAGGCGAATGGCGCGGCGGTGAATTATCACTTCGGCAGCAAGGATGGCCTGCTCGCCGAAGCCCTGAATTTCGCGCCGCTCAAAGCCATGCAGAAAGCCAATGTCAAAGCCGGCGAGTGTCCAAAAATGCGTTTGCGCCTGTTCATATGCGATTTCATGCTGATGTTGCTGGATGAAAAAAATCCTTCCTCGCAATGTCAGATCATGGCGCGCGAGCTGGCCGATCCCACACCTGCGCTGGACAAGATCGTGCGGGAAGCGATAGAACCCATGCATGAATTTTTAGGTAAGCTGGTGCGCGAAATCGCCGGTGGCAAAATCAGCGAAACCGAATTGCGCCGCTGTGTGCACAGCATCTTCGGCCAGTGCCTGTTCTACCGTCATTCGCAACCGGTGTTGCAGCGCCTGCATCCCAAATTGCGCTACGACCGCAAAGAGATCGAAGCGATAGCCAAACATATAGCGGAATTTTCGCTGGCGGGGATCGAGCATCTCGACTGTTAAGTGATTTACCGTAGGGCGGGCTTTGCCCGCCGCGTCGGGCGTAGCCAGACCTACGAGATGCGGAGACTCTGTCTTCAAATATGTAATCCTCAATAGAACTGAGTTTGGATATAACGAAGCATTCCCCCTTTGTAAAAGGGGGCGAGGGGGGATTTGAACCGCGCGCGGATACGAAAATCTCCCTCCGCCCCCTCGCAAGCTCTCCCCCTTTTACAAAGTGGGAAGCGGGTCGAATTTCCCAATGGATTATCCGGGTTTAATCCGGTTCAGACTATGCTTCCGGGGTGGTTGCATTCAAATGTCGGTAGCGGGAAGGAATGTCATGCGCACATCGCTTGCAGCGCCCCGGCGTGAGCAATCACGAGGTGAAGAAATCGCGAACAGTATCAGCCACGGGATCGGGCTGATCGCGGCGCTCGCGGGGACCCCGTTTCTCGTCATGTATGCAGTGCGGCACGGAGATACGGGATTCATTGCCGGCGCGAGTATCTTCGCCGCGACCATGGTACTGCTTTACCTTTCCTCCACGCTCTATCACTCGCTACCGGCAGGCAAAGCCAAGCGTGTGTTTCGCATCATCGAGCACTCCGCGATCTTCCTGCTCATCGCAGGCACCTACACGCCTTTCACACTGGGTGTTCTTCGCGGCGGATGGGGCTGGACGCTGCTTGGGCTGGTTTGGGGTCTTGCACTGGCAGGAGTGATCCTGAAGATATTCGACAGAATGTCACACCCCATCATCTCCACCGGCCTTTATCTGCTGATGGGGTGGCTGATCGTGATCGCAGCCGATCCGATGTTGGTTCGCGTACCATTATCCGGCCTGTTATGGCTGGCCGCGGGAGGTGTGGCTTATACTGCGGGGGTGGCATTCTTCGTGACCGATGCGCGCCTGAGATATGGTCATTTCATCTGGCATCTGTTCGTAATGGCGGGTACAGCATGCCATTATTTTGCGGTGCTATGGTATTCGGCCTGAGTCATTGCTTGCATGCCACATACCCTGCAGCGCGTCTTCAGCGACGTGGTTCTCTCTGCTCGTGGTTGTTAAATCGCTTAACCCGGCTGCTGATAACAGGCTTGCGCCCTATCTGGCCAGAAGTGTATCTCCCGCCAAAGTCAGGGTAGGCACGCCTATCCACAGTGCTTCGCAGGTGGTGCCGCCGTCCGTGTACGGGAAAAATCCAAAGCGATGCGATGTGCAGCAAACCACTCAGCTATCTGTAAATAACGGCCACTCAGTGGTAGGGGTGTTGCGCAACATGAAAGTCGACTAACCGCCCGCCATGCTCGATCATCACCAGTCGAACGCGAATACCTTCGCGCTCCATCTCGGCAACAATATCCCGTGCTCGCCATTGTGTAGGAATGATGATTACATCGGCAACAATATTCTTTAGCACATCCCTGAATTGAATTTCCTGACCAGTACCCGGTACGAAAGTCCCTGCTTTGTCTGGATCAGAATCGACCACCAGCGGGAACCGCTCAGCATCTGCGCCAAACTGGTGAATAAAGGCCGCTGCTTTGCCCGTGCCACCCCAGATTGCAACCTTGGTGCCGCTGGTGGCGAGTTCGTCAAGTTGGGCACGGATTGTTGCACGGCTGATGTCAGCTCGCTGTGAGAAAGCAGCAGTTGCTGCTGCACGTTCCTGTAGCACCTCCGGCATACCCAACCTTACCAGCGCGTAAACCACCTCGCCATCATAGCCATGAGCCAATTCCACGACTTCCCCCGCTCGCGACATAAGGGTGCGAAATGATTCCGTAGTGAAATGAGCGACATGTTCGTAGAAAAAATCAGCCAGACGGTTGGTTTCGAATACCCGGTCAATACACGGGACTTCGGCGAACAACCAGCAGGGCTTGTTTAGCGGGGTTGCACCCCAAGCCAGTTGCTCCAACAGTGTTGCAGGCTCGGTAAGGTGTTCCAGCACATGTCGGATTACCACAGCATCCGGTGCATGAATGACCATATCCACCAAGGGATCGAATATTCGTGCCTGAAACTCCACACCCAAACCTGTTTCCGGACTAGAGTTGGGATCAAAGCCAATAAATCTCCCCATTCCGCCCCGTGCTTCGGCTAACCCGCGCACGAAGTGGCCTTCTCCACAACCGATTTCCACCACGGTGGGATTCATCGGAAGATGCTTCAGCAGGCGATCTCTGGTTTCCGCCAGATGCCCTTTCCAGAAACCTCCCGTATTGAACATCCGGTTAGGGTTGCTCTGGTAGGGAATGGCATCGTAGTGGAATGAGCGGTTCCACACATGTGAACAAGCCGGGCACTGAACGAAATCGTGGGGATAGCGAGACATCCCTTGGGCCTCGGCAGCCGACTTGGGCCAACCCAGAGTTGCAAGAGTTTGCCGGCCGCCATTGAAAAAAGGTACGGCGATATTGTGGGCACAGATCGGGCAATGTGTGGGAAGCAGGTAATTTAAAGTTCTCATGGGGCATCGGTGACGATGAATGATATCGATATCAAGATAGCGCTTTCCATGCATCAGCATACTTACCTGGTTGATTATTGTATCAAGCGCTTATTCATAGTTTCCAAATTCATATGCGTCGGGAAATTGATTCATGAAAAATGTACATTGCCAAAACACCCTGTCGACAGACTTGAAGACACGGATTCAGCAATGCTGTCATCTGCTCAATAACTTCTTGAAATACGCAATTGTCTCTTTTAACCCGTCTTCCAATGAGACGGCAGGTTGCCAATCCAGCACTTTGCGTGCAAGCCTGATGTCAGGTTGACGTTGTATTGGATCATCCTGCGGCAGAGGGCGAAATTCAATCCTGCTGCTGGAACCAGTTAGACGCAATACCAGTTCTGCCAGCTCGCGGATGCTGAATTCTACCGGATTACCCAGATTGATAGGACCAATTTCCTGCTCTTGGTTCATCATGCGTAACATGCCCTCAACTAAATCATCAACGTAACAAAATGAACGCGTTTGTTCGCCATCTCCGTAAAGTGAGATAGGTTCACCACTGAGCGCCTGAACTATGAAATTGGACACTACACGCCCATCTCTCGGATGCATGCGCGGGCCGTACGTATTGAAAATACGCACCACACGAATGTCCAGCTTGAATTGCCGGTGATAATCAAAAAACAAAGTTTCGGCACAACGTTTTCCTTCGTCATAACATGCGCGCGGTCCGATAGGGTTGACATGCCCCCAATAGTCCTCAGTCTGCGGATGTTCAAGCGGGTCGCCATAAACTTCAGAAGTAGAAGCCTGTAAAATTCGCCCGCGACGGCGTTTCGCCAAACCCAGCATGTTGATGGCACCCAGCACCGAAGTTTTGGTTGTTGACACCGGGTCGTTCTGATAATGCACCGGGCTGGCAGGGCAAGCCAAGTTAAAGATACGATCAACTTCAACATACAAAGGCAACCACACATCGTGCCGGATGAGTTCAAAGTTTTTCTTTTCAAGTAAATGCCGGATGTTGTCTTTGTTGCCGGTACGGAAGTTATCTACACATAGCACTTCATGGCCTTCGTTTACCAATCGCTCGCTTAAATGCGATCCTATAAAGCCTGCGCCTCCTGCAATCAATGTTGTAGATTTCATGCTTTCCTTTTTGGTTGATTATCGTACCGAGTTTGCCACATCCCCGATAGTGCGGTTTCAAAATTTTGCGCAAAGCGTGATACATCGAACACAGGCGAGGCTAATACCTGTTGGCGCAAGCCGGCGCGCAGGGCGGCCAAGCGCTCAAGATTGGACACGAATGCCACGGCTTTGGCCACATAGTCATCTTCATCTGCGGCAATCCAGTCGGGCAACCCGGCGTTGAGTGCGATGGTTTCTCCAATATGTGAGAGGAAACGATCACCACGGCGAGTGATGATAGGCACCCCCATCCATAATCCTTCCACACTGGTGGTGCCGCCAGGATAGGGAAAGGGGTCGAGAGCGATATCCACCGTGCGATAAGTCGCCAGCAGTTCGGCTCGGGGTGCTCTACCTTCCAACAGAATCCGATCAGGCGAAATCCCACGTTCGGTAAAGCGCTGACGGGTGTTATTGCACACCACAGGGTCATTCAGTTGTTTTGTTTTAAGGAGCAGCCGTGAGCCGGGTACGGCATGGAGCACACGAACCCATAAATCAACCACGGCATCGTTCATCTTGGCTAAATTATTGAAACACCCGAACGTAATGTAGCCTGCTGTGAGTGCGGGTAGTGGAGACACATCCACAGAGTGTGTAGGTTCAGTAAAACACAAATAACTTTCGGGCAGCCGCCAAATTGTTTCTGTAAAGCAAACTTCTTCAACACGCGGCGCAACATACGGGTCAGCCAACAGGTAATCCATTTCAGTCACACCTGTGGTAGCGAAATACCCCAACCAACTGACTTGTACCGGTGCTGGCTTCCAGGCGAACACCGGCAGGCGGTTGTGCGCGGTATGGCCGGAAAGATCAAGCAGAATATGCACGCCATCGGCATGTACCAGGCGGGCAGCGGCTTCATCACTCTTTCCTGGCAGGGGCTTCCATGCAGAAAAGTACGGCTTGATGCGCGCCGTGAGATCGTCTTCCTTGTTGTACGTCGGATAAGCGATCAACTCGATGCGGGCAGGATCGATATGGGCCAACAGTCCTTCCAGAAAAAAACCTACTGAGTGACTCCGAAAATCTCCTGACACCAGCCCGACACGCAGACGTTCGGGCCGGGCTGCACACCGCCAATCAGAAAATGGCGCAGTCACTTTCTTTGCCACCATCCGGCCATATTTTCGAGCTTCTTGCAGGCAGTATTCAGGAGAGTGGTCGGTATAGTTCAGTACGAACAGCAGGTTGGTTTGCGCCTCGATGTAATCCGGCTGGATTTCCAGTGCCCTTCGATAGCATGTCAATGCGCCATCCAGTTGTCCAAGGTCTTTGAGAGCAACGCCCAAGTTGTAATGGGTCTCGGCGAAATCAGGCTTGAGTTTCACTGCTTGGCGGCAGTGGTCCACGGCTCCGTCGAATTGCCCGAGCTCATTCAAAATGCTGCCCAGGTTGCTATGCGCCTCGGCAAAATCAGGTTTGATCTCCAGAGCATGGCGGTAGCCCTCCACTGCTTCATCTAGCCGCCCGAGGGATTTCAGGACAGCACTCAAGTTGTAATGTGCTACTGCGGAATCTGGCTTTAGTTCCAATACACGGCGGTAACTTGTAACTGTATCTTCGAGTTGCCCTAGCTCAATGAGGACAGCACCCAGATTTTTGTGAGCTTCAGCGAAATCCGGCCTGATCTCTACCGCCTTGCGGTAGCTTGCTACCGCATTGTCCAGTTGGCCGAGCTCCTTCAGGGCATTGCCCAGGTTGAAATGCGCATCAGCGTGATTTGGATTGATCTGCAACGCACGGCGGTAGCTGTCCACCGCGCCGTCAAGTTGCCCGAGGTCTTTCAAGGCAGAGCCGAGGTTGTTGTGTGCGTCCGCGGAGCCGGGTTTGAGCTGCAATGCACGGCGGTAGCTGGCCACTGCGTCGTCGAGTCGCCCGAGGTCCTTCAGGGCATTGCCCAGATTGCTGTGTGCTTCGGCGTAGCCGGGGTTGAGTTTCAATGCGCGGCGGTAGCTGGCCACTGCATCGTCGAGTTGCCCGAGGCTTTTCTGGACCACACCCAGATTGAAATGCGCTTCGGCATCATTGGGCATGAGTTCCGCGGTCTTCTGAAAAGCCGGAAGGGCATTCTTGCCCTGCATCTGCAGGGAAGCACCCAGCAGTTTCCAGGCAAAGCCGGAATCTGGATACTGCCCGGCCAGTGCGCTCGCCCGGCTTTCCAGTTCCGCATAACGCCCGGTGTTGAACAGGGTGACGAGCGCGTTGAATTCGGCAGGGGTAGGTGCCGGAGCACGGGACGCGGCTTTCCCCTCGCAACAATGCTTGAATTTCTTTCCGCTGCCGCAACTGCACGGGTCGTTTCTTCCTGGCTTCATCTGCATCGCTGTTGGATCAATCGGTTGTCTGGTATCTGGATAGCATAAAGCATTGAAGGTTTCTCTGAAAAGACACGAAGAGTCGGGATTTGAATGGACGTTCAGAGTGCCACAACTTTCCAATGCCGGTATACCGCGCAGTGTTCCAGCATTTCTGCTTGCGGTCAACGTGGCCCTGTGTGATTCTATGCCTGGTGCAGGGCGAACCTGCATGGCGATAAAATCCAGGGGCGCCCGAGCCGGGAGATTTTGCCAGGCTGAAATAATGGATCTTGTACGATCCATCTGATCTCTTGCTGCCTGAACGCCAAGCTTTTTTACAGTCGTGAAGCGAAGATGTTCATAGGTCATTTCGGAGTGGGTTTTGGCGCCAAGGCTGTTGCCGGGAGGGTCTCCCTGGGCACGCTCTTGCTGGCTGCCCAGTTCATCGATCTGTTGTGGCCCACGCTTCGCGATGGCATGTGAGAAAAGGCAATGCGCTTGTCTTTGAATTACAATCCCGCCCATTCATCCAGCCGGAATCCATCATGCAACAACTTACCCTTATCCGCCCTGACGATTGGCATCTGCATCTGCGCGACGGCGCGCTGATGCAGTCAGTCGTGCAAGACACTGCGCGGCAATTCGCCCGTGCGATCGTGATGCCCAATCTCAGGCCGCCGGTCACCACCACCGCACAGGCGCAAGCCTACCGTGAGCGCATTCTGGCTGCGCTGCCGGCAGGGTCGAGATTCGAGCCGCTGATGACCTTGTATCTCACCGACAACACCGCGGCTGAGGAGATCCGGCGCGCCAGACAAAGCGGCATGATACATGCGGTCAAACTTTATCCCGCAGGCGCGACCACCAACTCCGATGCGGGAGTGACCGACATACGCAGGGCCTATCCGGCGCTGGAAGAGATGCAGCGCTGCGGGATGCCGCTGCTGGTGCATGGTGAAACGACCGATAGCAGCGTGGATGTGTTCGACCGCGAGGCGGTATTCATAGCCCGGACCATGATTCCGCTGCTGCAAGACCTGCCGCAACTGCGCGTCGTGTTCGAACACATCACCACCCGCGATGCGCTGCAGTTCGTGCAGAGCGCGCCGGAGCATATCGCCGCGACCATCACCGTGCATCATCTGCTGTACAACCGCAATGCGATGTTCAGCGGCGGAATGCGTCCGCATTACTACTGTCTGCCGGTGTTGAAACGCGAAGTGCATCGCGAGGAGTTGGGCAAGGCCGCCATCAGCGGAAATCCGAAATTCTTTCTCGGCACCGACAGTGCGCCGCACGCGCAACATACCAAGGAGAACGCCTGCGGCTGCGCCGGCATTTACACCGCACATGCTGCCATCGAATTGTATGCCGAAGCGTTTGAGCAACTCGGTGCGTTGGACAAGCTGGAAGGCTTCGCCAGTTGCTATGGGGCGGATTATTACCGTTTGCCGCGTAACTCCGGCAAGATCACGCTGCGCAAGGAAAGCTGGCAGGTGCCGGACAGCCTGGCGTTCGGCGAACATCGGCTGGTGCCGCTGCGTGCCGGAGAAAAAGTAACCTGGAAGATTGACGGTTGATATCATCGTTCCCACGCTATGTGTGGGAACGATGATGAGAATCGCGGATGCAATCCGCTCCCACAACTGTTGGTATCCAAGGTGTGGTGTATTATTGAGCTTTACATAATTCATGACTGTTAAGTGATTTACCGTAGGGCGGGCTTTGCCCGCCGCGTCGGGCGTAGCCCGACCTACGGAGACTCTGTCTTCAAATATGTAATCCTCAATAACCCTGAAAAACTCAGTTCACCACGAAGAACACGGAGATCACGAAGATTTTTCATGGCGTTGCGTGTTATTGGAAGCTCACCGGCATGGTGATGCTCGTATTCTGCCGGTGCATTGTTTTTCTTCGCGTTCTTCGTGCCCTTCGTGGTTCAACTACGGTTTTAAGGATAACTGGTTATTTCCGTTTCATCGCCGCTTCGATCTGCTGGCATAGTGTTTTCAGGATCTTGATGCGCGCGAAGTTCTTGTCGTTGGCTTCCACCAGTGTCCATGGCGCGAGCTCGGTGCTGGTGCGGTCTACCATGTCGCACACCGCGTGTTCATACTCGTTCCATCTTTTCCGGTTGCGCCAGTCTTCATCGGTGATCTTGAAGCGTTTGAAGCCGGTCTTTTCGCGTTCCTTGAAACGCCGCAACTGCTCGTCTTTGGTGATGGTCAGCCAGAATTTCACCAGCACCGTGTTGTTCCTGACCAGTTGCTCCTCGAAGTCGTTGAGCTCGCCGTAAGCACGCATCCAGTCAGCTTCGGAACAGAATTTCTCGACGCGTTCCACCAATACCCGCCCGTACCATGAACGGTCGAAGATCGTCACGCGGCCGGTGCGCGGGATGTGCCGCCAGAATCGCCATAGATAAGGCTGCGCGCGTTCCTCTTCGGTGGGCGCGGCGACAGGGATGATGCGGTAGTGACGGGCATCCAGTGCGCCGGTGATGCGGCGTATCGCGCCGCCCTTTCCGGCTGCATCCGAACCCTCGAACAGCGCGATGACCGACATGCTGCGGAAACGCTCGTCGCGTGTGAGCAGGTTGAGCTTGCCCTGATATTTCTCCAGATCCGCATCGAATTTCTTCCTGGTGATCTTCTGCGTCATGTCCAGTTTGTCGAACACGTCCAGGCGATCGATCGCGGCCTGCAGCGGCGGAGCATTGGAAGGGACCGGCTGGGCGGGATGATCCAGTCGCTTGCGCAGCGCTTGCAGCAATGTCTTTCCGGTAGTCAGGCTGCGATAGCGCGGGTCGGCGCCCTCGACCACGATCCACGGCGCTTCCGCGGTGCTGGTCGCGCGCAATGCATGTTCGGAGACCTTGCGGAATTTGTCATACAGCTTGAAGCGCTCCCAATCCAGCTCGGTGACGCGCCAGCGCGTCTTGGGATCCTTTTCCAGGCTTTTGAGCCGCTTGCGCTGCACATCCTTGGCGAGGTGGAACCAGAATTTGACGATCAGCGCGCCCTCGTTGGTGAGCATCTTCTCGAAGCGGTTGATCTCGTCTATGCTCTGGTCCAGAGCGGAAGCCTTGATCTTGCCCATGACGCGCCGCACGATGGGAGCGGTGTACCATGAGCCGAAGAACACACCGATCTTCCCCTTTGGAGGCAATGCGCGCCAGAACCGCCACATCGGCGGACGCTCGCGCTCTTCATCCGACTGCTCACCCATCGCATGTGCGACGATGTGACGCGGATCCATCCAGGCGTTGAGCAGATTGACCGTCTCGCCCTTGCCCGCACCATCCACGCCGCCGATCAGGATGATGACCGGAAATTTGGCTTTCTGTGCCAGGTCGAACTGGGCGTTAAGCAAATCTTCGCGCAACTGCGGCACTTCTGCATCGTAAGTGGCTTTGTCTATCCTGTGACCGAGCTCCGCAGATTCGAACATGACTTCTCCCGGGCTAAGCTAGCCCTATAAAAAATCCGGTGTGATGACCAGGCGCAAGGTGATGTGTGCCGAGTCTTCGCGTTCGCGGCGGTTGAACCACCACAATGCACCCTTTTTGATGCTTAACGAATAGCCATCGCAGCCGAGCAGTTGTGCCGCGACTTCGCCCAAAGCCGGTTGATGTCCGACTATCAGCACCGTACCGCCCGCATCCGGCCAGCGCGCCGCGTGCAACACGGCTTGCGCCGAAGCGCCTGGAGCGATGGTGGGAGCAAGCGTGAAATGACTGGTGAGAGCTGTCGCGGTCTGCTGGGCGCGGGTGGCAGGGCTGGCCAGAATGCGGCAGTCATCAGGCAAATGCGGGCGCAGAAAATCAGCGATCTTTCCGGCCTGTTTGATGCCCCTGGGGGTAAGTTCGCGGGCGTGATCCGGTGTTCCATCCACGGCTTCCGCGTGTCGCCACAGAATCAGATCCATTTGCCCCCCGAATATTACATTTTGTTTGCGAGCGTATACCGTATACACTGTTTGTGCTACTTTAATCCCAAGGAGATAACATGACAACCAAAAAGAAAGCCAGTGCGCCGGCGAAAAAAGCGCCGATGAAGAAAACCGCCATCCCTGCAAAAAAAATGACAAAGTCAGCGGCCGGACCATCCGTCAAGAACGCGCCTCGACCGGCCGCGAAAAAACCGAAAAAGGAACATAAAAAGAAAGTGGTGCGTGACAGCTTCACGATGCCGCAAAGCGAGTATCAGAAGATAGCCGAGATCAAGGCGGTCTGCCTGAAGGCGAGAATGCATGTGAAGAAAAGCGAAGTATTGCGCGCCGGCCTAAAGGCTTTGGCCGGACTCAATGCCACGCAATTGAAGCGCGCATTGAGTGAGCTGGAAAAGATCAAAACCGGACGGCCGAAGAAACACTGATTCCCGTTCATCCTGGAAAAAGCAGTTGTCCACGAAAGGCACGAAAAACACAAAATAGGGTAAGCAGGTATTTCGCCGCAAGGCGGAAGCTCGCAAAAAATTCAAAGCATTTCATGCTGCCAAGTGGTAGCCAATGGGTAAGTCGCCTAGCCCCCAGGGTAAATTTGTTCCCGGCGAAAAATGTAGGGTGGATAAGCGCAGCGCATCCACCTTTTTGAGCTGGCATGGTGGATGCGCTGCGCTTATCCACCCTACTACTTTTTGATTGCACAAGGTTCATAAAAAATCAGTCATCGTTGATTTTTAGAACAAATCCGCAAGAACAAGTTTACCCTGGTCTAGCCTCTGCAACATCTTGTTTTACTTCGTGCCTTTCGTGTTTTTGCGAGTTATTGCCCTTGGGCAATAACCCTGCGAAAACCAATTCGTGGATGAATTACCGTTTTTAGGTTCATCTATTCGAAGGAACCGTGTCCGGGTTTCCACTGCCGCAGAAACTGAAGGATCAGGCCTGGGAAGCGGGCGGGTTGCCGGTCTGGTCGCTGCGCCGGCGCCGGATCGGGATGCGGTAACACAGGAACAGGATACCGATGACCGCCAACTGGGTCATCAGCGTTTGTGTGGTCGGGAGCACACCCAGCATGGGTAGCGAGATGAAATTGACGGGGCTGATCGCGACGATGCCCGCTTCCTGCAGCGAAGCAACCCCCTGACCGGCGAAAATCACGGCCAGTATCGCCAGCAATATCGACGTGCCCGAAAAGAATGCGTTTAGCGGCAGCCTGATGCCGAAGCGGAACAATCCCCAGCCGATAGCCAGCAGTGTCAGTACGGCCGCCAACATGCCGCTCCACAGCGCGGGTCTGGTGCTAGCGCTGGTCTGCGCCCAAAGAGCCTGGTAGAACAACACGGTTTCGAAGAGTTCGCGATACACGGCGAAGAAGGAGATCAGCGCGAGCGCCCACAGGGTCTTTTTTTCCAGTGCGGTACCCACTTTGTCTTTCAGGAATTTCTGCCAGGCCTGCGCATGTATCTTGTCGTGTAGCCAGAACCCCACGTAGATCAACATGGCCGAAGCAATCAGCGCGGTGACCCCCGAGGTGATTTCCCGGCCGGCACCTGATATATCCACCAGCCAGGTTGCCGCCACCCAGGTGAGCATGCCCATCAGGAGCGCGCCTCCCCAGCCGGCATGGATGTAGGGCAATGCGTTGCGCTGTCCGCTCTTCACGACGAAAGCAATGACTGCCGCCAGCACCAGGATCGCCTCCAATCCTTCGCGCAGCAGGACGAATAGCGAGCTGGCGAAGGCCCCGGTGATCGAGAGTTTGCCCTCTCTCAGCAACTCTTCAGCTTGACTGAGCATACCCTTCGCCTGTTCGATTTTCATTGTCAGCGTTTCAGCGGGGGCGCCGTCATTGATGAGTTGGCGTATTGCCATCATCTCGCGTTCGATGTCGAGGCGAAGCTGTGCATCAAGGTTGTCGAGGCCGATCTCCATCGGTTCGAAACCCTCCAGATAGGCGGCGATGGCAAAGCGTTGCGCCCCCGCCAGATCTCCGGCACGGTAGCGGGACAGCGCATGGTCGAGTTGCTCGGTGGCGAATATCAGGGTGACGCGCCGCGTCGCCATGAGTGCCTGCGGCTCGGCGCGCAGGTAGGCGAAAACCTCTCTGGCATTTTCGCCGTGTTTGATGACGACCTCATTTGTCGTCAGCGTGGTAAGCGCAAGCAAGCTCGGCACGGCACCCTGAAAATCACGCTTCTCCCAGAGCTTGCGTCCCAGTTCAAGACGTTCCGCCGGGGTGCGTAAATTGGAAACAAAAAACCCGAGTGCCCAACGTTCATCATCGGACAGTTGTGGATATCCTGCCATTCCTGTGCCCGCAATGCCCAGGGAAATAGTATTGTAAAGGCCATAGACGCTACGCTGGCCCATGCGCGCCGCATCCTGGAAATTAGCCGGTTTCGGGTCGAGCATTTTGCCCTCCGGCCCATCACCATGCCCTGCTGCACCATGGCACTTTACACACAATTGCCGGTACAAAACTGCCGCCCGCTGGGAATCCGGGACTTGCCGCGGAGACACGGGAACATTGTAAGTAGCGATGATTTTCCTGCGTAGTTGCTGCGCTGAAACACTGACCTGATCGGCAGGGACTTTCTCATTCACACTTTGGGCCAGTTCCTTGGCATCCTTGACCAGATCCGCTTGGAGCGGATGTCTGGGCAGTCCGGCCAACAGTTTTACGGACTGTCCCGCGAATTCGGCTTGCTCCTTGTACTCGCCCTCGTTGAGCACCTTCCCGAGCAATACCGCTCCGCCATAATCCACGCTCAGATAATCGAGCATATGCAGGACGGTTTGGGCTTCCCGTTCGGATGTTGCATCGGCATAAGCGGCCGGCATCAGCATGATCAGGAAAGATGCTGTGATTGCGGCGGGAATCATGCGGATCGATTTGTGCGACATAATGAAACTCCTTGTGCGAGGCGGCAGCCATGCATTTCTTCTTGAAACAATAGCAACAATCCAGTTGAGATGGTTTTGTATTGAGAATAGTTCTCATCTTACATGATAACTATTCTCATGTGCAAGCGATTTGTGTATGATAGTTATAAATGCAAAGCATACATATATGGTGAGTATTATGAGTAGGGTTCCGGCATTAGTCAAAAGTATGGGGTAGGCTGGAGGGCAATCAGCGTAGTCATGCCGGCTGCAAGCGATACTGCCGGGACACTGCGCGAACAATTTGCACGTGCAGGGCAATGGATCCTGTCCAATATCGATCCGCAATCACCGCAAGCTACTGTGGAGTTACCGCATGGAAAGCCAGGATCTGCGCAATGCCGGCCTTAAGGTCACCGTTCCACGCGTCAAGATGCTTGAGCTTCTCGAAAAAGCCCGGGACCGGCACCTGACCGCTGAGGCCATCCACCGGCTACTGCTCGAAGCCGGCGAAGAGATTGGTCTGGCAACCGTGTATCGTGCGCTTACCCAGTTCGAGGCCGCGGGACTTGTCACCCGGCACCACTTCGAGGGTAGCCAGGCTGTCTTCGAGTTGGAGCGCGGTACGCACCATGATCACATCGTCTGCATACACTGCGGGCGGGTCGAGGAATTCTACGATGAGGTCATCGAGAAACGGCAGCATTCGATTGCCGAGAAACTGGGCTTCAAACTGCGCGACCATACCATGACGCTTTACGGCGAGTGCAGCGAACCGGGCTGCCGGGCCAGACAAAATAAAAGCAAGAAATAAAGCCGGACATTGAATTAGGTAATTAGGGCGTTTCGTAACCAGAGTATCCTAGGAGATACTTATGGTTACTGGGGTTCATACAGTTTTT
>Ga0209341_10002088_pt1 | contig 19228 bp, 17 predicted proteins | sample RifCSP13_2_FD_184020 | JGI IMG/M metagenome (GOLD analysis project Ga0209341, IMG submission 184020) | Soil microbial communities from Rifle, Colorado - Rifle CSP2_sed 13_2 (SPAdes) (version 2) | ecosystem: Environmental > Terrestrial > Deep subsurface > Rock core/Sediment | place: Rifle... | reverse complement strand
GATGACCCGGCCCCGCGGGGCGCAGCCGGTGACGCCAAAATTGCGAGGCTAAGCTTGTAGAAATCTGTGGTCGAATCTTTCGGACGCGGGTTCTTTAACAACTGAATTGAGAGCCCCCTGGCGTGGTGACATGCCAGGCAAAATCCGGCTTAATCAGGGAAAGCTGCACTGCTCGCCAGATGCCAACCCTGAGGGGTGAACTTGAAAAAGGTAAGCCCTGCATCGACTCATAGGCTCCTAAATCGTCCACAGACGCATGGCGACATGGAGCACTAGGGTAAGGAGAAAAACTGCTCGATAAGCGCATGTTTTTGCGCCGCGACCTCGGCTGTGTAACGACCGTTGCGCGGGGTACAGGACACATAGGCTTCGAGCAAAAGGTCAACTCGCCTGATTTTTCGTTCGATCATTAAGTGCGAACGAATAACAGCCAGAAAGGCGAGTGCCTGCCGGTCAGTGAGTCTCCAATCGTAGGAGATGGAATGGTTTGGGCTACGAGGTTGCTTGGTAGCGATAGTCCCACCAAACCGCGAGCGAAGCCATTCCAAGACCTCCCGATCAGTGGATGCCACTGCCACCTGAGGCGAGGGCCAACGATTACGATGGTGACGAGTCAAGGTTATTGAACCTTCACCATCGAACAGCCCAGCTGCATAAGCAGCCTCATTTTCAGCGACCATACCCTTGCTCCTTACAATACGCCGGAGGAGTGGCTTTTACGCTGAGGCCACTTCAAGAGATAGTCAACTCCGTTGCGAAAGCAATGGGCCACAGTGTCGAGTCCCGCCATCTCCACCAGGACGAAGAGCCATCAGGATGATCCTTGTTGGCTCTTCGTCTTTAAAGCCCCCTCCCCTATCACCGATCTCCGCCGACACGCCTGTACAGAAGAGCGCATCCGAAGAAGAAGTGCGCCCGCGCCTGTATTTCGGGCAGGCGCGCGGCAAGTCCACAGTTCACGCCTGACCCAGCTGAGCGACATCCACGATGTTCGGCGCGAAGTCGGCGAGGATGACGGGGGGAACCCGGATAGGCCGAAGCGTCTCGCGGTCCACCCACACGTAGAGGGAGTTGACGCGCGCCAGGACCGCGCTATCCGAGGCGCGTGTGACCAGGTAATGCCGGGTCCCGGTGGCCCGTCGAATGTCGTAGGCCCACGTCGCCACTTCCACCTCGTCGCCGAAGACCGCCGATTGCCGGTATTCGATGCGGTGACGGCGCGGGAGGATGGCAAAGCCGGCCTCCCACATACGTTGAGACGGCCAGCCAAAATGGTCCCCGACTTGAAAGCCGCAATCCTCCACATACAAAAGGTAATTAGCATTGTTGACGTGGCGCACGCCGTCAATTTCGGGCCAGAGCACGCGCCGCCGCATCTTGAAGGTGCCTGGCGGGGGCGGCGGAGGCTCCGGGAACGGGTCAGGCGGCGAGGCCGGGGGCGGCGCGCCTTCGGGGAAAAAGGCGGCGATCATGTCCTGAGGAACCAGGGCGGGCTTACCCGTCGCGCTGTTCACGTAACCCCAGTCGGTGTTCGCCCGCGCCACGAGTTCGCCTGAGGCGGCATGATATAACTCGTGCATGCGCCGAAAGCGCACGCGCCGGTAGTCAGCCACCCAGGTTTTTACGCGCACCGAGTCGCCATAGCGCAGCGGTCGCAAATATTCAATGTCGGTCTCGCGGACGAGCCAGAGGCAGCCCAGGGCTTCATAACGCGCGAGATCGTAGCCCGCCGCGGCGGAGGCGTCGAACGTGGCCTCCTGCATGTAGCGCAGGTAATTGGCGTTGTTCACGTGCCCGTAGGCGTCGCACTCGTAATAGCGGACGCGGAAAATGCGTTCGTGGATCAGGGGCATAGGTTACGCAACTCTCGCCGCCTGCGCGGTCCGCGCAATCGCTCGCAGATGCTCCGGCGTGGTGCCGCAGCAGCCGCCGATCACTTGCGCGCCGACGGCGCGCCATTGGATGGCGGCCTCGCCCATCATCGCCGGGGTCACGTCGTAGATCGCCGCGTCGTCGTCGCCCATGCGCGGCAGCCCGGCGTTGGGCTTCATCCAGATGGGCTTATCGGTGGCCGTGCGCATGGCCTTCAGCGCCTCCAGATTCTCGTCGAGGCTGCGCCCGCAGTTGACGCCGATCACGTCCACGTCGAGCGCGGTGAACTCCCGCGCCACCTGCGCGGGCTGCACGCCCATCATCGTGTGGCGGCCCATATCGAAACTGAAGGAGCAGATCAGCGGCAACCGCGTGACCGAGCGCGCGCCCTCGACCGCCGCAGCAGCCTCGGCGAGGTCAAACTGGGTCTCGATCAGGAGCAAATCCGCGCCGCCCTCCGCCAGCCAGCGCGCCTGATCGGCATAGGCTTTGACGGCGTCACCCCGCGTCAGCGGCCCCAACGGCTCAAGCAAATGCCCGGTCGGCCCCATGGACCCGGCCACCAGAACCGGCCGGCCGCCGCTCGCCTGGCGCGCCAGTTCCACCGCGCGCCGGTTGATCTCCGCGGCGCGCATGTGCAGGTCATTATGCTCCAGGCGCAGCGCCGTGCCGCCGAAAGTGCTGGTGAGCACGATGTTCGACCCGGCCTCGATAAAGTCCCGATGGAGTCGCACGATGGCCTCGGGGTTATCGAGCACCCATTGCTCTGAGGCCATGCCGCGCATCAGGCCACGGGCCTGCAAGTTGGTCCCCGTCGCCCCGTCTGAGACCAGGATTTCGCCGGAGCGGAGACGATCCAGAAATGATTGAGACATGCGTCGCTTCCCTTCACTGTGAATATGGCGACATGATAGTCGAGGTCAGCCAGTTTTTCAATTTGACCTTTCAGGGGAGGGAAATATACTTGCCGGGCAAATTCACCTCGGGTTGAGATGGCAATGGATACACTGGTCATCGGCGGCGGCGTCATCGGCGTCTGTTCGGCCTATTATCTGGCTGAGCGCGGGCAGTCAGTCACGCTGGTCGAGCAGGCCGACATCGCCGCCGGCAGTTCATACGGCAACGCCGGGTTAATCGTCCCCAGCCACAGCGTCCCGCTGGCCGCGCCGGGCGCGCTGTCGCGCGGACTGAAGTGGCTGCTCGACTCCGAAAGCCCGTTTTACATCAAACCCCGCTTCGATTTCAAGTTGTTCGAGTGGCTCCTGCGCTTCAGCCTCGCCGCCCGCGAAGGGCCGATGCGCCGGGCCATCCCCGCGCTGCGCGACCTGGGCCACCTGAGCCTCGCGCTTTACGATGCGCTGGCTGCCCTCGATGGTTTTGAGTTCGGCTACCAGCGTAAAGGCTTGCTCGCCATTTACCGGACTCGGAGCAGGCTCGCCGCGGGCGTGGAGGAGGCTCACCGGCTGAACGAATATGGCATCACGGCGCAAGCGCTGGACGCCGCGCAGGTGCGCCAGATGGAGCCGAACGTGCGCGAGGGCGTGGTGGGCGGCGTGTATTACCCCGGCGACACCCATCTGCGCCCGGCCGATTTTGTGCGCGGATTAGCGGGCCTGGCCGAGAAAAAGGGCGTCCACATCTGCCGTGGAACGGAAGTGCTGGGGTTTGAGGTCTCCGGTCGGAAGGTAGCGGCGGTCAAAACCACGCGCGGCGACTTCCATCCCGTTCAAGTTGTGCTGGCGGCGGGGGCGTGGTCGCCGGTCGTCGCGCGCGACCTCAGGCTCAAAGTCCCGATCCAGGCGGCGAAAGGATACAGCATTACCATCAGGCGCCCCGAACAATCTCCGACGATCCCCCTGCTCCTGGGCGAGGCGCGCGTGATCGCCACGCCGATGGGTGACGTTCTGCGTTTCGCGGGGACGCTCGAGCTGGCCGGGCTGGATTTCTCCATCAACCGGCGGCGGGTGGCGGCGATTGAGCGCGCGGCGCGCGAGTATATGCCGGGGCTGGAGCGCCTGGAGCCGCTCGAAATCTGGCGCGGCCTGCGCCCGTGCACCCCGGACGGGCTGCCGATGATCGGGCGGGCGCGCGAGTTCGACAACCTCATCTTCGCCGCCGGTCATGCGACGCTGGGCATGTCACTCGGCCCGGCGACGGGCAAGCTCGTGACGCAGGTGGCCAGCGGCGAGAAACCGGACGTAGACTTGAGGCCTTTCCGGCCGGAGAGGTTTAACTGATTCGCGGCGGAAGCCCGTTTTCTGCGAAAAAAACGGGCTTCTCGCAATTTGATTTTTTAGGTCAGAGTAATATACTTCTGGCGGCAACCAGATCGCCCGACTCACGCCCGGAGTGTGCACGCAAAGGTTGTCAGGTCGCCTGCCGTCCCTTCGACTGCGCGGCGGGCACGCTTCGCGTGAGCGGAGCAAAGCGCAGTCGAAGGACGCCCGCCGCTCCGCTCAGGGTGCGGCTGACATGTTTTGCGTGCACACCACACGGAGGCCGCGTTGACACGCTTATTCTTTGCCACAGATGTGCACGGCTCGGAAATTTGCTGGAAGAAATTCCTGAACGCGGGCAAGTTCTACAACGTGGACGTGCTGATCCTGGGCGGCGACATGACCGGGAAGGCGCTGGTACCCATCACGCAGCTGCCGGATGGCCGTTACAAGGCGACGCTCCTGCAGCAGCAATTCCTCCTCAACACCGAGGACGAGGTGCGCGACATGGAGAGGCGCGTGGGCAGCCGCGGCTATTATCCCTTCCGCGTCACGCCGGAGCAGTTGGCCGAATTCGAGGCCGACCCGGCCAAAGTGGACGCCTTCTTCCACCAGCAGATGCTGAGCGTGCTGGAAAAGTGGATGGGGCTGGCCGACGAAAAGCTGAACGGCTCAGGCAAACGCTGCTACGTCTGTCCGGGCAATGACGACTCGCCTGAGACCGACGAAGCTGTCCTCCGCTCAAAGCACGTCCAGTTGGCCGAGGGCAAGGTGGTGGAGCTTGGCGACGGGTTCCAGATGGTCAGCACTGGCTGGGCGAACATCACTCCCTGGAAAACCTACCGCGAACTGTCAGAGCCGGAGCTGGCGGCCAAGCTCGAGGCAATGATCCCGAAGGGCGGCGACATGCGCAAAATGGTCTTCAATTTTCACTGCCCGCCCTACGGCTCGAACCTGGACGAAGCGCCCGAGATTGACGCGGACCTGAACGTCAAGGAAGCCGGGCGGGCGCTCATCCCCGTGGGCAGCACCGCCGTGCGGGACATGATCATGAAATATCAGCCGCTCCTCTCGCTGCACGGCCACATCCACGAGGGCAAAGGCACGGCCCGGCTCGGCAAGACGTTGTCCATCAACGCCGGGAGCCTCTACGAGCAAGGGGTATTGCAGGGCGCGCTCGTCGAGCTTGATGCGCGTAAAGGCATCAAAAGTTATACGTTGACCACAGGATAGGAGGTGAAAATCCCAGATCCCAGGATCCCAATCCCCAATCTCTAATCTCCAGTTCCTAATTACTATTCATCTCAGAGGAGGAGACTGCCATGAGTGAATCCACGCTCTTTCTTCGCAAGGCGACCGGCCTCGTCCGCTCGTGGTCGGTGTTCGACGCCTTCATCTACGCCTTCTTTTCCATCAACCTGGTCACCCTCGGGTTCTACATCATCAGCCAGATGTACTTCTTCGAGGGCGGCCTGATCCCGGCGCTGGTCATCAGCGGGATCATCATCCTCGCCGAGGTGGTCGTCTATGCCGGGCTGATCGCCGTGATGCCGCGCGCGGGGGGCGACTACGTGTGGCAGAGCCGCATCCTCGGCGGCGGCCTGGGGTTCGTGCTGGCCGTGACGGGCTGGTGGTTCATCCTCTGGTTGTGGACGCCGCTCTACGCCGACATGCTGCGCCACATCTTCTTCGTGCCGCTGCTGGGTGTGCTCAGCCTGAAAGACGCCGCACTCTGGTTTGCCGGCGACGCCAACGCCTTCTTCCTCGTCTGTGTGCTCACCGCCGTGTTCGTCACGATCATCATCGCGCTGGGCATGAAAACCTACGCCCGGATGCAGAAGTTCTGTTTCTGGGTCGGCAACGCCGGGCTGCTCGTCGTCTGCCTCTTCCTGCTCTTGAGCAACAACGACGCCTTCCGCGCGGGGTTGGAGGCCAACGCGACCAAATACTTCGGGGCCCCGCCGGGAGTGTACGAGGCCACACTCGCCGCAGGCGAGGCCGCCGGGGCGATTACTCCGCTAATGGGCGGGTCGCTGACGGCGATTTTCCTCGCCATGCCCTACCTCGTCTTCTTCAATCTATGGCCTAACTGGGGCGCAACGCTCTACGGCGAGGTCAAAGGCGCGGATGATTTCAGGCGGAACCTCCAGGGCATGGCCTGGGCGCTGATCGCCACCACGCTCTTGGGCGTCATCTTCTTCCTGCTGGTGAACAAGACCATCACCTGGGACTTCTACACCAAAGCCAACGCAGCCTACTGGAGTTACCGCTGGGGTTTCAGCGAGTCTGCGCCGCCGATGGGCTCCGTGTGGCCCTACCCTGCCATGCTGGCGATGTTCGTGACGACGAACCCGTTCCTGCAATTCGTCGTCCTGCTGGCGATGAGCATGTGGTTCTTCGGCTGGGCCGGGACGGTGTTCCTCTCCTCGACGCGCGTGATCTTCGCCGCGGCGTTTGACCGGCTTTTGCCGGAAGCCGTGGCGACGATTGAACCCCGCACCCGCACGCCCATCTGGGCCTTGGCCCTCATGATCGTGCCGGGCCTGATCGTGTCCGCCCTGTACGTGTATAACGTGGCTAATTTTGCCAGCCTGACCCTGGCCTCCACGCTGGTCATCGCCGTGACTTACCTCGGTTCGACCGTGGCAGCCATCTTATTGCCCTATACCAAAAAAGACCTGTACGAGGCCTCGCCCATCGCCAAATACAAGGTCGCGGGCGTCCCGCTCATCACGGTGGCAGGCGTGATCTTTGCGCTGTTCCTGGTCTTCCTGCTCTACCAGTGGCTGCTCGACCCGAACGCCCTGTACGGCATCGGCTACAGCATCAACGAGAACGGATACAAGAACGGCACCTCGCTCGTCTTCATGGGTGTCATGTATCTGCTGGCGGTGATCATTTACGTCGGCGCCAAGATGTACCGCAAGAATCAGGGCGTTGATCTTGATCTGGTGTACAAAGAGATTCCAGTCGAATAATGCGCAATGTCGTAGGGGCGACCGGCCGGTCGCCCCTACCCAGCCTTATGCCCATCCTCTCCGACGCCCAAGAAGAAGCCATGCGCCTCATCGCCGAGGCTGCCGCACGGGGCCTCACCCTGCGCCTGCTCGGGGGATTGGCCGTGCGCATGCACTCGCCCAGCGCAACCCACCGCGTGCTCGCGCGCCAGTACCCCGACCTCGACTTCGCCTCCGCCGACAAGCGCGCCTACAAAATCGAAGCGCTGATGGCGGAGCTCGGCTACGAGCCACACAAGACGTTCAACCTGCTCAACGGCGACCACCGCCTGCTGTTTTTTGACCCGGCGCACGAGCGGCAGGTGGACATCTTCGTCGGCAAGTTTCACATGTGCCACACCATCCCGTTTTCCCTGCAGCGCTTCACGCTCGACCTGTTCACCCTGCCCCTGGCCGAGCTGCTCCTGACCAAGATGCAGATCGTGCAGATGAACGAGAAGGACGTGCGCGACCTGTGCGCCCTGCTGCTCGACCACCCGTTTGGCGAGGATGACACCGAGACAATCAACCTGCCCCACCTCGCCAAACTTTGCGCCGACGACTGGGGCCTGTGGAAAACAGTGAGTCTGAGCGTGCAAAAGGTGCGCGACTTCTCTGACGCTTACGAACTAGAGGGCGAGAAGAAGCTCACCCTCGTCGAGCGGCTCAACGTCCTGCGGGCGGCGCTGCACGAAACGCCAAAGAGCCTGAGATGGAAGGCGCGGGACGCCATTGGCGAGCGGGTGCAGTGGTACGAACTGCCGGAAGAGGTGAAGCGGGGGTGAAGCATGCCGCCTATCGCATGTGGCCTATAGCGTATTGCGTATTCCGTTTCACGGTCCAGTGACGGTCTGTCGCAACTGACGCCGCTCCCCATTTCCAAGCCTCGTCTTTCCCCCCAGGTGAGAACAGGGGCCTGACGATTTTGGGCTACAATTGCCCGGCGTCGCCATGCGCGTGCGCCGCCAAATCGCCGCGCCGAAATAACGTATACCGGCAGCTGCAGGTTACACGGGAATGTCACACCACAAGCGGAATACAAATCATCTATGACGCGAGCTATCGGGATAATCGCAAAAGGCCTGGCGCAGGATTGGCTGCTGCTGACCATCGGCGGAGTGCTGCTAGCCGTCAACGTGGATCTTTTTCTGGCCCCCTCCAAAATCGCCCCTGGAGGCGTTTCGGGCATGGCCATTATCCTCAATCATTTCACCGGCTGGCCCATCGGCGGCATGATGTTGGTGCTCAACCTGCCCTTGCTGCTGCTGGGTTTCCGCAACCTCGGGCGCTTTCAATTCCTGATCCGGACGCTGTACGTCGTCCTCCTCTACAATCTCGGCGCCGATGTCTTGCGGCAGTGGTTACCGGCTTCCGGGGTCACCGCAGACCTCACCTTGAACGCCATCTACGGCGGGGTGCTCGGCGGGATCGGCACGGGCCTGGTTTACCGCGGGGGCGGCACCAGCGCCGGGACCGGCATCCTGGGCCGGGTGCTGCAGATCCGCACCGGCGTCCCGGTCAGCCAGGTGTACGTGCTCACCGATGGCGGCGTCATCCTGGCCGCCGGGCTGGCCTTCGGCTGGGAGCGGGCCTTGTATGCGATGGTCGCGCTGTTTGTGTGGGGGCTGACGGCCGATTACGTGCTGGAAGGCCCCAGCGTGGTACGCACGGCGTTCATCGTGACCGACCACGCCGATAAAGTCGCGCGAGCCGTGCTAGACCAACTTGGCCTGGGGGTGACCGCCTGGCCCGCTCAAGGCATGTTCACCGAAAGCCCGCACACGGTCCTGTTCTGCACCGTCAGCCGCCCGGAGGTCAACGCCCTGCAGGCGGTAGTGATTGAAGCCGACCCGCAGGCGTTTGTAGTGATCGCGCACGGCCACCAGGCCAGCGGCGGCGTCATCCGGCAGTCCACGCGAGGCAACGGTGCTCAGGAAGCCCTCTGAAGAACCAGCGCGCGGGACCAAAGCCAAGGGCGCTCCCCGCGTAGGAAAACTGCTGCGCCGTTGGTCGCCGGCTCAGAACGAGGGCCTGGAGACGCTTTTGGAGAGCGAGCAGAAACTGCGCGAAGAGTTAGACAAGCGCACCGCGGAGGCCAAGACTAAACTCGTCGGCGCCCTGCGGGTCATTCAGCCTGTCAAAGCCGACATTGTGTGTTTTGGCATGGTGGTCCCGGCCGTGTTGCTCGTCGTAGACCAACTGCCCGAATACAACACGGGCGGCCTGGTCAAACAGGCCGCCGAGTTTATCTCCGACGACGCAGCCATCCTTGCCTGCCTGATGCGCGGCTGGAAGGTGCGAAGCGCATTGATTGGCACAACGCTCGGCAACGACATGCGCGGACGCGCCACCCGCCAAGAACTAAAGCGGTTGGGCGTGATCAACGATCTGCGCCTTTCGCAGGACATCACCACGCCCTACGAAGTCGTGGTCTCCGACCGGGCTGGCGCGCGCACCTATTTTTGGGAACGCAGTCCCGAGCTGCTCGCCACGCTCGACCTTGCCGACCTCTCGCTGATACGCGGCGCGAAATTGTTGTACGTGGACTGGTACGACGGCGATCACGTCCTGCGCGCCGTGGATGAGGCGGCCAAACGCAAAGTCTCGGTGTTCCTCAACCTGGAGCACGGCCACCTCGACACCGGCATCCTCCAGCGGTACGCGACGCGCGCGAGAATTGTGCAGGCCGTGACCGACCCGGCCCAAAAAGAAGACCGCGACCCGGTCGAAGTGATTCACAAACTGCTGGACGCCGGAGCAGAAACCGCGATTGTCACGCTGGCCAGTGAGGGGTGCGTGGCCGCTCGGCGCACGACCGGCGAAATCATCCGCGCGGCCGCGCCCAAGATCGAAATGATTGACGCCAATGGCGCCGGCGCGACCTTCTCCGCGGGGATTGCCTATGGCCATCTCAAGCGCTGGTCACTCGAGGACTCAGTTCGGTTTGCCGTCGCCGCGGCGTCGCTGAAATGCACCGTCGTCGGGCCGCGCGCCTTTCCCGTCCCGGCTGTGAAGCGACTGGCAGATACACTCGCGGTGAAGCGGATGCACATCACTCCACGATGACTCTCCCGCGCAGCATCGCCGTCTGGCCCTGAAAGCCGTGTTCGCCGGGCTGATCGGGCGTAAACTCCAGCGCCGCTCTTCCCCCGCCGGGCATGTTTGGTCTTCCACGCGCGCCGCATTGGGCGATATTGCTTTTCCCCTGCGTTAGTGGTATAGTCCAAATTGGTATACACCAATTACAAGAGACTGTGGTTGTGCTCACGTTACCCTCGATTGAGCGCCCCGTCCGCCGGGCCGAAATAACGGCGCCGCTCTACAGCCAGATCGCCGACAACCTGCTCGACCAGATCGAGTCGGGCAAACTGGCGCCCGGCGACCGCCTGCCGCCCGAACGGGACCTGAGCCAGCAGCTGGGCGTGAACCGGCTGACGCTCCGGCGCGCCTTGCGGGTGCTGGAGAGCCAGGGGCTGCTCGTCCGCCGCCAGGGCGCGGGCACGTACATCGCCGAACCCAAGATCGAGCGGGAGGCTGGTCAACTCATCTCCTTTACCAAAGGCATGACCCGGCGCGGCTATAAACCAGGCGCGAAAGTCATCCAGTGCGCCCAGCGCCACTCTTAATTTCAAGTGGCGCGCCACTTGAAATTAAGAGTGTCGGCCTTGGTGTATGACATCCACCGGCTGCGGCTGATCAACGGCGAGCCGGTGCTGCTGGAGCGGTACCTCATCCCGGCAGCGCGGTTCCCCGGCCTGGACAGACACAACCTGGCGCACCGGTCCATGTACGAAGTCCTGGAAAAAGAATATGGCGTGGCGGTGAGCCAGGCGCGGCAGACGCTGGAGCCGGTCGTCGCCGCAGAGTACGAGGCCGAGCTGCTGTGCGTCGAGCCGGGCGCGCCGCTGATGCTGGAGCGCCGCCTGTCGTTCGACCAAAGCGGCCGCCCCGTGGAGTACGGCAAAGACCTCTACCGGGGAGACCGTTTTCGGTTTGTCACCGACATGGCATCTCTGGATTTATGAGATGGGGCCATCTACACACAGAAAGGCAGCCGCATGATTTTCAACTGGGCCACCCTCCTCGCACCCGCGCAGGTGGAGCGCATTCACGACGCCTCGCTCGAAATCCTTGAGAACGTCGGCCTGCTCGTGCGCAACGAAAGGGCGCGCAGCTATTTCGCCAGACACGGCTGCCAGGTGGACGCGGAGACGGAGGTCGTCAAGTTTCCGCGCGCCATTGTCGAGGAGTGCCGCCAAGCCTATCCGCCCAAATTCACTTTTCATGGCCGCGAGCCGCAGTACGACCGGACGCTGCCTGACGACGCCCCAGTGATCGTCACGGCCAGTTCCGCGCCGAATTTGATTGACCCGGCGACGGGCGAGGAACGCCGGTCCTATTCGGACGACATCGCCCGCATCGCCCGGCTGATCCACGAACTCCCCGGCTACGACGTGTTCTCCATCTCGACCCTGGCGGAGGACGCGCCCCTCGACCAGTATTCGATTACCCGCCTCTACCCCACCGTCAAAAACTGCCTCAAACCTATCCGCTGCAGCGCCCTCAACCATGAGGACGCGGACGCGATTCTGAAGCTCGGCGCGATCATTGCCGGGAGTGAAGACGCCTACCGCGCGCGCCCCTTCTTCACCCACCACTACTGCCCGGTGGTCTCACCGCTGGCGATGGACTTTGACTCGACCGAGATGCTGATGTACTTCACGGAGAAGGGCTTTCCCAATTTCGGCAGCATCGTCCCGAACGCGGGCATGTCCTCGCCGCTGACCTTGCTCGGCACGCTGGCGCAGGGCAACGCCGAGTTCCTGGCGTGGTCGGCGCTTCAGCAAATGATCCGCCCCGGCACGCCGCTCGTCTACAGCTTCCTCTCCACCGTGGCCGACATGCGGCGCGGGGCCTACGCGCCGGGCGGCATCGAATGCGCGATGCTCAGCATGGGCCACGCGCAGATGGCGCGCTTCTACAACGTCCCCAATGGCGGCTACATCGGGCAGACCAACGCCAAGATCAACGACGCGCAGTCGGGTTTCGAGACCGGGATGGGCGCGCTCGCCGGCCTGCTCGGCGGGATGCACATGCTCAACATGGGCGGCCTGCTCGACGCGCTGATGTGCTTCGACTTCGCCAAGGCGGCCATTGACGACGAGATCGCCCTGATGCTCAAGCGCACCCAGCGCGGCTACGAGTTCAGCGAGGAAAACCTCTCGCTCGACGTGATCGCCGAGACCAGGCCGAGCGGCACGTTCCTCGACAAGCCGCAGACGTACGAGCTGATGAAGACCACCGGCTTCCTGCCGGAGATCGCCGACCGCGACCCGCGCAACCGCTGGACGAAGCGCGGCGCGTTGGACACGCAAGCCCGCGCGATGAACCGCGTGCGCGAAATCCTCACCGGCAATTACCCCTCCTTCATCTCGCCCGACGTGGACGCGAAGATCCGCGCGGAATTCGAGGGCCTGGGGAGCGGAGAGTTGTCCGCGCCGGAGGCGTGGACAGAGGCAGCCCAGCCGGCAGCAGTGGCCGCCTGAGCAAGTCGCGGCGGCTTCAGCCGCTTTTTCTGCCAACGACTGGAGTCGTCACGACAGGTTTGCAAACGACTGTTCTCAACCGGACATAGACACAGGAGATTTGTATGTCACGCGAAGACATCTTACAGGGCTTGTTTGACAACACGGTGCTCGGCAAGGTGGGCGAGGTCACGGCCCTGACGCAGAAAGGCTTGGAGGAGCAACTTGAGCCGGTGGATATGCTGTACCAGGCGCTGCTGCCGGCCCTGCAGGAAGTCGGCCGCCGGTTTGAAGTCGGCGACTTTTTCGTGCCGGAGATGCTCATGTCGGCCAAGGCCATGCAGGGCGCGCTGGTGATCCTGCGCCCGCTGCTGGCGGCCAAAGGCGAGAAGACGGTCGGCAAAGTCGTGATGGGCACGGTCAAGGGCGACGTGCACGACATCGGCAAGAACCTGTGCAACATCATGCTCGAAGGCGCAGGTTTTGAAGTGGTTGACCTGGGCGTGAACACCAGCCCCGAAAAGTTCGTGGACGCCGTGCAGAAGCACCAGCCGGAGGTCATCGGTTTCTCGGCCTTCCTTACGACCACGATGCCCATGTTCAAGGTCAATATCGAGGCGCTCAAGAAAGCCGGGCTGCGTGACAAGGTCAAGGTGATGGTGGGCGGCGCGCCCGTGACGGCGCACTACGCCGAACTCGCCGGAGCGGATGTATACTGTCCCGACGCCAGCACGACCGCGCGCAAAGCCAAAGAGCTCGTCGGCGCGGCGGGCGAGGCCCCCGGCGGGGCGCTCGCCGAAGCGGTCAACGCCGTCGAGGCGATGATCGCCAAAGCAGAAGAATAGGCATGGAAACCACTCTTCATTCCAAAACCAAAACGGTCGTCATCGGCCCGGGACGGCCGTTCGTGATGATCGGCGAGCGCATCAATCCAAGCGGGCGCAAGAAACTCGGGGCCGAGATGGCCGCCGGGGATTTCAGCCGGGTGAAGAAGGATGCCGGGGCCCAGGTCGCCGCGGGAGCCCACATGCTCGACGTTAATGCCGGCGTCCCCATCGCGGACGAGGCCGCCCTGCTTGTCTCGGCGATCCAGGCTATCTCCGAAGTGACCGATGCGCCGTTGTGTATAGACTCGTCGGTCGTGGAGGCGCTGGAGGCCGCGCTCGTCGTCTACCAGGGCAAAGCGCTGGTCAACTCAGTCACGGGCGAGGACGAACGGCTGGAGCGGTTGCTGCCGGTGATCAAAAAACACGGCGCGGCGGTCATCGGCATGGCGAACGACGAGACCGGCATCTCGAACGATCCGGAGTACCGCCTGAACGTGGCGCGGAAGATCGTCCAGCGCGCGCAGGATTACGGCATCCCGCCGCAGGATGTATTGATTGACCCGCTAACCCTCACCGTCGCCGCCGACCCACAGGCCGGTCAGGTCACGCTGCAAACCATGCGCCTCATCCGCGCCGAGCTGGGCGTGAACATGGTCTGTGGGGCGAGCAACATTTCGTTCGGCCTGCCTGACCGGTCGGGCCTCAACGCGGCCTACCTGGCGATGGCGATGACCTGCGGCCTCACGTGCGCGATTACCGATCCGACCAATCCGGCCCTCCGACAGGCGGTGATGGCGAGCGACGTGCTGCTGGGGCATGACGAGTACGCCGTGCAGTGGATCGCACAGTTCCGAGAGAGGCGGAAAGCGGCCGCGAGCGTGTGATTGGCTGCTCAGGACGCTTTCGTGATGCCCTGACGACCGAAAGCATATGGCAACAGGCGATTCCTTTATTGACGATTGGGTCCGCCGGCAGCCGGTTTCGTCGGCCGGCGTCGAGGCCTCCATCGGCCTCACCAAGCGCATCCTCAGCGGCTACCAGCGCATTGGCAGCCGCTTTCACCCGCGCGAGTACGCACGCCAGAAGACGGTCTATGTCGCCGAGTTCGACATGGCCCACACCGCCGTCACCGCCAACCAGTACGCGGTATTCCTCGAAACGGGCGCAGTGCGCGAGCAAAAATGGTGGAGCAAAGAGGGCTGGGCGTGGGCGAACGGCGAGCTCGAGGGTTGGGGGCGTGTGAACCGCTGGGCGCCGGATGGCTGGAAGGATCAGCGCCAGCGGCAGTTTCACCCGTTGACCGGCGTGACCTTCTACGAGGCGGAGGCCTATTGCGCCTGGGTCGCCGACCAGAAGAAGAAAGCCGTCCGCCTCCCGACCGAGGCGGAATGGGAGCGCGCCGCGCGCGGCGACGACGGGCGGCCCTTCCCGTGGGGCGACGAGTTTGACCCGGCGCGCGCGAACACGCTCGAGGGCGAAATCCGCGACACCGTCCCGGCGGCGAGCATCACGGGCGACGTGAGCCCTTTTGGCGTGATGGACATGGCCGGTAACGTGCAGGAATGGACGGCGAGTGTTTACACCGCGCTGCCCGACGAAGTTTATCCAGCTTCCGATCTGCGCGTGGCGCGGGGCGGCTCATTCAACGACACGGCCTACGGCGCGCGCACGACGTACCGCCGCGCTTATCCCCCCGGTTTTTTTTACCCCTTCCTCGGCTTCCGCGTCATTGTCGAATATCATTGATAGGTAGTAGACTTGGCTTAGTTCCGCCGTTCACCAGGTCTTGAGGAGGCCTCCCATGTCTGACAACCCTTATTCCGACCGTTCCAAGTTTCCCTGGAGCGCCGTCATCGTTGCGCTGGCCGCACTCGTCTTTGGCTGCATCATCGTCGGCACGCTGATTGCCCGCAATTTTCTGGGGACGCAGACGCTCATCCCGTCGGGCGGGGACGCGACTCAGGCCGCGCCGCCAGGTTCTGTCGCCGTTGATATTTCTTCGTCCAACACCAAAGAAGACTGGATGGACGCCGTCGTCGAGCAGTTCAACCAGGAGCAGCACAAACTCTCGTCAGGCGATGTCATTTTCGTGCGCGTGAGCCACGTGACCTCCGGCGGCTCACAACAGGCGATCCTCGACGGGAAGAGCCAGCCGACGGTGTGGAGTCCTGGCGATCAGAGCTGGGTGGACACCGCCAACCAGACGTGGCGCGACCGGACGGGCCGCCCGCTGATCCCCGACGCCTGCCCGGCCTCCATCCTCGCCCCCATCGGGTTTGCCATGTGGCGCCCCATGGCCGAGGCGCTCGGCTGGCCCGACAAGCCCATCAGCTGGGACAACCTCGTCAATCTCTCCGCCGACCCCCAGGGCTGGGCCAGCCTCGGCCACCCGGAGTGGGGCCAGTTCAAGTTCGGCCACACGCACCCCGACTATTCCAACGTCGGCCTGCTGATGATGACTTCGCTCGCGTACTCGACCAAAGGCAAGACCGGCGGGCTGACGGCGAACGACGTGTACGCCGACGACGTGGTGAACGCCTTTACGCGCGTGGAGCAAAACACTTATCACTACGGCATCCAGAGCCGCCCGCTGATGCAACTCCTGGGCAAGCGCGGGCCGGATTACCTGCACGGGGTGACGACCAGCGAAGCGGAGATGTTGAAGACGAACGCCGAATTCAAAGATACGCTGCGGTTCCAGTTGGTGTTCATCTTCCCGGCCAAAGGCACGTTCTGGAGCGAGCAACCGTACTGCATCCTCGCCGCTGACTGGGTGACCGAGGAGCAAAGGGAAGCCGCGGAAGCCTTCCGCGATTATCTGTTGGATCCGGCCCGGCAGGAGATGGCGATTGACAACTATCTACGCCCGGTGGATGCGGGCATCTCCCTGCACGCGCCGATTGCGCTGGACAGCGGCACCGACCCGCGCGTGACGCGCAACACTGTTCCGGCGCTGGAAAGCCCCTCCGCCGAAGTGGCCGAGGCGGTAAAGGATGTGTTCCACCAGACGAAGAAGAAGGCGACGATCGTGATGGTGATTGACACTTCGGGCAGCATGGAAGGCGACAAGATCAAAGCCGCCGTCGAGAGCTCGATCACGTTCGTGGAGCATTTCGACCCGAACGACGAAATCTACGCCGTCGGCTTTGGCGGGGAACGCACGATCTACGACCTGGGCGGCGGGCGCGCGGGAGACGTAGGCGAGCAACTGGTCAAAGCGTTGGGCGGCATCTATGCCAGCGGCAACACACCGCTTTACGACGCTGTGTGCACCGCCGCCGACAAGATCAACGCCTTGCAGATCGAAGACCAGGCCAGTGGCGAGAAACGGCTGTACGGCATCGCCCTGCTCTCGGATGGCGAGGACACGTCGAGCCTCCGCACCGAGAACCAGATGTTCGGCTGCCTGCCGAGCGGCGAAGACGTGGAAGGCGTCAAGGTGTTCACCATCGCCTACGGCGAGGACGCCAACGCCGACCTGATGCTCCGCATCGCCAACCGGACGAACGGCAAGACCTTCAAAGGCGACCCGGAGAGCATCGAGAGCATTTACAACTCGATTTCAGCGGAGCAATAGCCTGTCATTCTGAGGGCGCGCCCGAAGAATCTCCGCCGGAGACGGTTCGCTGCGCTCAGCGTGACAAGCCTGGTGACGTATGGATCATTCTTGATATGCAGACTTCGCGCCCCTTCTGGTTCCTGCTCAACATTTACGGCTGGGTCGTCTTGGGCATGAGCGCCGTCACGGCGTTCGTCGTCGGCCAGTGGTGGATCGTCTTGCTGGGCGTCGTCGGCTACCTGATCGCCCTGCTGGTTGACCTGGTCAGCGGCAGCAGCCTCGGGCGCACGGGCGTCATCCGCCTGTCGCGGGCAGAGCAGGAAAACCGTGAGCTGCGGGCCGAACAAGGGCGGCTCCTGGGAGCAATTAAAGAACGGGATGCGAAGATCGGGGCGACAGAGAAGACAGTCACCAATCACCAGTAGACAGTCGCCAGTAGACAGTCGTCAGACTATTGAGCGCGAAAAATGGGAGGGAATGATGCACAACTTTCGAGAACTCAAAGTCTGGCAACGGGGCATGAAATTTACCGTGGCGATTTATCGTGAAAGCCGACAATGGCCGCAGGATGAGCGGTTTGGGTTGATCAGCCAAATCCGGCGCGCGGCCAGCTCTATTCCGTTGAACATTGCCGAGGGCGCCGGCAATAGTTCTGATAAGGAGTTCTGTCGTTACCTCGAAATGGCGCTGCGCTCTGCGTATGAAGTCATGACGGCCATAGACATCGCCCGCGGGCTGGAGTTTCTCGCCGACAAGGCCGCCGATGATCTGCAAAAAGAGTGTGACGAAATCGCCGCCATGCTCGTTGGTCTGATGAAATCTCTCGGCTGGAGAGACAATCCGCGCTCTACAAAGAAGTAATCTGTCTACTGGCGACTGAAGTCTGTCTACTGGCGACTGACGACTGTCTACTGAGCTGTGAAATTCCAAATCACCTTCCTCCCGCAAAACGTCGTCACCCACGCGCCGGAGGGCACGACGGTGTTCAACGCCGCGAACTGGGCCGGGCTGGCGATTGACAGCACCTGCGGCGGGCGCGGGACGTGCGGCAAATGCAAGGTGCGCTTCCTGCAAGGCGTGGACGGCGTGACCGAAGCCGATCACCGCTTCCTGTCCGAGGCCGAGCTGGCCGAGGGCTGGCGGCTCTCGTGCCGCGCCCCGCTCCACGCCGACTGCTTGGCCGAAGTGCCCCGGCTGATGACCTCGCCCAAAGCCGCGCTCCTGGGCTACGGCCAGCACGTCATCCTCAACCCCAACGTCGCCAAAGTTCACCTGCAGCTCGCCGAGCCGACGCTCGAAGACCAGCAGTCCGACCTGGCGCGCCTCGTCGAGGCGCTCGACGTGGAGGGCTACGAAGTCCGCGTTGACCCAGCCGTGTGGCGCGCCCTGCCCAAAACCTTGCGCAACAGCAATTTTTCAATCACCGCCGTCGTCTGCGGCGACGAACTGATCGCTGTTGAGCCGGGCGACACAACGGGCCAGTTGTATGGTCTGTCACTGGACATCGGCACGACCACGGTCGTCGGCGCGGTCGTCAACCTGAACACCGGCGCAGTCGAGGCTGTCAAATCCACCCTCAACGGGCAGGCGCCCTACGGGGCCGACGTGATCTCGCGCGTCAGCCACACGATGATGGAGCCGGAAGGGCTGGCGGCCCTCCACACGCGCATCGTCGAGACGATCAATGCGCTGTTTGACGAACTGCTGGGCATGTCCGGCGTGACGCGCGAGGACGTCTACGAGGTCGTCGTCGTGGGCAACGCGACGATGATCCACCTGCTGTTGGGCATTGACCCCGAGCCAATTTCGGTCGCCCCCTTCATCCCCGCGATCAACGAGCCGGTGACTCTGCCGGCTGCAGAAATTGGGTTGAAGATGCACCCGCAGGCCCGGTTGAGCACCCTGCCCCACCTGGGCGCGTACGTCGGCGCAGACATCGTGGCAGGCGTCTTGGCGACCGGGGTGGTGCGCAACAAGGACGAAAAACTCCGGCTGTACATTGACGTGGGGACGAACGGCGAGATCGTGCTTGGCTCCGCCAGACGCGCGCTTGCGACGGCGGCCCCGGCCGGCCCGGCCTTCGAGGGAGCGCAGATCAAGTGCGGGATGCGTGCGAGCGACGGGGCCATCGAGGGCGTGCAGATCAACGGCGGCGCGGTGCACCTGCAAATTATCGGCGGGGCCGTGCACCCTATTGGGCTCTGCGGCTCCGGGCTGGTAGATGCCGCCGCCG
>Ga0209341_10002087_pt1 | contig 19243 bp, 17 predicted proteins | sample RifCSP13_2_FD_184020 | JGI IMG/M metagenome (GOLD analysis project Ga0209341, IMG submission 184020) | Soil microbial communities from Rifle, Colorado - Rifle CSP2_sed 13_2 (SPAdes) (version 2) | ecosystem: Environmental > Terrestrial > Deep subsurface > Rock core/Sediment | place: Rifle... | reverse complement strand
GTGCTATTGCTCTGTTCCTATCATAAAGTGATTTATGTTGATCCAAATAAGCATCTAAAAGTCTTTCAAATAACACACTCCTGTCTTGGAAAAGCTTCTGCTCCAATTGTTGATATGACCGTAATAAACTATGGTATTTTTCAAAGTCTACCATTCTGTTTTAAAGGGTCTGTCCACTTGCCAATTTAATATCAAAACCACTCTGTTAACCACTCAACCCAATGTTTCAATTACTTCCATGAACTAATCTCTATTTTTGTTTCAAACCTATAAATTTTCTCAAATTGTGAATATATGGGATAGCCTCATCTACTGTATCCAGAAATCCATACATAGTATCTTCAATATCCACATCGTATTCAACATCCCATTTAAGTTTGGCGGAGGGGTCTATACTACTCAAATAATATGAAAGTTCAGCAGACCAATCGTTGTGAAGTTCACAAACCTTTTCTATTTCTTCCACCTCAATGCAATCTTCTAAAACCTTTATAAATTTAATGACAATTGCAAAATAGATGTAATATTCATCAACCCAGATGGTTAACTTTGCGGTGTCAAATGGCACAATCTTTGGAATTGGTAAATTTTCAACTTGAAGTTCCGTCTCATCAGACCAGTTCGTTTTAAAGCCATTCCTTTCTAGTTCCTCCTTTAGTTTTAAAGCTAATTTCTTTCTTTCGGATAGTGAAAAGCTATCTGCTCTCATTTGTTTCGCTCAATTTTAAACAACTTATGAATCTCGACCATGGCCAGGGTGTCCCTCTTGCAATAAGCCCTGAGGTCTTCAATCATTTGACTTTTATCTACTTCGTTTTCAGTTCTAATCATTAAATTCCACACTGACTGAGCTTGATTGCCATCCCGAATAGCCAGCTCCTCGTAACTCAACTCCGGTATTAACACCGGAAGAACGCTTTTTAGGGAATTTGAGTTTCCAAAATCAGGATGCTTATAATAACGTTTAAATATATCAAGCTGATCCCATAGCCTATTGGTTATCGAAGTTAATTGCCGTGAATGCTCAGGAAAAGATTTAGCCAAACTCGTGAGTACTTCCCTTTCAAATCGTGCATTGTAAACAATTATTGACCCACTCTTTCTGATACAGTTAACCAATGATTTTACAAGTGGCAACCTCGGGTCAGTCTGATCTAAGTGAATATATTCGAAATGTTCTATCTCTCCATTTTCATGCATAATGTGGCAACTATATTGAAACGGAGTTTTATCAAATGGCCTCGTGCCATTTAACCTTGGAATTGCATAACTATCAGTTTCAAAGTCGAGAAAATGAAGCGGATATTCGAGTTCGGATAGTTTTTTTCTGATTCCAACATAATCAATCTCCGTTTGTCCGTTGAATATCCAGTTTATGTATTTACGTTGAACACCAGTTAGTGGATAATCATTGGGTAATTGCTCAAGTAAGACTATTCCCCTTTCTCTTAATTCGTATTTTTTATTATCACCAAGTTTGGGTATGTCGAAGACAGTTCTGTTTCCCACGTTCTGCCAGCAGTACTCCTTAAAAGGACATGCATACGGCTTATTACAATGTGGGCCGATAAGTATTTCCGGTTCATTCTGCAGTTGAATCAAATTCTTAAAGGTGTTCATATTTCTTGACACTTCATGGATAATTTTTTCTACCCAATTACTTACGTCCTTAATCACAAACAAATTTGAAAGGTCAGGATAGACACATTTTCTGTTTATGTACATAATCCAGGTTTTATTTATTTTTAACCCCGATCCTTCTAAAACATATTTTTGCACCGCTAAGTCCGGTATGTATCCATCCTTAATACTAATAGCTGACTTAACTTCAATAAAATCCCATGATTCATCTTCATTCTTTTTTATTATGTCAGACATGATATAGGTATTGTCATAAAAGAATGTACCTTCAAAGATTATTGACTCTCCTCTAGCAATTGCATCACGGGTTTCCTCGACGCATTCATAAATTTTTAAACGATCCTTATCAATTAAATAACCCTCCTCGAAATATCTCCGAGCACGAATTCCAACTTCCTTACCCTGATTAAAAAGTCTTTGCTGATATTCCGGTGTCTCCGAAGCTTTATCTGGATCGTTGATCTCAAGCCATAGACGCTTTTCGCACTGAAGACCCGAGAGGTATTTTGATTTTGATAGATTTTTTGACATATTTTTACCCTGCCTTAAACGTTAAAATTGATAGACCTTTTTAATGAGAAAGAACACAATCTTCTTGATCTCCTGCCTCCACTTTACTCTCATCTACCGATAGTAGAGCAGCCATAAATTAAGCCTATTTCTTTATCTCTACAGGAAGAGCAGGGGGAATAGTTGTAGTAAAGGTGCGTCCATTTATTTTCTCTATATTTACATCAAGGATTTTATCGTTGATCGCTCGTCCACCTATCTCTTTTATATTTACATCCAAAACCTGAGTTGATGCACCAACGCTCTGAGAAACAAAAGTCGGTTTAAGCAAAAGCCCCCATAGAGCTATCGCGATTATGGTAAGAACTATTTTTGTATAAAGGTCGGTCTTCATGTTTGATTCCTCCTTTGGACACACATAACTTTTTTCTTAGTTTCATATTACTAATCATTTTATTTCTTAGAGATTAATTCCCTCACACTAACCCCATCCTCCTTTCTCCATTTTCTAAACCACCCACAACTTTTGCTTCCTTCCAGGTCCTTATCAACCTTGAAACTTCCTCCATAGATGGAAAATCTCCTTTGTTTACGTAAGTTCTTAGCAAATGCTGGAATCCCCCTTTGAGTTCGGCAAAGGTATCAACGTTATTTATCAGTAGTTCTTTTAGAGGATCTGGTAGATTTAAATCCGATCCATTTAGATAATTGGATAAGACCAATTCTTTTGCACTCTTAGAGGGCTTTTCAAGCTCTACAAGATAGTCAATTCTCCCAGGACGAAGCAGGGCTTTTTCTATCATATCTACATTATTTGATGTAGCAATAAGCACGACCTTTTCCACATTTAATAGTCCTTCAAAAGTTTCAAGTAAAAATCCAACTAAACTATTAGCCGGTTCTCTCCTATCTTTGAAATTCACGTCTATGTCTTCTAAAAATAGGATGCATGGAAACAAAGCCTGACAACTGTTTAAAAGTACCGACATATTCATGTAATCAAGGCAGTCCTGATAAACCTGGACTATAGTAAAGTTCCTTTCAAGAAGAAGCTTATTGAAATAGCTCCTAAGTATATAGGTCTTTCCGACACCGGGTTGACCATAAAATAACATTCCCAGAGTGTTGGACATGTTATATCTAGAAAACCTGTTACAAAAATCTTCAAATTTCCATAGGGAGTTTTCCAGAATTGTTACAACTGATTGTGGTAAAGTGTGTTTTATTTCATCAAAGTGTGGACCGCTTAAACTGTTTCGAACTCTGCAGGATTCTATTCCCTCTATGAGTACATAATTATTTTTATAATCTTCATTAAATGCCTGAAAGAATAGGTTCTCTAAGTCCTTGAAATCAAGGGTGGTTAAAAACATTAGTGTGTAGTACTCGTGTGGTCCTGCTATTGTCGGATAGATAAGTGCTCTATTAGGGCGATGGTAAAATATTCCTTCAGGATGAGCGACTTCATATCCATTTTTTAGTAAAACTTTTTTAAATGTTCCAAAGGCAAAGAAATGAAGCGGACAATGAATCTTATATTTCCTGAGAGGCATATCTAAAACTGGAGATGTAAACTCTTTAATCTGATGCTCCATAACTGAGACCTCCTTTTCTCAATGAAATAGGGTACATATATCTTGGGTTCAAAAAGCGTGCCAAAAGGTGTGAAATCGGTAGAACTTTATACGATTAACCCACATAATAGGCACATAGGCTTATCTCTACGAATTCCCTGTATCACTTAATAGAAACCACCTTTTGATAACCTTTCTTTAAGTTCAAATGAATCTACTTTTAAAAGTTCGGCTAACTTTTCAAAAGAAATCTTTCCTTGTGTATAAACTTGGACTGCCAGCTTGCAGTATCTCTCGGAAAGACGATCGGGCTGTTTTACTCTCTCTTCTGTGAATCCAAAAAGGGCTTCTTCTACTTTAGCGGGGTCTATCTCTATAAGTTCCTGGAGCTTAGGTCTTCTCAAGTATCCCAGGTCCTTTAACCTGTAAAGCATTGCCTGATAACTCACGCCAAAGTATCTTTTGAGCTGCACAACCTCTTCAGCTACAAGCCTGTTTTTTGCATAAAGACTTACAAGTTTTGAGACACTAGCCTCTGGCATAAGGAAATTTGCTGCGAATAAATTGGCAATGCGCTCTATTGGTTTTTTAGGCTCTCCACTGCCGTTTGTTATAACCTGACAAATCGGATAACCTTTTTCTCTGTCCTTTAGGTAATGACAGTACTCGTGGGCTGCTGTAAAAAACTGTCTGCCTTTACTTTGAGATGAGTTTATGAGCATAAAAGCCCCTTTATCTCTGCTGTAGATAAAAGCACCGTCAACCGGGGATTCTTCCATGTTCATCCTTACAACACGAACCCCTTGAGTTTCCATCAGGAGAAAAATATCTCTTATAGGCTCTTCCCCTAAGCTCAATCTTCTTCTCTCATCTAGGGCCAATTTCTCGGAATACTGGTATGTCTGACTGAAGTTACTTAAGATACTGGAGGGCGGGTCGGGATAAATAGGAGCAATAGGGTGGAGGATTTCTCCTGTAGCTTCTTCTAAGAAGTAATAATCCTCACAGAATTCCTTGAACTTTCTGATTTCTTCTTTGTCTTTCTCGTCCACTTCCGCTGTTCTTAGAGCTAGAGCGAAGTCTTCTCTTTTAGTGTCCATGAAATAACTTGCTTCTTTACTGAAAACTGAAGCAATTTTCGACAGTACTTCGAGGCTGGGATTTCTTTTGCCCGACTCAACCATTGAAATAAACTCCTTCGATACTCCCACTTTTACAGCAATCTCTTCCTGTGTTAATGCCTCAGATTCTCTCAGACTTTTAATTTTTTCCCCAATCATTTCAGTTAACCTCTTTTGTTAAATGCCGTAATAATATAACTAATAGTTAACTTTTGTCAAGTGCACTACAAAAATTTGATAATAAGTTTGCTTAAATATCCGTTTATGAAGAGCTGGAAGTAGCTCTGTGAAACTATACTAAGCTTATAACCGTCTAATAGTAGGCAAAGACTAGTATATTACTTTGTATTGACAGTATATTACTTTTATTTAATAAAAATCGTGCTTACGTGAGGTAATTCATAATGAAGGAATACGATATTATCATAATCGGGGCAGGAAGTGGTGGACTTAACATCGCAGGTTTTATGAATCGTGCGGGTTTTAAGGTGCTTCTTATTGACAAAAGTGACGAACGTATCGGTGGTGACTGTCTAAACTCCGGTTGCGTACCGAGTAAGGCATTGATACATGTTGCTCGTCTTCTGAAGGATGCAAATGAAGCAAGTAGGTTCGGTCTTACTGTCAATGGGAAAGCCGACATCAAAAAGGTATTAGGCTATGTAAAGGAAAAACAAGAAGTTATTAGGGTTCATGAAAATGCAGAGCACTTCCGCAAGATCGGAATGGACGTTGTGCTTGGAGAAGCCCGGTTTGCAGGCCCTGATTCTGTAACAGTTGGAAATGAGACATATCGTGGCAAGAAAATAATCCTAGCGACTGGCTCTCGTCCACGAAAGCTGGATGTACCAGGGATAGAAAAGGTGAGATATGAGACTAATGAAACAATATTTGATCTAGATAAGCTTCCCGATCATCTGGTTGTTATTGGCGGCGGGCCAATTGGGATTGAGCTAGGTCAGGCTTTCCGGCATCTCGGTTCAAAAGTTACAGTAGTAGAGATGGATACAAAATTTCTACCAAAGGAGAGCCCAGAGATTGCAGATGTGCTGCGACGACGATTGGAATCCGAGGGAATAAGTTTCATTTTCAATGCAACTGTTAAGGAGTTTACCTCACCTAATCAGGCAGTCATTGTCAACAAGGATAAGAAGGAGATACGAATCGATTTCGATACTATGCTCGTGAGTGTCGGGAGGGACTATAATATAAATGGTTTATCTCTCGAGAAGGCTGATATAGAACTTGATGAGACTGGAAAAAGGCTCAAGGTAGATGAGCACCTTCGCACAACAAATAAACGCGTCTATGTTTCTGGGGATGTCGCTGGCTCCTACCAGTTCACTCATGCCGCTGAGGTTCACGCAGGTGTCATCATTAACAATTTCTTCTCTCCATTTAAGAAAAAGCTTAACAATGACCATATGGCCTGGGTGACCTATACAACTCCGGAGATTGCTACTTTTGGCTTGAATGAGGAAGAGCTTAAGAAGCGCGGAATATCATATGAAAAAATTGTTTTTGATTTTAATGAGGATGACAGGGCAATTGTTGATGAGGCTCAGGATGGAAAGCTTCTGCTATTCATTGCAAAAGATAAAATCCTCGGTGGCTCTATGGTGGCGGAGAACGCAGGGGAACTCTCTCAGGAACTTATTCTTGCAAACTCAAGCGGACTTAAGCTCAAGCATATCTTTGGCAAGGTATACCCGTATCCTACAGCAAGCCGAGTGAATAAAAGGATTATCAGCTTATACTACGCAAATAAGTTGACCCCTTTTGCAAAGAAGGTACTACACTTTTTCTACAGATGAGTTTGTTTAGAATCTTTGAGGTTACCCGGTTTTCTGGAAATAAAGAGGTGATTTCCGGCGCGTCCTTCGTCAATAAGGCGAAGATAGGTATCAAAGTAGATAATATGGTAATCGGTGTTTTCTTTTCCTTGCTCCTTTACAATAGCGTCGTAATGTTTTTTATAGGCATCGCCCCATAACTTATTTTGAATTCTAAAATCCTCTACGTATTCAGTGACCTCGAGTATACGAAATCCGGCTTCCTTGAGTTTAGATTTATAACCATCTACCGTGTCGTAGTATTGTGGAATAAGATAGCCGCGAGCCATGTTCTCGATAATCTCAGGATCATCTGGCATATCTATGGTACCACTTAATAAGGCAAATATACCGTTAGGTTTTAGAACACTAATGACCTGTTGGAAAAGTCCTATCTTGTCCTTGAACACATTCATTACATTGATGCTAATTGCTAAATCAAAAGTGCTATCTGGGAATGGCATTTCCATAGCGTCACCAAGATGGAAGGTTACACGGTCACTCAGGCTAGACTCCTTTGCAAATTTTCTTGCCCGTTCTACTCCAACATCTGAAATATCTATCCCCATTATACGGCATCCGGTTTTTTCAGCTATGTAAATAGCTGGACCTCCTACGCCACTTCCGATATCCAATACATAGGTGTCTCTCTTTATACCGGTTTTTCGAATTAGCTCATCAAGATACCACGGTGTGATAAAAGACTGTTGTCCAATATCCTGGTCTCCCCAGATGCTTTTTCGGATTAGCTGATTGGCAGGACTATCTAGTTTATGTAACGTTGAGTAATCAAGTCCCTTATTTGTTTCCATTTTCTCCTCTCCTTTAACTTACTCATTTTATTAGATAATTCAACAAATCCAAGAAATCTGATAAAATCTCGTTATGGAAAATTTTTATAATTTATTTGCTTTTCAGATTAATGAAGCTATATTTAAATAAGCATGAAATATCTAAGCTTTTTCTTAGCCCTAACCACATTTCTCTGCTACACAGGTATTTGTGCAGATGTCAGTTACTCAAATAATACTAGCGAGATAACAACAAATACGAGTTGTCACGGAACTAAAAAGCAAGACACTTCCAGCTCAGCAATTTCCTACAAGAACTCAAATCATATAAACCATAAAATAGATATGTGCCAAGTTGCACTTCCTAATGCTCCACAAGGTTATGATTTAAATCAAAGTCATATTATTTTATCTTCACTGGCTGTTTATGTGCCTATGTTAGAAATTAATAAAGCTACTGTACTTGTCTTTAGTTTTAACATTAAGGAACACCATCCACCTGAGTTATTTCTATCTAATTCTTCCTTCTTACTTTAATATCCACCCTGGTCTAACCTCTGCTTAGTGTATAGCTCTAAAAGTCTATCACTATCTTTATATCGTTATCTGACTTCCCGGCAGAGGTAAGGTACCAAATAAATCCTTTTATAAAACTGTAAAAATAAGGTAGGAGGTGTAGAGCCACGGGGAAAAGAGTTAAGGGCAAAAAAATAATTAAGGGAATCAGTATTATGCTAGGTTTGCTGATTTCATTAGTCTTTACAGGGTGTGCACGCACGAAAGGGGAGTTTATCAAGCTCAGCACTGACATTTATCCACCAAAATCGGAGGCCCAAGAGATTCTACTTATTCAGAACGGTATTGATAGATCCTACAAAGAGATTGGTCTTGTGAAGGCAAAGGGAAATCGGTATACCAAGGATGAGGAATGCCTTGAGAAGATGCTTCAGATTGCCAAAGAAGCTGGGGCAGATGCGGTTATAAAAGCCCATGTGGAAAAAACGGAGAGGTTAGTTTCCCGGCAAATCACTGCGGGTAAGTTCCCCATGTCCAGGAAATATAAGGTAAAAGAGCCAGTTTGTGAGGGAAATGCCGTTGTATTTACGGGAAATGGAGCAAGGTAGTAGTTGTATAAAAATTCTTCAAAAAGGAGGCTACAAACCATGATTAGACTTAGTAAGTCGCTTATAGCTTTGGGAATAGGTGTGTTCTTGCTATCTATCTCCGTTACTTTTGGAGAGACTAAGGATAGGAAAGAAGTTACGATCAAAGGTCGGGTTATAGACCCGGTTTGTTTGATAACCATGAACATGAAAGGAGAGGGACACAGAGAATGTGCTCTTAATTGTGCTAAGGCTGGAGAGGACTTGGCACTCATGGATGAAAAAGGAAAAATCTATCCTATCCTTCCGGAGAAAGCTGTTACAAATCCTAATCAACCTGTTCTCGATTATGTTGAGAAAACAGTCACGGTTAAAGGAACACTTATCGAAAGTGGTGGGGTTAGTTATATCATGATTAAAGAGGTTAAAGGTAGTTAATCAAAATTTGATCAGATAAGGAGGTGATAAATATGAAAAGGATATTACCGCTAGCAATAGCTTTCGTAGTACCCATTTTGCTTTTCTCTTTCTTAGGAGTGTTTCCTGGAAGTGCTTCTGAGGAAGAAGATGTTGACAAAATGATAGAGACTGCCACAACCCCTGAGGATCATATAAAGATTGCAGAGTATTATGAAAAACAAGCCAAGAAAATGGAGGAAAAGGCAAGGTTGCATGGCACCTTGGCTGATTCGTACAAGAATAGAGGTAAGCCTTTTTCTGGACTTGCTAAACACTGCTCTGATCTTTCAAAGAAGTATATGGAAGCTGCTAAAGACTATAAGACTATGGCGATGGAACATATGAAGATGGCTCAGGATATGCAAAAGCAGTAGCAATGGCTTCCCCAGGTGTGGAAGAAACCTCTCCTGCCTGGGGAAAAGCCTATAACATTTATTCTGCATAAGATTTACGCGTGTTGTGAAAAGCTTTGAGTGGATTTCTATAAGGAGGTGTAAAGATGAGACTCGTTCTAGCATTAATAATAGTCTCAATTGGGCTTAGTGCTTTTGCCGATGAGACTACGCCCCTTAAATCCCTTGTCGAAGAAGCCTTGGAGAAAAACCCTGAGATACTGAGAGCAAAAGCCGAGTGGGAAGCAGCTACTAAGCGTCCCTCTCAAGCAGGTTCCCTTCCCGACCCAATAGTTGGAGTTGGTTGGAGAAATGTAAGATTTGATCGTATAACCCTTACCGAAGACCCAAATAGTATGGTTACGTTCTCACTCTCACAGGAATTTCCCTTTCCAGGAAAGCTTTCCCTTAGAGAAAAAGTAGCTCAAGAGGAAGCGCAGGCTCAGGAAAAATTGTATGAAGCTACTTTAAGAAGGGTGATAGCAGATCTTAAAGAAGCCTATTACAACTGGTTCTTAGTTGATAAGTCCATAGAAATTACTCTTAAAAATAAAGACCTTCTTGAAAAATTTCTAAAAGTTGCTGAGGCGAAATACGCTGTAGGGAAAGGAATACAGCAGGATGTGTTAAAAGCTCAGGTGGAGGTATCAAGATTTATTGAACAGCTTCAGCTTCTTGAAGAAAGAAGGGGAATTGTAGAAGCCAGAATAAGAAGCATATTAAATCGTCCACCTGATTCTCCACTTGTAAAGCCGGAGGTTGTAGAGAAGTCTCCCTTCATTCTAACAGCGGAGGAGCTTTATAAGCTTACTAAAGAAAAAGCTCCCCTTCTTAAGGTGAAGGAGAATCTTATTGATAGACAAGAAGAGGCCTTAAAGCTTGCCAAGAGGGAGTACTATCCTGACTTTGCTTTAGGGGTTGCCCCTGCCGTAATGGGGATGGAAAGCGGTGGGGTGGAAGGTGCCTGGGAGGTAACACTTGGGGTAAAAGTGCCGCTCTATTTTTACCGCAAACAAAGGTTTGGAGTTCAGGAGGCGGTTTCACAGCTTCAGGCGGCGCGGGAAGATTACACAAGCACAAACCAATCCTTATTTTTTAACGTTAAAGATCAATACCTGGTTGCTAAGACGTCGGAGAATCTTCTCAAGCTTTTTCAAGAAGGTATAATTCCACAGGCTGCTTCATCACTTGAGTCCGCAATCACAGGGTATCAAGTTGGGAATATAGACTTTCTTACGCTCCTGAACAATCTTGTAACTCTTTTTAATTTTGAAATCACATATTATACGTATCTTACGAACTATCAGACAGCACTCGCAAGAATTGAAGAAGTTGTTGACATGCCTTTAATTAAGTGAACTTTGTAAGTAATAAGGCTCAGGAGGTTTAAGAAATGAAAAAAACAGGTTTGAGTAAAGTATTAAAGCTCGGTGCGCTAGGGGTTTTAGTTCTTATTGTATTGGTATTTACCTTTTTATATATGTCGAAGACCGAGCTAAATGGGGAAACCAATCAAGGAAAAGGCATGGAGAGTGCTGCTCCAAAGGAGATGCTTATGGGTAATCAGGGAGTGGAAGAAGAAACAGAGCACGAAGGGATGAAGATGGAAGAGGAGAAAGGAATAGAAACTCCGCAGAGCCCTGAGGGATTTACAGGAGTTCAGATAACCCCTGAAAAACAGCAGCTTATAGGGGTTAAGACTGATGAAGCGGCTACAAGGAAACTTATAAGGGATATTAGAACAGTTGGGATAATTGAGGCTGATGAGACAAAGATTGCACGGGTTAGTATAAAATTCAGTGGGTGGATAAAGGATATGTTTGTGGATTATGTGGGGAAATACGTAAAGCGCGGGGAACCGCTCTTTACAGTTTATAGCCCCGAGCTTGTCTCTACTGAAGAAGAATACCTTCTTGCCCTAAAGGCACAGGACTCATTTGGAAAAAGCTCATTTCCGGAAATATCTTCAAGCGCAAAATCCCTACTTGAGGCTACGCGTAGAAGGCTACTTCTCTGGGACATTCCGGAAAGCGAGATACAAAGAATTGAGAAAACAGGAAAGCCTCTTAAATATCTTACTCTTTACTCACCTATAAGTGGCTATGTCACAAAGCGTGAAGCCTTTCCAGAAAAGATGATTGTGCCCAATGACGTTGTGTTTGAGATTGTGGATCTATCAACCGTGTGGCTTCTTGCAGACATCTATGAATATGAGCTTCCACTAGTTAAAGAGGGACAGGAAGCGACCATCACTCTTTCTTACTACCCGGAAGAGGTTTTCCATGGAAAGGTTACCTACGTTTACCCCACCCTAGAGACAAAAACCAGAACAGTAAAAGCGAGGTTTGAATTTGGGAATGAGGATATAAAACTAAAGCCGGGTATGTATGCCAATGTGGAATTAAAGGTTCCTCTTGGAGAGAGCCTCTCTGTATCAGAGGATTCCGTCATTGATACAGGAGAGAAACAAATCGTATTTGTTGCAATGGGAGACGGCTACTTCGAACCCAGAGAAGTTAAAGTCGGACGTAAAGCCGAGGGGTACTATGAAGTTTTAGATGGGGTAAGAGAAGGTGAAAAGGTTGTAAGAAGTGCTACCTTCCTTGTAGATTCCGAAAGCCGTCTTAAGGCAGCGCTAGAAAGTTTTGGTATGCCCGGACACGAAGGAACGGAGCCTGTTTCCGAAGCTCCAAAAGCAGATCCAAAGGAAGTCAACATCTCCTTCTCAACAGATGGTGAATTCCCCAATGTAGGTGACAACACCTTTAAAATCACTGTGACTGATATGAATGGGGATCCTATAAAAGACGCTAAAGTAGATATTCTGCTCCATATGCCTGGTATGCCCTCTATGGGAATGCCTGCTATGAATATCCCGGCTATAGGAAAGCCTGTTAAGGATGGTTTATATGTGGCAGAAGTCAATATTCCCATGGGTGGGCAATGGCATGTAAGGGTTACTGTAACAAGACCCGGAAAACCTTCTGTCTCAAGCGTCTTTGAGATTAATGCAAGTTAAAGGAGTAAGAGCTTATGATTAATAGGATTATCGAATTTTGCGCCCATAATAGATTCATCGTGTTCCTATTTGTCAGTATGGCCATATTCGCCGGACTCTACTCGATGAAAAATATCACGCTTGACGCGATTCCTGATCTCTCGGACACGCAGGTAATAATCTACTCACGCTGGGATCGTAGCCCCGACATCATGGAAGATCAGGTCACCTACCCGATTATCACCGCCCTACTCGGTGTGCCCAGAGTAAAGGATATTCGCGGCTTTTCCGACTTTGGCTTTTCTTACGTCTATGTCATCTTCGAGGATGGAACAGATATCTATTGGGCGCGGTCGCGCACATTGGAATATCTGAGCAATATCCTGCCGAGGCTCCCTGAAGGAGTGAAGGTGGAACTCGCACGCGACGAGACAGCCGTGGGCTGGGTGTTCCAGTACGCACTGGTGGATACCACCGGGGAATACGACCTAGCGCAACTGCGGACGCTACAGGATTGGTATCTCCGGTATTACATCCAGGCTGTTCCGGGCGTTGCGGAGGTAGCACCCGTTGGCGGCTTTGTCCGTCAGTACCAGGTGAACCTCGATCCGAACGCGTTGCTGGCTTACAAGATTCCGCTGGATAAGGTGATTCAGGCTATCAGAGAGGGAAATAACGATGTGGGGGGACGGCTAGTGGAGTTTACTGGCCGAGAATACATGGTCAGGGGTCGCGGGTATATCCGCTCGGTAGCTGACGTTGAGAACATTGTAATTAGCACAAATATGGAAACCGGTACGCCGATTCTAGTAAAGCATCTTGGCACGGCGGCGTTGGGTCCGGACATTCGGCGAGGGATTGCTGAGCTAGATGGAAAAGGTGATGTAGTGGGTGCTATTGTGATCATGCGCTATGGCGAAAATGCGTTAAAAGTCATCAATCGAGTTAAGGCTAAATTGGCCGAGATCGAACCCTCACTGCCTCCGGGTGTAAAGATTGTTACGGCTTACGATCGTGCAGATCTAATTGAGCGTTCGATTGAAACACTGAAAGGCACGCTCATCGAGGAAATGGCTATTGTGAGTCTAGTGATCCTCATCTTCCTTTGGCACATTCCAAGTGCAATAATTCCGATAATCACTATTCCTATCGTAATAATCATCTCCTTCCTTCCCATGTACTGGATGAAGCTCACGGCCAATATTATGTCGCTTGGCGGCATCGCCATAGCCATTGGAGCAATGGTGGACGCATCCATTGTCCTGGTTGAGCAACTGCATAAGAAGCTCGAACGCTGGGAGGCAGAGGGACGGCCGGGCGATTTCAAAGATGTCGTCATCAGCGCGGTCAAGGAAGTTGGTGGGCCGAGCTTCTTCGCGCTGCTTGTGATCGCCATCTCGTTCATGCCGGTCTTCACACTGGAAGCCCAGGAGGGGCGGCTTTTCAAGCCACTGGCGTTTACAAAGAATTTCTCTATGGCGATCGCCGCCGTGCTGGCAATCACGCTTGTTCCCGCAATTATAATGCTTGTCATTCGCAGGAAGGAATTTAACTTTCGTCCCCGTTTGCTCTGTAAGCTTGCTAATGCCATCCTCGTTGGAAAGATCCACAGCGAGGAGAAACATCCGATCAGCCGTCCGCTGATGAGGATGTATCATCCGGTGGTGGAATTTGTCCTGCGACATCAATGGGCAACGATCACCGGAGCGGTTCTCGTTGTGTTACTTACAATTCCGATCTTTTTCCGGTTAGGGTCGGAATTCATGCCGCCGCTTGATGAAGGTGTGCTGCTCTATATGCCGACAACGTTGCCAGGCATCTCCGTGACCGAAGCGCAAAAACTCCTTCAGGTGCAGGATAAGATTCTGAAATCCTTTCCCGAAGTGGAGCGGGTATTCGGCAAAGCAGGGAGGGCGGAAACCGCCACCGATCCGGCCCCCTTTTCGATGATGGAGACGGTGGTTGCCCTTAAACCACCGTCTGAATGGCCGAAGGTACCGCGCTGGTATTCCTCTTGGGCACCAGAGTGGTTACAAAATATATTGCGTCGCTTCTGGCCCGATCATAAGAGCACACAGGAACTGATCTACGGGCCTGGTGGATTAAATGAAGCTCTGCAACTTCCCGGCGTAGTCAACGCCTGGACGATGCCTATCAAGGCCCGCGTGGACATGCTTACAACGGGTGTGCGAACCCCCGTGGGCATCAAGATCCTTGGCTCAGATTTGAATAAAATTCAAGAAATTGGTCAGCATATTGAAATGGTGCTCAAAGATGTGCCTGGCACAACAAGTATCTTTGCCGAACGCACGGCAGGCGGCTATTTCCTGGATTTCGCTCTCAAGCGCGAAGAACTGGCTCGCTACGGCTTCACGATTGGACAGGCAGAAATGGCTATCATGTCAGCCATAGGCGGTGAAAATATCACCACAACAGTCGAGGGTCGGGAGCGTTATCCAGTCAACGTTCGTTACCTGCGCGATTACCGCAGCACTGTGGATCGGCTCAGGCGGGTCTTGGTTCCAACCATGGACGGGGCGCAGATTCCGATGACTCAAATCGCTGACATTAAGCTGCTTTACGGCCCCAGCATGATCCGTGATGAAAATGGTCGCTTGAGTGGCTATGTCTATGTGGATGTCTCCGGACGCGATATCGGCAGTTATGTGACAGAGGCAAAAAAAGCCGTGAGAGAGAAGGTGAAACTGCCGCCAGGCTATACGCTCGTCTGGAGTGGGCAGTATGAGTATATGCAGCGGGTTGCAAAAAGACTGCTAACCGTGGTGCCGATTACGATCTTTATCATCTTCGTGTTGCTCTACTTCAACACCGGTTCGGTAGCCAAGACGCTGATCATTTTCCTGGCTGTGCCGTTCTCGGCTGTCGGCGCGATTTGGTTTCTCTATCTCCTGGGCTATAACACAAGCATTGCCGTATGGGTTGGATTGATTGCGCTCATGGGCGTGGATGCAGAGACAGGTGTGTTCATGTTGCTTTATCTGGATCTCGCCTATTACGAAATGCGCGCTAAAGGCTTGATGAAAACGAAGGAGCAATTACGTGAGGCGATTGTCCACGGAGCAGTTAAGCGACTGCGACCGAAAGTCATGACGGTAGCCGTGATGTTCATGGGTCTAGTTCCCATCATGTGGTCAACCGGCGCTGGCGCGGATGTAATGAAGCGTATCGCCGCACCGATGATCGGCGGCATCTTCACGTCGTTTATCCTGGAACTGGTGGTCTATCCGGCTATTTACTGGATCTGGCGCTGGTATTTTCATGTGAGGAAGGAGGTAAGGTTGAGCACATAGCCTTAGCAGAGGACCTGACCGGATGTTATTCACAGGAAAAGGAGACGACGGGCTTTGAAGCCAGTCGAGCTTCATATGGAGCACACACAAAACATAAAGAGGAGGCTGTTGGAGAGTTATTATAAGTTTAGGGGGAAATCATGCCAGAGCTAAGACAAGATTCTACAACAAAAGAATGGGTCATTATTGCGACAGAAAGGGCAAAGCGCCCCCACGATTTTATAACTAATAAGAAGGAAGCCTTACCTTCTTTTGTGGCTTCCTGTCCATTCTGCCCGGGAAATGAATCCGAGACGCCTCCCGAAGTTCTAGCCTATCATGATTCACGAAAAGCTAATACTTCAGGTTGGCGTGTGAGAGTAACCCCTAATAAATATCCTGCTCTTATAAATCGTGGCACAATTGTGAGAAAGGAGAACGGCAAATTCTTTAGAAAAATGGATGGAGTCGGTGTCCATGAGGTAATAATAGAGAGCCCATACCATAATGGATTGATTCCACTTATGAAGGATAAAGAGGTAGAAGAAATCCTACTAGCTTATAGGGAAAGATATAACGCTTTAAAGAAGGATCCTATGGTCAAATTGATTATAATCTTTAAAAATCACGGTAAGTCAGCTGGGACCTCGCTGGATCATCCCCATTCCCAGTTGGTGGCAACTCCTATAGTTCCTATGCATATAAGAAGAAAATACGAAGTTGCAACAAGCTATTATGATGATACAAGCAGATGCATCTATTGCGATATGGTTAGGGAAGAGCTAAAGTCAGATGAGAGAATAGTGATAGAGACGGATAAATTCGTAGTATTTCATCCCTTTGCTTCTCGCTCACCTTTTGAGACATGGATCGCTCCAAAGAGGCATCTATCCTCCTTTGGAAATGTTCCTACTGAAGATATTGTAGACCTTGCTAGGGTTCTAAAAACTACACTATTTAAAATTTATAATACACTTGGTGATCCTGATTTTAACTATGTAATCCACACGGCGCCTGTAGATGACGAAAATAAAAGTTACTACCTTTGGCATATTCAGATTATTCCTAGGCTATCCACTTTAGCTGGATTTGAGCTTGGCTCTGGAATCTATATAAACACAACTCTTCCCGAAGAAACAGCGGAGTTTATAAGAAATATAAAGACATGATTTATTTCGTCTTTAGATAGGTATTTAATAAGGAGGCAAATTTTAGTCGATGAAAATAATGAACATCAAAAAATGAAAAAGAAATGAGCTTAGTCCTTCAAGGCAAGCCCTATCTACTTCTGCTCCAATGCTTGTAGGGGGAAGTTTGATAAGAATCCTAAAAATATTTTGAAAAAGATGGACACAAGGATTGAACATTTATAAAAAAGGAGGTGATAGAGATGAAAAAATTATTACCGCTTGTAACAGCTTTGATAGCACCCCTTCTGTTTTTATCTTTAGTAGGGGTGGTTCCCTGTAGTGCTTCTGAGGAGGAAGAGAGTAGGAAACTTATGGAGACTGCCACAACCCCCGAGGATCACATCAAGGTTGCAGACTATTATGAACAGCAAGCTTTAAGAATGGAGGAAGAGGCGAAGTTCCACTCCTCCCTGGCTGATTCGTACAAGAGTAGGGGTAAGCCTCTACTTGGGCTTGCTAAACACTGCGCAGATCTTTCCAAAAGGTATAAGGAAGCTGCAGAGGATTATAAGGCTATGGCATCCTTACACAAAAAGATAGCTCAGGATATGCAAAAGCAGTAACAAATAATTCCCAGGCATGGAGGAGTGGTCCTCCTTGTCTGGGAAACTCTATGACAAGCATATAAAATGGGATAAAAGTTATCATGAAAACCCAATCTCATTCTCATTGTAGAATATGTAATCTACAGAATGATTGTAATGCGCTGCCGTTTTTCTGGCCTGTTTTCTGTTTTATAGGATGCGAAACGTTAGAGGCTTTAAGGAAAAATCTTGAGTTCTTAAAAGTAGTAGATAAAACTCTAATAGAAAGGCCTGAACCTGAGTGGGCAACAGAAAATAAGTTGAGAATCGAACTCGATACTTTAAGGCTCAGAGACTTTTCTAGAAAACGAGCCAAACGGGGTATATACACTCTGATCCTCGCTCCATATGCGGGACATACATCTCAAATCGCTGATTACGACACGGGACAGAGCCTAGTAGAAACCTTTCAAAAAAACGGGATAAACAAAGTTGCTGTTACAGATTGGAAGAGTGCTACTCAAGAAACGAAGGATTACAATATAGATAACTATCTCTATGGTGTTGATGTATGTGTTGATGAATTAGGAGGAGTTGTTAACCTAGTAGGACTTTGCCAGGGTGGATGGCTTGGGGCAATGTATACTGCTAGATTCTCCAAAAAGGTAAATACCCTTACCCTTGCTGGCTCCCCTATTGATACGGACGCAGGTAATGGGCAGATAAAAGAATACGCTCATACCTCCCCTATGAGTTTTTATGAGGAACTGGTAACCATGGGCAATGGAGTATTAAAAGGCGAGTTTATGCTCCGGGGGTTTAAGAATATGCATTCTGGAAAACAGTACATAGAAAAATACGTAGAGCTGTATAAAAACGTTGATGATCCAGAGTACGTGAAGAAGTTTGAAAAGTTTGAGAGTTGGTATGAACACACGGTAGACTTGCCGGGTAAGTTCTATCTCCAGGTTGTTAAGGAACTCTTTAAAGAAAACAAGTTGGTAAAGGATGAGTTTATTGGTCTTGGGAAAAAGCTTAACCTCAAAGACATAAAATGTCCTCTTTATTTACTGGCAGGAGAAAGGGATGATATTACGCCAGTTGAACAGGTTTTCAATGCAGAAAAATATGTGGGGACAGATAAAGAGGATATCCAAAAAGACATAGCTGATGGAGGACACATAGGACTCTTCATGGGACATAAACCTCTTGAGGGGAATTGGCCAAGGATAGTGGAGTGGATGAAGAAGCATTCAAAGTGAATTTCCAACTATACTTGTTGGCAGTATCTGGCTTATGTATCTTCTCGGTTACAACATGAGTATAGCAGTCTGGGTAGGAATTATCGCAGTTGCAGGGCTTGCAGCTCAAACAGGAGTAGTTATGATAATTTATCTTGACAATGCTTATGAAAAGCGGATAAAAGAAGGAAGGATGAACAACTGGAACGATTTGGCTCAAGCGATAGATGAGGGGGCTGTGCAGAGGGTAAGACCCAAGATGATGACTGTGATGACAATGACTTTGGGACTCTTGCCACTTCTTTGGAGTCACGGTGCGGGTGCAGATGTAATGAAGCGAATCGCGGCCCCTATGATTGGAGGGCTTGTAACATCAACTATTCTTACACTTCTTATAATCCCTGCGATATACGCGATATGGAAAGGGAGGGGTTTGCAACAACATAGGGAGGGAAAAGAGAATGAATAAGAGCAAATCCGGGAAATGAGGGAGGTAATATACAATGAAGCAAACCTTTGAGGAATTTGACAGAATCAAGGAACTTGTCGGGCAGCATAAAGTTTGTTGGGAGGTATT